>ERZ1292629.2926-Hain-H43-01um-R1-2926-length-13743-cov-7_pt1 | contig 13743 bp, 15 predicted proteins | sample MGYA00564399_ERZ1292629 | MGnify/ENA primary metagenome ERZ1292629 (study PRJEB36523, sample SAMEA6512636) | groundwater metagenome | collected 2019-01-08 | study: AquaDiva: Metagenomics assemblies of 32 groundwater samples
TTCTACTGAAAAACGCTTCTTAAGGTTTTGTCCTTAAGCGGCGTTTTTCTTTTGATATCCCAATTTTTCTCGCAAGTTGTTCATAAACCAAATCTTTTCTCTGGCGGTCTGTTTCAACAGCTTTGAGCAGTGTTTCATATCAGGACTCAAGACAACCTCCAACTTATCGTTTTCGTACAGATACTGTACTAGTGAATAAAAATCGCCATCACTCGAAACGATGACAGCTTTGTCGTATTGCTTGAATTCCAAGGTCGCACACAGGACAAGATCGGCGTCGATGTTTCCTTTGATTTTGCCGTCGGCATCCGGTATGGTTGGCTTGAATTTTAGAATGAATCCGGCTTCTTGCAGACTGTCGTAGAGCGACTGATTCAACGATACAAATCCGATGAAAATATACGCTTTCTTGACACTATACTTTTCCGCCAGGTAGATGCGGAGTTTCCGGTAATCGAGTTTCCAACCGAGTTTTTGAATACCGAGGTTAAGATTTTGGCCGTCTATGAATGCGTAGTTATTGCTTTTCTTTACCATCTACCCCACCTTACCAGCTCATATATAAATGCTCTAGACAGGACATGTTTCTTGCCCGTTTGAAACTGGCAAAGGCGCGACTTTCTTCTTTGAAATCCCGATTCTCAAATCGGCGTCCAAAGAAGTCGCCGGAGCGATGCTCGACAAACCCGTCAACGCCGCCCAGCTTGCCCCTCGAAGCTTTTTTGCCCACCATAGCTTTAGCGACGGTGGGAGCGGAGTGGGGATTGAAACTGGTTCCGAAGATGTGCCAGCCATGATTGTTCGGTCAAGCAAGGTTAAGGCTTAATAAAGCAGGGCTTGAAACGATGATTACTTTTGGTAGGGTAAGAGTAAGAACATGACCGATTCATTCAAAAGTATCCTACTGGTTGACGACGATATGACATTGCGGGAGATGTACGCTGAACGACTGAAGGCCGAAGGGTTTCAGGTAAATACCGCCAAAGACGGTGAAGAAGCCCTGAAGATGGCAACCGAAAACCATCCCAATATTATCCTTCTCGACATTATGATGCCGAAGATCAACGGCCTCGATGTACTAAAAAAACTCAAAGAACAGCCCGACACTAAAGATATTCCGGTAATTGTTCTAACGGCTCTGATTCAAGATCGCGAACGAATGGAATCGGTCACTCGCGGCGCCGACGACTATATTGTGAAGTCCGAAACAATGCCCGGTGAAGTAATTGCCAAGGTTCACGCCCTAATCGACAAACCCGCCTCACCTTCTGGCGAACAGCCGGCAACGCCGTCACAGGCCTAATTAGAATAATAATCAATAATCAAGCATCAACTTTGAATGAAATGAAAAGCGAACGCAGTGACATAACCAACAATAATTAATGTTTGAAATTCAAAATCCTAAATCGTTTAGAATATTCGTGTTTGGTTATTCAAAGTTTTTTGATGATTGGAATTTGAAGATTGGTTATTAACGGTTGGTGATTAATAAAGATGGCGACTAACGATCTTATTCGGCTTCGTGGTGGCAAACCATTGATCGGTGAAATCCATTTGCGAGGGGCGAAGAACACTATCCCCAAAAACATGGTGGCGGCTCTTTTAACCGACGAACCAGTTATTATTCGCGATGTGCCAAAAATCGAAGATGTCGATATTATGACTCGGTTGTTTTTGCGGATGGGAGTTGAAGTAGAAGAAGTTCGTCCCGGAACCCTTCAAATAATTTCCAAGAAAATTAGGCAACCCACCCGACAGGATCTCGCAGATATAACTGGACGAAGTCGAATCCCAATTCTGACCGCCGGGCCGTTACTTCACCGCTTTGGAAAGGCTCTCGTGCCAAAATTAGGTGGTTGTAACATCGGTCCCCGGCCGGTCGATTTTCATGTCAAGGCACTGCGTGAGCTTGGCGCTGATTACGACGAAAACGACGAAAATGGTGTTTTTAAAACCAAGGGATTACGTGGGGCAAGGATTGCCTTGGAATATCCCAGCGTCGGCGCCACCGAACAAGTGATTCTTTCAAGCGTCCTAGCGGATGGTCAGACCGAGTTACACAACGCCGCTGTCGAGCCGGAGATAATGGACTTAATCACCCTACTGCAAAAAATGGGAGCGATTATTTCTGTTGACACCGATCGAACGATCTATGTCGAGGGTGTAAAAAAACTCGGTGGAGCGACCCACACTGGAATGCCGGATCGCAACGAGACCGCTTCCTGGGCTTGCGCCGCTTTGGGTACTAACGGCCGCATTTTGGTTCGGGGAGCCGATCAACTCGGCATGATGACTTTTTTAAATAAATACCGACAAATTGGCGGAGGCTTTGACGTAAATCGAGACGGCATCACTTTTTATCGACAGCAAGAAAAGTTAGCGCCGATTACCGTTGAAACCGATGTACACCCGGGTTTTATGACCGACTGGCAACAGCCGCTGGTAGTAGTACTAACCCAAGCCGATGGTCGATCAATTGTTCACGAGACAGTCTACCCGAGCCGATTTGGTTATATCGATGAATTGAACAAAATGGGCGCCAAAATCAAACTATTCGAAGAATCGCCAGAACTAATTAAATCCAAATTTGGTCAGCGCAACTACCGTCAGTCAGCTCAAATTGACGGACCAACTAAACTGCACGGATCGGAAATGACAGTGCCCGATCTGCGGGCCGGGTTCTCCTACATCGTCGCCGCCTTAATAGCTGAAGGCGACAGTACGATTCATGGTTTTAGCGTCCTTCAAAGAGGCTACGAACATTTAGTGGCTAAACTGCAATCACTTGAAGCAGAGATTTTAGAAGTAAAGGCTTAAAGAAGCAACTAGCAGTCTGGCAACTAGCATCTAGCTGGGGGATTCTTTAATTTTTTAGTTAATGCGCCAAGCTGGTTGCGTAACTGGCAGTAACTATCGATTAGCTGGCTTTGATCTGTTGCGGTTAGACTCGCAAGAATATCAAGTACGGCGACAACCTCATAAGCTGAGCCGAGCGATATTTGAATAAAGCGGTTGAAGTCTTTATCGGAGTCTTTGGCAGATCCTTCGGCTATATTTAGCGCAACCGAAAGAGCGGCCCGTCGTATCTGGTCGACTAGGTAATAGTATTTTGGGGGTAGTTTACTAGTCAAGACAAAAACCTGTTCGTGTAACGCCTTTGCCTGTACATATACTCTGAAATCTAAGAATCTCGGCTGGTCCATATTTGCTAGTAGCTAGAAGCCAGTTGCTAGTTGCTCCTTCAGAGTATTGGTTCTTCTTTCCAACTCAAAATTGCAAACGAACCGGTTGTCGGAAAAAGCGGTGGGGGGTTTAAGGCCAGATAGGTGTCGTAAGTTTGGGAGGTGGTAATGTAGCCGGAAACGACGTTGTTACCGCTGACCCAGCTCCACGTCCACCAAGAAAATGAGCCGATACCGCCGTAGATACTGATTTTGGTTTTGGTGTTATTTAGGTAAAACGGCCGAAAAACCTTGCCCTTTTGGCTCAACAGATAGGCGTCGATATTTAGGTCGTCTTCAGAAGAGGAGTTAACGATTAAGTCGCCCTGACTGATTAAGCCTAAGGCGACGGAGCCGTCTTTGACGGTGTAGTTGATGTCGTTTTGGAGAAAGATATTGGTGTCGGTAGTGCTAGTGGAAGGAAGGCGGCCAGAGGCCAGAGTGATGCGAGCACCGATCGTTCCCCAGACCCAGGCGTTATCAGCGACAAAAATGATGCCGTTAGCGGGTAGAGCGCGGGGGATTGTTTCCCAGATGGTAAGGTTTTCTTGCATCAGCGAGTTTTTTTTGCCGTGATTGACGCAAGCGCCGCCAGTACCACCGGTGTCCTTCGACGCCGTGACTTTACCGACGGTAATGGTATTACCGGCGTTAAAACGAATAGCGTAACCGGAGTAGGATTTCTGACCTTGAGGGTTAAGCAGAGTCGGTAAGTGGATACCGTTGGCATTGGCGGCGAGTTCCAGATCGTTTAAGTCGGCGGTTAGTTGGTTAAAATTGACTGTCGGTACCTGAAATTGCCAATAGGAGGTTGGTCCACCAGTACCCCAGACGCCGTTGTGGGACTGTCCGTCGCCGCCAAAGCAATTCGCAGGGACATAGGTTTGGACGGCTGCCGCCACCACGCCGTTAGCTGTGCCGTCAAAGTGAATACCGCGATTTGAGTGAACTAGGCCGTTGGTCGACTCATTTTCGCCAAACCACGCCTCGGAATCAGTTACAAAAGAGTATTGGGCAAAGGAGGGGATACCGAGCGTCGCCACGACGGTCCGTTTTTCGCCGCTGGTGGTTAGACCCTCTGCCCGTACCGAGACAACGGTGTTACTACCTTGTGGCGGGGTGATGGTGATGTCATAGCTACCCAACACTTCCCCGGCGGTATTTTTGTAAACGTGAGTGTACGGCCCAAATGGTCCATTGCCAGTACAGGCCTGACCGTCGCAGTAATCGAGATTGTTGTGAGATAAATGCCATAAATAATAATTGATGCCAGCCTCGGCAATGCTCAAGGCCTGGGTGGACTTGACCTGTCGTTTGACGGTCGAATAGTTGCTGTAATTCAAGCTCATGATCGCGCCAGTCGTAATCAGCATCACCGTCGCAAAGGCCAGAAGCATCGGCAAGAAGTAGCCAGGCTTCGCCCTTGAGGGCGAAAAGTCTGAAGTCTGAAGTCTGAAGTCTGAAGTAAAATAGCAACTCCACACTTTAGACCTTAGCCTTGCAACTTTAGACTTTTTCATCAGAGGTTTGTTTTAAAGTTACGCAAAGTTATCTTGGTGGTGACGATTATTGGCAGTTTCAAAATATTGCCGGTGTCAAGAGCGCTTAAAGTTGGTTCGACGACTTTAATACTGGCAATCTGTACGGGAAAGTTGAGCAATACACTCTGATCGTTATAGTAGCGAAAAGCCGGGTTGGCGATGGAGTTTGAGGTCTTCCCAACCAAGGTATAGTATTTAGCATCAGCCGAGCCGTAGGTGTAGTTGGGTGCTTGGCCGGTCGGCGGGATGACAGAATACTTAAGAGCCGTACCATCGAGATAAAAATTAATTTCGCTCGGAGCGATATCGGCGACATTGGGGTAGCCACGAATTTTAAAATTTGTTTCGGTTGCCTCGAGGATTAATGTTGCACTTCGCAGGACTCGACTTAATCGGTCGATCGCTGTATTAAGCTCCGTTTGGACAATCGCCTGGGTCTCTACCAGCCGGTTGTTGGCATAGCTCTTGAGAATGGTACTGGAAACGAGACCTCCAAACAAAGAAACGATAAATATGACTAAGATTAGCTCAAGGACTGAAAATGCCGGTATTTTTTTGAGCTTAATGCCCATCATGAAACTATAAAACCGTTAATTTGGGTGACGATTTGGCCGTTGGAATCGAGGATAAGGTCCCAGCCACCGGTCGCCGCGCCGGTCAGATCGAAAGTCGCAGTCACCGATTTTTGATTAGGGTCAACGCCCGTCTGGGTCGGAAGAATATCAGCTGACCCAGATTTACGAAGCATTACGGTTGTGTTGCCAGTGAAATTATAACCTTCAACAATCACCTCGACGACGGCGCCGCTGGTGCCGGAGGCGGGGCTAACACTAACGATTCTCGGCCAGTTCTGGTTTGTTGTAATCACCATCGCTACCGACAGAGTCAGATTGGGGTTGAGAGCAACGAGTTGGTAAGGACTGGTGCTGACAACGAAGTAGCCAGTTTGAGGCGTAAGAGTATAAGAATCCCACTCAAAAGCACTAAAAGTGGCCACGCCGTTCCCGTCGCTGACGCTGGTGCTGATATTTTTGGGGGTGTCCGGGTTGGTAGCGGTGACCTTGGCCGAAGTAGCGGTAATGCTTATGCCGGTCTGAATTTGTCCGACCTCGTTTGTGACCGTCACCGCCATAGTTGAAAGCCAGTCGATAGACAACGTTTGGATAGTGACCTGCTGGATATTAATATCGACATCGGGCTGGAATTGGTTGGGATTTTGGCTGGTTCGACTGGTTGTAAAGTCAGTCGAAAAACCAGCTTTTGTGGCGACGATATGATAACCGTTCTGGTTGTCGGGTAATAAATTGGCGACGAACACATAGCCCTGGGCGTTAGTTAAGCCGATTAACGAGATACCCAACTCGGCCTGGGTAATGGTTACGGTCGCACCCTCGACTGGCAACCCTTGAGCGTTAATCACCTTGACCAGCATCATGCCCGTTTGTGACGAGGTTTCGGCGGCCTTAGCGGCGGCGTTACTAGAAAGTTTGACGAGCACAGTCGGCGTGCCAACTTTTAACGCCTCGACATTAACCCGTTTGTAATCAAATGGTACGACGTCATATGTGGCCGAGGTACCGCCGTCGGTGCATTGCCAAAGATTTGGATTACCTTCAATAGGGAGGACACAGCCATCAAATGGGTCGTCAACAAGGGCTATAGTCGTCTTGAGCTCAAAGCTTACTCCGCCACGGGTGACAGTCTGGGTATCGGGTATTGTACCTTGGGGGATAATTGTCCCGCCCTGGGTTGAAAGTGAGTCGTAGGGTAGGTTGCGCAGGTACTCCAGCTGTTCATTGGCTAACGCCCCAGCCATAGTCCTGATTTTGCCGGAGTTGGTGGCGTTGAGCATCACTAAGAACGAACCAATAACGGCGCCAAAAATTACCGTAATTACAAAGGCATCAATGATTAACTCGATTAGAGTAAAAGCCCGGTGTTGTCGCTGTATTTTCCCTCCTGAACACATCTTAGCAGAAGTCTAGTGATTACTGATAAGACTCTAAGGCTGAAGGCTAAAGTCTAATGTAAGTAACAAGTCGTAAGTTGCAAGTACTTGGAACTTGATACTTTAAGACTTAGTTCAGACTTTAGCCTTGCCACTTCAGACTTGTATGCTGCTGTCTACTGAAATGGATTGCTTTTGCCGAAGTTTCCTTCCTTGGTAATGTCGGGAGTGGTGGCATAGGTTTGGTAGCTATCGAGCAGGGTTTTGGCTTGGGAGAGTAGCTCTTGAGCCGATCCCGTAAATTGCAGGTTGCTGGCCGGTATCCAGAAAACCTTACCGCTGATAGTGGCGGTCGATTTATCAGCTGTTCTCGCTAGGTCGATGCTGGTGACCGAATTCCAACGAATAAAAGTCTTGAGTCTAGTTAGTAGGTTTAAGACAGTGGGGTAGTCCCAGTCGCCACTTAGGGAGAAATCTGTCCCTGTTCCAGTCCCCGAACTAGTAACGATTGGCTGGGTCCCACCAGTTGAACCTGAACCAGGTTTGATATCGCTATCATTAGCGGGCGCAGTCGGGGCGGCCACCTGGCTAGCCAGCGATCCTTCAGAAAAGGGGACGGTGATGGTGGCGTCTAGACCCAGGCTTTTGGTCAAGCCATCAAATTGAAGCAGGAGTAGGTCGGCTGATGGTGAATTCGGTAAGGCCAATGACGCCCTATCGTACAAGTCGGCAATAGTAGTCTTGGCGGCAATCAGATCCTTGACAGTAGTCGCTTCAGCTTGACTAACTTTGATCTTTTCTGCGAGGGCGGCGAATTCGGTGCGATTTTCGCTGGATGTTTTAAGAACGGGCGGAAAGAAAAACCAAATAATCATGGCAGCGAGAATTAGAAATAAGGCGGTAATAATCAGGAAGTATTTGCTGGTGAGTAGGTTGTGCATTTTTACTTGTTGGTGATTAGGACGCTAATTGAGAAAGTATAGGAGTCGCTGTCTTTGGTTGCCGATTTCGTCAGGCCGGTAATGGTGGCACCCCCAAATGGTTTAGTGATGGCCAGTTTGTCTTTGAAAAGAATGATTGAACGTCGGTCGGTTGACTCGCCACTGATAGCTATGGTTGGTGATTTGGTAGCGTCGCTAGTAATTTTAACTGAAGTCAGGCGAGTGTTAGTGGGGGTGGACTCGGCAATGGCCGTCAGGACTTTATTCCAGTCGGAACTGGATTGATATGTGGCAGCGTTCTTAACTCGGCTTTGAATAAAGGCGGCTTGACCGAGAATTGTTTTGTCCTGGTTTTTTGTCGCCTCCAAACGATCCAACTCGGCCTGCTGGCTACCCAAGGCAATCTTTTGGGTGTAATTATAAGTGGCTAACCCAGCCAATCCCAGTACTAACACCGATGCCAGAACTATGTAAGTTAACGTGACAACATAAACAAGCGACTTGAGGCCTTTCTGCAATTTAATTTCTGGTGGAACAAGATTAATCATATCAAACCTCCGGTTTGAAGAATTTGGAATTTAGAATTTAGAATCAAGAGATTGATTACCATATCCACCACCATCCGTGTATTTTGAACTGTTCTATCCCACATTCTTAATTCCTAATTCTATGTTCTTAATTCTATTCATAGTCTCTCATTGCCAATCCGATCGCATCAGCGAAGGTATGAGTTAATTCTACCGGAACTGGAAAATGATGGGTATCGACATTTTTAAACGGCTCGGCCAAGGTTGTTGGCAGGCCAGTTTCTTTTTGGAAAACTTCGGCGATGTTTGGAATACCGGCGCCGGTTCCGGAAATAATTAGCTGTTCAATTTTTAGCCCTGGGCAAACTCGGTTTTCAAAGAATTTAGTGATATGTACCAGCTCATCGAAGACGGGCGCCAATCGTTCGCGCAAATCCGGCACTGGTTCAATTATGGTTTGAGCGATGGTGTGAGTACCCCAAGGAACGGTTGAGGTGACACGCAAACTCTGACCCTCCGCTACCGACGCGCCGGTACCACCAACACCCATATCAACAACAATCCGGGCTTTTTGGTCGCTGGCGGGGATGACTGAACGAATAATCGCTCCGGGCTTGATATCGATGCCGGACAGTTCCAAATGAGCCTTCTCGCATAACTCAACGATCGAATTGACTAGAGTTTTTTTGGTTGCGGCGGCAAAAATAGCTATTAAGGGGTGGGCGGGTGTGGCGACAGTGTCCGGCACTTTTCCAGCTTTAATACTGTCTGGGTCGGTCAGCTTGTTGGCCGTGACCTGGTCGATGGGCAGGCACTTACCGGAAATCTTTTCGTAATCGATGTGATATTCGTCCGGGTTAATCGATAAGCGTTCGGCTAGTTCAAAGGGTAGGGCTTTCTCCAGCTCCGACGCCGGCAAATCGGGCATTGTCAAAGTTGTGGAAAAAATGACCGACTCCGGTAAGGCAAACATTGCCTTGCGAGTGGTGATCGAGTGTGGCTTAGCAATTCGCAATGCTTCGTCGATGACTTTGGCGATTTCATCGATGTTGTCAATTTTGTCTATCTTCCAAGAACTGGGGGGGATATTACCCAGATGCATGCCCTGGAGGCGAAATTTTTTACCCAAATGCTCAAGACTGGCAATCTTGACCGTTTCATGACCAATATCAACACCAACAACGACTCTGCTCAAAACCCCTCCATAGATTCAGCTTAACAGACACTAGCGCAGTCGCAACAGTAAGAAATTAAGTCTGAAGTCTAATGGCTAAAGTCTAATTTAATTTACAAGTCACAAGTTGCAAGTACTTGGAACTTGTTATTTAAGACTTACTTCAGACTTTAGACTTGAGCCTTCAGCCTTCGCGTTAAAACGCATTTACCAACCCGTAAATCGGGCCGAGGACCGAAGAGACGACGAAGCCGATGCCGACGCCCATCACAATCAACATAATTGGTTCGAGCAGGGTCGTCAGATTTTTCGACATTGTATCGACCTCTTTATCGTAGAAGCTAGCAACATCGAGTAGGACGGACTCCATACTGCCGGATTCTTCGCCCAAGCTGATTAGCTGGCTGACCATTGGTGGAAAGAGCTTCTCTTTACTAACCGCGCCAGACATTGTTTTGCCCGACTCAACTTCGCGTTGAATTCGTTCAAAAGCCCGATTGTAGTGAATATTGCTGATGGTTTTACGAATAATCTCGAGCGATTCTAAAATCGGCAAGCTGGCTTTGATTAGCATGGCCATCGTTCGGGCAAAGCGAGCCATATAGACTTTTTTGGTCAAGGTGCCGAAAATTGGCAGGCTAAATTTAGCCTTATCGTAAACCTCTCGGCCAGATGGGGTACCGACCCAAAGTTTGAGCAAAAGGTAAAGTCCTACCAGCGCCGGCACAATTATCCAGTAGTAACCGCGAATGACTTGACTCAAACCCAAGAGCATTCGTGTCGAAAGGGGCAGGGTAGTACCAGATTCGGTGAAAATACTTTGGAGCGACGGAATAACAAACACCACAATTAAAATCAAGACGGCGATTAACAGACAGAAAATGATGGCTGGATAGATCATCGCACCCTTCACCTTGCCAATTAAGTCAGCCTCTTTTTCTTGTTGATCGGCCAGATTTAAAAGCACGTCCGAGAGTTGTCCTGTCTGCTCCCCGGCGCGGATGACAGCAACATAGATATCAGCAAAAATTTTCGGGTGTCGTGACATTGCTATTGATAACACCGTCCCGCCCTTAACCTGCTCGATTAGGTCGTGAATAACTTCCTGGAAGTGCTTGTTATTGGTCTGACGGCTTAACGATTCCAGCGCTTTGACGATCGATAAACCAGCCTTTGTCATCACTGACAATTGCCGAGAAAAGATGATTTTTTCTTTCAAAGGCACTTTGGTTCGTTTGAGGCTAAAGTGAAACGGAGAGGAAGATTTTTCGTCGAAGAGAACAATTTGCAGAACTGTATAACCTTGAGCCCGCAAGGCCTTGTTAGCTTCCGGCAGTGATTCGGCGTGCAGTTCGCCCCTAGTTGTTTTGGTCGCGCCGGGTTTTTTGACTTGGTAAGAATAAATAGGCATCACTTAATCAAAAATCCAAATCCCAAGAACCCAAATCCCAAACAAACTTCAATCACCAAAATTACAATCATTGAACTTTTGTAATAATCGAGCCGAAAATTGCTGTCAGCTCTTGGGCTTCATTAATTAGGATTAATCGTTGAGGGTTGGCAGTATTTAGTAGGTTGAGCCAGTAAGTGGTTTCTTTTGCCTCTTTACGGCAAATTCGTAGCTTCATCACAAAATCCTTTTTGCCCAAAGACTCATTGGCTTCAATATAGTTTGCACCTATCGATCCTGACGAACGAATCAGTTGTCTTACATCTTCTTGGGTACCGATATCCTTCTGAAGAGTTCCTAAAAATTCTCGAACCGCTCTTGCAAATGCTTCTGTCCTCGGCTCGAGATTGAATATCTTTGGTTTCGATACTTCGGTCATTGTGATTTGTTTGGGATTTGGGATTTTAGTTATTGGGTTTTTCCTCTTTAGTCTCTCGCTACTCGCCAGACTTCTTCGATAGTCGTTACTCCCTGAAAAGCCTTGAGAATACCGTCTTGTTTCATCGTAATCAGACCTTCTTGTTTGGCTAGTGTCATAATTTCACTAGTACTCGCTCTTTTAAGAGTCAATTGCTTAATCGGCTCACTCATCGATAGGATTTCGTAGATGCCGCTTCGTCCTTTATAGCCGCTATTATTACAAGCATCGCAGCCCTTCCCGACATAAAACTTGCCACCTTTCTTGGCCACGGATTTCTCTGGTTCTGGCAGTTCGTCGATCTCTTTTTTGACTACTTCCAAATCTTCGGGTTTTGTATCAGCTTCTTGGCGGCACTTGTCGCAAATTTTGCGCACCAAGCGCTGACCAACTACGGCGTTCAGCGATGAGGTGATTAAAAACGGCTCGATGCCCATATCCAGCAATCGGGGAATGGCGCCACCGGAATCATTGGTGTGGAGCGTCGATAAAACGATATGACCGGTCAAGGCGGCGTTAATGGCAATATCAGCCGTTTCTCGGTCGCGAATTTCCCCGACCATCACCACATCGGGGTCTTGCCGTAGGATTGAGCGCAAGCCCGAGGCAAAGGTGAAGTCAATTTTGGCGTTGACCTGACTCTGGTTGATTGTTGGCATTCGGTACTCAACCGGATCTTCCATGGTGATGATGTTGATGTCGTCGGACTTAATTTTATTAATGACAGCGTAAAGGGTGGTAGATTTACCCGAACCGGTTGGGCCGGTGACAAGAATCATCCCGTGAGCCTTCATAATGTTGTCGTTGATCGAAACTAGATTGCGGCCCTGGATGCCCTGATCTTCAAAGCTCATGACGCCTTTAGAGTGCATTAGAACACGGGCAACGACCTTCTCGCCGTTAACGGTTGGCAGAGTCGATATACGAAAATCGACTTTATCACCATCGAGCATAATTTGGATTCGACCGTCTTGGGGAAGGCGGGTCTCGTCAATCTTCATATTGGAGAGAATCTTGATTCTCGAGACAATACCAGCTTGGACTTGTTTGGGGAGTGTCAAAACTTTGCGCAAAACTCCATCGACTCGAAAACGAACCTGGACTTCTTCTTCCAGCGGCTCGATGTGAATATCGGAGGCCTTTTCGCGCACCGAGCGTTTGAGTAGCGAAGCGACAATCTTGGCGGCTGGTGAAGTTTCGGTAATCTCTTCGTCGGCCTGTTTGTCCTTTTCAACTTTTTCTTCGTCAACGGTCTCCAGATCCTCGCTCGATTCCACTAGTTCGTTAAGATCGGATTGGAGCGAGGTGTACTGATCGAGAATATGATTGACGTCGTCGCTGGTGGTAATAAACGGCTTGACGATTTTGCCGGAGGATTTACGGATAGCATTAAAGGCTTCCTCGTTCTCCGGATCAGTCATGGCGACGTAGAGCTCTTTATCTTTAAGAGCAAACGGAACAGCTAGAAACTTACGGGCGAGCACTTCCGGAATCTGGGCGAGAATTTCTTTGGGGATGATTTTGCCGGCTAGCTCGATAAATTGAACATCAGATTTGCGCGTCTGGAGCGAGCCGGTTCGGAAATCTTGGTCGATGTCGGCCGTCGGTGCTTCGGTCGGTTCGCCAATCAATGTTTGAAGTTTAGCGTCAACAGTGAAATCCGGCGTTGTCGTCGCAGAGAGGGTAATTGTCTGCTTTTTGCCGTTAAGATTGGTTTGGACTTTACGAGCCGGCAGTCGAAATAATTTAAACTCGCCAAAACCCGGCAACTCAACCTTATCGCCTTCGGCTAAGGTCGCGCCAATGATATCGGTCGCGCCCTTCAGATATGCTCGAGCCCGAAACGGTGGCTGACCAGTTTTCTTGGCCAAAATCTTAACAACGTCATTAGTAACAGCCATTTCCCCCCTTGAGCATAAGTTCATCGTAGCAGGAAAAGACGGCGATTGTTAAACCGCTGTGATTCGTCACTTTTCGGCGAATGTATATGAAAAGCCGCCCGTTTCCCTTGCGGGGCGTAGCGGCTAGTGTTCGTAGACAAGAAGTGAGATTGGCCGGTTATGATAGTTGCTGCTAGCAGACTTCCCGAAGGCGAATGTAGTGGGTGTCCTTGTCGGGTGAATACTCGACTGTCCAAACCGCCCGCAGGACGTCGTCCTGCCCCTTTTCGACCCCGATTACTACTGCTGTGTTCGCCCCTACCCAATCAGGACCTTTGCAGTCTTTTAGTAGTTGCCCTGCAGTATCGGAGCTGATGAAGCAGCTGTGAATTGGTTGCTTGGGCAGCGCAGACTGAAGCTCGGATAGGTTGTAAATGGTGCCGACTTTAAACATGGTGTTACTCCAGAATTGGATGATCGAATTCTGGCACGTTTATCCTTAAAAGTCAATACAAATAAGCAAAAAGTGACGAGCCATGAACCCGTAAATACAGGTCAGCGAGTTACTTTTTACCTAACTCCCCGAAGGGTAGCGTGCGGGGTAGGGAGTGTGAGGGTGTAGGGGGTGCTTCGCAACTAACCC
>ERZ1292629.2931-Hain-H43-01um-R1-2931-length-13721-cov-7_pt1 | contig 13721 bp, 12 predicted proteins | sample MGYA00564399_ERZ1292629 | MGnify/ENA primary metagenome ERZ1292629 (study PRJEB36523, sample SAMEA6512636) | groundwater metagenome | collected 2019-01-08 | study: AquaDiva: Metagenomics assemblies of 32 groundwater samples
GAAGACCACGCCGCCATGCTCCCCAGACCTGGTAGCATTTAACCAGCAGATGGTAGGGGGAGGGGGACAAAAACAAGGATTTGTAAGTATTCGTCGTGACAATTCCAATAATTTTTATGGTATTGATGCTCAAGGGAATGAAAGAAAGCTTACTGAACAGGAGGCATTTGTAGGAGGATTGGGAATCAATGAGACATTTGTAAGACCTGGACAGACTGTTTCATTTTCTGAAGCACAGACAGGACAAGCTATATCCTCTGAAGCACCATCTGGAATTGGTTCTAATAATGGTTCATCTTCTGTGGACAACAATGATTCTGGAGCTTCAACAAATACTCCTTCATCAATAACTGGAGTTCCACAACTTGATGCTCTTCTTGACAGAATGGGAAAATTGCTTGAAGATCAGATTGCATCTGGTAACAAAATTAATCCAAATATAGAACTTGAACCAAGTGTTATACAACAATTTATATCGCAAGCTGAAACTGAGATCGAACCATACTACAGTTCTCAGATAAAACTTCTCAAGGAGGATCTATCAAGCAATCTTGAATATCTTGGGAAACAATATCAGATAGGAAAGGAATCACAAGAGGATAAATTTAAGGAAACCATTGCGGGTGCTCGAGAGGGGAGATCTGGAGTTGGAACAATATTTAGTGGTGCACGAGGAAAAGAAGAACAAGGATTGGCATCATCACAAAGCAGAAATCTTGAATTATCAGCACTTGCTACAGAAAATTCTGCCAGAGGAGCATATAAGAGTGCTGAAGAAAAGATTGGTTCAAGGAATCTTTCAGGAATAACAACTCCATCAATTTCATCATATTCTGCTTCCAATGAAGGACTTGGAGGATTTTCTCCAAGCAGAACTTTGTCCTTCATGGGATCTGGTGGCGTTGTTGGTTCATTGGAACGCGAGAAATTAACTGCAGTACAAACAAGAAGGAATGAGTTAGAAGAAGCCGAGCGTAAACGACGCAGTTTGAATTTCTACTCAACATAGAAGTATAATTAATACAAATACATGGCATTGATACCATCACCAACCTACACTCCAGCACCAGAGAATCTTTCACTTACTAAAGGTGGGAAGTATGAGATTGATGAATTGAACAGAATCTTTGACAAGGAAACTGGTAGACAGTTGAATGAACAGGAAGCATTTGGACAGTTAGGATTGAATACAAAGTTTCTTCCCAAAAAAGGATCAAATCCAAATTATCTCTCAGAGGCTGATGATGGAGATCCAATGACAAAGTTCAACTTGGCTATTCTTGATATGCTGACAAAGGCACAGAATAGTGGTGGCAATATTGAATTGTTCAAACAGCAGAGAGCACTTCAGAGAGCTGCTATTGGAAGACAAGAAGAAGTTACACCAGAGGATCAAAGAATTCTATCACCAGCACAGCAAGCTGCAATTCGATCTGGAAAGATGCAGGCACTTGAACCTGAAATTGACCAAGTTGCAGCATCTATAAAATCACAAGATAGCAGATTGGCAAATTTTGAGAGGATTCTTGGAGATGTCAGAGAGATTGGAGGAGAACTGATAAAGAACATTGCACCTCCAAAAGAGGTGATTGAAGGATATCGGTTTATGATACGAGCAGGAGCAAATCCAACTTCTATACCAGAAGAGATACGAAACAAAGTAATGGGATCTCTAACTCCAGAAGATTGGGGTGCTTGGAAAGCTGCAGATTTCAAAGCAAAGACAGCAGGATTGACAGATTATCAGAGAGTGCAGACCTTTAATGGCATTGTTAATCAATACAATAAATCTCCATTAATTGCAGCTTCTGACAGAACTCCAGTACTAAGAGATGCAATTGAATCTGTAAGAAACAATCCATCTAATGGTGCTCTTCAACTTAATCTTTCCTATGCATACATCCAAGCACTTGATACCTATCAGTCAGCTGTAAGAGAAGGTGAGTTGTCAAATCTTAACAGCATTGATTCAAAAGTTGGAGAAATACAAGGATATGCACAGAAGATCTCTAATGGTCAGATTGTCAGACCAGAAGTTGCCAAGAAGATTGCAGATGCTGCTGAACAAGTAATCAATACAATTTACAGTGCAGCAGATTCAAAGGCAAAGTCATTTGGAGCACAGGCAGAAGTAGCTGGAGTTGGAACTGAATGGAAACAGTACATTGGTCAATTCCAACCATCATACAAACAAGAAGAAACATTAATTCGTGGAGGGGCAACATTTAAGAAGAATTCTGATGGAACTTATACACGAATAAAATAATATGGCATTACCAAAAGTTGGAGAAACAATTAGTGAACAAGAGTTCAATGCTTTACCAGCAGTAGGAGAAACCATATCAGAGAGTCAATTCAATGCTCTTCCAGATTTTTCAGCTCCAGAAATCCCATCAAAAGAAAGCACAGCTGGATTTGGAAGGAGATTGAAACTGTCATTTGGCGGAAAAGAAGCACAAGAAGAGAGAAAGAGAATTGAAGAAGCACAAGGAGTTGCTGGAAAATTTGATGTTGGAGATATAGCGGATGTTGCTGGAAAAACATTGCCATTCATCACATCTACTATTGGAGGAATACTTGGTGCTGGTGCTGGTGGAGTTGGAGCTGTTCCAGGAGCTGCTATTGGAGCTTCTGCTGGTGAAGCTGTACGAAGAGGAGTTGGAAGAGCAATTGGAGCACCAACTGATACAATTGGAAAAGATGTTGCTGAAGTTGCAAAAGAAGGAATTTATACCTATGCTGGTGGAAAGATTCTAAGTAAAGTTGGGAGTTATATTGCTAGCAGATTGCCAAAATTCCTTGGACTTGCAACAGGTGAGAATCCAAATCTAATTAAAGTTGCACTTGAAAATCCAAAAGTTGCTGATCTTGGAATCAAAGAAGGTGATTCTGCTCTTCGAACAGTTCTAAAAAAAGCTGCTGACTTAAGCATTAAGATGAGAGATGCATTCATAAAGGGTCATGCACAAGCAATGAAAGATCAAGTATTCAAAGACATTGGTGCATCTTCAGGATGGAAGAGAGGTGCCAAGAATGAAGTTGTTGAGAAGTTTAACAGTATGCTTAGAGGGAACAGAGTTAAGACAGTGGATGGCAAATTGGATTTTTCAACAAGTTCAATCAAGACAAATCCAGGAGAAGTGTCAAAAGTAACAGATGCATTTAATGCTATTCAGAATTGGAAGAATTGGTCACAATATGGAATCCATAGATTGAAGCAACTTGTTGGAGATTATATAAAGTTTCCAACAGAAGCAGGAGGTACTGCAAAATCATCATTCTTAAAAACATTCTATGGATATCTCAATGAGAAGGCAAAAGTAGGATTGCCAAATAGCAGAATAAAGTTGTATGAATTATTGAATAAGAAGTTTTCAGACAATATTGACTTGTTTGATGATATGGTCAAGTCCTTCAACAGTGGAGATCCATTCACAAGATTTGCAAATATCATGTCTGAAAACAAAGATTCATTAAGACAGATATTAGAATTCTATGAATCGAGTACTGGTGAAAAGATACTTCCAGTAATAGCAGGAAGAGCTATCGCAGGTGAGAGACAAGCTGCTTTTGGACTTCTAAATCCACGAGAATGGATAGATTTCTTTTACTCTCCAATGGCACAAGCTAAAACTGTTACTTCATTGGGAAGATTTGCACCAAAAGTAAAAGAGATGGCAAAGAAGATAGCACCTTCTGTTTATACAGGAGTTTCAGAAGGAGTTCGAAAATTATCTGAATAACAATTTGCAGATCTTTGTGAAGATGGCAAGAGTGTACCAGAATAGAGTTCCGACAACAATAGTACCAATCCAAATTAACAGAATTATACTAATGATATGAAACATATAATTATTATACTTTATTTAGACAAACAAATCAAATGGAGCAATTTCTAACAATACAGAATATAACATTTACGCTAGGTGTTCTTGGTATTCTTTTCACAGTTTATAAATATTTCAGAGATCCTGATATTGAATCTGATAAGAAGAGTTCAATATTCGATTACAGATTGACAACTATTGAAAAACAACTCAACAATGATATCCAGCACTTTGATGCAATGTTAAAGGATGTTCATCAAGATATTTCAGAGGTTAAAACAAAGGTTGTTCAATTGGCAACAATCATTGATGAGAGAGTTCCAAGAGTTGTAAAATAAGGAAAGTGGAGGAAGACATGAAACCAGTATTTTGTCTGCGTTGCAAGGAACCAATTACCAACCCAGACGACGTAGTTTCAACCGACCATGGAAAGTTCCATGCTGAATGCTGGGAGAAAGGAAAAGAAGAACACAGTAAGCCAACAGTGCTTCGGATTGCATCATGAAGCGAGCATTGCAGATACCATGGAGCTGTACTGTGGGTGGCAGGTTGCATTTCCATAGCCATCTGTTTGCCTGTCATGTCCACCGCTACTGGCTCGTATTGCTGGCAGCATTCGTTATCACAATCTTTGCCATGAGTTAGGAGGGGACATGAAGAAGAAAAGAGATAAGTGGTTCCGAAGTAAATGGTTCAAGCGTTTGCCTGCGATGGTGTTTGCACTACTGACAGCTTTGGTTTTCTACTACGCAGTGCAGACTGCCATCTCCATCGAGGTGTACTTCAAACTCCGCCAGTCGGAGCAGAAGCAGGAGCAGAGACCATCGAGGTTTATGCCAGGAGTTCTTTCTGTGGGACTGACTAGCCATCAGTCCCTTTTAATTGTGAAAGATTTACAACCTCATTCATAAAAAACATCCTGATACCCGATCCCATCTTTCCTCCAACTATAACAACATCATCTTCTTTTACATTCTCAAATAATGAACGATATTCTGGAAATGTATAAGTTCCAACTCTAATGGTAATGAAATCATCATCATCTTCCAAATTGAAGTTTAGAAAATCTGGTTGCTCTTCTTTGCCATTGTATTTTTTAGGAATCCAAACCTTTCCTCTGCTTGCCAACTCCTCTTTTTTATTCTTGTAGTTCTTCTCTGTAATTATTCCTATCAAATAAACTCCTTCTTGTCCAGACATTGTCTCAACTGACAGATTTGATATATCTGTTACTTCTACTTTGAACTTCTTTTCAATATATTTATTCCATTTTTCATGGAGATTCAATTCGACCATATATGGACACAATGAAATAATATCTGATTTTTTCGGCTCTCCAAAGGAATATTCAACAGATCCAATCTTTGCTTTCATGGCTCCAAATGCTCCAATTTTCTTTAACAGTGACACAATTTTTGTTCCATCTCTAAACTTATTCTTCTCAAGAAATTGATTGTAAGTTGAGTAGGGTTGATTTTCTGTAATCTGTTTTGCTGTTTTTTCACCAATTCCTTTTATCTGACTGAAACCAACTCTAATGCCATTGAAGTTATTATCAATTGAAAATGATTCCTTGCTTCTTTGGATATCAATTGGAAGTATTTTGATACCTTCTCTTCTGCACTCTTTTACAATCTTTCTAATCTTCTCATTGTTTATTGTCTCTGACATTGTAACAGAATAGAACTCAAGAGGATGGTGCATCTTCATGTACATTGTCCAATATGCTATATAGGCATAGCTGATAGAGTGACTCTTGTTGAAAGCCCAACTATTGTGAACCACAAAATTATTTGCAATGTAGTTGTTCCATGGATATGGCATTGCAATGTCATAAGTCATTTCTCTTTTAGGGGAATAGATTGACTCTATTTTTGACCATCTTATCTGAAATCCTTTTTTGAATGGTATCGGAGTTGGACAAGTTTTCTTATGACATTTTCTACAAATTGGAACCAAATTCTCCCAGTTGTTATTCATTCTGTTATTGTCTCTGTGATGAGTTTCTTCATTTTTGAACTTGAAACAAACTTGACACAATTTGTACTTTTTCCTTAAATATTTCTGTCTCTCCAAGAACAATTTTGATTGACCATGTCTTTTGTTATGGGCACCAGAGCCAACTCCTTTGTATTTTTTTGATGGAAACTTATCTCCTTTAGTTGCAACTAAATCTCCCAAGTGTAATTCTTCCAACTTCTTGTATCCTATAGGTGTATAAAATTGATGGTCCATGGTTGCTCTTATTTCTTCTCCTGATTCTGTTATAATCTTATAAGTGGTCTTAATTCCACTTTTATAAATATCGACCATTCTCTCTGTTTTTATGGCATCTTTTTTAAGAGTTAACAATTTAACCTTTCTGTTTTTTTGAGCCCATCTGTTTCCTTTATCTTTGGCAATTTTAGCAACTCCATTGTTTTTGAATAAATCTTTTATTAGAATTGTTTTTGGAGAGTGCTGATTTGATTGTGGAATTTCCAATACAGTTTCTCCAGATAAGCATCCAAATGTACAAATTGAGCTCCATATTGTATCAATTTCTTTGTTTGTCAATCCATTCTCTCTTGCGCCAACTGCAAATTTTTCTTTGAATGTATTAAATTTCTCAACACCTTGTGAACGACTAATCAATTTTCTTATTTCAGCAGTGTCTTTCCATGACATATTTCCAACCTCTCTCATTGTTTTCATTACTTGTTCTTGATACACAACGATGCCATAGGTGTCTTTTGTTACTGCTTTCATTGATGGATGAAAGTATTCTGTTTTCTTTCGTCCTTCCTTTCTCTCAATAAACATTGTTGTGGATCCAGAATTGAGTGGTCCTGGTCTTGCTAGTGCATTGATGTCTCCAATCTCTTCAAAGGTTGTTGGTTTTATCTGTCTGCAAACTTGATTGACAGCTTGTCCATCAAATTGGAATACTCCAAATAGTTTATTCTCACAGAATCCTTTATAGGTCTTTTTATCATCCAATGGAAGTTTGTAGTAGTCAATATCAATATTCTTTGTTTCTTTGATTTTCTTCTTCATCTCCATCAAAGCTGAAAGTGTTCTTATTCCAAGGATATCAATCTTTACCAATCCTATTTCGGCAGCATCTGCATAGTCAATACTTAATATTTGTTCTCCATTCTTCTGGTAGATTGCACAATAATCTGTTACATTCTCATTTGAAATGATATAACCAGAAGCATGTTCTGATAGATGTCTTACTTGTCCTTCCAAATCAATTGCATATTGTAGTTGTGGATACTTCTTTATCATCTCTTTTGGATAATCAAACAATTCAGATGTAAATGTATCTTCAAGAGTAAATGATGCTCTTGAATCTCCTCCAGATCTTTCAATTACCATTGATTTTAATTTGTCAATCTCATCAAATGGAAGTTTGAATGTTCGAGCAACATCAACAATTGCACTCTTACCATGGAATATTGAAAATGTTGCAATGTTTCCAACCTTCTTCTCTCCGTATTTAGCTGATAGGTATTCTTTTACTTCATGTCTTCTTCTATCCTCAAAATCAATGTCAATGTCTGGAAGATCTTCTCTGTTGATATCAATAAATCTTTCAAAGAGGAGGTCAAATGGAAGAGGATCAACTTCTGTTATCTCTGTCAAATAGCATACCAATGAACCAGCAGCAGATCCTCTTGCAGGTCCCACTAGTATTCTGTTCTTCTTTGCCCATTGCACAAGATCGGTGACAATTAAAAAATAATCAACAAAGTTCTTCTGAATAATCATGTCAATCTCATACTTTGCTCTTTCGATGTATTGCTTGTTTCCAGAGAGACCTCTTTTCTTTAGTCCTGATGAACATAGCTTCTTGAAGTAAGAGATCTTCTCTTTTTCTTTCATGGGAAACTTCATTGGAGTTGCCTTTGGAAACTCAAATTCAACACTATCAGCAATCTTAACTGTATTGTCAAGTGCCTCTGTAAAATCAAGGTCTGGATATATCTCTTTAAATGAAGTTTCCATTTCTTCTCTTGACTTGAGATAAAAATCATCTTGGTCAAATTTCCATCTGCTTGGACTGTTCCAATCAGTATTTGTCTGGATGCAAAGAAGCACTTCGTGTAATTTTGAATGCTTCTTTTCAACATAATGGCAATCCATCGTTCCAACCATTGGAATCTTCATTCTTTTTGCCAATCCATATAATTTTGTTATTGCATTCTTTCCTTCTAGAAATGATAGTGGAGCAACTTCAATATAGTAATCATCAAATGCCTTTCTTTGCATCTCAATTTCTTTGACAATGTCATTGTCAGATTTTCCTTCTGTTATCATTCTTGCAACTCTTCCAGAAAGACATCCAGAAAGAATAATAAGTCCCTCTTGATTCTCCTTTAGTTCATCAAGAGTGATTCTCGGTTTGTAGTAGAAATTCTCAAGCCATGATTTTGTAACAAGTTTAAGAAGATTCTTGTATCCCTTATTATTCTTTGCAAGTACTGTTATGTGGTTGTATTCTCTCTGTTTCTCTTCAATCTGCTTTGCACTTTCAACAAGATACATCTCACAACCCAAGATCGGCTTAATGTTTCTTTTCCTGCATTCTTTATACCATTTAAAATGTGAACTCACATTGCCGTGGTTTGTTGTTGCCATTGCAGATTGTCCTAATTCTGCACATTTTTTTGAATATTGTTCTGGTGTGCCAAAACCATCTACAAATGAATAGGTGTCATGTAAATGAAGATGGACAAATCTATCTTTGTGATTACTTTGTTTTATTTTTGTATCTTCCATCTTTGAAATTTGGCTGCTGTTCTGATGGCAATCCTTTGTTGTATGGTTTGTGGTTCTTTTTGTATCCATGTGTCCTTCCAGCCATTTTGCCCCATACATTGTTCTTCTGAAATCCTTTGATTCCTTTAGGCATATAATTTGTTTGTTTTAATCAAGGAAAATCAGTTTAGAAGGACATGTTGGTTCTTAGGGTAGCTTTCTATGCTTGGACAGATTTGCACCACACCTAGACCAAATTTGAATGCCATTTTTACCAGATATCATCATATTCATCATCTTTTGTGGTATTTTCATCGTTCTTACCATTCTGTCTTTCAAGTTCCTTTGATTCTAAATCACTACAGATATACCAGAATTTATCTTCTGCTATCTTAAAATCACAGCTATGACATCCAAGAAGTTTTTTCTCTGAATTAAATGTTAATGGAGATTCACATCTTGGACATCTGTTTTCTTTCAATCTGTACCATTTCATTTTATTTTGTATTGATCCATAACTTTTTCTAGATCCTTACATTTTGAAGTTATAAATTTGAAGAATTCTGGCTGTAGGTATTTCATTTGTTTCGCCATTAGACAAACTATATAGGTATGCTCATCTTGAGCAATACTTGAAGTTCTTCCATTGAAGTATTCAATCATATCACGCAATCTCATCGTTATGCCAATCTTTGTGCAAGTTCCCATTGGCATGATGCATCTTGCCTGCTCCATTGGAACTCCATACTCAATTAATTGTTTGTACATTTCTCTGACATTTCTTACACAAAGTATATAAATCTTCTTCAAATCTTTAGCCAACTCATCACCTTTGTCAATCTTTTCTTGCAATGTAACAGGAAATCTGATTGGATCTGAATAGCAAGAGCTTACTCTATAACTCTGTTGGCCAAAAGCCATTTGTCTGTGTCTTACAATCTGATGCGTCATTGCCCTTGGGACACCAGTTATCTTAAAATTGAATACAGCTGATTCTAATGCTACTGATATTGGTCTTTTTGTAAGCATGAAGAGCAATCTCTTTTCCATTTCTTCAAATGGTCCTTCAATCAATTTGCTTACTGGCAATTGAGGAGTTGTATCCCAAGTACATAAACTGGAATAAACTGCACCTTTTACCCAATCTCTGTAGTTGCTACCAGATAACAATTCAACCTCTATACTCTCATATCCTGCAACTTGCTGTTCTGGTTCTTCAAAATTATGTCCTACAGGTTCTCCTAGAAACTCTGTTTCTTCATCTACTATGTATTTAGTATTTGCTTCTTTATTAGCCATATTTTTATTTTAATAGTTTGTCTATGCTGTCCTCTGTCTTATTTGAATCAATTAATTGAATTCCCATAATTAGATAGACAATCATATCTCTTAATGTATCGCGTAATGGTTCATTCTTTGGATCCTTTCCACGAAGATTCCACAGCCTAACAAATTTCGACCCAATTTGATAATATATTCCATTTAGACCAAATATTTCCCACGACCTGCCATAGTCATGTGATTTTTTAATCTTTAGTTCAAGAACTTCACCAAGAACTCTTTTGAAGTCATTTATTTCATTTTTCATAATCAATTTTATTTATAAAGTATTTCCATAAATCTAAATAATCTTTGAATCTGTGAACATTGCCATTAACCTCTCCGACATTATAGAGCCAGTCCAAAAGAAAAACTTCTTTTATAATTCCAGAATTTGATAGTGTATTTGATTTGTTCCTCTGGTCATCAATTGCATATATCTCATATTCTGACATAGTTTCTCCAATCTTCTCTTTTTCATCCTTCCATATCTCAAGCTCTTTCAGCATGTTAAATCCTCTATTCCATATAATGTCATCATAATAAAATCCATGCTTGTTAAGCCACTCCTTAGTATACTCTTTTATTATTGGATATTCATGTGTTGGTCTTTCTGTCCAAATTAATATTTTATAGTGCTGTTTGACCATATCAATAAAATCTTTCGCACCCTCAATTGGTTCAAGATACAGTTTCTCACCACTTAATCGGTATACTTCTTTTAGAGATTCATATAAAGGATCTTGGATATTAAGATTTAATCTTTCACTTTCATATATCCCATTTTTCCAATTGCTATTTCTTCTAAGAACTCTATTTGAAAATTCTGTCAATCCTTTGCTATAGTTTGCTATAGTGTTGTCAATGTCTATAAGAAATATTTTTTTGTTTCTGTCCATGTTAATTTAATAGATTCTCTTTTAATGATTCATATGTCTGTCCATTCTTCAAATATTTGACAACTTCATTTGCTTGTTGTATAGTTGAATGCATAAGTAATTTCCTGTTCCAGAGCCCAAATCTCCCCAGTAAATAAATATTGTTCTTTGCAAATTCATCAATATAGTCAGATCGTTCATCTTTGCTGATACTAACAATCTTTCCAGTTTTCCATTCATATTCTGAATACTTTGCTGGGTCAAAATTGAATAGAACTGTCAGGACACCAGAAGCTGAAATATCTTTCTGTCCCATTCCTGTATATGCTGGTGTATCATCATATTTGACAGTTGATTCAATTGACAATGTTTTATTCAATACAGAAAATCTATAATAAGGAAGAACAGGATCTGGAATGTAGATGTTTATAAACCAGTCTGGCGACACTCCTTCTAACTGGTAGTTTCTAATAAATATTGTCTGAAAATTGAAATCTGTCTTACTGTCTTTTTTACAGATACCAGTCATCTTGTTTAAGGGAACTGTTGAGATAATGGTCTCATATTCTATCTCCATTTCAGTGTCTTTGCTTTTGAATTTTGCTAGATTGTTTTTAACATCAATGCTTTCAAGCCATGCACCATAGACAAAATGGTCATTTCCATTATTTATATACTTTTCAAATGAACTAATCAAATCATTCATATTGTTTGATTTTGGAATCCATACTTCGTTTGTTTTTCCAACAGACATGATGCTATTTGGTTGGCTAACTCCCATTGCCTTTTTTGAATATTCAATAATGTCCTGTAGATTTGCCCTGTCTCTCCATTCTTTATTTGATGGCCACCAGATTTGTTCTGTTAATGGTATTTTCTTCCAATCAAATCCAAATGGAAGATCGAGATTGATGCTGTGCATATAGTGAACACCATTGTGCAGATTAAGAGGCAGTGAATCTTGTCCTTCAAAGATAAGAAAATCCACTTCTCCTGCTTTTTTCAAAGCAGCACCAGTAGCAAGTCCACCTATTCCGCTCCCTAATACGAGAGTTTTTATTTTCTTTTTCATGTCGCCATTGAGCTAAGCGTTTAATGGGTTGGTACTTTGACTTCCAGCCCCTCGCCTGATGGGACTTTTATTACGTCATGGGAGCGCACTGCATATTCACATGAGCCGAAGCCCCTTTGGTGCTTGAATCAAATCAGCTCCCACGACCCTGGATTTCCTTGCGGATGAGCCATATTATGTACTCGTTTTTGCAATTGCATCCTAGCGATAATCACCCAAGAGACCATCGCCAACTCGCCAGAGGAATCATGGCAAGACGTATCCATTCCTCACTCGCAACCCTCAAAACGAGTGAGGGCGCAGATTCTATTATAGGCGCTCGTCAATCGGCTAGTCTTTCCAGAAGTCGTAGTATGAGCTACAGAGATTTCGTCTTCAAGTATTCTCTTTACTTCCTCAATCGTTTTAGTGCGGGACTGTAGTAATAATCCTTCGCAATGCCTTGCCTCCTCCGCGCGGATACGATTCTCTTGTGAGGTGAGGAGAGAGCGGATGAAGAGTTTTACTTCTGGCGGAAACTCTCCCGTCCCATAAGCCCCGTCACAATTACGGTTAAGTATCTCGAACTCCTCCTCCCACGACGTGCCTTGTGGGGAGTGGCCTTTATCGTGGCTCGCTAAATCCTCAAACGTCTTTTTATAGGTTTTGAGATTGTCTTGCGCTGATTTTTCTATTAGGTCGTTGTGGGGAGGTGGGGTGTGGCTGACTTCTTTGTGGCAATAACATCCACAAATAGCATTAGAGCTTCCACATTCACACTTCTGACATACCACCATTGGTTCTATATGTTCCATGTTTTATTTATTATCTCATACTCTAAATCTTAATACTCCCAATTTTGCAAATCTCTTCATCATTGCAAAGAATGCTCCTTCCCGCATTGCTTCTGCCATTTCTTTTGACGGGCCATGATAATAAGCGGATAACGAATCCACTTCTGATAGGCCCCCATCGCTTCTTTTCGCCTTTGGTGGCCAATATAATAGGATGAATCCCCCCGTCTTTGGGCTAGAAAGTATCTTTTGTACTTCTTTGTGGTGTGTATTCATTTTGGTGCGGATAGCTTCTATAAACTGTTCCCACTCTGCTTCATGGAATTGCTGATTGCTCTCTTGAAACGCTTTGGCAAAGCCAGAGAGGTCAGATGCTTTCAATAATTGTGAGATTTTGTCGTCTATAATTATTCCCCCAACCTCGTTAGCTCCTCTCTTTCTTCACCAACTTATACACCTCTCCGCCTATCTTTACCTCCACAGTCGAAAAGTCAAAGGGCAAAGGTTCGGAAGTGCCAGAGCCAAGCTTCTTAGAACTTACTTGCGGAGCGAGGAACACGAACAGATCCTCACGGCTCCACCTGTCCCCGGGATACGCGCCCCACGCACCGAGCCACTCCCCGCCGACGCTCCGGTCCAGCCCCAGCACGCCCGGGCAGCCGTGGGAGCCGCAGATGGGCTCGTGCATCACGGCCACATAAGGATGGCCAAGGTCTGATTGCTCTATGCGTCGCAGATAGAGAGCCAATTCGATGGGAGAAATACCATACCCACGCTTGTCTGCTTCTGCGTAGATATTCTTGGTAGTTCGTTTCTCGTCGGTAAACTCATCGCCACGGATAGCTACGAGATCGTACTGCTTCTTCGTCGGCTTGAATTTGGAGATCCCTATGACTTCTTTTGCCCATGTGGAAACTGTGACACTCCTTTTCTCTAACTTTTCAAGAAGAGCCGTCGCCGATAGTCCCTCTGTCTTAATTGTCTTGTAGATAGTGTTCATAGATGCTTCTTGGTTACTTGTTGTGATAATCTTTTTATCCTCACTTTGAATGCTCGGGGATTATCTCGCTAACATCCTTGCCGTTCGCAATCTGAAGTTGTTGCCAAC
>ERZ1292629.2932-Hain-H43-01um-R1-2932-length-13714-cov-6_pt1 | contig 13714 bp, 14 predicted proteins | sample MGYA00564399_ERZ1292629 | MGnify/ENA primary metagenome ERZ1292629 (study PRJEB36523, sample SAMEA6512636) | groundwater metagenome | collected 2019-01-08 | study: AquaDiva: Metagenomics assemblies of 32 groundwater samples
ATTTAATTTTATTTAATGAGCCAAATCATGCTAACGAATGGGGAGGTGAGGTTTCGCCCAAAGGTTATGTCAATATTTTGCTCGATGCCAACAGGATATTCAAAGACAGGTCACAAGATTACTTTTTGTTGACCGCGGGTCTTGATATGTCAGCTCCTAACTCAGAGACTTCAATGGATGCACTGGAATTTTATAAGCGGATGTTTGTCTCTCAACCCAAATGGCCGGATGCTATAGATGGCCTGGCTGTACATGCGTATCCCAATCCAGGGTTTATGGCCGGTCCCGATTCTGCCGGACGGTATGGAATTACAAGCTTTGAGTTTGAACAAAAAATAATCAACAAACCTATTTTTATCACCGAGACAGGGACAAAATGGGTATCAAGCTTCTGGCCCCGGGCTTTTGCCAGATGGTCAAAATCAAATATAGTAGCCATTACGCCGTTTGTGTTGATGGCAGGCACTGGAGATTATGAAAAATTTTCACTTTTAGACAGAACTGGTCAAGCAAAATTGGGATATAGAGAAATTGAAGCTTTACCAAAAATCAGCGGAAGTCCTCTGTTGGCTAATATCTCAATTGTTGATTCTAGCGAAACACAATCTTTTAGCTCAAAAACATTTACGTCTAATGAAAACTTTTGGCAAAGGCTAAAAAGTTTTTTGAAATTCGAAAGATCAAAAGTAAAAAATAAGTTAAAAATAAAAGAAAAAGTGATAGAGATAGAGATTGCCGATACACCAAAATTAAGAGAGCGGGGATTATCAGGCAGAGAAAATTTGAGTATTGATACCGGGATGTTGTTTATATTTGACAAATCCGATAGATATGCCTTCTGGATGAATGACATGAAATTTAATTTGGATTTTATCTGGCTAAAAGACAAAAGAGTGGTTTATCTTTCCCAAAATATTCCCAATCCGGCCACTCTCTTTCCGCCGGTGCCAGTTGATATGGTCCTGGAAGTTAATGCCGGATTTGTCTTGGAAAATAGTATTGCCTTAGGTGATACAATAGAGGTGTGGTAAGTTACAAGATTGGGGCAGTGATTGCATACTACGCCACTTCGGGATTGATGGCGGTGGACTTGACGGCAGATATCCATTTAAACGACTTAATCTATATAAACAATAAAGAATTAAAAATTAAATTAATTAAGAACGAGTATCTTTTTTGTGACTTCGCTCGAAAAGGTGAAACAATAGTCATCAATGCCGATTTCCCGGTTGCTATCGGTGACGAGCTTGTGAGAACATAAGGACATGGAATTAAAGTTAGCGCCTGATGTTAAAAAGAGAATTGATTTTCTGGCCCGAGAATTGGCTCTTTTGCATATAAACTACAAAAATTTAATTTGTTTTCGAAGTACCGGTTCTACCGGCCGGGCCTATGCCCGCATTTGGAGTTTGCCAAAAATCTGGCAGATGGGTTTGAACATAGAAGCGCATTATTGCATAGAAGTCATAGCCGAGAAATTTGACAGGCAATCTCCCGATGAACAGGAAAAGATATTGATTCATGAGCTAATGCATATCCCAAAAAATTTCTCAGGAGCACTTGTTCCCCACCGCAATCACAAACACCGGACCTTCAGGCATTATCATGACCAGGTGGAAGATCTGTACAACAAATTAGTAGTTAAATCATATGGTTTCAAAAGGGGACCCCTTTCAAGGCTCTGAAAGGGGTCCCCTTATAAAGATTATGTTAGTCATTCACGGTGAGAACCAGATAGCGTCAAGGGAATATTTTCTGGAATTGAGGACCCAAAAACAGGGTGATATTCTGGACGGTGATACCTTGACACTTTCAGAATTACAATCAAAGTTAAGTGCTATTTCTCTTTTTGGTGAATCGCAAAATATATATATCGAAAATTTGTATTCCAGAAGACCCAGCAACGAAAAGAAAGCAATAATTGACTATATTGAGTCGAAAAATCCCGTTAATCTAATAATTTGGGAACATAAGGGAGTTACAACAAAAGCAGAAAACAAGAATTTCGAAATGCCCAAATATTTATTTGCCTTTTGGAATAAGCCGGATATCAAATCTTTTCACCTGGCTTTACAAGTAGCAGTTGTTGAACAAATATTTGCGGGTCTTGTGACCAAGGCTCACCGCGAAAAAAATACAATCTGGTTAAATGATTTTTTACTAATTGACTATAAACAAAAAACATCTGCCAGTCCGTATGATTTGAAAACGGCACTTGAAATTTGGCTAGTAAAAATACATAATTGAGATATGCCGACTGCCCGATATACAAAATGGTTTAAAGATCTGTCCAAAGAGGACATTGGTATTGCCGGAGGTAAAGGAGCGAATTTAGGTGAGTTGACCCAAAGCAAGATTCCGGTTCCCCCCGGCTTTGTAGTCTTATCTTCCGCTTATTTTGCCTTTCTGGATGCCAATAAATTGCGCCCCAGTATTCATCAAGTTCTATCCGGTTGCAATGTCGCTGACCCGCATCAGCTGAAAATCGCTTCACAAAAAGTTCAGAAATTGATTCTAGGGAGTGAAATGCCGCATGGCATGGCCGGCGAAATAATGCAAAATTATGCCAAATTGGGGAATAATGTATTGGTGGCAGTCCGTTCTTCGGCTACCGCTGAGGATTTACCCGGAGCCTCATTTGCCGGTCAGCAGGAGTCTTATCTAAATGTCTCAGGTGACGCCAATGTCATTATGCGCGTCCGTGATGCCTGGGCATCACTCTTTGGTGAGCGGGCCATATTTTACCGCGAGCAAAAGAAGTTTGATCATTTCAAGGTCGGGATTGCGGTGCCGGTTCAGAGAATGATTCAATCAGAAGTCTCGGGAGTCATGTTTACCGTTGATCCCATCACCCAGGACAAGGATAAGTTGGTAATCGAGGGCATTTACGGTCTGGGTGATTATATTGTTCAGGGTGTGGTTACCCCTGATCATTATGAGGTTAGTAAATCTACAAAGGAAATTCTGAGTAAAAATATTGCCAGGCAGACAATTATGGAAACCAGAGGTGGCAAAGAAGTGATTCAATCAAAAGTTCCGCTAAAACAGCAGGAACGGCAAAAATTACCGGATAAATATATTTTACTATTAGCCGAAATCGGCAAAAAAATACATGAGCATTATTTCTTTCCCCAGGATATTGAATGGGCCTTGGAAAAAGGTAAATTATATATTACGCAGGCGAGGCCGATAACGACGCTTGGTGTCGAAAATTCGAAATTCGAAATTCGAAATTCGAAATTACAAAATTTTGAGAAAATTTTGGTTGGTGCGCCAGCATCGCCGGGATTGGTATCGGGTCCGGTAAAGATGGTGCCGGATGACAAGCTTCTAGACAAAGTCAAAAAAGGCGACATTATGGTGACCGATATGACCACACCTGATTTTGTCCCGGCCATGAGACGGGCTGCCGGCATTATTACCAACCGTGGCGGTCTGACATCTCATGCGGCCATCGTCTCACGGGAATTGGGTGTTCCCTGTATTGTCGGTACCGGAAATGCCACCAAAATTCTCAAAGACGGCATGATTGTCAGCTTAAATGGTTCCACCGGTGAAATATTTAAAGGTAGTATTAAAATAAATCAGGTAGTTCTACCTAGCACTCAGCCCTTAGCCCCCAGCACTAATATCAAGACAGCGACGAAGGTTTATGTGAATCTGGCCGAGCCGGAGCGGGCAGAAGTCATTGCCAAAAATAATGTGGACGGAGTCGGTCTTCTTCGCGCCGAATTTATGATGGCTGAGATTGGAGTACATCCAAAAAAAATGATTGCCGATGGAAAATCGCAGGAATATATAAATAAATTGGCACATGATTTAGAGATATTTTGCAAGGCTTTTGAAAACCGGCCGATAATTTACCGGGCTTCGGATTTTAAAACCAATGAATATAGAAGTCTTGTGGGAGGAAAAGTCTATGAACCGGAAGAAAGCAATCCGATGTTGGGATTTCGCGGAGCCTTCCGCTATATCAAAAACCCCGATGTTTTTGATCTGGAATTAGCTGCCATTCTGAAAGTCCGGAATAAAATGGGTTACAAGAATTTAAATTTAATGATTCCTTTTGTCAGGACTCCCAATGAAATGCTGGAAGTCAAAAAAATTGTGACTACTGCAGGATTAATCAGGTCCGGAACATTTAAACTCTACATGATGTGCGAAATTCCCAGTAACGTAATCTTGCTTGATGATTTTTTGGATATCGGGATTGACGGCATATCTATCGGCAGTAATGATCTGACCATGATGATTATGGGTACTGACCGGGATAATGAGGAGGTAGCTGTTGAATTTGACGAGCGCAATCCGGCCGTCCTCTGGGCCTTGGAAAAAATCATCAAGACTTGTTTAAAAAGAGGTGTAGCCTGCGGAATTTGCGGCCAAGCCCCATCTCAATACCCGGAACTGGTGGAAAAATTGGTCCATTGGGGCATTACCAGCATCTCGGTCAATCCCGATGCCATAGACAGAACCAGACAGATAGTTGCTGATTGCGAAAGCAAATTAATAAAATATGGCAAAAATAAGTAAACTCTATGCCAGAGAGATTCTGGATTCCCGGGCAACACCGACCATAGAAGTGGTTTGTGTCCTGGAAGACGGTTCGGTGGGGGTATCGTCTGTACCTTCGGACGGTGCCCGGGAACTGCGGGACGGTGATCAGAATTGGTATATGGGACACGGGGTTCAAAAGGCGGTAGTCAACGTCAATCAAACGATCGCTTCAACTTTGATAGGTCAAAATTTGGAGAGTGTAGCCGGACTTGACCATCTGCTTTTGACATTGGATCCGTCTTTGGGGTCCAATGCTATTTTGGCAGTCTCAATTGCCTTTACTAAGAGTATGGCGTCTTCAGCCCGTTTGTCCTTATATAAATATATAGCCCAAATAGCCAATAATAATCAGGTACCGTTTATGCCGACCCCGCTATTTAATATGATCAACGGTGGCAAACACGGAGCAGGAAACTTGGATTTTCAGGAATTCTGGGTTATTCCCAATCACTTGAATAGTTTTGCCAAAGCCTTGGAAACAGGAGCGGTTATATATCAAAATCTCAAGAAATTGTTGGCCAGAAGGGGAGCTATTCATAGTGTCGGTGACGAAGGCGGATTTGCCCCCAATCTGTTTACAAACCTTGATGCTTTGGAAATTCTCAATGAATCAATTATTCAGTCCGGCCGCAAACCGAGTATTGATGTTGAACTGGGACTTGATTTGGCACCAAATTCTTTTTACAAAGACGGGAGATATGTAATTAAGGACCGTAGCAGCCCGATGGAAACGGGTGAATTTATAGACTATCTGCGCGACCTGAATTCTCAGTATCACCTGAGGCTTCTGGAGGATCCGCTTTCCGACGATGATTGGAAAGGCTGGTCTGCGATAACCTCGGAGCTTGGTAATTCGACGACGATTGTTGGTGATGATTTGTTGGTTACCAATCCCGAGAAGGTCCGCCGGGCAATTTCTGAAAAAGCCTGCAACGCAATTTTAGTAAAATTAAACGAACTGAGTACTGTTTCCGAAAATTTGGAGGTTATTAAACTGTCCCGGGATGCAGGTTGGAAAATAATCGTCTCGCATAGATCCGGTGAAACCAATGATACATTTATTGCCGATTTTGCCATCGGTGTTGGCGCCGATTATGTCAAATTTGGAGCGCCCGCCCGTGGTGAGCGGGTAGCTAAGTACAATAGACTTTTGGCTATCGAGCAGGAAACCTTAAACCATACCTAATTCCCTCAGGCGGTTATACTTGGCAATTCTTTCACCCCGGTCCATACCGCCAAACTTGACAAAATCAGCTTGGGCTTCCAAGGCAAAATCCACAATCCAGCTGTCATCCGTTTCTTCCCCGCGGTGAGAGACAACCACCTTCAAATTATTTTCCTTTGCCAGCCGGGCAACTTCCAAAGCTCCGCTGATAGTTCCGTTTTGATTAGGTTTAACAATGATAGCGTTTACGGCTTGAGGGTTTAGAGCCATATTAAGCCTATTTTTGTTAGTTACAATCAAATCGTCACCAACTACTAATATTTTGTTTCCAAATTGTTTATAAAACTTAACCCAGTCCGGCCAGGCATCCTCCGGATAAGGATCCTCAATCGAGGCAATATTATAATTTGCTAATAGATTTTGTTCATCAATCCCACTGTTTGCAAAAGTCGCGGCTATATCTATGGCGATTTGCTTGTCGGGAAAAACATTTTTGATAGTTTCCAAAACCAAACTATTATCAAAGCCTTTGGGTGAAAACCCACCTTCGGCACCCACCAAACTTTCGATATTATGTTTGTCCAGATAGTCTTTCAGTGATTTAAAATTAGAAATAGCTTCTTCTACGCGATTCTCTATAATTGCAAATTCCTGGATTGAAATACTGCTATTACCGTGTTTTCCGCCTTCAAACAATAATAAAAATAATTTCGGAAACTTAGTATAAGTTTTGTTTTTCAGGTCAAACTTCCAGAAGGCTGCAGATATAGGAAGTGAAGCGTTCCCGGCCAGATTTTCTTCAACCAATAATTTATCAAGACTTTCCTGAACGAAATCAATATTAATTAATTTGTTTTTAATATTTTCAATTTGAGTGATAGCGTCACTGACTGTTACATTCTGAATTTCATATTGGCCAGCGGATATGCCAGCCGGGACTGAAGCGGTGGATTGTCCGTCACTAAAAAATAGTGTTACTTCGACTGTTTCGTTACCCATTGAAGACAAAATTGTTTTTGGTCTGATGTCTATTATTCTCATACATGGTACACTTATGATTATATGTCAAATATTCCAAAACCAGTAGTCCTGGCAATCTTAGATGGCTGGGGAATTGCTCCACCGGGAAACGGTAATGCCATAACGCGAGCCAAAACTCCGAATATGCAATCACTCTGGTCATCCTTTGTCCGCACCCAGCTTATTGCTCATGGGGAATCAGTCGGCCTACCAAGGCGTGAACCCGGAAATACCGAAACTGGGCACCTGAACTTAGGTGCCGGCAGAATTGTTTATCAGGATTTACCCCGCATAAATATGTCGATAGCCGACGGAACTTTTTTTCAAAACTCAAACTTGCTTGCCGCAATTGCCCATGCCAAGAAAAATAATTCCAATTTGCATTTGCTGGGGCTAGTTGGTGGCGCAGGGGTTCACTCAGACCTGTCTCATTTGTTTGCTCTGCTTAGGATGTGCAAGGAACAAGCATTTAACAAAGTTTTTATTCATGCTTTTACTGACGGCCGTGATTCTCCCCCCAACGCTTCGATGACGTATTTCAATCAGCTCTCGGAAGTAATTGGAAAAGAAGGTATAGGTCAAATTGCCAGTGTCATGGGCCGGTATTTTGCTATGGACCGTGATTTCCGTTGGGATAGAGTTGCCAAAGCTTATTTTTGTCTGACCAAAGATGAAGGCCAAAAATCCCCGGATATTGCGACAGCTATCTCCCAATCTTATTCAACCGGCAAGACGGATGAGTTTGTCGAACCTACAATTTTAGTTGAGAATAGCAGGATACAGTCACAGGATTCGGTAATATTTTACAACTTCAGAATAGATAGACCCCGGGAATTGACCCAGGCATTTACCGCTCCTGATTTTGAAAATACTGGTGATAAATCCAGCTTTGATCCTTATGCCGTCAAATACACGGCCAAACATCAGGCAGATGAGGCGGAAGTATCCAATCGGCAAAAACCGTTTGACCGTGGGGTCCAGCTTACGAATCTGTATTTTGTGACCATGACGGAATACGAAAAAGGTTTACCTGTGACCATCGCTTTTCCTCCCCAGCCGGTAACAAATCCTCTGGGCAGGATAGTCTCTCAGGCCGGACTTCGGCAACTCCGATCCTCGGAAAGTGAAAAAGAACGCTTTGTTACTTATTATTTCAACGGTTTGCAAGATGATCCCTTCCCCGGAGAAGAGCGTCTGATAGTACCTTCACCGAAAGTTGCTACTTATGATAAACGACCAGAAATGTCCGCGGTGGAATTGACTGATCAACTCGAAAATAAAATCAAATCCGGAAGTTATGACTTGATAATAATTAATTATGCCAATGCGGACATGGTGGGCCACACCGGTAACATTGATGCTACCATCATCGGTTGCGAGACTATCGATGCCTGTATTGGCCGGCTATCACAGACAGTTTTGGCTGTAGGCGGAGTGCTTCTTATTACAGCCGATCATGGTAATGCCGAAGAAATGATCAACCGGGTGACGGGAGAAGTGGATACCGAGCACAATGCCAATCCGGTACCGCTGATTATTGTCGGGAATGATTTTAGATTAGCAACCCAGCTACCCCAGGGAATATTGGCTGATGTGGCTCCGACTATTTTGGCACTGCTTCACATTAATGAGCCGGCAGATATGATTGGGAGGAATCTTTTGGCCGGTAGACTAAAATAGTGTATTCACCTTTAGGGCTAAGGGCTAAGGGCCAAGTGCTAAGCAGATTTATTTCCTCGTGGATTTTAGTCAGTTCGTGAGCTAGGACTATTTGGGCATCGGGATATCTGGACTTTATTTCGTTTACGGTTTTTTCTATTCGGATGGGGGATTCATAAATAATAGTCGTTTCTTCTTCTCTAATTTCCCACTTTTTTGCTAAAAAACCTAGGAATGTAAATTTGTTTGTTGGCAGACCGGAGGCAGATAAAGCCGTAATGGCTGCATTTGCACCCGGGATCGGTATAACCTGAATATTCAATTCATGACATCTTCTGACTAATTTGAATCCTGGATCCGATATCAGGGGTGTGCCCGCGTCAGACATCAGTGCCACATCACCGTTTTGTAATTCCAATATTATTTTATCAATGACTTGGACTTCATTAAAATCGCGGATTGATATATATTTTTTTGTCTGAGTATTTCCCAGAAGTTTTATTAAATTTCCGGTATGCCGCGTGTCCTCACAAGCGATGACTGATGTATTTAGTAATATCTTGGTTGCGCGTAAGGAAATATCTTCCAGGTTGCCAATAGGTGTCGCAACAACGTATAATATTCCCATATGCTCGATTTTATCATTCACATCGACATTCATCTTGGACAACTCATTACTACCTACGGGGTTCTCACATACGCCATATTATTCGCAATTATATTTATTGAGACCGGAATAGTATTTGTCCCATTTTTACCCGGAGACAGTTTGTTGTTTGCCGCGGGAGCCTTTTCAGCTCTCGGTTCTTTAAACCCTTGGTTGGTTTTTGGACTTCTCTCTGTAGCTGCTATTTTGGGAGATACCACAAATTATTGGATTGGGCATGTTTTTGGCCAGAAAATTATTGCCAACCCCAAAATTCCTTTAAATCAAGACCATATCGATAAAACCAATCAGTTTTTTGAAAAACATGGCGGTAAAACTATATTTTTGGCTAGATTTGTACCGATAATCAGGACTTTTGCGCCCTTTGTGGCCGGTATTGGGAAAATGAATTATGCTAAATTTATCTCCTACAATTTATTTGGAGGAGTAGTTTGGGTTGGATTATTTACCTTTGCCGGTTATTTCTTTGGTAATGTTCCCTTTGTCAAACACAATTTCTCTCTTGTTATTGTAGTTATCATTATTCTCTCTCTTCTCCCAATGCTCGCTCACTTTCTCAAAAACCTCTCTAAATCAAACTAGATCAAAACAGAACTTGACTTATACTTGTAGTAATTGTAGTATATACACCAAGATGCCATTTCAAAGGAAAGAGGGTGAGTGGGTAGATTCGTACGGTATTCGTGTGCGTAGAAAGTTACCTGGGATGCCTATAGGAGGTCATTTAGATCCGATCATTGAACCTATTTGTAGAGAAGAAGAAAAAATGGGCTTAAGTTATCCAGATAGTAGAGATAGACGCTGGGAATGGATGTTGAATAACTCAGCCTCGTTTAGAATACCCCGTAAAGGTAGGAAATTACGCTGAATATTTGCGGATAATGCCGACCACGCGGCCTTGGATTTTGACATTGGTGGCAAAGATTGGGGACATGGTTGAATTAGCGGGTTCCAATCTGATTCTGGTGGCTTCCTTGAAGAATCGCTTGAGCGTGGCAAAACCATTTTCCAGCATGGCGACTACCACTTCTCCATTGACAGCCGTCTCACATTGCTCGACCACCACATAATCTGAATTGAGGATACCGGCTTCAATCATTGAGTCACCCTTGACCTGGAGGACAAAAGAGCGCTTTTTACCGGAGACCATGGTGGCCGGGATATTCAGGGTAGCATTGGGATCAGTATGGGGTTGGATAGGTGAACCGGCGGCAATATAACCTAATATAGGAAGCTCAAGGGAAGCCGGCGTATTGGTCAGACTGGCCATGTGAACATCGGCAATATCCAGTCCGCGCATCCCGCCGGTTTTCTTTTTAAAGATTCCTTTGCCAATCATGGATTGAAGATGCTCATGAACAGTGGCGAGTGAACTGACACCCAAGCATTTGGCTATTTCACCCAGTGTGGGAGAATACCCATGTAGTTGAATATATTGGGTCACGAAATCCAGAATTTCTCTTTGTCTCTTGTATAGTACGACTGGCATATTTATAATATAGCCAAACAATTACCGAATGTCAACAAGCAAATTATGTTCAAATTAAAGAGTAATTACAAACCAACTGGTGATCAACCTCAGGCTATTAATAAATTAGTCAAGGGTTTGGATTTCGGTACTCCACACCAGGTATTAATGGGTGTTACCGGAAGTGGCAAGACCTTTACCATGGCCAATGTGATAGAGAAAGTCCAAAAACCGACCCTGGTTATTTCACACAACAAGACACTAGCGGCTCAACTCTATCAGGAATTCCGGGATTATTTTCCGGATAATGCCGTGTCCTATTTTGTCTCCTATTATGACTATTATCAGCCGGAAGCCTATATTCCCCAATCTGATACCTATATAGAGAAAGAGACAGATATAAATGAAGAGATAGATAAGTTAAGACTCGCCGCCACTACCAATTTACTGACTAGAAAAGATGTCATTATTATCGCCTCTGTATCCTGTATTTATAATCTTGGTTCACCAATAGAATACGCCAAGTCAATAGTTGAATTAAAAATAGGTAACTTATTTCCCAGAAAACAATTGTTATTAAAACTAAACGACCTGCAATATAATAGAAATGACTATCAATTTGTCAGAGGTACTTATAGAATTAGAGGTGATACCCTAGACATCTATCCGGCATACGATGATACAGCAATAAGACTTAATTTTACTGGGGACATCATTCAAGAAATCCAAAAAATAAATCCAATTACCGGACAACTTATGACCACGAATGACAATATTACACTTTACGCCGCTAAACACTTCCAAGCCAATAAAGATGACTTAAAAAAATCATTTAATGAAATACACAATGATTTAAATAAACAAGTAGATTTATTGAAATCGCAAAATAAAGTTTTAGAAGCTCATAGGATCCAACAAAGAGTGACATATGATCTGGAAATGATACAGGAATTGGGTTATGTCAATGGCATTGAGAATTATTCCAGATATTTTGACGGCAGAAAACCCGGAGATGCTCCCTACTCTCTACTCGACTACTTTCCGGCTGACTATCTAACTATTATTGATGAATCGCATATTTCTGTCCCGCAGGTACGCGGAATGTACAATGGAGACAGATCCAGAAAGCAAACGCTTATTGATTATGGCTTTAGACTGCCGTCCGCCTTGGACAACCGGCCTCTGAAATTTGACGAATTTATGCGCCGGGTTGGTCAGGCTGTTTATGTTTCAGCCACACCAAACGAGTGGGAGATATCACAATCAAATAATTTTGTGGTTGAACAGTTGGTTCGTCCCACAGGATTGGTTGATCCAAAAGTAGACGTTCGGCCGGCAACTAATCAAATAGCGGATTTAGTAAAAGAGATTGAGTACAGAACTTCTCATGGTCAACGCGTATTAGTGACGACACTGACAAAAAGAATGGCGGAAGATCTGGCAAATTATCTGGATGAACAAAATATCAAGGTTCATTATCTGCATTCCGGATTAGATACACTCGAACGTCTTGATATTTTAGATGAACTTCGGTCGGGAAAATTTGATGTAGTAGTGGGAATAAATTTATTAAGGGAGGGACTTGATCTGCCGGAAGTTTCTTTAGTAGCTATACTGGACGCTGACAAGGAAGGATTTTTGCGCTCGCGCACTTCACTTATTCAAACAATGGGTAGAGCCTCCCGTCACGAGGACGGAGCAGTCATCATGTATGCCGACAAAATTACCGACTCGATGAAAAACGCGATAGACGAGGTCAACAGGCGCCGTGAATATCAATTGAAATATAACCAAGAATTTGGAATTACACCACAATCAATAACAAAACCCATCCGCGGAAAAATGGTCGAAAAGACGGAGGAACAAATAATTGCCCTGGATCCCAAGCAAATTTTAAAATCCAAAAACATTCTCGACGCATCTGATGTTGATATGTCTAAAGTCAATCAGTTAACTCCTGAAGACCGGAGTAAATTAATCAGATTAATGTCCCGCCAGATGAACATGGCTGCCAAATCCCTGGAATTTGAGCTGGCAGCAAAAATTAGGGATAGAATTTTGGAAATTAAAGTATTACAATAAATTTATGGCTGACGCAGGTTTCAACAAAATTCAATTAAAACAATTACAGGGTCTTTTTGACAAGAATAATGATCAAACTAATGACGCTATATATCACGTTGTAGATAGTTTGAGTAGCACTATTCAGGATGTAAAAACTGAGCTAAATGAAAAAATTGAATCACTCAAAAGAGAGATCAAAGATGATATTCAAAATTTAACTACTACGATGGCTACCAAATACGAAGTGCAGGATCTTCGCAAACGAGTCAATAGTTCTTCTGTTGTATTTAGAACTACTTAAATCCCCACTTGAACAAAACCCGAAAAGACCTTTAAAAAAAACTTCTGAAATTGGACTTCGAACTCGCCGCCCAAATCCGAAACAAAATCAAATTAAACAATATAATAAATTATTAACACCATTTTGTCACGATCGTAATAAAGTTGTGTTAATATAAAGCATGGGTAGGAATAAGGTAGTGGTGGCAAAAAAACGGGCATCTGCAAAAATGGTCCTGAAATATATTGCAGATAATTTAGAGATTATATTTCCTCACACCCGGAAAAACTTAATGAGATTGAAATACGCAAATCTCCCGGATTGGGAAGATTATTTGCCGGCCACTGTTTATTTGGCGGCAGACAGGTTAGAGCGGAGGGGCCTGGTAGAAAAAATGTCGACCCCAGATGGTACTATCATAAAAATTACCGACAAGGGAAAAAAGCAAACCCTAAAATATGATTTACTAAAACTATCTTCGCCCAAAAGTGAATGGGACGGTCAGTGGAGGTTGGTGTTTTTTGATATTGCTGAAATAGACCGCAAAAAGCGAGACAGCCTGCGGGTTTATTTGCGGAATCTGGGCATGGAACAAATGCAGGAGAGCGTGTTCGTGAGTCCGTATGATATTTTTGACCAAGTCAGCTATCTGCGGGAAGTCCTGGATGTTCCTCATGGAGTAAAATTTGCCAAATTAAACTGGATAGAAAACCAAGACGAACTCAAACAAATCTTTGAAATCTAACTAACACAACTTTATTACGACCGTATAAAAGTTGTGTTAATATTATTCAGAAATTGCTTTAAACTTCTAGAATTCCAATTTCAAGATGA
>ERZ1292629.2933-Hain-H43-01um-R1-2933-length-13711-cov-6_pt1 | contig 13711 bp, 18 predicted proteins | sample MGYA00564399_ERZ1292629 | MGnify/ENA primary metagenome ERZ1292629 (study PRJEB36523, sample SAMEA6512636) | groundwater metagenome | collected 2019-01-08 | study: AquaDiva: Metagenomics assemblies of 32 groundwater samples
CTCTGGGACCCGGAGAATACGTATACGTGGTCCGCGTTAAAAGAGGAGGTTGCGCAATAAAGAAAATGGTGTAAAATAAAGATACATGAAGAAAAAAATACATCCTCTGTTTATTCTCCTCATGCTGGCGTCTATCTTGGGGAGCGCGTTCTTCGTGGTTCAGGGCGTGAATATGCATGACGAAGCCGCGAAAGAAGGGGAAGCATTTCACGCGCTTCAGGCGGAATACTATGCGCAAAGCAAGGAAGCGCGCGATGCGGCTCCCATGGGCTCGGAACTGAATCAGAAACTCGCGGCCATACAAAACGCGCCATCGGAACTTATGCGGATTGAACTAGCAGGGATAGGAAAAATACTTATTGGAATTGGAGCCCTGCTTTTGGGAATACTAATCGCCCTGGTTGCCCTCCCCGGGCGCGTAAAGGACTCAATCGGGTACCGTGACTAACGATCTCATCGGCCTCTCAAACCTCGTCCGCTACTATATCCTCTTGGGCACAAAAGAGGCCGGCTCCGGCCACCCCACCACCTCCTCGTCGGCGGTAGAACTTTTAACAACCCTGATGTTTGGCGGATACTTCAGGGCGGATTTGGAACATCCGAATAACCCGAATAATGCTCGGCTTATATTTTCTAAAGGCCACGCCGCTCCGCTTCTCTATGCGCTTTACGTCGCCGCAGGAAAAATAACGGAAGAAGAAATAAAAACCCTGCGCAAATTTGGAAGCCGTCTTGAGGGCCACCCTACCATGGAGTTTCCATATACCGAGGCGCCCACAGGCTCGCTCGGCCAGGGACTTTCTATAGGAGTGGGGATGGCGATAAACGCGAAGTATCTGGATAAACTTCCGTACAAAACATTCGTGCTTTTGGGGGACTCTGAAATGGCCGAGGGTTCGGTATGGGAAGCCATGGCGCTTGCCGCGCACTATGCACTGGATACCCTTGTGGCAATTCTCGACGTAAACCGCCTGGGCCAGAGAGGAGAGACCATGCACGGGCATGACATTGAGGCGTACAGAAAAAAAGCAGAGGCCTTTGGCTGGCATGTAATCGTAATCGAGGACGGCCACGACATTGAAAAAATAAAAAGCGCGTACGAGGAAGCCGCGGCTGGAAAAGAAAAACCGAGTATCATTATCGCGAAAACGCAAAAAGGAAAAGGATTCCCGGGCGTGGAAAACAGAGAGGACTGGCACGGCAAGGCGTTAAAAGGAGAGGAGTATGAAAAAGCGATAGCCGCGCTGGGAGATGTGGATACAAGCGCGCGGGGAACGATTCTTCAGCCGGAAAAAATGGAGCCCGCGCCCTACGCCCCGGAAGCGGGAGAAAAAATAATCTATAAAGAGCGCGCTGCAACGCGAAGGGCCTACGGCAACGCCCTCATCCGGCTCCATAAAAAATTTTCTGAAATGGTAGTGCTGGACGCCGAAACCTCCAACTCCACATACGCGGAACTTTTCAAGAAAAAATACCCTGACCGATTTTTTGAAATGTATATTGCCGAGCAAAACATGGTGGGCGCGGCCCTTGGCCTTGCACGGAGGGGGAAATTGCCCTGTGTTTCCACATTCGCCGCATTTTTTACCCGCGCGTTTGACCAGATACGGATGTGCGGATACTCGGATGCCCGGATTATCTTTGCGGGTTCCCATGCCGGGGTCTCCATCGGCGAGGACGGCGCCTCCCAGATGGGCCTGGAGGACATCGCCATGTTTCGCACGGCGCAGGGGAGCGTGGTGCTTTATCCATCGGATGCGGTTTCAACCGAGGCCTTGGTAGAGGAGGCCTTGAAACAGAGGGGGATTGTGTATATCCGCACCACTCGCAAAGATACTCCAATCTTGTATAATGAAGGTGAGGAGTTTCATGTCGGCGGAAGCAAGGTCCTTTGGGAAAGCGCGGACGACAAAGCAACCATCGTGGCCGCGGGTATAACGCTTCACGAGGCGCTTGCGGCATACGAGGAACTCGCAAAGGAGGGGATAAAAGTGCGCGTCATAGACCTCTATAGCATAAAACCCTTTGACGCGGAGACCCTGAAAAAGGCCAAGCAAGAAACAAAGCATATCATTGTTGTGGAAGACCATGTGCCGGAAGGTGGAATAGGGGAGGCAGTGGGGGCGGATTATTCACTCGCGGTGCGAAAGCGTCCGAAAAGCGGAACCCCGGAAGAACTTTTGCAATACGAAGAAATATCCAAAGAGGCGATTGTAAAAAAGGTAAAGCAAATAATCTTGTAAATATGGCAATGCAAAAAAACGGAGCAAATGAAATAAACGGAGCAAACGGAATTTTACCGAAACGGATAAAAGAGGCGCTGAATGTTCGTCCGCATGAAGTAGAGTCGTGGAGGATTTTTAAGATTCTCTCGGAATTTGTGCAGGGGTTTGAGCTGATACGGAAATATAAAAAAGCGGTAACCTTTTTTGGTTCCGCGCGCTCCGGGTTTGACACGGAAATTTATAAGGAAGCGAGCAAACTCGCGGGCAAGCTTGCGAAAGACGGGTACGCGGTTATGACAGGAGGCGGCCCGGGCATTATGGAGGCGGCAAACAAAGGCGCGTATGAAGCCGGAGGGGACTCGGTGGGCATCAACATAGAACTCGATAAAGAGCAGAGGACGAACAAGTACGTGAAGGATTCGGAGGCGTTTCACTACTTTTTTACGCGCAAAGTGATGCTCTCTTTTGCTTCGGACGTGTACGTATTTTTCCCCGGCGGGTTCGGTACGCTCGATGAATTTTTCGAAATGATAACGCTCGTTCAGACGAAAAAAATTCCGCCCATTCCCATTATCATTGTAAACAGGGAATACTGGACTCCGCTTTTGAAATATATCGAGGAGGTGGTGTACAAGAAAAATAACGCGATAAGCAAAGAGGACATGAATATTTATCATCTCGTTGACACCGCGGATGAGGCGTACGCTTTGATTAAAAAATTGACTGCGAAGTAGCCATATGTCCATGCGCTCCGCCATAGAAAATTTCGCGGATCAGTTTTCGTACCAACCAAAAATCGAAAATGCGGAACCAATAAAGAAGTTCCGCAAGTTTGTGGTTTGCGGCATGGGCGGCTCGCACCTTGCCGCGGGACTCCTGAAGGTGTGGAATCCGTACCTCGACATTATTGTTCATCGCGACTATGGCCTGCTCGCGCTTTCGGATGAGGAACTCCGGGAACGGCTCATTATCGCAAGTTCCTATTCCGGCAATACCGAGGAAATCGTGGATGGCTTTGAAAAAGCGAAAGAGAAAAATCTGCCCCTTGCGGTTGTGGCAACCGGGGGAAAACTTTTGGAACTCGCGAAGGAGTATCGCGTTCCGTATATCGAGATGCCCGACGCTGGCATCCAGCCCCGCTCCGCTTTAGGGTTCAGCGTGCGGGCCATGGCAAAAATAATGGGCGAGGAGAGCGCGCTCGAGGAAACAGGCGCGCTCGCGCGCGCCCTGGATCCGAAAGCGTTTGAGGAAGGGGGCAAAAAACTTGCGGAAAAATTGCGGGACAGGGTTCCGGTCGTGTATTCCTCGGCAAGGAACGAACCCCTTGCCTATATCTGGAAAATTAAATTTAACGAAACAGGAAAAATACCTGCGTTCTGCAACGCAGTGCCGGAGATGAACCACAATGAAATGACCGGGTTTGACGTACAGGATTCCTCAAAACATCTTTCGGAACGATTCGCGTTTATTGTGCTTCGCGACAAAGAAGACCATCCGCGCATTACGAAGCGCATGGACATACTGGAAGGTTTGTATAAAGAGCGCGGCCTTCCGGTGCATACCGTGGAAATGAAAGGAATCTCTCAGTTTGAAAAAATGTTTTCTTCGGTTTTAATCGCGGACTGGGTCGCGTTTTATACTGCTGAACTCTACGGCCTTGATCCAAATGAAGTTCCAATGGTGGAGGAATTCAAAAAAATGATGCTTACGTAACCTGATTACGTTAGCGTAATCAGGTTACGTAACAAAGCCGGAGCGCGCGTGGCGCGCTCCGGCGATTTATCGAAGGAGCTCGTCCCAGGCCTCTCGGGGCAACGGTCCCCGAGGAGGTACCTCGGGAAGGCCATCCCTATATTCCAGTTCCGCTGGTAGGCGGTTCAAGACCGCCTCCGCGGAATCGGTGGTTGAGCAGATGGCGTGCTGTACGCACGCCAGGGTGAACCAACTTTTAAATTGGCCCACCAAGATTTCTCGGGAGAACGATAGTTCTCCCGAGAAAGTCAGACAAACCTCCCAGCGGGAGGTTTTTTCAATGCGCAAAGTCCCCATGGAACACTCCTTTCTATCCACAGGGGTTATTGACTCAAGAAACACTCTGTGTATAATACAAGCATAACTGAATAATTATCAAGAGTGCGGCGAGGGAACCGACCCTATGAACCGCCAGCAACCTTCTTTCAGTAACGCGAAAGAAAAGGTGCTCCTTCGGGCCCCACAAGGGAAAGATAATAAGTCGAATCTTCCTTTTCGGGAGATATTTTATTTTGAGCTACGAATATACCAATAACATACGAATGTACGAATTCGTATATTCGTATAAGATTCGTAAATTCGTAGCTTCGCGAAGCCATGATGATACACGTCCCAAAAATCTATACGGTTGAATCGGTTACATCTGGCCATCCGGACAAGGTCTGCGATCAGATTTCAGATGCCATTTTGGACGCCGCCCTCGCGGTTGACCCAAAAAGCCGTGTTGCCGCGGAGACCATGGGCTCGCACGGGCTTCTTGTCTTGGGCGGAGAAATTACCACACAGGCAAAACTTGATTATGAAAAAATCGCCCGTGAACTCTATAAAGAGATCGGGTATGAGGATAATTTGAAGGTTATAACCCAAATCGTAACCCAGTCGCCGGATATCGCCATGGGCGTGGATACGGGCGGGGCCGGAGACCAGGGTATTATGTACGGCTATGCCACGGACGAAACCGAAGAGTGTCTGCCAAAGGGCATTGTGCTTGTTCATAAACTAACCAAAGGATTGGAAGAACTCCGCAAGAGCGGCGCGCTTCCCTGGCTCATGCCGGATGGTAAGGCGCAGGTTACGGTTGAAAATAATAAAGTACGCACCGTGCTTGTAAGTTGCCAGCACAAAGAAAATGTTTCGCAGGAGAAGATTAAAAAAGAACTCATTGAAAAACTTATCAAGCCCGTGATAGGGGATTTGGAAGGGGTGGAAATTTTCGTAAATCCCACAGGCAAGTTCGTGCAGGGAGGGTTTGAGGCGGACGCGGGGCTTACCGGAAGGAAAATTATGGTGGATTCCTACGGCGGACTTATTCCGCACGGCGGAGGAGCGTTTTCAGGAAAAGACCCCACAAAAGTGGACCGCTCCGCGGCCTATATGTGCCGATACGCCGCGAAGCAATTGGTGAAAGAGGGGCTCGCGAAAAAATGTTTGGTGTCTGTGGCCTACGCCATCGGCCACTCCGAGCCCCTAATGGTTGAGGCAATAAACGAAGAAGGGGAGAGTATGACTGAAGAAATTAAAAAACGTTTTGACTTCCGGCCCAAGGCAATCATTGAGCGTCTTGGTCTGCTGAGGCCGATCTACAGACAAACCGCGGCCTACGGCCATTTCGGCAAACCCGGCCTCCCGTGGGAGAAAGTGTAATGGAAACGGCGTCGGTTACCCGACGCCGTAGCGATCAAAGACGGGGGACTTTTCTCCGCCCCGCCTTTAGCACGATAAAAGCAAGAAGGCCAGCCACCACGAGAATGAGGCTAATCCAGCCCAAGACGGAATAGTCAAACATGTCAATACTCCTTCCGCTATCATACTATACCTTGTCCCACGTCCCATCAAGCTTTATCCAGAATCCGCGAACTTCCTTTTCGGGAAATTCTCTTTTTGCTTCGGAGAGTGCCTTCTTCAAATCTGAAAGTGTGGTCCCGGCTCCGCAGTCCTCATGTGCGGTTAATATGAATAAAGAAGGAGAATGGAGTTTTAAGGAAAGTGCGAGTGTGGGGAAAGTGTCATTTTTTAAGGACGCGCCTCCGGCAATGGACACTCGGTCAAAGTCACCGAATGAAACCCCAAGAGACGAAAGCAGGTTTTCGATTGTTTTTTGGATGCGGAAGTCCATGCAGTGGACAGCACATATGGTACATGTGTGGGGCATAATTGAAAGATATTATACGCCCGTTTTCAAGGTTGTCGAGGAGGAAAGTGAATATGGTACAATATCAAGATGGCGGTCATAAAAAAGAAAATCTGGCCGGAATATTTTGACGCGATAGAAAGCGGAAGAAAAACATTTGAACTGCGGTTGGATGATTTCGATGCAAGCGAAGGCGATACCCTAATCCTCGAAGAGTGGGACCCGAAAATAAAAAAATACTCGGGTCGCACGATTGAAAAGAAAGTTGGATTTATATACAAGTTCCGTCCGGAGAAAATTCCTTTTTGGAGTAAGGAAGAGATGCAAGGGCAAGGTTTCCAAATTATTTCTTTGAAGTAGGGTGTCTAGTAAGGTTTACAAAACTATTACATCCCTAATTCGTACGAATAAGGGGTATAATAGATAGAAGGTATGGAATTGAAGGTGAAAGAGAAAAAAGAAATTCAGGAGTGGTTGAGGGCAAGCGAAGCAAAAGAATTTGAGAAAGTGCTGAAAGCGCTCGCGAATAAGCGGCGGCTTGCGATAGTAAAATTTTTAAAAAAGAAAGGGGAAGGGTCGGTGCAGGAAATCGCGGAGGTCATTGCATTGTCTTTCAAATCAACTTCGCGGCACCTCGCCCTGCTTTCATCGGCCGAGATTCTGGAAAAAGAACAAAAAAGCACCCGGGTGTTTTATCGAATTTCCAAAGTGGAGCACGCGGTGGTCTCGCGGGCAATTTCGCTCCTATAGCATTATATCCCTTATTCGCACGAATAAGGGAGGTAACAAGGGATGGTGATACGGATCAAAAAATCAGGTACAATAAATCTGCAGAGCGCCATGCGGCGCATGGGGTACAAGCCCCTGGGATATACGGAAAAAGGAGAGTTGAACGCCGTTCGTTCTTTGGGCGGGGACTATCCGCGCTTCCACGCCTATATTAAAGAAGAGGGAGACGAATACGTATTTAATATTCATCTTGACCAGAAGCGGCCGATATACGGAAACGAAACTGCGCACAGCGGGGACTATGACGGCGAGGTGGTGCGAGACGAAGCCGCCCATATTCAATCCATGATTCTTACGAGATCGTAATCTCTAGCAAAATGTCTTCTTCATATCTCACCACATCACTTGTTTTTTTCGCTCTTTGGGCAATCATCTTTCTCACCCGAAAGGATTTGCAAAAGCCGCTCCTTGTAGGAGGGGGGATGTATATTATGCTCGTGGTGCCGGTCACTTTCGCGCTCGTCTTTCTTTCCGAACTTGGGATGGGATTTTCTTGGAACCGCATCACGAGCTACTGGGCGCCTCATGGAACGCTTTTTAATCTTGCGGAAAAGACCGGGATGATGGGTCTTGAAGATATTTTTTTTATGTTCGTGGCCGGAGGCCTTGCCGCGACCGCGTATGAGGCCTTTTCTCCCCATCGGATTCGAAACGCGGAAAAACGGCATCATTCCTTCTCTCTTGCCGTGTTCTTTGCCTCCTACATTGCAAGCGGCCTTTTCTTCTCGTGGCATCCGCTTTGGAATTTGATTTTCGCAAGCATCTTGGGTTGGCTTACCATACTTATTCAACGTCTTGACCTTTTTTGGGCCTCGATTGCCGGAGCGTTTGCGTTCCTCACCATTTACGTGGGCGGTATCGCAATGTATCACATGGCGTTCGGAGAAATCGCGTGGAATCTGAAAAATCTTACGGCAGTCGCGTATCCTTTTCCCGTAAAAGAACTTCTCTACGCGTTTTCGCTCGGGCTTATGTGGACACCGCTGTATGAGTATATGACGGGGAAATCAATTCAATAAAGCATGCGTAACCTGATTACATAAATTATTTACGTAATCAGGTTACGTAATAATATGCAGTACAAAAAAATTCAGAGCACATACATTGCGCGCGTGGAAAAGGGGGAAGAAGCAATAGAGGAACTCATTCGGTTGTGCGAAAAAGAAAACATCAAAGCCGGTTCCATTCAGGCAATTGGGGCGACGAACAGAGTGGAACTCCTGTGGTATGACGCCGACAAAAAGGAATACTCGAGCAAGGTGTTTGAGGAGGAAAATTATGAGATAACTTCGTTTTCGGGAAACATCTCGAGAAAAGACGGGAAGCCCTATCTCCATTGCCATATTGCGCTGGGAAATAGGGATTTTGTCGCCTATTCCGGGCACTGCAAATCTGCTATAGTGAGCGGCGCGTTCGAGGCGGTAGTCGAAGTTCTGGACGCCGAGATCGGTCGCGAGTTTGATGAAACAATAGGTCTGAATTTATTAAAATTATAAAAATTATGAAAGGAGATACACTTGGCCCATCATACGTCATACAAATGTACAATCCCAAGCATGACGTTTGGGCGGTAACGGTGATTGATAATATAGGGCGTGGCCCGGGCAAGGGCGGTATCCGCATGACAGGCACGGTAGGCGTGGAGGAGGTCAGCCGCCTCGCGCGGGCTATGACCTTGAAATGCGCTATGGCCGACTTGCCGTTTGGGGGGGCAAAGTCCGGCATCATGGTTGACCCGAAAACGATTTCAAAAGAAGCAAAGCGTGAAATCGTAGTATGGTTTGGGGAACAACTCCGTATGTACGCTCCGAAGTATTATATCTCCGCGCCGGATATAAATATGGCAGAGGAGGAGATGAGGTGGTTTGTGGAGGGTCACGGCGACCCCAAGGCAATTACCGGAAAGCCAAAGGACTTGGGGGGTTTGCCGCACGAGCTGGGCTCAACCGGATTCGGTGTGGCGCACTCGGCAAAAATGGCACTGGAGTTTAAGGGGATTCCGGTGCAAGGCGCGACCATTGCAATCGAGGGGTACGGAAACGTAGGCGTATTCGCGCATAAATTTTTGGAGGAGATGGGTGCGAAGATTGTGGCCGTATCTGATTCAAGAGGCGGAGTATATGACCCGCAGGGATTGAAACACGCCGAACTTTCCAAAACAAAAGAAACCAAAGGGACGGTAACCGCGCATGACAAGGGAGAAAAAATAGAAGGCAAGAAAATATTCGAACTTGACGTGGACGTCTTAATTCCCGCGGCCTTGCCCGACGTTATTAACTATTCAAATGTCGAGAACGTAAAGGCGAAAATAATCGTGGAAGGCGCGAACATTTCCATCGTGCCGGACCTCGTGGAGCCGCTCCATACACGGGGAGTGCTCATTATCCCGGACTTTGTGGCAAACGCCGGAGGCGTTATCTCCTCGTATGCCGAACACATGGGCTATGACGAGAAAAAGATGTTTGAATTGGTGCGGGAGAAAATCGAAAAAAGCGTGAACGCCATGCTCGAACGCTCGAAAGCGACAGGACAAATCCTGCGGCAAGCCGCGGAAGCAATCGCCCTCGAACGCCTCGCCTAAATTATGGAACCAAAACCAACCACAACTCCCCGCGACTTTTTTCTTCACCTGCTCCACATCGTTACGCTCTACGGAAGCGCAATCGCCTTACTTTCGATTTTGTGGCAACTCATTAACATCGCCTTTCCCGACCCGAGCCAGGACCTTTACCGCTACTTTGCGACCAACGGCGCGATACGGTGGGGGATAGCGTTTCTTGTCATTATGTTTCCCGTGCTCCTCGGCACCGGCAAGTTTTTGGAGAGCGTGTATAAAAAAGAGCCGGAAAAAAAGGAACTGAAGGTAAGGAAGTGGCTCGTGTACCTCACACTCTTTATAACCGCGCTTATTATCATCGGCGACCTTGTCCGCCTTATCTTTGAGTTTCTGGAAGGAGAACTCACCCCGCGTTTTATTTTGAAATTCCTCTCCGTGCTCGCGGTTGCGTTTGCGGTTTTTTGGTATTACTTGCAGGGCATGAGGGATAGGGAATGGAAAATATTTGGTTGGAACGCGAAGAAAATTTTTGTGTGGAAGGTTATTATTATTGTCCTTGCGCTCATTGTGGCAGGAGTATTGGTTGTTGATTCGCCGAAAGAGGAGCAGATGTACCGTCTTGATGAGCGAAGAACACAGGATTTGCAGAATGTACAGAACTATGTTTTAGAATACTGGAAAAAAGAAAATACTCTTCCCGAAACTATAGCCGCGCTCCCCATTGAGGCAAAAGATGAGGAGTTCGACCCCAGGAAAGACCCCAAGACAAAAGAAGAATACGGATATGAAGTCCGCGCGGAAAATACGTTCGCGCTCTGTGCCATGTTTGAAAAAGAAACAAGAGGGAAGGGGGCGTATCCATATCCCGAAAGAATGGCACCCGTTCCCGTGGATTTTGAAAAGCCCCAACCGCAATATTACATCGAGAATTCTGACTGGACGCATGAGGTCGGAGAGAAATGTTTTGAACGAAAAATTATTACCACATCCTTACATCCTTAAGGATGTGAGGATGTTAATGTATGGACTGGGCATATAATCCAAATCGTTCAAGAAATATCTTTGACCCCAGGTCAAAAGAGCCCTTTCGCTTGAGCCGTTCGCGGCTTGAGTTTTTTATGCAGTGTCCGCGCTGTTTTTATATGGACCGCCGCCTTGGCACGGACCGCCCGCCGGGCTTTCCCTTTACCCTGAACTCCGCGGTGGATACGCTTTTGAAAAAAGAATTTGACATTCACCGCGCCGCTGGCTCAAAACATCCGCTTATGGAGGAATATGGCATAGACGCGGTACCATACGCCGGAGACCAGATGGACGAATGGAGGGAAAATTTCAAAGGTGTGCAGTTCCTTCACCGCCCCACAAACCTTGTGATAACCGGCGCAGTTGATGACGTCTGGATTAACCCAAAAAAAGAACTGATTGTGGTGGACTACAAGGCAACCTCAACCGAAAGCGAAATTACGCTTGACGTCGAATACCGGCAGGGATACAAACGGCAGATGGAGATATACCAGTGGCTTTTGCGGCAAAACGGATTCCCCGTATCCGACACCGGATACTTTGTGTACGCGAACGGAAGAAAAGACAAGAAGGCCTTTGACGGCAAATTGGAATTTGACGTGCAGGTAATCCCGTACACAGGTAGCGACTCCTGGGTGGAGGATTTGATAAAAAAAGCGCACATTTGCCTCATGGGAGATGAACTCCCCGAAGCATCAAAGAGTTGCGATTATTGCGCGTACCGCAAAGCAACGCAAAAATACGAATAAAGGTATTACACGTATCACTTGTTAAGTATGGTTTGGGTAATTTTAACAAGTTGTCGCAAGCATTAGTGTTTTTTGTAGATAAATCCTATTACCAGACGCAAGACCCCTACTGATTTCCTCCCGTTCACGGCCGGAGAGACGCCGAAGTGAGTATATCACCCCGTTGCATTAAAACGTTGACTCCAAGTATGTCCGGGCGTTCAAAATTTCGCAAACCTTCGTTGGAATTTGTGGTAACCCCCAGGGGATATACCTTTCCGGCAATCGCGCCCGCCCTTTTTGCGGTTTCTACCATTTCGGGAGTGGCGCTGTCCCGAATTTCGATTGTCATGAGCGGCTGAAACGCGTTATCGAGGTTCAACCTCGATAATTTTAGGACTTTTTCAATTTCGTCTTTGTACCACACTACGTCCTCCGCACTTAGTATTGCCCGGGGGAGGGTTATGAATTTTGGCATATTAAAAGAAATCCGATACTCGCGACAGGGCGAGACGATTCATGTCTTCGTCGGTATAGTTGTCAATATGAGAAGATATACAAAGAAATATGATGGTGTTTCCCCTTATCGCGAACCACATCCGCGGGTATTGATTTGGACGCAAGTTTGATTTTATGACGGGTAGTTCGGTTTTCCACATTGTCCAAACGTCGTTTTGGGTAACACGGTGGATTTTTCCCGGATGAATGCGTGTTTGCGGATTTGTGGGATGAAAATGGAATTCGCACAATTTTTGGAATCCGCTTAAGCTTTCCCGTATATGCCGCAATCGCCGCCTTTCCAGTGCGGCGACTTCTTTTTCAAAGCCATCATGATATCGAAATTCAATCATAGATCGCTAAAGTCGGTGCCTCGGTAATAGGAAAATTCGTAGGGTATGTCTCCGTAAGGTTCCGCGGCGGTGTATGGCGCTTCCGCGTGCGATAGGTCGGCTAATTGTTCTCCGTTTAGGCCGCCATAGCGCTTAGCCACGCGCTCGAGCATTTTCTTCTCCTCTTCGTCAAAGACGGAAAGATCGGGTTCGGCAAGGCACGTGTACACTTCGGTCGGAGCATATTCTTGGCCCCACTCTTTGACTGCATTTACTTTTAATTTTCCGTCCGCGGAAAGTTCGTTGATGATTTCACCAAGGGCGCTTGGGAGGGGGCCTTTGGGATATGCTTTGTATGTGTCGCCGGTTATTGATCGTTGGTATTTTTCGTATAAATCAAAATCCGCGAAATAGAGGAGTTTCGCCAGTTTTTTCTTGCCGCGCACCTCGCCTTGTAACTTTTGGCATAGGTACAGAATGGCATTTTGGTATTTTTTTCGGTTAAGGACCATATGCCTATATGATACCAGATGGGGCGGAATTATCTACCTTTCGTCTCCGAGAGCATGGGCGGGAGCCGCAAGTGGCAGTGCATATCGTCAAAACGGGGGAGGGTGAGGGTTTGGGGCATAGTTTTTTCTATCGAGGTTCAACCTCGATAACTTTAAAGGATAATAAAGTTATAGTGAGAATCTCGATTCTTTGATAATGCCATCGATAAAATTTTTAAATTCTTTTTCCCTATCTTCCGGGGGGCCGTCTTTACAAAAAGCTCTAAGAGTATATTCTCCGCTGTCGTATTGATAAGTCCAGGTCCAAAATATGGTATCGGGCTTATTTATAAAAACTATATGAGCCGAAACTCCGCCGTAAGCACTATTTTCCGCATGGAGAATAATGAATTTGCTCTTGTAATAGGACTCATCAAAACTATTAAGGCCGCAATTAAGGCCTTCAATGTCATTATTCAAGGCATCATATTCTTCTACTCCGTTATTTGTGCCATTTAGATAGCCGTCTAAAGCCGCGCGAATATGTTTAATATATGGATTATTATAGATCTCCTCGTCGCTCGGATCTTCTTCCGTGATCCCGGGGGGTCTCTGGGATTCAGCGTATTTTATTCCTTCTTCTATGCCTTCTATAAATTCATCCGAATCTGCCATTGCGATTAAGTCGTCTGCGGTAAGGGGTGATTTTTCGCATTTATTTTTTCTCATTAATCTATTTCGCGCCTCCAGTATTTCCTCGGTGCCTGCTTCGGGATATTTTTTTGTATATTTACTTATCCATTGGGCTGCGGACTCTATATATTCATCTTTTTGATATGGCTCAAAATCGCTTGGACACTTGAATCCTAGATCATTGTTGATTCTAGAAGTATAGAAAATAAAAGCGAGGGCTACGATTAAAAGCACAACACACGCAAGCAAAGTTTCATTTATTGTTTTTAGTTTTTTTAGCATTCTTTTCATTTTTTGCCATTTTTAATCCTTCGATAAAAAATATCATATCAACTATTTTCGCTCTTGTGTAACGTCTGCTACTCTCGTCGCCATCGTATTCGAAAGTTTTAATTCTAGCCGCCTCATCGGAAATAAATTTTTCGTATTCAGCATAAAAGTTGGCTATTTGTTCGAGGGCGTGCTTATTAAAAGTGTTTAATCCCGAACCTT
>ERZ1292629.2938-Hain-H43-01um-R1-2938-length-13703-cov-5_pt1 | contig 13703 bp, 18 predicted proteins | sample MGYA00564399_ERZ1292629 | MGnify/ENA primary metagenome ERZ1292629 (study PRJEB36523, sample SAMEA6512636) | groundwater metagenome | collected 2019-01-08 | study: AquaDiva: Metagenomics assemblies of 32 groundwater samples
GCCGTTTGTGGGCTACGCTCCGACCCGCGAGGCTATGCTCGGAGTTATCGCCAACCCCGGTGATGCCGCTCATCGAATTGAATCGCGTCTGATCGACGATACCCAGCTTCGGCAAGAAGCGGTCGCAGTTTGGAATCGGGCGCTCGCCGCCGGCGAGAAATCCGGCTATCGCAACTCCCAGGTCACAGTCATCGCCCCCACCGGCACTATTTCTTTCATGATGGACTGCGACACCACCGGCGTGGAACCGGATTTCTCTCTGGTCAAAATGAAACAGCTGGTCGGCGGCGGCTGGATGAAGATCGTCAACGCCGGCGTGCCCGAAGCACTGCGGCGCTTGGGCTACAGCGAAACCGAAACCAAAGCAATCGTGGATTGGGTTGCGGAACACGGCACAGTGGAAGGCGCGCCGAACTTGAAAGAAGAACATTTGCCAATCTTTGACTGCGCGGTAAAACCGGCCAAGGGCACCCGGGCCATTTCCTGGCAGGGACATGTGCGCATGGTTGCCGCAGTTCAGCCGTTCATCTCCGGCGCCATCTCCAAGACCTTCAACATGCAAAGCGAAACCACCGAAGAAGAAATTTTCGAGGCCTATCGCATGGCTTGGAAATTGGGTATCAAGGCCTTCGCCGTTTATCGCGACGGCTCCAAGGCCACCCAGCCGCTGCAGACCGCGACCCAGTCCAAAGACAAGAAGGCGGCGGAAGCGGGCGTTGCCGCCGCAGGCAGCGTATCTCGAAGGCGCTTGCCGAATACCCGGGTTTCAGAAACACATCGCTTCTCCGTCGCCGGCCACAAGGGCTACTTGACCTACAGCACCCACGATGACGGCAAGCTGGCGGAAATTTTCATCCGTATCGCCAAACAGGGCAGCACCCTTTCCGGACTTTTGGACGCTTTTGCCATTGCTGTGTCCGTTGGCCTGCAATACGGCGTACCCCTGAAAGACCTGGGACAGAAATTCGTCTACAGCCGTTTTGAACCGGCCGGCTTCACCGAAAATCCGGACATCCGCATTGCCACCAGCATCGTAGATTATATTTTCCGCTATCTCTCCTTGCGCTTCCTCACGCCCGAGGAACTGGAGGAACTGGGTTTGACCAGGCATGAGACCGAAGCCAAAAACGGCGCGGATAACCCCGAGGTGAAAGATATGTCTTCCTACATGCCCACGGATATGCCCAAGGCCCTGAACACCGGCCACATAAACGGCAATGGCAACGGTAACGGCACCGTTCCCAGCGAAACCGTCTGCCGCAAATGCGGCGGGATGATGGTCCGGACCGGCACTTGTCTTACCTGCCTTTTCTGCGGCAGTTCATCGGGGGGCTGTTCCTAAAAAAGATTTCCTATCAAAAATGCCCGCCGAGCGGGCATTTTTGATATAATCTAACCTATGCCAGGTAGTGAAAATTCGACTGGTTCGCCAATGGCGAACGGGAGAGTTAAAACAAAACACTATTTAGCAGGCACACCGCCGTTATAAAGCGTAAGAATCAAAACACAGTAAAACCATAGTCGAATTTCTACTACCTGGTATGCCTGACCATTACGGAAAATTTGAGATAAAGGAACTGCCGGAGCCGCCTAATTGGCGCAAAGCCCTGGGCGTAGGCCTGGTTATCATGGGTCTAGCCATGGGCACCGGCGAGCTTATCTTGTGGCCGCATTTGGTCACTAAATACGGCCTGAATATATTGTGGGCATCGCTCCTGGGCATCACTTTCCAGTATTTCATAAACCAGGAAGTCGCCCGCCACGCTTTGGCCACCGGCGAAAGCTTTTTCACCTCCTCCTCCCGCGTTTTTAAATGGTTCGCGCCTTTTTGGCTCTTGTCTGCGGTCCTCTTATACGTCTGGCCGGGCTGGGCCGGCGCCATCGGCACCACCCTCCGGGAACTTACCGGTGTAGGCGATTATATGGTCTGGGCTTGGTTCAGTTTGCTCCTGGTTTTATTTCTCACCTTCTCCGGTAAAATCGCCTATAACGTTCTCGAAAAATCTTTGAAGTTCACTGTCCCGGCATTTTTCGTGCTCTTGCTTGTCGCCAGTTTCTTAAATCTGGACGCCGCAGATCTCCGCAATTTGTGGACGGGCGTAACCAACTTCGGTTTCTTTCCGCAAAACGTGGATATGTCCGTACTTATGGGCGCTATTGTTTTCGCCGGCGCCGGCGGACTTTTAAATCTGTGCGTCTCCCTGTGGTATCGCGATAAACAAATCGGCATGGGCCATCACGTCGGCCGCATTATTAACCCCATCACCGGTAAGACCGAAGCGGTTTCCTTCACTGGCTACACTTTTCCGATTAACGCCGAAAACGTAGCGCGCTGGAAACACTGGATGCGTTTCGTGCGCATTGACCAGGGAGTAATCTTCTGGTTCTTGGGACTTATCACTCTTTTGCTCTTGAGCTTGAACGCCTACGCCACGCTCACACCCAAAGGCATCGTGCCCGAAGGCATCAACGTCGCCGTAGTCCAGGCGCACATTTTCGGCGATACCTGGGGCAGGCCGGGCTACATTCTCTTTCTCGTAATGGCCTCGCTCATGCTTTTCTCGGTGATGTGGACGGTGATTGACGCTTTCACCCGCATTGTCAGCGACATACTGTATGTAAATTCCCGCGTCGGCCCGTTCCGAAAATATTTATCGTGGCTGCAAAACATTTCCGTCCACAAACTCTATTACGGCTCCATCCTGGTCATAGTCATACTTAGCGCAATGCTCATGCCGCTAAAACAGCCGCTTACCTTGCTTACCATAAGCGCCGTTCTTGGCGGATTCACTATGGCGGTCTACATTCCGATACTTCTTTATCTCAACAACTTCCGCTTGCCCAAACACTTGCGCCCCAGCTGGTTTTCTAATTTAGCGATGTTTGCCGGATTTCTTTTCTATGCGTATTTCGCGGTTCAGCTGGCGATTGCCTATCTTAAATAAAACTCTGCTCCCTGCCGCAGGTTGGCCAAGGCATAGGACAATTCTATAGAATTGTCCTATGGAGGCATAAATTTACTCGCCTAATTTTTTTGTTGGCCAGTTTTCCAAAATCTCCTTCGGGTCACGGGTTAATCCAAGAAACTTCATTGAACAATTCTATGGAATCGTTCAATGGAAATTATATCGAACCAATTAATTAATTTAAGGTATCTACGTTTTGGCACTTAGGGCAAGTCACGGTGTTACCAAGTCGCACATAAGACACATAAGAAGGGTTTTTAATATAAAAACCAAACCCGCATTTAGAACATTTATGAAGTTTTTTAAATAAATTAATCCCTGACACTAGAGAATAATCAGGATCAGACGTAACCGTTATCGGCCCGATATCTGTTTTTAGGGTTAATTTTTCTAACTCAAGTTTATCTATTACCCTTTGAATCTCTTCTTTTTGCTTTTTGGAACTTTTCTCAAGCTTCTTTTTATTTTCTTTCAATATATCGTCTATTTTTGATGACCGTGCTTAAAGACATAAGCAGAGCCGCCAGCGCCGGCTGCAGCAGAATTCCTGTGAAGAACCCCGTCCTTCCAGGCGGGGAACTCCCGCGTGATTAGATTTTTAATTTGGATTCGACCCTTTTCAATAATACCGCGTTTGTAGCAACAATAATAGATGATGCAGACATCAGAAGCGCTGAGATCTCCGGGCGCAGCGACCAGCCCAGCGAATTATAGAACACACCGGCAGCGACAGGAATTGCCAGCACGTTGTAAATTGCGGCCCAGAAAAGATTTTGCTTCATCTTCATCACGGTCGCTTTGCTCAAACGTATTGCCGCTACAATGTCATATGGATCTGATTTCATGAGCACGATGTTTCCTGTCTCTATCGCCACGTCCGTGCCCGCGCCAATCGCAATACCAATATCCGCTTGCGCCAGCGCCGGGGCGTCGTTGATGCCGTCGCCGACCATGGCTACGAATTTCCCTTCGCCTTGGAGTTTCTTTACCCAGTTTGCCTTTTCCGCGGGTAAAACTTCGGCAAATACGCGGTCAATACCGAGTTGTTTCGCAATCGCTTCGGCGGTGCGCTGGTTATCTCCGGTAATCATGATGGTTTCGACACCCATCCGTTTCAACTCATTGATGGTCCTCTCGGAATTTTCGCGGGCGGTATCGGCAACCGCTATCGCGCCGATAAGCTCCTGATCCAGCGCTAAAAGCATAACGGTTTTTCCTTCCTCTTGAAGCCGCTGCGTTTCTTGTTTCACCTCGAGCGGCACGCGGACTTGGTTTAACTCCATAAGTTTCTGGTTGCCAAAGAGAACAATCTGTTCGCCTTCCCGGAGTTTGCCCTTGAGACCGAAGCCGGGGGTTACTGCAAATTCTTTTATCGCCGGCTGCTCGACGTGGAATTTCTCGGCGCCGTGTTGGATCGCCGCATCCAGCGGATGGGACGATGTTTTACCCAGCCCCGCCGCGAGCCCCACGATAAACCCTTTCACTCCGTGGCCAGTGATTGCCTCGAATTTTAACACATCCAATGAGACAAGGCCTTCTTTCGCTGCCGTATCTACGATGGTTTTCGCAAGCGGATGTTCTGACTTTCCTTCAAGCGAAGCGGCAATTTGGAGAATATGTTTTTGAACTTGCGCATCCTTTGTTTCCAGAAACGACACAATATCGGTCACTTCCGGCCGTCCCTTGGTAAGGGTGCCGGTCTTATCGAGAATAATGGCGTTGATTTTAGAGGTGCCTTCGAGCGTTGTGGCGTCCTTGATTAAAATATTATGTTTCGCGCCGATGCCGGTACCGACCGCTACTACAGTCGGTGTTGCAAGCCCCAACGCGTCCGGGCAGGCAATCACTATGGCCGAAACCGCGAAGGTGAGCGCAGTAATCAAGCCCACGCCTGCCACAAAATACCATCCGGCGAAAGCCAAGAGGCCGGAAGAGATTGCAACAATAACCAGATAGCTGGCTGCCTTATCGGCGATGCGCTGTCCCGGAGCTTTGGAGTTCTGGGCCGTTTCCACCATTTTGATGATGCTCGCGAGCACTGTTTCGTTTCCCACCTTTGTGGCCTTAAACCTAATTGAGCCGTTCTGGTTAATCGAACCGCCGACCACGCCGTCTCCTATCTTCTTTGACACCGGCAACGATTCACCGGTCACCAGAGATTCGTCAATTGACGTTTCGCCTTCGACAACCTCGCCGTCCACCGGGATTTTATTCCCCGGCCGGATGACTACAATATCGCCGTGGTCAATTTCAGAGCTTAGAATCTCTATTTCTTGGCCATCGCGAATTACCTTTGCCTTCGGAGGTACAAGATCAAAGAGCGCGCGCAGCGCATCCGAAGTGCCTCGCCGGGAGCGCATTTCCATCCAGTGGCCAAAAAGCACAAAGGTGACCAGAAGTGCCGCGGCTTCATAAAATGTTTCACTTCCCGGCCTCACGACTGTAAGTAGGACGCTAAAAAGATAGGCGGCCAAAACGCCGGTGGCGATAAGTACGGCCATATTAAGCTTCTTCGCCCTAAGCGAATAGTAGGTACCGGTGATGAAAATAGAGCCGGTCCAAAATACGATGGGGGTGGTAAGAATCAAGAGCAACCAATTAATCGGAATGGGGGCTGGAAGATCTAATCCAAAAAAATTAATACCAACCGGCGAATAAAGAAAAATGGGGATGGAAAGAACGAGGGAAATTAAAAACCGCCGGCGCATATCTGCCTCCATCTGCTTCGCCATCTGCGGACTGGTCATTGCCGCCTCGTGATCCATGTGGCTCAACGCCGACATGTCACCTCCTCCGTGGCCGCCGACGTGCTCCGCAGGCGACACGACAGTCTTTGGAATTAGATCCATGCCGCAGCCCGGGCATTTGCCCGGAACATCTTTCACTACCTCCGGATGCATCGGGCAGGTATATATCGTTTGGGTGGTCTCCGGCTCCTTTTTATGCGCGTGTTCGCAGTGTCCAGTTTTTTCGCTCACCTTGCCTTCAAACTGTTTCGCTTCCATGCTGCAACCGCAATTGACCGCCAATCGTTCCGCCGAACAGCACAAACAATCCTGGCCGCAAGTGCACGCGGATGGTTGGCTGGATATACGGGTAATGTGGTTGTGATTATGATTCATGAAAGATGACCTAGTTGGTTAATCTCATTTTTGTATTTGTTTAATTCCTGGCGGTTATCTAACTGAAATATATCCATCAGGGACTCCGTGCTTGGAGAGAACAATCTGCCATAGCTGTATCCGGCGGGCGCGGAAAGAACCAGCGCAGGAAAGCAGATAATATTTCCACATGCGGTAGAAACGATTGCCATATTTATCTTTTAAATTCGGCCAGCCCTTATGGAAGTTTTCAAACCAGGCCATCAGGGTCTTGTCATAATTAGTGCCAAAATTATGCCAATCTTCCATCACCAACAGCCCTTCAATGGATTTCCCGATCTGCTTTATCGACGGAAGCATACCATTAGGAAAAATATATTTGTTAATCCACGGGTCAGTTCCTCTTACTGAATGATTACCACCCATTGTATGTAGTAAAAACAAACCATCATCTTTAAGAGCATTATGCACAACTTTCATAAAGGTACGATAGTTCTTATACCCCACGTGTTCAATCATCCCGCAAACAAGAATTTTATCGTACTTTTCTGAAAGATCGCGATAATCGATAAGTTTTATTTCTACCGGCAATCCTTGTGTATATTCACGAGCATATTGCGCCTGTTCATCCGAGATAGTAATACCTGTTACGTGGCATCCGTAATGCTTTGCGGCATACTTAGCAAAGCCGCCCCAGCCGCAACCAATATCAAGCACTTTATCTCTATCTGAAAGTTGAAGTTTCCGGCAGATAAGATCAAGTTTCTTTTCTTGAGCTTCGTTTAAGTTATTAGTATCTTTGAAATATCCACATGTGTATTGATTATACGGATCAAGGAATGATTCATATAATTCAGGACTAAGATCATAATGCTCTTGCGCAACTTTTTTACTCCTGATGCGAGTTTGCTGGTTTGTTAAAAGCGATTGGAGATATACCAACACTAGACTCCAAGGGCTTATCTTTTTCTCAATACCCGCGGAAATAATTTTATGGAAAAACTGGTCAAGATTTTCGCAATCCCACCAGCCGTCCATATAGGACTCGCCGAGTCCTAGCGATCCCCGTCGCAATACGCGGCCGTAAAAACCTTCGTTATGCACTTGAGGGTCATATGGATTACTTCCATCTATTGTAATGCCCGTACCAGCCAGCAAAGATTCAATAATTTGTCTTTCCCTTTTCATGCTTAAATATTTTTAATTTTACGCCAAGTAAAATGTTCGTAAATGCTCGACCAAAGAAATCCAAAACTGAATGCAAACATCAATTCTTCCAGCGGAACGCCAAAAACAAGAATTCCTGAGATGACTTTTAGATTCCATACTCTCTCCACATAGCCCGGGTACATAAAAATCAATGTCAAGAAATAGAAAAAGTAAAGTCCCAGAAAGAGAAAGGCGCTTGTAATCATTTTCTTTTTCAAATCCGGCCGGCAGTACCAGGTAAAAAAACCTCCTAAAATCAAGGCAATTGCAGCTGTATGAATTGGATTAAGACGCGTCGTAAGCGCAAGGAGGACAAAAATAATCGGCGTAGAAAGAATCGCCCAGAGATGATATCGATGACGCGGCGTATGTTGGGCCGCGATAGGAATTCTTTCGTGGGCAGTACGGAAAATTCGTTCATAGAGAACGACCGCAATGCCGCCGATAGCAAAAGAAAAAATCAAGCTTTCAATGTCAAAACCGGTCCTCATTGCTAAGTCAAAAAGCGAAGGCGGAGACCAGTACTCCGGTACAAAAAGGGGTTCAGTAAAACCCAAAAGAGAAGTCCCCAAGCTCGCGACAAGCATTTCTCTTTTTTTGTCCTTCGTGTCCAGCAAAAAATAAATCACCAGCCAAATGCCCGCCAATATTAAACTCCAAATCAACCAGGCGTATTGCATATCAGTGTTGGTGAATATTTCCTGTCCGTTGTTTTACCGCCTCCCCGTCAGGAATATATTTGATTGGGCTTTTTTGAAATTCCTCTTTACAAGTTTTGCAGCAGAAGTAATATACACTGCCTCCATATTTCAATATGGCATACTCCTCTTTCCGCCGTAATTTCTTTTTGCAAACCTGGTCGATGTGAAACATATTTATACTCTTTTTCTTTAATGGCAGCATCCGCCGTGCTGCTTTTTATGTCCCTTATGCTCGCTATCAGCACTTTGGGCGTCATCTTGTTTCTGTAGATTATCTTTGGACTCGCTGGAGCGGTTGTCATTATGCGAACGATGCCCCCGAAGCATCATCCAGAAATGAACCACTACAAACCCGCCAATAAGAACTGGCCATAAGTATCCACGCGGAAACAAATTGCCGCCAGCCAGTAGCAAAATAATCAGCGGCAGAGTGCAAAGCAGCATCATCCACAACATCGAAGAATTGTTTTTGTCGTTGTGATTATGCATGACAATTGGAAAAAGTATTGACAACGCCGCAAACAATATCAAAGACAAAATCTTTCTCCGGCTCTAAGTGGAAACCAAACCTGCGAAGAATTGATTTTATTCTTTTGTTTATTTTCTTTGGCATAATGGAATGGAGTGTATTATTTTTGAGACGAGTAGCAGCGTCTACTCTGAAATCGTTGCTGTCTCCACGCTTACTTTTCGGACTTGACCAAACTCGTATTATGCATCCAGACGATATACCAAGCGAATATCCAAGCAAATGCGAAGAGATAAACTGCGCCGAAGATTACGCTTCCGATGTTGCCCCATACAAAGCCAGGCAAGAGCTCGAACAGCGAGTGGTGAAGTTCTGCCGCCTTGCCGGCGAGAAACAAACCGTAGACAAGACACGCGACATAGAACACTTCAGCCCCTAAAACACACAACCAACCGTATCGTTTTAATTGAAGCGTAGTAGTAAATAGTTAATGTTTTTAATTAACGACTTTTTATTGATTTTTATTGTCTATGCCAAACAAACGGTGAAGCCCGCACCATCCGAGAAAACTTTCAACAAGCGCAACCCAACCCACGATAGCGACGAGCAGATTGGCCCATTCGGCGCCGAATTGCGGAGCCAACGGACTAAGCCACCACACCGCCAGCGCAAACCGCAAAATCCTGTCTACTTTGCCTAAATTTTGATTCATATAATTTTTGTTTAAGGTTATTAAGTTAATATTTTCGACCTTTTAATTATTGATTTTGCCGCTCTAACTGCAGACGAATAAGAGCGCATACGCCAGCGGAAATTCCAATAAGCGTAAGCACTATCGCATTGTCGTAAAGATGTTGTTGGGAAAATCCCAAAACAGTTCCGCTTGTACCAGCAATCCACGCACCGACAAGAGCAAGTCCACCCCAAATTCCAAAAACAATGGATAGGCCATGTACAATTGTTGATTTTTTCATACTGGTTTAATTGCTTAATTTAATTATTATTTAGCACTGGTCGACCTTATGGTATATTTCCAGTACTACTCTGGGATAATTTCGAAATTTCTGTGGCCAACTGATCGTTGCGTATGCCCATGTTCGGATCGTCGAAAACATATCTAATTATTCCCTCTTCGTCGATCACTACATAGGTATGGCCGGGAAGCGAACCGTAATGCATTGAGGACGCAGTTTTAAGCATGCTGAATTTTTTAGATACCTCTGCATCCTTGTCAAACACAACCGTGGCTTCCGCAAGCTCCGGCATTTGCTTAACTGCTTCCTGCCATTCTCCTGGCGGGTCCACAACTACCGATAAAACAACTGTGTCGGTATTCTCGAATCGCTCATCTTTAGCGAGCGAGACAATTTGATTCCAGCAGGCCGGATAGCACATCAGCCCCTCGTTAAAGAAAAGGACGACATTTTTACCGCGCAAACTTTCTAACGAATACAGCTTGCCATCTCGATCCGCCAGCGAAAATGCCGGCGCTGACTTGCCAACAAGATCGTTCAGCGAGGCGTTCGAGGGAACATTGGCGGTCGTATTGTGACCATGAGGATCAACCGCAGTAGTGGCCGGAGCGGATGATCTATTTCTGCCTCCCAAATAGAACAACCCGCCTACAAGCGCGATAATTCCTATTGCAACCGTAATTATTGTAGTGTTATCTTTCCTCATTTTTTTCTTTTTTGAATTGTTTAATTGATAGCCCGACGATGAAGCTAACTGCCGCGATAAGTAGTATCGCCCAGACATACTCGGGCACGACCTTTATGAAATTATTGATGGCGTTCAAGGTTTGAGTGAGAAAGATATTGATATTGGTTTGATAGCTCGAATGAACGAAGAGACGATTGGTAAGCGCGAGATAAATAATGAGCACTCCCATTACCAAGAAAGTCGCTCCAGAAATGGCTTCGGAAACAGTAATGCTGAATTTTTTGGTCCCGATAGAATATTCGATCGGCTTTTGGAATGTCTTGTTAAATTTTTGCGTAAAGTCGACTTTGTCTAAGAATAAAGAGATTACGAATAACGGCGCGACCATTCCAAAAACATAACTCAAGGTATAGAGGCCGCCCCATAACATTGAGTTGGGGAGTGCCGCGAGAGCCAGCACTCCGGCAAGCACCGGCGCGCAACAAGTTGTCGCGATACCCGAAAAGATTCCGAGCGTAAAAACCGAAGCTGCATTATGCTTTTTGAGCGATGGGCTTACTCTGAACGGCAAAGAAAAATGTTTGCCGGTGATGAGGATAAATCCGAGTAGAAGCAAGAACAGACCGCCAATCCCGAAAATAGTATTGTGATACCGACTAAAAAATTGGCCCAGTGCCGCAACCCCCAATCCGATCGGAAGAAAAACAGTGAGAATGCCCAAGAAAAATATAAAGGTCGTCAAGAAAACCTTGTATCGTTCTCGAAAGATTGAGGCGAAGTAAGCCGGAAGGAGAACTGTAATGCAGCATGGGGCAAAAAGAGCCGCAACTCCCGCGATGAATGCCGCGACCAGCGATGCTGTTAATAATAATTCCATGCTTCAATCTTAATGACAGCACCCCTTAGAGGATTTGGATTGCTCCTTAACCATTTTCTTTCTATATTCCTCCCGGCAATTTTCCGAGCAAAATTTTTTGCCAAATCCTTCGGGATATTCCTTGCCTTCTTCCAATACCATTTTGCAGACAGGACATTTTTTCTTAAATATATTGAGCATAGTTCATGTTTTTACTCTTAATGATTACTTTTAATTAGTACGGATCGACCTTGCAGCTTGTTTCCAGTACTATTCTGGAACAATTTCAAAATTTCCATGGCTATTTTCGCTTGGAGAGGCGATAAATGGACAGGATTTCATTTATGGCCCTAGGTGCATCGCCGGTTCGCATTTGCTTTACCACATGAACATGGAGGTGATTTTTCAAAATCAAATCCTCGAAGCTGGTTAAGGCCTCTTTTATCGCCAGCGATTGGTGGAGGATATCGATACAGTACTTATCCGCCTCGACCATTTTTTCTAAGCCCCGTATCTGGCCGGCGGCTATTCGCAACCTGCGGATAGCCTGTTGCTTCTCTTTGTTGAGTTTGTGCTTCATAGGCACAGTATACCCCTATGGGGTATGCAGTGTCAACCCCGTTAGAAGTCCGATGCGAAAACGCATCGGCAGACGCCTTAGGCGTCTTACTTCTAACGGGGTCAAGGCAGGGTTGTCCACAGGAACTTCCGTTCCGATATGCCGCCAACTCCGCTGATGACGAGCTTGATCTTTTTGGGTGTTGGTGAAAGCGGCCCGAACTTCAAAATTCCCTGGCGATGGTGACCGCCGGGCGGAGCCCCTTCCCAGCTTATTGGTATGTATTTCTTGCCGTTTTCGTCTTTAAGAACAGCGGCTTTTGCCATGTCGTCGCTCATGGCCGGTGGAATTTAATTACTTTCCTTCCGATATAAACAATGCCGGCAAGGTTGAAGGCCAGGCCAACCCAAAAAAATTCAACCTGATACTGACCAATTACACTAATTATCCCGGTTGCGCCAATTACAGGAAGAATATTTGCTAAATAATGCGCGCAGCAGGAAATCATTGCCGCGGTTGAAGTGGTGCCGGATACGGCAAGCACCTTTCCTGATTGACCGGCTTGGTGAATGGCGAGCCGCAAATGGGTGTAGAGCCCGATTTGAATACCAAAACCAGCCGCCAAGCTCACGATGAAATACCAGAATTTAAAAAACTGGTTTATGGCAAAATCCCAGCCGGATATAAATGACACCACGGCAAAATACACTCCCAGTAACGCGAGGCCCGCTAAAAAGCCGCTTATCCATGCCCTAGTAGTCGATTCTTTCACGGCTAAACGCCCTGGGGTTTTTTCGCCGACCAATTATGAATCCAGGCAAATACCCAACCCATAAGATACGATAAAATAAGTATTTCAACGAAGCCGGCGAAGAAACCGCCCCAAGTGATTGCGGCCGTTTCCAGATTCACCAGATGCACCAGCCAGCCGAAGAGAGTAAGTCCCAAATCCGGCGCCACCGCCACAATGGCTGCGCAAATCAGGTACCAAATACCCATAGTGCCTGCCGCCGCCATCGCAAATTTGTTTTTATTTAGTTCCATATAGTTTTTACGTTTTTCGACCTTTGCCAATTTTGTCTAAATTTATAAGTTTATTCTTAATTTTTCACTCTCTATTTTACATTTTTTCTCACACCCCGCAGCTTCCGCCGCCGCTCCGCTCCGGCTCCCGGGGTGCGAGCGCCGCCACTCGTGAGAATCCCGACGCGCTGGAATATTCCTCGCCCAGAATTTCCCGAGGAGCAACCGCCTGCGGCGAGAGGCCCTGCGATTCCAAGTAGCGCGCAATGGTCGCGTATTGCGACGGGAACCAATAGGAATTCATTATTAGCGCCACCCTATACATCTCCTTCTCGCTTACACCCTGCGACGCCATAAGCTCCAGAAGTCCGAGCATAGCCATGCCGTGATTGCAATCCGGAAAGTAGGTGGAATTATCGCAACACGGGCGATAGATGTTTTTAGCAACGCGCTCCACCAGTTCCTGCTGTTCTGGGGTCAAGGTCAGAAACTCGTGCCGACTATAGTGGCTCATAGCCTCGCCTTTGGCCAGCGTCCAGCCGCCGGTGGAAGCAAACCGCCCGGAATCGCCGTAGCGCGGGTCGGCCATCGGGCCTTCTTCCAAGACGGGGTTTTTATTGCCCAAACCCAGCGCCCACAAAAGATTAAGAAGCAGGCCCGCGTTTTTCTGGCTGACCACGAGTTCCCCGCTCACCGTTCCGTCAACTAATTTCAATTCCGCGTCATTTAGACCGCCGCGCGGCTCATATAGCGCCAAGAAATTTTCCCGGTCTATAACTCCGGCCTGCACCATGCGCCGCCCCAGGTCGCCCCAGTACACCGGGATACTTGTTTCCGTACCGTCAACTTCAACGGCCGCCTGCGGATTGCCGTTTCTTTGCGCCAATTGTTCCTGCCGACCGACCGCATACACCCATACCGCGCCGATGACCAGCACGGCAAAAATAATATTCAGCGTCAGCCAGCTGCTGCCCCTTTTCGAAGCCGATGTCCAATTGTCATTTTTATTAGTCATGATTTTAGAGAGTTAGGATTAAGAGCCCCAGCACGACCATGGCCACGCCTGTCCACAAGCGCATGCCGCGGGCCTCCGATTTTCGCCATGCCTGCGCTTTTTCCAGAAGATTCTTATCGCTCACAATTGCCAGAATTACGAG
>ERZ1292629.2940-Hain-H43-01um-R1-2940-length-13696-cov-7_pt1 | contig 13696 bp, 12 predicted proteins | sample MGYA00564399_ERZ1292629 | MGnify/ENA primary metagenome ERZ1292629 (study PRJEB36523, sample SAMEA6512636) | groundwater metagenome | collected 2019-01-08 | study: AquaDiva: Metagenomics assemblies of 32 groundwater samples
CTTGCGCGCTTTCCCCGCTGTAAAGCTCTGAGGTGGAAGCTTGGTATATCTTGGTGTTGAGACCTAGTAACCGTACCGCCTCAAGCAGAGAAAGAACGCCGAGCCCGTCTGTCTGTGCAGTATAAGATGGCACCTCAAACGATATCTTTACGTGCGACTGCGCCGCTAGATTATAAATTTCATCCGGCCGCACTTTTTTTAAAATCGACATGAGCGAGTTCATATCGGCCATGTCCCCATAGTGGAGATGTTGGTGGCGTACGGTATCGGTGGTGAAAAGGTGGTCAATGTTATGGCGGTTGAAGGTGCTTGAGCGGCGTACCAACCCATGCACCTCGTATCCTTTTTTGAGAAGTAACTCCGCCAAATAGGATCCGTCCTGCCCGGTAATGCCCGTAATAAGCGCTTTTTTCATGGCCGCAAAAATGCCCAGGTACTATACCGAAGCGCTTGTGCCCTGTCTAATGCAGGTTGCCAGATGTCATTCTTAAGTGTACAACTCACTCCAGGACGATCCCCACAAAAAAGGAAAACCTGCATGCCTAAAGTTATCATTTCGATTCCCTGCCACTTCAGTGCTCCCACCGAACTGTGCGGGACGACGATTTCTCGCATGCACACAACTCTGACCGTTAGGAAACCAGGCGACGTCATTCTGTTATCCGGAGACGTACCCTACGCGGCGGAAGGACCAACGCTCGGCACGCTCATGCGCGATTGGTTCATTAAAAACGGCGTCCCTGAGGAATCGCTATGCCTCTTGTATGGCGGCGTCGGAACGTTTTCCGAAGCTCGCGCGGCATGCCAAACCGTCCCGCATCTGGAAGCACGCGAGATTGTCGTGGTCTCGTCCGGCTGGTATCTGTTTGCAGGAAAACCAATCTGGCGCAGGCGTGCGGCAGAAAATAACGTAAAAATTTCCTTCGTATCAGTCGCGAGCACCGGTGGGTGGCGTACCCGGCTCTTGTACGGACTCCTCGGCATTGTGCTTCGGGCCGGGGCTGCAACCGGGTTTGAACGGTCGCTTGAAAAGTTCTTCACTACAGTCCAACAAAAACGCAAGAAGGGCTTTACGCTCAATGGTTGCGCTTGATATCCCCTCATGTCCCCTCCTAGGCCCGCGTTGGGCCTTTATTTTTGCGCGTAACGCACCGCAAGGTACCGGCGAAGCGCCACCTCCCACGGCGGAAGCGGCGGGAGTTTCGTATTTTTGAGTACAACGCTTGGACGTATTGCGTTTGAGGGAAAGTCATCCGACGTCACGAGAGTTTCGGGCAAGTGCAAAGTGCGTGCGATTTCGCGCGCCATTTCGTAGCGTGAGGCGGAGCCTTCGTTGACGACATGGTACACACCGCTCTTTGGCAAAGAGGAATCTATAAAATTTGTAATAATCGTCACTGCAAACTCCCGACCTTGTGTGGGATTGCCGCGCTGTAGTGACGCAACAAATGGTTTACCTTCACGTAAGGTTTTTGCGACCTCATCCACAAACGTGTCGCGATAGGTCGAGTAGATCCATGAAGTGCGCACGATGTAGTGAGCAGCATTACTCTTGCAGGCAGCAACGGCATCTTCTGCTGCCGCTTTTGTCTCTCCATAGGCATTAATGGGATTTTTTACGGCATCCTCATCATACGGTTGGGCGGCCTCTCCAAAAACGTAGCTGCTACTCACCAAAAGTTGAGGGGTGGCGGCCTTGGCAGCGGCATGGGCTATTGCGGCCGCCCCCATAACGTTTACCCGCATTGCAGAGGCTGGGTCTTGCTCAATAGCGCTCATGTTGATAATCGCTGCCGCATTGATAATAAAATTAGGATTTTCTTTCGCGATTATCTGTTCAACTGCAGTAGCATCGGAAATATCAACATGGGTATGCGGAGGCGCCACGACCTCATGCGAGGAAAGCGCACAGGTAAGTTCGCTGCCTACCATCCCCGAACCTCCAAAAAGAAGAATCTTCATTGCCCCAATTGTACTATCCAGATTTCCGGACCCATCTGCCGCATCACAAACACGGAAAGAGCGGGTCCCCCGAACTCGTTATCAAGAATGTCGGTAGCTGAACCTTTTATAGGAAACCGCGCTACGATTTTTCCCTTCTGTAGCAATGCTTCAAGAGCCGGATATGGAGTGGCGAAACGATCAACAACCGCGTACACAAAATTTTGAGAATTTAGAAACTGGGGTGTTAATTTTTTTTCTCCTTCCAGAGAGAGGGTCCCTAATTCAAAAACCGGGTATGCTGGCGTGGGGTAGCTCGACGTGGCGAGCGAAAGCAACGTACGATCGAGCAGCCGCGATGAGCTGGGATCGAATGCAATCCGGTCGCGAAGCGCCGCCTTGGTTGGCGTAACTATTTTCATGTTCGGTGTGTAGGAAATGATACGCGCCTCGCGGGGTATATTCTGTTCTATGTATGCCCGTGCCTCGTGCCGCGTGTCCGGCAACGTCCAAAGATAGCTGAAGCGAAACGCAATAAGCACGGGGAGAGCAAAAATAAGTACTGCGAGTGCCAGTTTTGCAGACCGTGTGCGCGCCATCTGCACTATTTCATACACCCCTGCCCCTGCAAAAAGTACGAATGCAGGCAGAATAAGTGACACATAGTGAAAAAGATAATAATGGAAAAGATAGAGTGCCAGTACGGTGAGGAGCGATGTGAGAGCCAAAACCGCTCCGTAGGTACGGTCTCGGCGAAGCGTAAACGGCAACCCTATTAATCCAAATATAAATATAACTGTTTCGGATTGCGCAAAATCCCGCGTCTCGAAAACCGCCAATTCCATAAGACCATAGAGTGATTTCTCCGCCCCAAGCGTAATCCCCTGGTTTTCATGCCCTGCAAGCAAATTTTGTAATATCAGCGGATGAAGCGCGAACGTTAGCGCGGTTAACGCAGCGGTGATGCCGATCATAGTCCAGAAAGCTCCGCTTTGAAGTTTTTGTACGAATCTTCCTTCGCGCAAAAAGTGAGCAAGGGTGGGCGCAAGCATAAGGACACCCGTGATAACCCCGGTACCCACGGCTAACCCCCCAAAGCCGCCCGCGAGCACATACCAGCGCTTCTGGCCCGAATGGGAAATATGGTAGGCGGCCCACAACAAGCCGACGATGCAAAGGAATGAGGGCGTCCAATGTCGTGCTATGTGGGAGAAGACAACATGCAAAAAGCTCGTCGCCAAGAATACGGCCGCGAAGATACCGCTCCCGGGATATATCCTCTCCGCGAGTCTGCCTAAAAAATACACCGTGAGTGCGCCGATAAAAGCGGAAACAGCGCGTGTCGCTATCCACGCGGGCGTTGGGTCAAGAATGAGCTCTGTGGCATACTGCCCGATTGTTGGCGCATGCGAAAACAGATACCCAAGGCCCATGACGGGGGCGAGAACAACGAGGTATAGGTACGCCGTGAACGGCGGATAATACATCGTGGCGAAATCGGCTGGATGAAAAGCGGGAATAAGCGTGGGGAGTTTCAACATGGTGAGCGCCCCGCGGGTAAGTGCGGGCTCATCGAGCACCACGAGGTCTGGGAATCCGTAGGTAATCCCCCACAACCGCAAAAAAAATGCCCCGACCGCAATCCAAAAAATTGGCTGCCGGCGCAAAGGAGTCCTCGGCGTAATGCGCGTATATTCCCAAAGTGTCTGAAAAAGTTTCATCTTTGAAGGACCTCTCTTCAAAGTATAGTCGTAGCGCAGAGGCACTTCTGCAAATTTCGAAGTAAAGCGTGATATCTGAAGAAGGATTTCCGAAATAACCGCGAACGATTTTTTTGCGGCGAAGGGCAGATCGGCGGCGATATAGGTCCGCAAGACGGACCCCCGATATACTCTATACAGAACCGAGCAATCGGTAACGTTCGGGACATTCCAAAGTAATCGCAGAAACGTGTTGATTATGGTGCTCCCCCACAACCGATACCAAGGAAATCCTATCGACATTGCGCCCGGCGCATAACGGGAAGCGATGACTACATCGGCACCTTGCTCTATTTCATGCACCATCGGCGCCACACAGGCGATGTCGTTGGTTGCATCCGCCTCCATAGTAAAGACGATATCCTCATCAGTAAGGTGGGGCTCAAGGTGCTTGAACGCCCCGCGAAACGACGCCGGCATGCCCTGGCGCGTGGGGTAGAAAATAATCTGCAGTGGCAAGGACTGTGCCGCTCGTTCGAGCAGGGCTTGGCTTTCATCGGCACTGCCGTCGTTAACGGCGAGAATCCGGCGCTCATAGCGCGCAGGCAGCTCTGCACTCATGATGCTCGCGAGCACCGAGGGAATGGCATCCTCCTCGTTATGTATCATTAAAACAAAATACGCTTTGGGCATAGAAGTAATGGGTATCCTAACAAAGCGCCCGCTCCCCTACAAGCCGGCTCTCTTCCGTACTTCCTCCATTAAGAACGGGGTAAGAGCGTCTGTACGCAAATAATTGCAAAAGGCATCACGCGCACGCCGCTGCATCGATTGAAATTGCTCGGGGGTGAGCGAGCGATGAAATGCCGCGATACGCTCTCCTAACTTCCCCAACTCACGAAAGTCGACAATCAGCGCAAAAGAGTTGTAGTCCAGCTTCTCTTGCAAAGGAAAATTGCGCTCGGTATCGATTACCACGGGAATGCGGCCCAGAGAAAGTATTTCAAACAATCGCATTGACGCATTGGCATCGCCACGAATATCAAGTCCATAATCACTCTCAAGCAAGTTGTCGACAAACTCCCGACGCAATGTATCTGCCGAACTCGACATGGTGTCTCTATGCCCGGAGTAAGAATGGCGAACCATCGTGTGTAGCATAAGTTTCGACGAACGTCTGAGTATACTGAGCGCTTTACGACGGAAAAATACGCCCTTCTGTTTTGCTCGATAGCGGCTCATAAAAATACCGCGTAGCCGGTCTGGTAGTTCTTTAAGCAGTGCCTTCATCTCCTGCAGGGGAGTGAGCGACGCCCAACCGCTAAATCCTACAACGGGAACATCCCTCCATTGCCGCAAACGGAGCTGACCGCCGCAATATAACTCGAGAAGATCGTCAGCGTAGGGCGGGACAATAATTTCGTTTGGGGTATGTGAAAAACGATACCCCCCGTAGCGCAGTACCAATGCGTCTGGTGGAGTTGGATGTTCAATATCCCCCACCCCATCAACAAGAAGCAATGTGTGTAGACGCTTCGCTGCTGCCTGACATTCTTGCAGCAGCTCCGGCATAAACCTCAATACAAGATTATGCGCATAGGGCATCAGTATGAGATCGGCCTCCTCCTCCCTGTCGGTAATACTGTAGTGAGCCGGATCATACCCAAAACGCTCGAACAAAGCATACTGAAAAGGCACCCGCTCTTTGTCCAAAGCGTTGCCCCAAAAGGGATAGAGAAGAGGAATATGCTGAAACCCTGCACGGCGCCACGCGGGCGAAACAAAGAAGACGAGTTTTCTGGGATCAGTCATGAGATACATCAACTACAAAAAAATGATGGTAGGCGCTGTTGAAGGGCACAAAATCCCTTACCACACGGCCGAGAGTTCGAAGTTTTTTTCGCAACAGCGATGTGGGGTAACCGCGCTTACCGAGCTCCCAATAATGCTGGCCGTTGTATGTGTGGCGTTTAGGAAACGGTATTTTTATACCCAGTTGTATCTGCGGGATAAGAGGAATTTTAAGCGAAAAAGAAAACATGGGACCAAAGTGCGGTACAGAAACGACCACGTGGCGTTGCGCAACGCGCGCGAGTTCGGAGAGTGCCTTATCAACCTCATCAAACGGCAGATGTTCAAGAACTTCAAACGCGCAGGCTACGTCAAACGATTTATCCGCAAACGGCAGTTTGAGAATAGTGCCAACGACGTCCGGTTTTAAATCTTCTGCACTATCGACAGAAGTATATGCAACGCCTGTATTGTCTTTAATGAAATTACCGAAGACTTTGTCCCCGACACCCACCTCCAGCACGGACGCGGGATTAAGGGCGAGCACCTCGTTGAGCTGCCAAAAGTAGCTTACAAACCGGCCCTCAAAACCGTATGTGCCAAAATTATAATGAGAACGGTCTACTTGGGGTGTCATACGAGTGCTTTGAGTATGGCAGGGATGAGTTTTTGAAGCGAGTGGTGTTCGCGCACATACTCCGGCCCTTCCGATTCAAGAAATTTGAGTGCGGGATCATTGGTGCGGACGGGCAGACCACAGGCAAGCGCCTCCAGTACTACCTTGTCTAAACTTCCTGTCTCGCTCGTATGAAGCAGTACAGAGGCTTTGCGATATTCATCGCGCAGCTGTGTCTGCGAAAGACCTCCTAAAAATTCTACGCGCGCACCTGCCGTTCGCGCTACGTTTTCAAGGTATTGTTGCTCCGGCCCTTCGCCCGCTATACGCAACGTCTTGCCCTCTTTTGCCGCCATGAGAATTGCCAAATCATGCCGTTTGCTCTTCATGAGCCGCCCAACAGACAACAGCCAATCTCCACGAAGCACGCTTGGATCTGGAGTAAAGAAGACAGTATCTATGCCATGACCCATGACTCTCACTTTTTTGCTCGGTAGTCTAAAACTTTCTGTAGAGGCGGTAAAAATGATATCCGCAAAAAACGTGGCAATACGAAGTTTGAGGTTCACACTTTTGTGCGTATACCAAAGCGATGTTTTTTTACCGCGTATGCGCCACAGCCAACCGGCGGCGACAAGATATTCTGGGTTCATATGCACAAAGACAGCGTCGTAGTCGAGTTTTTTTGCCAAACGAATAAGATGCAGAGCTCGCGACAATGTACCACCGCCGCCCAAGTCTTTCAGAGAAATAACTTCAACCTCGACGTACTTTTTAAACTCCTCTATCCAACGCACAAAAAACCCAAGGTCGGAATCGTGGACATCAACTACCTGCGTGCAGATGAGCAACTTCATAGCTTATCGCCATACACGCTTTTGAGCAGCTCTACGTCCTTGCCACTATCAAGCAGAAGGCGGATATTTTTTTGAATCGTTGTATCAAGAAGCGCCGAGCCTTCTTGATCACCCACCAGCCGTGTATACAGCCGGCGAAATGCCTCAAAATCTTTGATAAAGCAGTCTCCGCCCGCGCCGCGGCCCGGTTTTGCTTCTTTATGACCGCTCTTATGCACGGGATCCAAGTGGCTGCGTCCAATGCGCGGGTCTGCACCTATCGCGTCACGCACCACCTCATAATCGGCTCTGAGGCACTGGGCCAACTCGTACATCAAGTTGACCTGGACAACTTTCATCGCGAGCATGACGTTATTGACATACTTAATGAGTTCGGACTCAATGGATTTACACACGAGTTCGAAAGAGGCCGGCGGCAATAGACGCAGCACCTCTTCCGCTCTGCGGCGCATTTCTGGTGATTCCCTGGGAATACCTACAATGTTGCGGGTTGGATGCGCCGCATCATAGGTAGCAGTTGCTTCGGCCAAAAACTCCGGCGAATGCATGATGAACTTGTCAGGATGTAACGATTGCAATTTTTCCGTTGTGCCGGGCAAAATAGTAGACTTAATGACCGCCACCTTTCCCTCGCCCACCACGGCAAGAGCACTGCGCACAAAACTATCATCAAATCCTTCCGGGGTAGTTGGAGTGGGTACCGCGATAAACACGACATCACAATCTTTGATTAAATCTTTATTGGCACGATACGGCTCCTCAAGGGCGTAGCGTACGACATTGATGCCGCGACGTTCCAATTCGTCGGCATAGTTTTTTCCTATCCACCCCTGCCCCACAAACCCGACCCGTGCCACACTTTTTTCATCTTGGAGCGGAGGGCGGACCATTGTATCTTCCCCGTGGGGGACCATCTGTGCATGCCACAGGTCTCGATATTCGGTTTCAGACGGCAACGAAAAGGCAAGCCGGCCGCGCGCACCGGTACGCAATACCTCAAGGGCCATTGCAGCCATTGCTTCTCCGCTAGGAGCTATGAGCGCGCCCGCCTCACCTGCAATGCCAACATCAAGCGACACAACCGGACACCCCGAAAGCAAGGCCTCAACTATCACCATGCCATAGCCCTCATACTGCGATGTAAGCAACAAAAGGTCTGCCGCCTTATAAAAAGGAAAGGGATCCTGATAGGGTTCGAATACGACATTCGCCTCGATCCCCAATTCTTGTGCAAGAGATTGCAGGGAATTGAGTTCCGAACCTTTACCAAGCACGACCAACCCCGCTCCTGGCTCAATTTCCAAAATCTGTTTCATTATCCGGAGCGTTCCCCCAACGTCCTTTTCCGGCTCAAGTCGGGCAACCGACAAAATAAGCTTTGTGAAATTTGGATACTTTTGCCGGCGATTAAGCGGCACGGCGCGAACTGCGCGCTCGGGGTCGATATAGACCGGCAGAACTGAAATATGCAGATGTCCCACTTTTGCTTCTATTGAAGTGCGGATACGCTCGGAGACGGCGCGTATCAAGTCGGCACGAGAGAGTATAAAGCGCGCAAGAAAAACTTTAAAACGGTTGCCCAGAGAATGTGCACTGAAGTTCTGGTCAAAGACATCCGTATGTACCTGCACATGGAGCTTGGCGCCGCGCAGACATGCAATGACCCAACCTAAAAGACCAATAAGAAACGGGTCCTGGGTGGAAACCACGTCCGGTCTTTGCAAGCGCCATCCGGCCGCAATCGTTCGAAAAAACCCGGCGGTTTTACGCAGTCCAAAACCGCGTGCCGCCGCGTTGCCAGCAATCTGCACCAGATTGCCCGGCCCATGCGGTACCAGCACATCAAGACGTTCCACTGTTTGTGCCTGTAGACGAAAACGCCGCGCCACCGCACTGCCCTCAGTAAATACGTTCGAATCAGAAGAGATGACCAGTACGCGCATAATACTTACATAGTACTCGAAAGCAGGGGCCGTAGTTGCATGAGCGAATGTTCAATAGTGAAGCTGCGTGCGCGTATACGCGCCGCTTCGACACGTGCACGGGCTCCTGTTTTGTCCAGCGCGATCGAACGCAGCGCGACATATAACTCCTCATCATTGTTTGGTTCAATCAGCAGGCCATCTATCGTGTCGCGGACAAGCTCAGGATTGCCGCCCACGCGGGTCGCCACCACCGGAGTTCCGAGCATCATTGCTTCGATGAGCGCGTGCGAGAGTCCTTCATAGGTCGAGTTGATAACAAATACATCAGCCGCTTGTACGTAGCCCATGGCCTGCTCATACGGGAGATTATTTACTATCATAAGGTGCCAATTTTTTTCGCGGGCAACCACCCGCGTGAGCCCCTCAAGACCTTTCCAGGGCACTGGCCGGGCAATAGTAACAACAAAAAACCCTTCTGGCCGTGAAACTTTTGTAGGGACCGGCATCTCAACACCGCTGTATATGACTGAAATTTTGCGTGCACTCGTCCAATGGCTCACTATGGTCTTCATATATTCGCTCGGCACGATAACCTGCTCAGCCTGATTTACTACAAAACGCTGAACCGTGCGCAAAAAAGCAATGCGTATGCCGAATGTTTTTTGTTGAAACACATCAAGAGTGTCGGTAATGCCAAAACGCTGCCTGCCCTGCTCCCACGCGTAATCCCCCGGTATGCGCACCATAAAACGTTTGCCAAGACAGAACGCTGTAAGAGCCGCGGGAAGCCCTACCGAAACGGTGTCTTGCGCATAAATGACATCAGCGCCCCGTGCGGAAACCATACACTTAAAAAAATACGCGATATGCCTCAAAATTTTAGGGAGATGCCGCACCACACGAAACGGGAGCACGCGTACCTGGAACCCGAGCGCCGGCAGACGCTCTTCGAGCAGCTTCGTGTATGTGGCGGGTCCTCCGCTCTCAGGCGGATACACCCCAGTCGCTATCAATACCGTATGAAGAGAGGCTGTTGACATATAAGTGGGCGTATAGTACTATATAACACGGAGTTCCCTCAAAAAGCAACGGGGCTAGCGATGTCCACACAGATCAAAGGCATAATTTGGGACTGGGGCAATGTCCTCGGTCGCTTCTCTCACGAACGGGTGCGCGAACAGCTGTCGAAATACTGCTCAAGCCCGCCAGAAGAAATGAAAGACGTACTCAGAGGACCGTCTCAACTCCACGAAAGTGGAGCGCTCTCATCCTTTCGCTTTTACGTCGTGGTGAGGCGGATTCTCAATCTGGAGGCGGACTACGAAATGTTCCATTCGCTGTGGAGCGAATGCATCATCGGCGACAACCCGAAGATCGAGAAGATTCTCAGTCGGCTGTCTCAGTCGGTTCCGATTGCCATTCTCTCGAACACGGATCCTATCCACTGGGAGGAAATAGAAAAACTCTTCGTGGTGCGGCAATTCTTCCCCGAAAGTCGACGTGTGCGCTCCTATGAGCCACGAGTCCGGGCTCGCAAGCCGGACAAGAAGATCTACCAAGTCGCGCTCCAAACGCTTGGTCTCACGCAAGACGCGGCTCACGCTCTCTTTGTCGACGACATCGAGGAAAACTGCGAGGCATTCAGAGCGCTCGGTGGGCACGCGTTGCAGTACGACTGCAGCACGGACCCGATCGAAAAACTCGAGCGTGCTCTTGCGCCCTTCGGTGTGTTTCGCTAATGTCGGCAATACAATTTGTTCCTTGGCTCCTCCCTCACGGGAGGGGCTTTTTCTTTAAATATGATGTGATATCGTGTGGTGATGCAATGCAGTCTTTGTAGCGGTGAGGCTACAGTGTTTCTTGATCTCGGCCAACAACCGCTCGCCAATAAATACCCAAAAAAGGAAGATTTCGCGCGCGAAGATTTTTTTCCACTTTCCACTTATTTTTGCCCCAATTGCAAAAATGTCGAACTGGGCACCAAAGTATCCCGTGAACGCATGTTCGAGGACTACTACTATTTATCCTCCGTAAATCTGGGGCTCGTGCGGCATTTTGAAGCTCTCGCGCAGAAACTCGCTTCTGCAAAGTTTGTAGTCGACATAGGAAGCAACGACGGTATTTTGCTCAAACCCCTAAAAACTATGGGGGTTAAGGCGCTGGGAATCGAGCCCTCTGTAAATGTTTCAAAAATAGCCAACGATGCGGGGCTTCCCACTATCACCGCTTTTTTTGACCGCACAAGCGTCTCACAGATTGTCGCAGAGCACGGCAAGCCGGACATCATAGTAACGAGTAGTGTTTTTACGCACGTCGCGGATCCTCATCAGTTCATTGAAGATGTAAAGGCACTCATGGCCGACGATGGTTCTTTTATCGTCGAAGTCGAGTACATCGGCCACATTCTCAATACCGTACAATTTGAGCGGTTTTATCTTGATCGTATCTTTTACTATTCGCTCACGTCACTGAAGAATCTGTTTGAAAAACATGCCATGTATATTGCCGATGTCGAAAAAGTGGAGCTCCACGGCACCTCGCTGCGAATCATAGCTCGCAAACAAGGGGTGGGCACTCCGAGCGAAGCGGTGGAAAAACTATTTTTAGAAGAACAACAGACTCTTACGCTTCCAAAACTCATGGAATTTAAAAACGAGGTGGACGCGCAGATAACCGCATTTAAAGCGAAGCTGGAATCATATAAAAAAGAGGGGGTGCGCGTTGGAGGATACGGCTCTCCGGCGCGAGTTGCCACCATTTGCAATTACGGAAACATCGGACCCGAGCTAATCGAATTTATTGTCGACGACAGTCCGCTTAAACAAAACCGGTTCACTCCCGGCACGCACATTCCTATTGTTCCCAAAGCATACTTGGATAGCCTCCCGCAAAAACCTCATGTATTAGTGGTGTTCGCCTACGAATATTTTGAGGATATTAAGAAAAAAACAAATGGAGCGTACCGCTACTTACGGCCCATACCTCCTCAAGAAATCGCATGAAAGCGCGCCTCGCCCAAATAGGGGTTGGTACGTGGGGTAAACATATAGAAAAAACGCTCCGCTCACTCCCCGAGTGTGAACTTGTGTATACCGCAGAGCACAACTGGCGCGAGCTGCTTGATAAAAAAGACATAGACGGCGTTGTTGTAGCAACGCCTCCCCATACTCATGCGCAAATTGCCATTGCTTTTCTTGAACTAGGTCTGCCGGTTTTTATCGAAAAGCCGATGACGGGAAACCTGAAAGACGCGCTTGCCATAGAAGCCGCGGCAAAAAAATCCGGCGCTCGGGGTATGGTTGGGCATATTCATCTCTACAATCCTGCCTATCTAAAAATGAAATCGCTTTTAAGCGAGGCTGGTCAGGTGCACACCATGGTTGGTTTTGGTTACAATCAAGGCCCCTATCGAGACGACTATTCTGCAATGTGGGACTGGGCTCCGCACGATCTCTCAATGATGCTGGATCTTTTAGGAACACTGCCCGAGCGCGTAAGTGCATGGGGTATAGCTAAAACCCGCCCCAACACCACTCTTTGGGATCTTTCCGTGATTAAACTTGATTTTCCTCAGGACGTGAGCGGCTTTGTTATGAACAGCTGGCTTATGCCGCAAAAATGCAAAAAAATGACGGTGGTAGGAGATAAAAAAAGCATTGTCTATGAAGATACGCTCACTCAACACAAGCTTGCGCTTTACGAAGATTCGCACGTCACGTACCCGGAATATGAAGACGCAATGCCTTTAACAGAAGAACTCGCCGCGTTCGTGCGCTCCATTGTGCAAAAAGAAAAGCCTCAGAGCGACTTGGCTCTGGGGCTTACTGTGGTTCGCATCCTTGATGCCGCAGAACGTTCTATTGCCGCAGATGGCACGTCTCAAACAATCTGAAAAAGAATAGGCGCGGCTTTTGGCCGCGCCCATGTTTTTTGTGCCGCTTGTACTGCGGACTTATACTTCCCACAATTCGGGGTGGGTCGCGAAGAAAACAAACCAGAGCGAGTTGGCCGTTGCCATTCGATAGTACGCGCTCTCTGCGTCACGACCCTCACGGATGCGCCGCAAGAGTTCCGGTACCGGTATGTACTCGGCCGAGTAGATAGGTTCGCTGTGATCAGCCTTCAACGCCTCGACCTTGTCGAGGTCGACCTTGACGAACAGTAGGTCGGTCCACGAGCCTACGAATGTTGGATTCGGGTTGTGCCAAGGGCACTTCGGCCGCTCAACATTGAGCACCGCAGTTGCGCCCGTCTCTTCCCCCACTTCACGCACGGCGCCGGCCTCAGGGGTTTCGAACTTCCCCCCGGCGAGCTTATCAAGGTAGCCCATCGGCAACTGACCAATGACCACCGGAGCATGTCCATCCTTCCATTGATTCAGCGGATCATCGGCATGTGGCCGTGGTTGGCGAATGACGCCAATACGGGCCTTGCCGTCTTTGCCGATACCCCACGCCACGATATTGGTGGCAGGAGCCTCATAGACGATGGGCTTGTCGAAGCTGGGCGTCCCGTCTGCATTCATAACGACCGCCGTTTTGATTGATCCAAAACGACCCTCGATAACGACGTCGGTGCCGATGGGTTGCACCTTCCCAGCCACCGTCACTTTCCACCGGTTCGGATCGGAAAGAAACTTCTCCGCAACTTCGACAGGTTGCCCCGCCAAAGCCGCCGTATAGCTTACCGTAGCAGCCATCACTTTTCTCCCTGGATATATGAACGAAATGGAGCTTTGTGGAACTCTGACTTACCGGTTAAAATTATAGCATACTATAGAGTACAATGCAATACCCCCCTCTTTATCTATACAAAAAGTTTTCCAAACACCTGCTCCCGCATAGCCTTATCTATAGCCGCGGAATT
>ERZ1292629.2943-Hain-H43-01um-R1-2943-length-13683-cov-10_pt1 | contig 13683 bp, 15 predicted proteins | sample MGYA00564399_ERZ1292629 | MGnify/ENA primary metagenome ERZ1292629 (study PRJEB36523, sample SAMEA6512636) | groundwater metagenome | collected 2019-01-08 | study: AquaDiva: Metagenomics assemblies of 32 groundwater samples
AATGGGAATTCTTAGAGGCACAGCAATTACTTTATTTAGTTTTATTCTTTTGCTTTCTCTTTTTCTTATGAATTTCTCTCTTATACTTTCGTGGTCTTTGGAACACGATACTCTTCAGTCTGCTTTGAAGGATTCTGCCAGTGATTTTTTGAAAGATTCTCTGGATGCTGAAAATGTGCTTGAGGAAGAAGCAAATACTCTTATGCAGTCTTACTGTCTTATTAATAGTGAATATAAGTTCACCTATGAAAATTATAATTTTACAATTCCCTGCAGTGTAATTGAAAAAGGAACAGCCTCAATAATTGATTACGGGATGGTTCAGTTAATAGACACAATTTATTATGCCGAATATAACTGCGAATTTTGGGGATGTATAAAAGAAACATCAAATCTTTTTGTTCTTTTTTCAGAAAAAGCAATGGATTATTGGAGAGACAAATTTCTTTTATTAGTTCTTGTATCTTTTGTCCTGTTTGTTTTAATATTTTTAATTTCCAAAAATAAGCCAGTCACAGTTTTTATAACAGGAATTTTGCTTGTTCTTTCTTCCCTGCCATTCAGAAAATTAAACTGGGTTTTGACTTTCATACCTGATAAATTTTCAGGAATATTTTCTGTTTTCTTTACAAAGTCCCATAATGTTTTTATAATAATCTTAATTATGGGATTTATATTTATAGGGATTGGGCTTGCATTTAGATTTTTTGGATGGAGCATGAATTTTATGGATTGGTTTTCAAAAGGTTCTGATAAGGAGGGCATTTCAAAGTCAGAAGTAAGAGAGATAGTTGATGAGGAAATATCAAAGAAAAATTTAGTTAAACCTAAGAAGAAAAAATAAAATTTTTCAGGCACATTAATTCAATTTTGGAAGTTAATTAATATGGAAGAAAAATTCTCGTAAATCAAAGAAGAAAAAATAAAATTAGATACGAGGATTTAAGTTATTTGTAACAGTTATTTTAATTAGAGTTTAATATTAACGAGGTTGAATTTAACAATATAATTATCAGGTAAAATCATTTGGGATTAAACGAAATTAATTATCTATAACATTTTTTATATTAAGATGATTAGTTATCAGGTAAAACTATAATCTTGCTTAACTATTAATTAACCTGAATAATATAGCAACAATATGGGATTTTACTGAGATAAATTTAATATTTATATAATTTTAAAATTATCTTTATTTTCTTCAGCCTTTTTCAGGAAACTTTTTATAAATCTTGAATGTTCCTCATCGTGATATTTAATGTCCTTTATCTTGTAAGACACTATTCTTCCATTATCCTGTCTTTCAGTTCTTACATTTGTCAGCTTTTCCTTTATTTTCTCTCCAAGTAAAATCTCTCCCTGAGAAGCAGAGGCTATTTTTTTAGCATTAGTCATAAGGGTTCCCAGACTCATGAATTCCATAATCCCGTTTTCAGTTTTTTCAACTATAGAGCCATATTCTATTGATATTCCAAAATCTAATCTATGTTTGGATATTCTATTGTGGCTGGATAGTATTTCCTTTGCAGTTTGTGCAATTTCAAGTGCTATAGGTTCATTTTGTAAAGTCCTTGTTTTTGATGGACTAATTATAAAGAACAAATTATTTTGATTTTCATAAACAAAAGCTTTCTTGTTCTCTGCTATATTAATTATTTTTTGAAGTTCTTCTTCGGCGTTTCCTTTATTATTCTGAATCTCTCCAAGATTTTTTATATTTACATTAACAATACTTACATCCTGCTTGTTCCCCTTTATAGAAATAGAAAGATTTGCCTTGTTTTTTGTCACAAGTTTCGAAGTTTTTGAGAGAGGCATTACCCTGTTTTCCCATGGAGCATTTATCTGAGGCTGTTTAACTTTTTTTTTAAATAATCCTCTACCAAATAATCTTCCATAGGGATTTCTTTTATGTGCTTTCCTTAAGAATATAAATGCTATAGACAAGAGAAGTAAAACTATAAAAATCCATATAAAAGGTCTCGTAAAAAACTCTTTTAAGCTTGATTTAGATATGTCTTTTATTCCTATTGCTCTTCCTGTGAGAACTACATTTTGTTTGAATTTGCTTTCACTCTTTTCATTCAAGACTTCAACTTCATATTCCCCATCTGGCGCTTTTAATTCATATTTTTTAGTTTCATCAACTTCGAGAAATATAGGCACTTCTCTAGAGTCATTTCCTATTTTAATAAGAACAGTGTCATTGTAAGGAATATTTCCTGTGTTAATAAAAGTGATAGTCTCATTTGTTATATCCACATTTATGTCTTTCTTTTCTATTATAACAAATTGAGATTCTGCACTAAGCTGATTTGATATTGCGAACACAGTCCAATTTGATGGGGGTTCATTGTAGGTTATAGGAAATTCCAAATATTCGTCAGTTTGTTTTTCAGATTGAACTTGAATATCTGTTTCACCTTTTTTTATTGTTATTATTGCATTTGAATTTATTTTGTTTCCTGTTTGGTCATGCAAAATTGCCTTTACTTTGATGTTTGTTCCTGGTTCCACTTTATCAGTTTCAAATACAAGTTCAAGATAAGTTGGAACCTGCTTTATTATTATATTATAATTTACAAATCCTTTGTTTGTCTTTGAACCTTCTGCAGTCATCTCATAAGCATTAAGTTTTACAAGATAATTTCCTGCCCCCATATTTGAAGAGAGAGTTATGTTCATTGAATACATTCCATTGTTTATTGCTCCCGGCTGTATTATATTCTCTGAAGAAGAATTGCCTATCAAAATTTCCATATCTATAAATCCGTTTACTTCACGTCCATTTTCTTTTATAGCATCTCCGAAAATTAAAATGCTTTGTCCCGGCTCATATTCTTTTTGTTCTGTGTTTGGCTGAAGAATTATTAAGTTAGAAATTTTGAATTCGTTTGTTGTAACAGGACTTCCTTTCTGTTTAGATAGATATCCAGATATTTTACAGTTCCCTGTTGTTTCCCCAATCTTCTCTTTTTCCAAAATTAAAGAACATTCCAAAACTTTTCCTTCTCCTTGAGGCAGACTTACTCCATTTTGGCAGAATTGAATCCTTTTTCCACTGCAAATTAAGTCCATATAAAATTCGTCTGAAATAGATGAAGTAGCTATTATTGATACAGGAATAACAACAGAGTCCCCAAGATTATATGTCTTGTCCAGCTGTTGATTTATAATTATTTCAGCAGAAATAAATGGAGAAATCATCATTACAAGCAATATAAACATCACACACTTTTTCATTTTAACAATTAAGAATATTATTATTTATAAATATTTGTGAGGCATTTAAGATTATATTATTAGGTTATTAACTATGTTTTAATCTTAATTTTTGGATTGTGATATGCTTTCATAACTAAATCTGCAAATTTTCTATTCTCTCTTTTCAATTTTCTACTGTTTATATTCCATTTTGCATCATCTCTTACCTTTGTGGGCCCTGCATTATAGCATGTAAGTTCAATTTTCCATTGTTCTTCAAGTGACAATTCATTCCAACGTGGATGAAATCTTTCACAGAAATAAGAAATATGATTTAGATTTTGAAGAGAGAGTTCAATACTTATAATTGGATCAAAGAGTATCCTTTTAAGTTCAACACTATCTACCAATATTTTTTTAACTTCAACACCTTTTATCTTTTGTGTAATTGTATCTATTATTAATTTTTTATATTCTTCTGGCCTAAATGTAGCAAGAACATCTCCTCCATTTTGTCCAAGCCCTAGATATCCTGTTGAACTTTCAGCATAAATATTTCTGCTTGATTCGTGTCTAATTAATATTCTAAAAAGTCTTTTGTCAAATTCTTTTGGCCAAACCTTGACATTGGCATATGCTTTCTTAATAATAACATTCAAAGAATCTTGGGTTAAATAAAATCCTTTTTCCCATCTTCTTATCTCTCGCTCTCCTTCATCTTTTTTTATAATTCTCTCTAATTCTGATTTTCTGTAATTTTCATATTTTACTTTTGATTTTTCAAAATTTGTTGAATCCCCAAAAATATCAAAATAATTTGCAGATATTAATTTAATAGTCTCGTTTGTCAGAGAGTCATTAGTTAGATAGATATTTTTTGAAGAGTTCTCATTTAAATAAGAAAAAAGATTGGATTTTTCTCCACTATAAAAAACACTTCCAGCTAGGGCTAAACTTCCTATTGTTGCCCATTTCTTTATATTTTTTATTATCTTATTTGTCATTTTATTTTATTACCCCAATATTTTCACAAGAAAAGCGAGTTTCTTTAGAATGATTCAAACTTTTTTTATAGATGTTTAAACCTTTTGATTTTAAAGTATTTATTATATTCAATTTCTGTTTCTCTCATGCAATTCACCCCCCGATAAATTAGCCATTTTATTTGTTATTAATAATATTCTCGTTATATTCGATTTTGACAAGTACCCTATATAAGCTTTGTTGTTGTTTAGAAGAGGTTTTAGGAGAGAAATTGGTTAGTAATCTTTGAGTTAATTAATTTTAAAAACTTGAATTTCTTTGGATGAACATGAAAACCTTGAATCTTCATGTAGATTATATAAAATTCAAGCCTTTGAAAAAAGCACTTAAGAACATCGGAGAGCTTTCTGAAAAAGATAAAAAAGAAAAAGAAGTAAAAGAAGCGCTCGTTGTTTTGACTGCTGTTGAAAAATGCGACAGCAATGTTTCTGCAGTTGTTAAAGAACTTGTTGAGAATGTAAAAGATATTGCTTCACAAGTTAAAACAAAGAATATTGTTCTTTATCCTTATGCTCATTTATCAAAAGATTTGGGGAATCCTGAAATAGCTCAGGAAATATTAGAGAAAGCTGAAAATTCTTTGGGCAAAGAGGGTTTCAAAGTTACAAGAGCACCATTTGGATATTACAAAGAATTTGAATTAAAAGTTAAAGGGCATCCCTTGAGTGAATTATCAAGAGAGATAAAATTGGACGAAGCAAAAGGAAAGGAAGGCAAACAAGAAGTTTATGATTACAAACAACTATTAAGAGAAATATCAAAGTCAAAACTTGACAGTTCAAAATTAAAAGAAAATGATCATAGAATAATAGGGAGACAGATGGATTTGTTTTCTTTTAGTGAGGTTGCTCCTGGAATGGTTTTTTGGCATAATAATGGTTTAATAATAAGAAATGAATTAATTAATTTTTGGAGAGAAGAACATAAAAAAGCAGGTTATAAAGAAATTTCAACACCTCAAATTTTAGATAAGAAACTCTGGCAGATTTCAGGACATTGGGAAAAATATAAAGAAAATATATTTCTTACTGAATATGAAAAAAGAATTTTTGCTGTTAAGCCAATGAATTGTCCAGGAGGAATGCTTGTTTTCAAAAATTCTCCTAAATCATACAAGGATTTACCTTTGAGAGTTGGAGAACTTGGAGTTGTTCATAGACAAGAATTGTCAGGTGTTTTAGGAGGATTGTTTAGGGTTATTCAATTTACTCAAGATGATGCACATATTTATTGCACTGAAAAACAAATTGAAGATGAAATTGAGAGAATAATAAAATTAGATGAACTTGTTTATAAAAAATTTGGTTTTGAATATTCTGTTGAACTTTCTACACGCCCTGAAAAGAGAATTGGCGATGATAAAATTTGGGATTTGTCTGAAAGTATATTGAAGAAAGTGCTTGAAAAAAAGAAGATGAAATTTAAAATTAATGAAGGTGATGGGGCTTTTTATGGACCCAAGATTGATTTTCATTTAAAAGATTCTCTTGGAAGAAATTGGCAGTGCGGGACAATACAGCTTGATTTTTCAATGCCAGAGAGATTTGAATTGGAATATACAGATAAGGATAATTCAAAGAAAAGACCCATAATGCTCCACAGAACAGTTTATGGAAGTTTGGAGAGATTTATTGGCATATTGCTTGAGAATACAAATGGAAGATTACCCACTTGGCTTGCTCCTGTTCAGATTAGAATTTTAAGTTTTACAGATAGAAATGTTGAGCATTCCAAGGAAGTTGTTGAAAGAATGAAAAAAGATATTCCTTCATTAAGAATAGAAACTGATTTTGACCAGAAAACAATTCAGTCAAAAGTAAAAGATGCTGAGATGATGAAAATTCCTTATATAATTGTTATAGGAGATAAAGAAGAAAAAGAAGGTGTTGTTGCAGTGAGGAAAGGCGGGGATAAAATTATTGAAAGTTTAGATACAGATGAATTTATATTTGATTTGAAGATGAAAATTGAGAAGAGGATGTGAATGGATTTGAAAAATAAAATAGTTCTGGTAACTGGTTCAAGCAGAGGAATTGGAAAAGCTATTGCATTGTTATTTGCTAAAGAAGGTGCAAAAGTAATAGTGAATTATTCTAAATCTGAAAAAGAAGCAAATGAAGTTCTTAATGAAATAAAAAAAACATCAGATGGGATTGCAATTAAATGCGATGTATCAAAAGAAGAGGAAGTTAAGAAGATGATATCTGAGATTATTAAAAAATTTGGAAGATTAGATATCCTGATCAATAATGCTGGAATTGTCTTTGACATTCCTCTTTTTGAAAAAACAGTTGAACAATGGAATAAAACTTTGGGAGTTAACTTAATTGGCACATTTCTATGTTCAAAATATGCTGTTCCTTATATTAAAAAACAAAAGTCAGGAGTAATTATTAATATTGCCTCTACTAATGGAATTGATTCTTTAAGTCCAGAATCTGCAGATTATGATGCTTCAAAGGCAGGAGTCATAAGTTTGACTAAAAATTTAGCATCAGAATTAGCACCTAACATAAGAGTTAACTGTGTTGCACCTGGATGGGTTAATACTGATATCAACAAGAACTTGCCAAAAGATTATATGATTAAAGAGACAGAAAAAATTTTATTGAAAAGATTTGGTATGCCTGAAGAAATAGGGAAAGCTGTTTTATTTTTAGCTTCAGATGATGCAAGTTTTATCACAGGAACTACTTTAATCGTTGATGGTGGATATGGGCAAATAAAATGAACAAAGAAAATATAGAGAAAATAAAGAAAATATTATATAATTATTTAAAAAATTGCAAATTGATGCAGGTAGCTGTTTCAGATGGGAAAAATCCAAGCATATTCAATTGTTGGTTTTCTTATGATGATAAATATAATTTTTATTTTATATCTCCAGATTATTCAATTCATTCAAAAATTATAAAGAATAATCCTAATGTTGCAATTGCTATAACAGATACTAAATTTAATACTGAATTTGGGAATGATGTTGTAGGGGTTTCATTTAAAGGAAGAGCCAAGCAACCAAAAGGTAAGGAATTATTAACAGCTTATTCTAATTTTCTAAGAAGATACCCCAAGGTTGGGACTTATATCAAATATATTTCCAATAAAAAACTTGATTTATCATTGACTAAAATATATAAGATTGAGACGGATAAGTTAATTTTGTATGATGAAGTAGATTTTAAGGAAGGTGAAGAAAGGCAGGAGATAGATGTTAAGGATTTGTTGAGTTAAAAGGATGTAGTTAGCTGTAACAGCTTTTAATTATATTGTTAATAAGTTGAGCAGGTTGTATATTATAATAGTTTACAGGATTTTAGATGATAATTAAATATATTATTTATTCTTTAAGTCCTTTTTCCTTTGCAATTCTTTCTAATCTATTAAATATATCTTCTTTTCTTTCAATTCTACTTTGCCTGTAAACTAGTCCACCATACATATCTAAAACTTCATAGGGTAGGTTGTTATTTGAATCTTTGTAAAGTCCTTTTGCTGATTCCCAATTCAGATAAATTAAATGGACAATTGCACCTTTGAAAGTTTGTTTGAAATATTTGTAATCTCCATTCTCAACTTTTTGAACCCTGGGCCTTAATTCCTTTAATTCATCTCTAAAATCTCTATTTTTTGGTCTTATGTCAAAAATAAACCATTTATTTTTTTCACAATCTGTTACAGCACCCCTGATTTTAATGCCCATTATCTTTTTTGATTCTGGCTTGTGAATTACCATAACATAGGATAATCTTTCTTATTTATATTAATTTATATTATAAAAACTTATAAATCGCAATATGCTGAAAATTCTATGAACTTTCAGTTTTATTTTGAAAAGTTGATTGAATCAAAAGATTTTAAGAAATTTGTAAAAGAAAACAAGGATTCTTTTCTTTGCTCAGGGTTTTTTATAATAGACAAAAAAGATAAGGAAAACAAGCAAAGTATTGATTATTTTGTTCCTTCAATTAACAAAATGTACAGCTTTAAAATAAATAACAACGTCGAGATGATTCCTATTGAAGATTATGGAAAAGGTTTCAAGCCAGAGAAAATTGCAGATAATATTGACTTTAATTTTGAGGATATTGAAGAGATGATTCAAGGCAGAATGAATGAAGATAATATAAAGAATAAAATAGAAAAACTTCTCCTTAGTTTGCAAGCGAAAGACAAGAAAAATTATATTTTAGGAACAATTTTTATTTCAGGACTGGGAATTCTTAAAGTAAGGATAGATTTGAATGAAAGGAAAATTGTTGATTTTGAAAAGAAAAGCTTTTTTGATATGATGAGGGTTGTTAAGAAAGGTGATAAGGTTTAAGTTATTAGAATAATCATTTTCCCACCACTACTCGCGACTTCGCACGAGCAATTAATTTAAGTTACTCTCTACCACGAAATCGCTCGCCCACCCTTAGAAGAATTTAATTATCTGTAACAGTCGTTTATTATAATGAGTTGCTCAATATTTAGGGTATTATGACACCCCCAACGATTTTACCAAGATAATTTAAAATTAATTTTGTAATGCAATATACCTAATTTCTCTGATTTCCTCTTTCTTTTTACCTGACTTTTCATATTCTAATCTTTGCTTTTCAAGTTTATCCATTTCTTTCTTTAAGAAGTTATAACTATCTTTTATTTGTGTTGTTACTGGATTTTCTCCAAATAGAAATATTCCAATTGGATTTAGACAATCTTTTATTATACTTCTTCTATCTTTAATACTGTATCCAATATAATCCATCTTTCTTGCTAAATCTGAAACTTTCTTGCTGATTTCCATGAATTTTAATGTCCCAATTAATTTATAAGATTATATGTAATTATCTGTAACAGTTTTTTAATTAGATTGTAATATTAATAAGATGGGTTATAATAAACGATATGATTTTACTGAGATAATTATAAAATTTTAATGAGAAACTACCTCTTTCACTTTCAATTTATATTTCTTTTCTAGGATTTTTACCTCTTTTCTTACACTTTCACAATATTCTCCATAATTATTAATCATATCTTCAAAATCTTTAAGTTTATCTGGAAAGTGTTCTCTAATTACTGGCAATATTCTGTTTAATATAGGTTTTCTTATATTTAATATTTCAACCCAAACATAACTGCAAAAAGATAATTCTTTGAATATCTCTTCTAAATTAGTTATTCCAGGTAAAACAGGAGAAATAAAACCATATACTTTAATTCCTTGTTCTTTTGCTTCTTTAAGAACATTAATCCTTTCTTTAGGAGGAGATGCAAAAGGTTCAATAATCCTAGATATGTTTGAATCAAGGGAATTAATAGAACATCCAATTTCTACATTTAATTTTTTCAATAAATCAAAGTCTCTTCTTATTAGTGCAGATTTTGTTAGAATTTCTATTGTAAATTTATTTTTATGTGGAGAGTTAGCAATTATCTCTAAGATTTTTCTTGTTAGTTTATATTTTGCTTCAAGGGGCATATAACAATCACATACACTTGATAACCATATATTTCCTGCTTTATTCTTTTCTAGTTCTTTTTCAAGAAATTCTGGGCAATTTATTTTAACATAAACAAAGTCCCCCCATTTATCTTTTATGTTGTGGAATCTTCTCATAAAATCAGCATAGCAATATTTACATCCGTGTTGACATCCAGTATAAGGATTAATTACATAATCAGTTAACTTACTCTTGGTCATGCACGATTTAGATTTAATTTCTTTTATTTCCATTTTTTATTTTTCCACAATAAAATTAATCATCATTTCTGAATTATGTGAGGAAAGAATTTTAAAACCAGCTTTTTTAAATAAATTGTGAACTTCTTTTTCATCAAATAAATAATAATATCTTTTTCCTTTATCTCTCCACCCAACCAATTTTTCTTTCCCTTTTTTTTGATTAAATCTTTTTGAATTAAAATTCCAGACACCTATTAAAGACTTTGAATTTGGTTTCATTATTCTGCATAATTCTTTAATTGCTTCTTTATGGTATATTGGTTCAAGGCAGTGCAATGCAGAAATACATATAGCATAATCAAAAAAATTATCTTCAAAAGGAAGTTTTGTTAAATCTGCTACTTCAAATTTTGCTTCTATCTTTAGCTTTTTTGCTTTCTTTTTAGCTAATTCAATCATCTTATCTGAGAAATCAACTAAATACATTTTACCTTTTTTTATTTTTGTCAGATGTCTTCCACTTCCGCTTCCCAAATCTAAAACATTTCCAGTGCATTTTTTAAGGAAATCTTTGCTAAATTCTGAAGGAATTTGTTTGAACTTATCCCATTCTGGTGCAATTTTATCCCAAACGACTTGTTGTTGATTCATTAATTAGAGTAGAATTGGAAGATTATAAATATTTTTGGGAAAAATTTATATACCTTTATTGTTATTAATTAGGGATGAAGCAAAATATTGCTGTAAAAAGACCTGCAATAATAACTGTAATTTGTATAATTGGGTTTATTGGTTTATTATTTGTTGTTTCAATGATATTTGTATTTTCAGATGCTGTAAAATCAATTGGTGCATGGTATCTTCCATATCTTGCATTTAGTGCGGTTGTTGGATTAGTTTGTTTTATTGGTTTGTGGATGATGAAAAAATGGAGCATAATCGCTTACACAATATTTGTTGTCATAAATCAAGTTGTAATGATTAGTATGAATGTTTGGAATATTCTTGCACTTATAATTCCTGGAATAATAATTGTAATTGGATTTTTGAATTACAAAGAAATGAAATAATTTTTGATTAATTATTTGTTTACAACTCATCTTCCCTAAACTTGACTATGCTGAAAAAGAGTCCCTATAAAATGAAACTATCCCAGAAAATCTTAAAAACTTGAAATCTATACAATAATTATATACGCCTGTCCTTGCTTCGGCAAGGGATGGGCACCTTAACTCTCCCCCAGATAACTTTAAATATAATCTATCTATATATTGATTATAATGATTAAAAAAGAAAATAAAATGATAAAGAAAAGTACTTTTATGTATGATGAAGATTTAGACAGGCTTATGATTTTTAATAATTTAAAAGAAGATGAAAAAGTCTACGGAAGTGTGCACATTCTTAATTTAGTTTTAGACATAACTACAAAAAATAGAGTTGCAAATATAGAAATACGTGATGTCTCTGAATATTTAAAATCAATAGGCAAAGACTCAAATATTCTTAATGCGCTTAATAGTGCTAAAATAAATATTTTGCAGGTAAGAGGAGGATTTGTTATTCAAATAATCTTAGCAGGTTTGAATAAAATAGAAGAAATCCCCTATACTATTCCCACTGAAGAAAAAATACTTATTACCGCTTAAATTTTTTGAATCTGTAGTCTAAATTTCTCTTGTATTCAATTAGATGAATTATGAGCAAATCTTCTTCTTTTGGAATAATTCCTATAGAGATTGTAATATTATTGCTCATTTTGTAGAATAGTTCATATCCCAAATTACCATTCTTTAATTCTTCTATTTCTATTGCATAAACTTTATCGAATTGTGGAAAAATTTCGTTAAACTTCTCTTCAGAAATTCCTTTTCTTAAAAGCCCAATTTTATACCACTCTGTGAAAACAAGTTTTCTGTCTTTAATTTTCTCTCTAATAATTTTATCTATCTCTGATTTATCATCAATTATCTTCACTTCTTTTTGAGTCATAATTTATACAATAGATTTAAGATTATAAATATTAATATAATAAATTTTGATAATAATTATCTCGTTATTGGTTCTACAATATAACTTATTTTATAAAAAGAACTAATCAAAATTTTACAACTCATCTTCCTTGAATTTCATTATGGTGAAAGAAGTATTATTTTCTTTTTTTAATTTTTCAACTCCACCAAGCTCTTCCAATTCAATTATAAACGCACAATCTACAATCTGTCCCCCAAGCTTTTTTATGAGATTGCAGGAAGCAAGAGCAGTCCCCCCCGTTGCAATCAAATCATCGACAAGCAGAACTTTTTGTCCTAACTTCACAGAATCCTTATGCATTTCAACTGTATCTGTTCCATATTCAAGAGAATATTCCTGTTTAATTGTTTCATAAGGCAGTTTTCCTGGTTTTCTTATTAAAACAAGTCCTGTGTTTAATCTTTGAGCAAGAATTCCTGCAAGAATAAATCCCCTTGATTCAATCCCGGCTATCATATCTATTTTAGTGTCTTTATATCTTTCATAAAAAATATCTGTAAATCTTCTTAAACTTTCTTTATCCTGAAGCAAAGGAGTTATATCTCTGAAGAGTATTCCTTGCTTTGGAAAGTTTGGGATTGTTCTTATTTTATCTTTTAATTTAAGAATTTCCTGCTCTCTTGAAAAAGAATTAATTGTTTCAAGAATAATCTTCTTTACTTTTTCTGCATTTTCTTTCATGATATATTTTATTTCAGTCCAGGTTACAGGTTCTTCATCTTCTTTCCAGCAATCATAGTCTGTTGACATTGCTATAACAGAATAAGGAACTTCTGCTTCATTAGCAAGTATGCATTCAGGAGCTATTGACATATTTATAACATGCGCTCCCCATTGCCTGAAAATATTGCTCTCTGCTCTTGTTGAAAATCTTGGGCCTTCAATTGTTAAAACAGTTCCTTTTTTATGAACTGGAAATTTAAGTTTTTCACAGCTTTCAATTAATTTTTTTCTTAAAATCTCAGAAAAAGGATTTGCCATAGGAGTATGAACTGCTCCAAACTCAAATTTATCAAAAAAAGTTAATTTTCTTTGCTTTGTGAAGTCTATGAATTGATCAGGAATTACAAAATCCCCCCTCTTTATTTCTTCTCTCAAGGAACCAACAGCTGTTGTTGCAATTATAAATTTGCATCCTTCATCTTTTAACGCAAAAACATTTGCTCTGTTATTAACTTCTGTAGGTGTAATTTCATGCTTTAGTCCGTGCCTTGAAATTATAACAACATCGATATTATTTATTCTGCCTGTTGTTAGAGGAGAAGAAGGTTTCCCAAAAGGAGTTTCAACTTCTTTTATTTTGAAATCTTCAAGAAGGTTTGGGTCTTCAAGTCCAGAACCACCTATTATACCTATTTTCATAGCTATTAAATTATGAAAGATTTTATAAGCATTTTTGGTGTTGAGAATATATATTGATTTGATGCTTTATAGATTAATTTCTATCCAATTTCTTTTCTAATCGATTAATTCCTTTTTTCATATCTTTCTTTTCTTCTTTTAAATAACTACAAAATTCTTTTGATTTTGAATATAAATAAGGTTCACCTGAATAAGAGGATAAATATTTAATTAAAGCATTAAGAGGATTTATTATATTAGATAATTTCTTTTCACATTTTTTATAATGATTTAAATATTCTCTAAGATTTTTCTTTTGTGGATTGTCCATGTTTTTTTAGGGGATATATATTTTAAAAACACTATTATTCTGAAAGATATATGTTAAA
>ERZ1292629.2945-Hain-H43-01um-R1-2945-length-13675-cov-7_pt1 | contig 13675 bp, 18 predicted proteins | sample MGYA00564399_ERZ1292629 | MGnify/ENA primary metagenome ERZ1292629 (study PRJEB36523, sample SAMEA6512636) | groundwater metagenome | collected 2019-01-08 | study: AquaDiva: Metagenomics assemblies of 32 groundwater samples
TAATCGCCATTGCGGAGTTGGTGGTGCCCAAGTCGATTCCAAGGATTTTTCCCATATATTTTTAGATTATTACTTGTGCTGGCCTGATAATGTGTTCGCCAATTTTGTATCCGGAGCGCTCAATTGAAACAATGTTTTCGCCGCTTTCTTTTTGCGCCAGCGCTTCGTGCAGATGCGGATTATACGCTTCTCCGGCTATCCCAAAGGGCTCGACCCCCAATTTTCGCAGTGCATCAAGAAATTGTTTATGTACAAGATTCAACTCTTTCGTTTGAGTGTGTTTAAATGCAAGCTCAAAGGAGTCCAGCGCCGGCAGCAAATTTTCTACAAGCCCGGCTTTGATGCGCGCCTCTTTTTCGGCCTCGCGGGCCGCCTCTTCGCGCTTAAAGTTGGCGAAGTCTGCGCGCGAGCGCTGCCATCCGTCTAAATACTCCTGCTTTTCTTCTATGGCTTTTTTAAGCTTCTCGCGCAGCCGTTTAAGTATTTCTCCCCCACTCTCTGCCTCCTCTTCGGAGACAAATTCTGCATCTGAAGTCTCCATATGTGTGAGTATTCTAATCAAAAATCCCCTGATGTCAAGAAAATTAAAATCCCGGAGTGGCTTGTTCGCTCCGGGGCGAGCGCAGGAAATGTTTTGATCCACATCCGAGCGCTCTGTCGTTTACTTTCCTCGATAAACTCAGGATCTTCGCTAGCGCTTAGACCACTGCTTGCGCTTGCGTGCCTTGACGAGACCCGGCTTGCGGCGCTCTTTGGCGCGCGAGTCGCGCTTCAAGAACCCTTCTTTTTTGAGGCCGCCGCGAAGCGAGTGGTCGTAGGCCACGAGCGCGCGGGAAATAGCATGGCGCACCGCGGTTGCCTGCCCTGCAATGCCGCCACCGCGCACCACCACGGTGACTGTAAATTGCGTCGGAAGCGTTATTTTAAGAAACGGCTCAAGAGCCGTGACACGCAAAGTTTCGGTCGGAAAGTAGACGTTCGCGTCTTTGCCGTTAACAATGACCGCCGTGCGCGTACTTGGCAAGAGGCGCGCGCGGGCAATGGCCTCCTTGCGGCGGCCGATTGCTTCGATATATTTTTCGTCTTTTTTGGTAGTCATAAATTCTTATTTATCCTGAGTCATATCGAAGGATTATTTTTTGATCGTCAAAAGCTTGATGCGGCGCGCCTGCAGCTTGTTTTTTGGCAACATGCCCAAGACCGCGCGGCGGATCGCCTCGCCATGCCCGCGGCGGGCAACCAGCATAGCATAGGTCTCTTTTTTTTGTCCGCCGGGGTAACCCGAGTAGCGAACATATTCCATTTGCTGCTTTTTATTGCCGCTCAGGCGAATCTTTGATGCGTTGATCACGGTAACTCCGTCGCTCATGACTTTGTTTTTTACAAAGCTGGTCTGATCTTTGCCTATCAAAATTTTTGCCGCTTCGCTTGCGACTCTTCCCAATGTTTTATCTTGTGCGTCGATTGTTTTCATAGTGGCATTATACGAATTCGATGAGGGCCATCTGCGCGGCATCGCCCTTGCGCGGGCCCATCTTGACGATACGGAGGTATCCGCCCGCGCGGCCCTTGTGACCTTCGGCCAGGGCAATCACTTTTTGCGCCGTGCGCGCGTCTCCGAGCGATGCAATAAGCGCGCGGCGGTTCGCAAGCGTAGGATTTTTGCCGCGGGTAACGAGTTTTTCAACTACGGGACGGATTTCTTTTGCTTTTGCAACGGTAGTTTGCATACGGCCGCGAATGACCAGGCTGCGGGCCAGGCTTTTGAGAAGCGCTTTGCGCTGATTGCGCTCGCGCCCGAATTTTCTGTTTACATTACCGTGCCGCATACCTATTTAAGGATGATACCGAAGTTGGCCAAGGCGCGCTTGATTTCCTGAATCGATTTAGGACCCAAGCCCTCAATATCAACCAAGTCCTCCTCCTTTTTGCGTGCCAAGCCGCCGACGGTGCGGATGTTGGCCTTTTCAAGCGCGGAAACGGTGCGGGATGAAAGGTCGAGGTCCTCGATGCGGGTCTTCATTGCCTCGGCGGTGTTCTCTGCGGCGGCGGAAGCCTGCGCTTCGGCCGGCACGTTTTGTGCCATAGGAAGCTCCTCTTCGCGGAAGCCGACAATAGCGCGCAGCTGGGTCAGCATGATCTCCACGGCCTGCTCGAGCGCCGCGCGGGGTGCCAAGGTGCCGTCGGTCTCGATCGAGATGCGCAGCCGGTTAAAGTCGGTCCGGTCGCCGACACGCATGTTTTCTACCTCGTAGTTAACGCGGCGGATAGGCGAGAAAATCGCGTCGACTGAAATTTCGCCGATCTCGACGCGCTCTTTTTTGAGCGCTTCGCGCGGGACGTAGCCCAAACCGCGCTCAACGCGAAACTCGGCCTCGAGCGAAGCGTTTTTGTCGGTAAGTTCGCAGATATAGGAGTTAGGATTAAGCAGGCGCACTTGTCCGGGGAGCGTCAAATCTGCGCCTGAAACCTTTTTGGGACCTTTGATCGAAAGCGAGATGGTCTGCGCTTCGCCTGAAATAACTTCAAAACGAAGTTTTTTGAGGTTTAGCAACACCGTGACCATATCTTCTTTGACGCCCGACATGGTTGAAAACTCGTGCTCAACGCCCTCGATCTTTACCGCGGTGATAGCGGCGCCCGGCAAAGACGAGAGGATAATGCGGCGCAAACTGTTGCCGAGCGTGTGACCATAGCCCGGATACAATCCGTCTATTTCATACACGCCTTCGGTCCCCTCTTCGGTGACCACCCGCGGCTTGCTGGGCAATGTAATAGAGTACTCCATCATAAACTCAATCGTTGGTACTAGTTAATAATTAATACTAAAAACTTATCTACTATAAAACTGAATTATAGTAGCTGCATTAAACGGCGACTCTGTCTCGCCCGTCATCGGTTGTGCCGTGATCTTTGCACCAAACCCATCTGCCTGAAATTCGGCCCACTGCGGTGTCTTGGTCTCAGTCATCGCCTCGGTGCGGTTGGCAAACAGTGCACTGCCGCGGCTCTCGTGGCGCACAGACACTACTTCGCTTCCGGAGACGCGGTATGAGGGGATCGTTACGCGGCGCCCGTTGACCTGCACATGGCCGTGAGACACCATTTGGCGCGCGGCGCGGCGGGTTTTAGTGAATCCGAGACGGTAGACAACGTTGTCTAGACGCGATTCGAGACGCGAAAGGAGGCCCTGTGCGGAGTCGGCACCTCGCTGCTCCATCGCCTCGTGCACATAGCGGGCGAACTGGTTTTCGGAGAGTCCGTAGGTAAAACGCGCCTTTTGTTTTTCGAGCAGTTGCACGCCGTAGTCGCTGCCGCCGCGTTTGGCGCGGGTGCGGCGGGGAGCGCGGGCTTCAGCCAACTGAAATTTTTGAGTCTGGCATTTTTCAAACACCGAACTTCCCAAGCGTTTGCATATTTTATATTTTGGTCCGATACGCATAAAAATTGTATGATTACACGCGGCGCGCTTTGCGCGGGCGCGGGCCGTTGTGCGGGACCGGCGTTACGTCTTTGATACCTGAAATTTGGATACCCTTGGTGGCAAAAGCGCGGATAGACGACTCGCGTCCGGCACCGACCCCCGAAACCGTGACCGACACCTCTTTAACGCCCATTTGGCCGGCCTTTTCGCCCACCAACTCGCCTACCTTGGCGGCGGCAAACGGAGTGCCCTTCTTAGCGCCCGAAAAACCAAGGCTGCCGCTCGATGACCAGACCAGCACGTTGCCCTGGGTGTCGGCAAGGCTCATCTTAGTATTGTTGTACGTAGCCTCCACGTAGACCTTGCCGACATCAAGTTTGCGACGGGGTGCACGCGCCGAACCTGCGGACCCAGCCCGCGTGTCATCCCCCCCTTTTTTGACTATGCGTTTCTTACCCATTGGAAGTCAGTAATGTACAATAAATATTAAGTTTTTTCAACTTTCCGGCGTCCGGAGCCCATGGTCTTGCGCACGTTGCCGCGTACCGTGCGGGAATTGGTCTTGGTGCGCTGTCCGCGAACCGGCAAGTGTTTGGAGTGGCGCGAACCGCGGTAGGTGCCGATGTCTTTGAGCCGCTTGATATTTTGCGCGACCTCGCGCTTTAAATCGCCCTCGAGTTTGACGGATTCGATGATTTTGCGGATCTCGGCCTCTTCGTTGGCAGAAAGTTCTTCAATTTTTTTAGTGGCGTCCACGTTCGCCTGCATACAGATAGAAAGCGCGCGCGAAACACCAATACCATAGAGCGCGGTTAGCGCGTGCGGGATTCGTTTATTGGGGATGGTGATGCCTGAAATACGCATATATTCAAAAATTATCCTTGACGCTGTTTGTGGCGCGGGTTGCTGCAGGTTACATAAACCCGGCCTTTACGCCGGATCAGTTTGCAGTTCGCACAGCGTGGTTTTACAGATGCTTTTACTTTCATTCGATTCCCAAGGTTCGACCTTGGAGAGCCCTGAGCCCTGAGCTAAGGTCGAACCTTAAAGCCTCCGGGTGATGCGCGCTTTTCCGCCATAGGGGTCAAGCTTGAGGAGCACTTTGTCCCCTACCAAGACCTTAATGCGGTGAAGCCGCATTTTGCCTGCGAGATACGCCAAGAGTATCTCTCCCCCCTCGAGAGAGACCTTGAACAGAGTATTTGGCAGGGCTTCTTCGACGATTCCCTGCACCTCTTCTTGTTGGGTATCCATCAACTGACGACAAAAGACATAGTACCAAAAGCGTATGCGTGCGTCAACGTTTACCAGTCATGACCTTAATTCCATCGGTGTTGGAGGGAAATGTCGACTGCCAAAAGGGGCGAATACGGGCCTCGGCACGCGCGATTGCAGGCTCAAACGATTTAATAATTGTCTCAAATTCTCCTTTGGGTTTGCCGACAAGAGCCGTTTGTATGGCATTTTGGTCAAACTGCCACACGAGGGTCGGGTTGCCGGAGAGTGCCAGATCAATGGTGCCGCTTGCCTTGGTCGTGGTTGCAAGCGCTACAGAAATTTCCGACGGGTCGGCAAACGCGACCGCCTCGCCTTGATACCCCGGGACAGTCTGCCGAGCGATGTAGCCTGCAAGATCCGAAAGCCGTATTAATTGCCCTTGTGCTACAGAATCTTGAGACACCGCTACCGTGCCGCCGTTTGCCACACCCTTTACCACATCGCTAAAGGTAATAGACAGCGTGCCGGGCACCAGGATATACCCTTCGGGGACGCCGGTGGCGGCGGCTTCGCGCAGTGCTCCTTCAAGTGCTTGCTCCATCGCTTTTTGCGCTTCTTGTAAATCTTTTTCGGCGACTGCCGGCTCGTTGCCGACAAACCCGCCGCCGAGCGGCCCTTGTGACTGCGCATAAAATTTATCAAAGCGCGGATCGCCCTTAAATCCGGGAATAGTAAATTTCGTCGGTTCGGTGCGATTGTAGTCGGCACCCGGCGAGTCGGCATACACAACCGCCTCGGCAGTGCTCTGACCGGGCACATCTACCGATGTTTTGATGCGATAGATTTTACCGTCCGGCGCTTGAAAGCGGGTGTTTGCAATGAGGCGTTGCGACTCGGCGGAATAATTATTGTAGATGACCACCTTGCCGGAGGCCTGACGCTCTACACGCTGCGTGCCGGATGCCTGCGCGGTCGTGGTGGCCGAGCGAGTTATCGACATATTTTGATACGGCAAGGTACCGGGGGGCGCGTTGAGCGCCGCGGCCATGCGCGCGGGCGCCTGCACCGGTTCGGTGCGTGGAAATACGGTAACGGTTGCTCCGGCAAACACGGTAGAGAGGAGCAATGCCCCGGCGGCCGCAACGACCACGACCACAAGAGCAAGCAGCGAAAACCATCTGCCAAAGCGGCGTCTGCGCGGGCGCGGCATATCTTCATCTTCATATTCATCGCGCGGCGAGATATGACGGCGGTGATTGGCAGGAACTGGAATGTTGCGGATTGATCGGTCGCCGCGAGGAGTCATGTCTTGCATAAAATTTAGTATACCCTAGCGAAGCGAGGCGTAAAAGTTCTAGTTGTTGGCTCCCTCAATAAACAACGTACCGAGCAGGAGCGCGCTGTCGGGGTTTGCGGCATGCGCCTCAACAAAAGGCGTGAGGTGCTGCGAGCGCAGTACTTGCACGGTACCGCCCTCAGGAAAGAGGTCGGAAAGCGAGTCGTGCGAGAGCGAGCGGGCAAACCATCCGGCCTCGGGCCCGCGCGCAAACACAAATACGTGTTCGATCGGCATCCCGCCAAACAATTGCTCGCCGGTCTCGCGAAACATGTCGCGAAAGTGTGCCTCTACCGAAGAAAGCGATTCGGCGTAGTTTGGATGTCCTCCAAGACGCATCACCGAGCGCGCCTCGTGTTCGGAAATGCCGCCATGCGTGCGGAGTGTGCGCAAAAGCGCATGGAGCCCCATGGGGATAGTGCCGTGGCCGATGACCGTGCCGTTTTTGAGGAGCAAAAGCTCGCTCACTTCGCCGTGAATACTACAAATTAAAACATGCCCGCGCATCATCGCCTCTGGCGAGATCCCGCCAAGGGCGGTGACCACCGCCCCCGCATGGGTATGAAAGTTTGTGGATACCGGGCCCACATGAGCGCCGATATATCCGCGGAGCTTGCGGGTGAGCGACTCAAGAAATGAGGGTTTTCCTAGACGCAGGTCGGGCGCGCCCCACGGCGGCGAGAGAAACAGCGACGCGCTTTGCAAGGTGCCGAGATTGGCGGTTTGAGGATGCAGCCTTAGGCGGCTTGCGACCTCGCTTGCGTGTGCTATCGCCTGCCCTGCCGCGTGTTCAACCTCGCGCGCGAGCGCGCTCGTGTCGCGTGTTTGCGGTACGCGCAGGTAGATGCGATGTTCGCCGAAGAGTTTTGGCGGATGTTCGGATGAAAGGTGCGCAAGCCCCGAGCCCACCGAGCCGCTTTCAACATCGACCAGCAAGACCGTTTTTTCGACTGGCTTCCCCCGCCCGAAGATCATGTAACAAGTATAGCGCAAAAAGAAAAAGCGTCCCGGAATTTCTCCGGGGCGCTCAAATCGCGCGAGATTCTTATCGAGCTACCACGCTGGCGTAGGAGCTTCGAACTTCGTCCAAGGTCGCCTGCGCCCTGTCAAAGCGGTCTCGAACTTGTTCGTACGGAACGTACTCACTCTTATTGAACACACCGCCAGTCATGACATATGCCTTGTCAGCAGTGTGGAACACATAGGCAGCTTGGGACACATAGTACGTCCCGTTAGCATCATTTTGAAACACGCTGACCACACATCGACACGAGCCGGAGTAGTCGATGCTCAGATACTGCGAGCTAATAAACAATGGAATATAACGTCTTGAAATCAGCTTTTCATCCCCAGTTCGCTTATCGACGGCGTAGGTGATGCTGGTGCCAAATCCTGTCACCCGGCCGATGACAATTTCATGCTCAGTCACCTCGGTTTGATGATAAAGTATGTAGGAGACGAGGTAAGGAACCGTAGCAAGGTACGCAACAGCCACGGACACGATCAATGCAAAGATGTCCTTCATCGGAAGCTCCCATATGTTAGCGTGCTGTTTTTAGCGCGTGACTACCTCCTTTAAGCGTAGCAGGTATTAACTACTTTGTCAACACTGCTTTGATGCGGCGGATGCCGGCGGCAACCGCTTCCTCTTTTTGGATCCTGAATGTTCCGCCTAGCTCACCGGTTCGCTCGACATGCGGGCCGCCACAAAACTCGATTGAAAACGCGCTCCCGAGAGGTCCGACCGAGTATACCGAGACGCGCTCTGGATATTTGGCGCCAAACTCATGCTCTGCCTCAAGTGCCTCAGCGTCTTCGAGGCTCATTTCGGTGCGCACCACCGGCAAGTCTTCTTTAATTTTTTCGTTCACAATTTTTTCCACTTCTGCAATTTGTTCTTTGGTCATTTTTGCAGGATATGAAAAGTCGATGCGCAGCCGCTCTTGCGTGATATTGCTGCCGCGCTGCTTTACCCCGGGCCCCAGCACTATCTGCAATGCTTTGAGTAAAAGATGGTGCGCTGTGTGCAGCCGCGTCGTCTGTGCGCTCTGGTCAGCCAACCCGCCTTTGAACTTTTGCTCCGAACCCGCGCGCGAAAGGTCTTGGTGCTTTTTTAGAAGTTCTTTAAACCCTTCGGTATCCACCTGTTTGATGCCGCGCGCGCCCGCCTCTTCAACCAGCAACTCGAACGGGAATCCGTAGGTCGTTACCATCTGGAACATGCTTTCGGCCGTGAGTTCACCCGCTTGTACAAACCTTTCGAGCTCGCGCATCCCGCGCGAAAGCGTTTTGCGGAAACTCTCTTCCTCTTTTGCGATTTCCGGCACGCCGGTAATAGAGGCAAGGCTCCCGTTTGGCATCCCGAGCTGGTCTGCATAGCGCACCGCGCGGCGGATGAGTCGGCGCACCACGTAGCTGCGCTCGCTATTGCCCGGCAGGATACCGTCGGCAATAAGCTGCTCGGCCGCACGCACATGGTCGGCAACGATGCGAAACGCACGCGGATTGTCTGCATACTTCTTTCCGCTTGCGGTTTCGATTTTTTGGATGAGCGGCAAAAACGCATCAGTAGCAAACACGTCCGGGCTCTGGATACTCGCGGCCGCGATGCGCTCGAGCCCGCCGCCGAAGTCGACATTTTGTTTTGGAAGCAGTGCAAAGGAGCCGTCGGGTTGTTTGAGGTACTGCATAAACACCGAGTTGCCTATCTCCATAAACCGCCCGCAGTCGCAGTTGGGGTGGCAAACGTCGCCATACTCTTTGGTATGGCGCGTTTGCCCTGAGCTTGTCGAAGGGCCGAAGTCATAGAACACTTCCGAGTCGGGGCCGCCAGGCTCGCCTGCAGGCATGTTTTGCGGCTCTCCTGCTCTACTCCACCAGTTTTTCTCCGAGCCGTAAAATTTGATCCGATCTTCGCGAATGCCTAAGCTTTTCCAAATCTCTGCCGACTCATCGTCTTTGGGAAGCTTCAACGAAACATCGCCCTCAAAACAGGTAACCCACAATTTTTCAGCGGGGATCCCGACCTCTTTCGTCAAAAATTCAAAAAACCACGTGAGCTGCTCTTTTTTAAAATAATCGCCAAACGACCAGTTGCCGAGCATTTCAAAAAAGGTGGTGTGGCGGTTGTCCCCTACCTCTTCGATATCCATGGCGCGAAAACATTTTTGCGCATTTACCAGGCGCGTACCGGCCGGATGATTCTTGCCGAGCAAATAAGGAACCAGTGGTTGCATCCCGCTCCCCGTAAACAAAGTAGTCGGGTCGTTCTCGGGCACGAGCGACGCGCTCGGGAGCACTGCATGCCCTCGTGCCCTATAAAACTCCAAAAATGCAGAGCGTATTTCGGTTATGGTCACGCGTATAAAAATACAATGAATTTGGTATACTGACAAACTCAATATGAAAAAACAGCGCACGGGTTATTGGGGATTTGATACTAAATCTATCGACGGGTCGGTGCGGCCGCAAGACGATTTTTACCGCTACGCAAACGGCGGATGGCTCAAGCGCGCCAAGATGCCGGCCGAGGAGTCCCGGTGGGGCTCTTTTACCATGCTCCGATACGACACCGAGCGCCAGCTTAAAAAACTGGTAGCCGGCGCAACAGAACCGTTAGTTAAGCATATCCACCGCTCGGCGCTCGATATGGCCACCCGCAACAAACGCGGCATCAAGCCCGTTGTGCCCATACTGCAAAAAATAGACGCCGTGACCAGCCGCGCCGAACTGCAAAAGCTGCTGGAGTATCTGCATGTGATAGGCATTAATGCGCCATGGGCCGAGTTTGTCGACCAAGACTCCAAAGACAGCTCAAAGTATATTTTGCACTTGTGGCAGGGCGGCTTGGGGATGCCGGAGCGCGACTACTACCTGATTAACAAGCCCGAGCAAAAGCGTGTACGCGATGCATACATGGCGCATATTAAAAGGCTTTCCAAGCTTGCGGGAGCATCTACGGCCGAGGCGGAAAAAGTATCAAGGGTAGTCCTTGCTATGGAGACGCGGCTTGCAAAAGCATCGATGACAAAGGAAGATACCCGCGACCCGGAAAAGATTTATCACAAAATGTCCCCTGCCCGCCTGCAAAAACACGTCCCCGCCGTGCACTGGAGCGCGTTTTTTGCCGGTATCGGCGCAAAAGGAGTGCCGTCCATTATTGTCGGCCAGCCCAAGTTTTTTAAAGAGCTAGGCCGTATGCTCAAGGACACGCCGCTTGAGGATTGGAAGGTGTATTTGCGCTGGCACACGCTTAACGGCTCGGAGAGCATGCTCTCCGAGCCGTTTATCAAAGAAAATTTTGACTTTTACGCCCGGGTGCTTGCCGGCGTCAAAAAGATGAAGCCCTTGTGGCGCCGGGCTTTGGCGGCCGTAAACGGCACGGTCGGCGACGTGGTGGGCCGGCTATATATCAAAACGCACTTCCCTCCGGCGGCAAAACGCGAGATGGACATCCTGGTCGGCGACCTGTTTGCCGTATACGAGCGCCGTATAAAAAATTTGGATTGGATGAGCGCTTCCACCAAGCGCAAGGCGATACGCAAGCTGCGCGCCATGCATCGCAAAATAGCGTACCCAAAAAAGTGGAAAAGTTACCGCGGGCTTGTGGTTAAATCGGACGATTACTTTGGCAATATGCTGCGCTCGAGCGAGCACGAGCATTACCGCCAGATGAAAAAGCTCAAAAAGCCGGTGGATAGGGACGAGTGGCTTATGACGCCGCAAACGGTCAACGCGTACTTTAGCGCCAATATGAACGAGATTGTTTTCCCTGCGGCGATACTGCAGTGGCCGTTTTTTGACCCGCGGGCGGACGACGCCGTTAACTACGCGGGCATCGGCTCGGTCATCGGACACGAGATGACCCACGGCTTTGACGACCAGGGAGCCAAGTTTGATGCGCGGGGTAACATGCATAACTGGTGGAGCGCGCGCGACAAACGTAATTTTGAAAAGAAATCAAAAAAACTGGTAGCGCAGGCCGATGCCTACGAGGTACAGCCCGGCGTCGCTATGAGCGGCCAGCTGACATTGGGGGAAAATATCGCCGACCTGGGCGGTTTGGCAATCGCGTACGATGCGTACCAAAAACACTTGCATAAGACCGGCCGCAAAACTATTGCGGGGCTCACCCCCGAGGAGCGGTTTTTCCTGGGTTTTGCGCAAATGGAGCGCGAAATGGCACGCCCGGAGTTTGTAAAGATGCAGGCACTGACCGATCCGCATGCCCATGCCCCCTTTCGCATCAATGGGCCTCTTTCAAACTTTGAGCCGTTCTACCGCGCGTTCAAGCTCAAAAAGGGAGACACGCTGTACCGCCCCGTCTCCTCCCGCGCCCAAATTTGGTAAAGCACGTTCAATTTCGGCATTCGTTAATTCGCACGAATTAGAGAGTGAAACTAACACAAATGCGACTGGTCTACAATCAAGAGTGCGGGGCGCTTGACGAATAACCATTTTGACTGCTTTACTGCACAGTGGTAGTACACCGTCACTCTAACAAAGGGGCCAGTCATGGCTGAAACACTTGCCAATATCTGGAAATATCATCTTGGCGCAGCTATTGCCATGATCTTTTTTCTCGTCCTGGGTATCCTGCACCTTGGAGCTGGTTATGCGGTAGGAACAAGCTGGTGCTACTCGCCAATCCCTGCCGAACAATCTTTCCGTCTATACATCACTCCACAGGCCGAAGTGATACCGGCTATCGAATTCCGTCCCGGTTTGCCGCGGATCGAAGTGTCGATGGAAGAATTCATCAGACAATCCCAAGGCCAACCGTATATTGTGTCCTTTTGGTCCGGTTGGATTAATGGAGAACAGGGGTGGCGTAATTCGATGTTCAGTGTGTCGTACTCACTTAGCACCAAAAGTGCTACCAGCGAGCGGTATCTCTACGCTACGCAGCGGATACCAAACTATTCAGAAGCAACAGCGCTCGGTTATTGGACAAAAACAGTCTACGATGCGACCAAAAAAGAATTTTTTCTGGTCGTAACCGGTACCCACTACGGTATGTTGGCTGCAGTCGTGGCACTTACCATTATTGGTGCCTTCTTTATCTTTTTGGGTTGCGGGTTTGGTTTTGAACTGTGGGAAAGTCTCTCGCGTTTACCGCGACACTCGTGAAGCCTTGCGCCCTCCGTTTAGACGGAGGGTGTTTTCTTTTACAGCCACTCGATCGGTTTTTTATTGTGTGCACGCAGATAGTCGTTGGTTTTGCTAAAAGGCTTGCTGCCAAAAAAGCCGTTTGATGCCGAAAAGGGCGACGGGTGCGCCGACTCGATGACCAGGTGTTTGCTACGGTCTATGTGCGCGCCCTTAGCCCTGGCGTAGTTGCCCCAGAGGATAAATACCAACCGCTCGCGGTTATCGGACAGAGCTTTGATTGCCGCATCGGTAAACTGCTCCCATCCTTTGTTTTGATGCGACCCCGCGGTACGGGCGCGCACGGTGAGCGTCGCGTTTAAAAGGAGCACCCCCTGCTTGGCCCACCGCTCGAGGTCACCAGTGCGCTGGGGTAATACGCCCAAGTCGCTTTGTATCTCTTTATAGATATTTTGGAGCGATGGCGGCAAAGGGACGCCGCCCCCCACGGCAAAACACAAGCCGTTTGCTTGCCCCGGGCCGTGGTACGGGTCCTGGCCAAGGATAACAACCTTGACCTCGTTAAACGGCGTTAAATCAAAAGCGCGGAATATATTTTTTGGCGTCGGATACACTGCTCCGGTTTTGTACTCGTTTTTTACAAAGCTGGTCAGGGTCTCAAAGTACTCTTTGCCAAACTCGTCCTCCAAAGCCTCCTTCCACGACGGTTCAATTTTTATGTTCTCGTTCATACTTTTCTTGCATGAGCATCCGCACTTTTTCTTCTACGCCGCGATTATACCCGCCGATGCCGCCGTCTGAGCGGATAACGCGGTGGCACGGCACCTGAGGATCGTGATTTTTTGCCATGAGGTTCCCGACCGCGCGCGCCGCGCGCGGCTTGCCGGCTTTAGATGCCACCTGTTTATATGACATGGTTTTCCCTGAAGGGATTTTTTTGACGACGGCGTATACGCGGCTAGAAAAGTTCTGTCGTTGTTTTTTCCTCATCTTTTTTTGGCGCTTTGCTTCTCCCACTCGAGCGCTCCGGGGCGCTGGCCCAAGTCCTACCCTCGCTTCGAGAAGCAAAGCGCTTCAAAACTTCGCCCGCCGCGTCACGGTAGCGGCAATAGTCGCAATCCGGAGCCGCGGCCGGGATAGTGTCGCTGTCGCCGCATGCTTTAAGAGCCTTCAGCGTGCCTTCGACCCAGTCGGTGCTGCCTATGTGCGGCACCAGCGTAACCTCAAACTCCAGTTTACCGTCAAAGGCCTCTCGGTCTTTGCTGGCGTTTGCATATACCCAGTAGCCCGTATCCGAGACGGCAAACCCGCGCTCGCGCAACAACCACTGATATATCTCCATCTGGCGTTTGTAGCCGTCGTGCCATGCCTCGTCAAGCGACTCTATTTTTGCGTCTTTGCTGGTCGACTTGTAGTCGACGACGATAAGCTCGCCCGTTTTGTTGACCCATATGTCGTCCACCGCGCCCGCGATGGTAAAACCGGTCGGTTTGTGTTTTACCTCGATGCCTTTAAAGTTTTCGCGCCACGTATTCATCTCCTCGTGCGCAAACGGCACCGCATCGACGCCGTACTGCTCGTGGATAGGA
>ERZ1292629.2946-Hain-H43-01um-R1-2946-length-13675-cov-6_pt1 | contig 13675 bp, 14 predicted proteins | sample MGYA00564399_ERZ1292629 | MGnify/ENA primary metagenome ERZ1292629 (study PRJEB36523, sample SAMEA6512636) | groundwater metagenome | collected 2019-01-08 | study: AquaDiva: Metagenomics assemblies of 32 groundwater samples
ACATTCTCCAAGCAGTTTTATAAGATATGCCTTGTTTTTCGGCCCAGTGTGATAGTTTCATACTATTAGTTTAAATATTAGTAGATTTGTCCATTTTTGTCTATATTTATTAGAAAAGAATTCGATACCAAAAATGCCCGTAATTCCTAAATACTTCCGCTATTATTGTATTGGAACTATTTTTTACTATGCCCTTTGAATAATCCCAAGTTCCGGGCCCAGTTTTATATTTTTCTATAGTTAAACTGTACTTCCCTGATGGCGAAACTACTACCTTGGTTTCGTCTTGTTTTAAATTTTCCTTTACAAAATATTTACCCTAAGTCATTTTATGCTCCTTGTGTTAATTTTGTTTACCGAAATAAAAGTACTTCGGTCTGATTTTATTTGCAAGTTATACTCTTCTTTATTTATGCAATATTCTAGAAAACTAAATCCTATGCTTACATTATACACGTTTTCTTTTAAAAAATCGTTATAAACTCTAATTAATATGTCTTTAGTTAAACTATATTTTTGTGCCATATTTTTATCTATCAAGTTATCTCTCTTATTTTATCATTCTTACCAATTCAAACGCTTCAGCATATTTACATCCCACAGATATACCGTGTTTTTGGGCTGAAACCCTAATAGCCTCTATAGATCTTGGATGCGGATAATCTTTTATTTCATCATATAATTTCAACATTTCTAATTTTTTCTCTATAGTATTTTCAACATTTACCATAACATTGGGTGTAAAAACATGCTTTGAGTTATACACCCACTCAGTTGAAGAAAATGATTCAAATGAATACATTTCTTTAACACTTTCATTTCCAAATGGACGACAGGCAGTCAGGGTCGCACTAAATGTTATTCTGTGGTCTATGTTTAAATCATTACAAAAATGCGTGTATATAATATTTGGGCTAATTTCTTTTTTAATCAATTCTACTGATTTAACTATATCTAATAAATCTATACTATCAAATCTATTATCTGGATATCCAAATTGCCAATATTTTTCTACCCCAAGAGTTTTACTTACATTATCCAATGAGTTTTTAAGATTAGAAAGTTCTCCCCTATCAGCCTCAAATCTATTAGAATACCGAGCCGTTATTCCTTCTCCCAAAATCAACAAAAATACTTTATCACCCTCTAATATTCTTTTTGCTAATGTAGCCCCGCATCCTAAAATTTCATCATCGGGGTGAGCAGATACAACTAAAATTTTATTCATTATTTTCTTCTTTTAATTAATAAGCTGCACAAAATACCGTCATTTTGTTTTTTAGCTGACTTAAATAACAGTCTGAAATTACCAATATCCATAAAAGCATTGGGATATGGATCTTCCAACATCCTTATAAAATTGTATAGGTAATTTTCATCCTTAAAATTTTCTTCGGTTAATTCACTTTCTCTGAGATCACGACGTTTAAAATATGAACCTTTCCCTTCTTGCTTTTTTTCTGTATATACACCATTTACTATACTCACTATCATGTCATAAGATAAGCTTACTATTCTGTCCAAAATATCTTTCATATTACCAGCTAAGCTTAAATCCCTTTGTAATAAAATATTACCAGTATCTATACCTTTGTCCATTCTAAAAGCAGTAAGTTTAGTATTGTCAACACCACGAATTATTTGATTTTGTATTGGGCTTCCACCTCTAAACTCTGGGAGTGGTGCTGAATGAAAACCAATACAAAAAAATAAATCAATAATATTTGGTTCTATAATCCAAGACCAATCCAAAAAAAATATTAACTTTGGATTTATCTTTTTTATATTGTCTAAAGTTAACTTTTCCTTATCGCTAATAATACAAAAATTTCCAAATTTGGCAAATTTGTTTTCAAATAAATCTAAGTTCCACGGCCTATACGCGCAAATTAAGTATTTATTTGTTGTCTGCATTTCTGCATAACTCCAACCATTCATCTTCTAAAAGACCCATCATTATTGAATCGCCGTATTTACCTTCGTGAAAATATGCATCTCTTAAAAGCCCTTCGTCTTTAAAACCTAACTTACGATATAAATTCACCGAATCATTTCCAACATAAACTTCTGCCCATATCTTGTGTAAATTCAGTTCTTCAAAGCCATATTTACATAACATATATAATGCTTCTTTGCCTCTTCCAGTTCCGCGATCGGACCCCAAGAATATACCAAACTCCCCCGAACGTGCCCTGAAGTCAACATAATGTAAGCCACAACACCCTATCAGATAACGCTTGGCTATTCTCTGTTCTTCTGAGTATGTGGCATCTTGGTTTTCTGGCAATCCCATTATCTGAAAATATACGTGCTCGACGTTGGTATTATTTCCCTTCTCTTTATACCACAATTCTTGTCTATCTCTAGTAATATCCTTATATTCTCTAAAATATTTACGTAACTTAGGATCGTTTCTCCATAGGCGCAATTGTTCTAAATTACACGGATCTATTTCTTCCAAAACAACCTTCTTTCCTATTAACATCGCGGCTCCTTAAAAAAATCTTCAATATTTAACTTGATTGGTGTGGTTAGCAATCCATTCGAAAAGTCAAACACTTTTATATCTTTAAACAGAGTTGGTACTAACTTATCTATATGTTCAGCCGATTCCTTAAAATATTCAGTAGTCTCATGTTTCTGACCATTAAGCTCTACGTTTATTATATTATGTGCATTGGATTTTTTGAGGTCTTCTGGACGATCCCTGTAAATACGATCTTTATAAAAATGATCGTATTGATCTTTAAAGCACATATCAGCCCCAACCATATAAACCTCTACTGCACCCAACATAACAGCAAAATGCAAAGCCGAGAGAGATACAGAGCCTAAGGCAAATCCTTGTTTTCCAGCTGGCCCTATTAACAAACCCTCTTGGCCATTGTGATTATATTTGTATATATTGGGCATCATATCAAAATTGGCTCTGGTAGTTTTAAATAGATTGTACTTTTTAGGATATAATTCTATACCCTTCCAATTTACTATACGAGGCACATCAGTTCTAAAATCGCCTGCTAAAATCTTATGTACAGTGTTGCGCGAATCCCTGCTAGTCTTTTCAGTGACTATATGAAAATCTATAATATCGTCTACAAATTCAAAAGCATAATTACAAGCTATTATAACATCAAAGTGCTTGCGTGCTTTTTCTTTATATTGTAGAAAACCACCAGTACTGTGTCCGCTCGCCACTATAAGAATCCGCGAACCTGGGCTAGTGTTTTCAAATGTGGCTGGAGTTTTCAAATTTAAATCAGCATATGTCATTTTGTACTCCGAAAAATCCATCTACATCTAATTTAGTGGGAGCTATTAGTAGTCCATCAGAAAAGTCATATACTTCAACACCAACTGGTCTAAACAATTCATTAATAACTTTGTCTAAATATTGAGCACTTTCCTTAAAATAATTTAGTGTATTTGCTACTTTGCCTTGATGCTGAATGGTAATAATATCTCTCTTGGGGCCGCGGTTGAATTTTTTATCATCGCGGTATTCTCGATCATAATAATGATCCAATGTTTCAGCAAATACTAAATCAGCGCCTATTATCGAAATACTTTTTGCCCCCATTATAGCTCCCAAATGCATAGCCTGTAGCAACACAGTTCCTAAGCTCAATCCATCACTTCCCACTGGCCCTATAAATAATCCTTCGGTACTAATTCCACTCAATTTGTAAGAACGAATATTGGGAGTGCCTTCAAAGTAATTACGAGTAAATTTAACAAAATTCATTTCTTTGGGATACTTCGATATGACTTTCCAATTAAACACTCGCGTTAAAGTTTTGCTGAAAGTTTTTGAATCCTCTGGAAACACACAATTAGTTGCATTTTTTTCTGCCAATACATGAAAATCCAATTCTGATTCAAAATGCTTCACCGCAAAATTAACACCTATAATTATATCAAACTTCTTTTTTAACTGGTCTCGGTATTTAAGAAGCTTCTGTGTTGAAGGCCCAGTTCCTATCAATAAAACTCTAGAATTTGGATACTTATTAATAAATACTTCTGGAGATGGAAGTTTCATATTTAAATATTCGGGATTCATTATTTTGTGTGCCATAATTCAACCACCTTATCTTGTATTCTTCTGTGCGCCTGTCCATCATTAGTAATACCCAATGATTGTATCAACTTATCTTGTTGCTCTATATTAGCTGGTTTATTTAGTGCATCCTCTAAATTATTTATATTGCGTACTATTGTTGCGGCACCAGTAGTAGCAGAATCAAAAGGATCATACTTTGGATCTGATTTTGTTCTTACCAATACCAACGGCTTATGCATTAAACAAGCCTCTACTTCTCCAGTTGTACATCCATTACCTACTATTATATCAGCAAAATAATAACGATATATATGGCTATTAGTATTTATAAAATGTATATAGGGGCTGCTTTTTAACTGCCTATAATCTTTTATATATTTGCTAATGCTATTATTTTTAATTGCGAACCCCATTATTTCACCCTCTTGTTGTCGGGCCTTTATCATAACCTTATAATTATTTTTTCTAGCTATTTTTTCTAATTCAATGGCAGTTTTAAAATAATCTTCATTGTGATCATTAAAATCCCAGCGATCTTTACAACAAAAGCCTAAAAATAATATAATTTTAGATGCGTCACCAAATGATGAAATAAATTTTTTTCGATATAAATTGTAATAATCCGGATTGTATAGTAAATCAAATTGCGGCAAAGCGTTAATCAAAATCTTATCCGGATTTATATCTGCGGCGTAAGTAATATAGTCTTTAAATATATAAGACGCCCCGCAATATAAATCAAATCCTCTCCATCCTTTACTCTTGCCTCTAGATTTAACATGCCTACCTATCATTCCATGACCTATGTAAACTTTTTTAGCCTTACTAGTGATACCGAAAGTACCAGTCTGGCCTATAATATGTGGGTTTAAACTATCAACAATGGACTGAATTTCTGATATATTATTAAAAGCATGAATATTTTGTATGCCACAATCTTTATAATCTTCTGGTACAAAATTAGAAGTAATTTGAGGGCGAGGTGCCACTATAATTTGATCTAAATCTTGATGCTTTTTAAATGGTTCTAGCACTCTCTTATGTGCTAATGAATTTGCTACATATACTATTCTCATATATCTACTCCACAACCGGCGGCCCTGATACGAATCTTCCGTTCATCAATTGCTCGTCTCCTATTATATCAAATTCAGTTATTAAAATTGGAAGAGTGTTGGTTTGAACTAATATTCCACTCTCAGTATTCTCAAAATACCCTGGTGCTTTAAACGAATTCCTTTTGGGCAACTTAATACCCCGCCAAGCCAAAATTTTATAACCACTTTCTGTATATGCTATTGCGCCATCATAGGGCTTAGTAAATGCCCTAAGTGTATTTAATATTTTATCAGGATTATCCCAAGTAATATACCGTAAACTTTTTTTAAACGGCAAACAGTATTCAGCATCATCCTGATTTTGTACAATACGCCTATTAGTTCCTAGACATATTGAGTTAAAATTGCTAACAACTAATTCATAACAAGTTTGCATTAAATCACGATTAAGTTCAAAACCAGTTCTACTATTTATGCGAACTATTTTTTGATCAATTATATCTCCAGAATCAACCCCCTCGTCCATATAGTGCAATGTGGCACCTGCAAATTCGTCGCCATTTATTATATTCCACATAGTTGGTGCTGGGCCTCTACCTTTCGGTAATATAGCGGAATGAACATTAATTGCGCCCAAAGATGGAATATTTAATACATTGGGTTTTAGTATCTTTCTATAATATGAGCTTAAAATAATATCTGGTTTATACGAGGCTATTAAGTCGGCGTCTATTATATTATCAAATCTAATATTATTTATTCCCTGAGTATTACAATACTGTGCCACCAACACATCTCCATAAATTCTATCTCTTTCTTCGTCATTAGTTACAACTAATGGAATGATATATTCGTTTTGAATTAAATATTTGATAATATTTACAGTTACTATCCTACAACCAAATACTATTACTTTCACCTCGGCCTCTTATGTCTAACATCCAATATCAACTTATGTTTTAATAATACACTAATTACATCATATAATTTCCATATTGGAACTTTTATTATATTTGCTATTTCTATAAGATCATTGCTACCATCAGCATATTGTAAAAAATCTACTATAATTTTAGTATAATTGTCCCACATCCTGTTATTATCAACAACCGCGTACAGATTTCGATTTCCAAGTCGTGGTTCACCATAATTTGTAGCTATATAATAAGTATTGTTTTCAATAGCTTCGATGAACTTCATATAAACATCAAAACTATTTTGGAATCCCTGTGGACTAACCAAACTTAAATTATCCAACGAAGTATGATACTCTGGATATTTACGAAACATTGACCTACTAATATTTACCATGGGCAAATCAAATCCCGGAGCACAAAACATTCTTTCATTACTACCACGCTCTAAAAATGAATATGAATAATAATTAGGATCAGTAAAATGTAGAACGTGCTTAGCTATTTTATCAGCTAGCGTATTTCCATATCTGGACGCTATATAAGTATAGCACCTATCATCGCCAACGCACGAAATATTAACAGCGGATATAGTATTTTTTTTTAAATTTTTATAATTATATTTTAAATACACTAAAGCGCCTATCGTTTCTGGAATATATATAATTCTATAAGTATATTTTCGTTTCTTTTCTAATAACCACCTACCCAAATAAGTTGCCAATGCTGGTCCGGATAATTCATTGTTTGCCATAGATGGATGGCATATGTATGTCGATAATAAAACTTCTTTTTTTAACTTACCAGATATTACGCATTCCCCATAAGTTAAATGCCCAGGATTCAAACTACTATCTATGACCACATGATATTTTCCAGGCTTTAAAGAAACTCTTTTTCTATCTTCTAAGCAAAATCCCCACTTTCTATCATAATACGAGGTATGATATGGAATAGCATTAGGTTTTTCTGGATCACTATAAAGATGCTTTTGTAGTTCTTCTAAATCCATCCATGCGTTAGTAGGAACAGAATACCCCATTATGTGTAAGTTATTATCATTCATATCTACTATTGTATTTCCCATTTCATCTTTTATATAAGCGGCATAAATATTCCATTCATCGGGAACCTCCCAATCAAATGCTTTTGTGCCAGTTGGAACCTCATATATCTTAAGTGGTAAAATTTCATTTATAATATTAAGTGTTTTCCTAACACCTTCGCCAGTTAAACTCCTACAATAATGCCAAAGTTTAACCACAAAACCATACATTTGTTGCCCTACTAACACTTAGTAGCCTCCACAATAAAAGCAGAGCATAAAAAATATCCACGCCAACCAGATGACTCATGTTCTAAATTAATAGATTCACATCTAAATAGATTTTCGTCTTCATTAATTAAATGCGGCATAGCTGGATGGTAATGATACCAGTGCAATTTTATATTTGTAAATCCATTTTTTACAAATAAATCGTTAATAATCATTGGATTATGGAATTTAGAAAGAATTGAATCATAATCTGGTAATCCATTATTTAATACAATTCGTGGTTTTGGCTGATCTATTCTTAGACGTCCATCTAAATCTTTTTTAACAGCCTCAATTAATTTTTTATCTACACCTATTAATAAATCATTTATAATAAAATCTACAGTATTACGATTCATTGTAAATAATGAAAAGAGTTTATTTCTAAACTCTATAAAAACATGGCCGCCCGAATTCAACATAGAATTAATATTTTTCATAACCAAATCATCATTTTCTATATGTGGCATAACCCCCATCGCCACCAATCCATCAAATTTGCCATGTTTTAAACAATGAACGTAGCTATTGACATCCCTTATGTCTCCCAAGAATATTTTACTTGCATCATATTCTTTATCACTATTCTTAAAATTTGTGCGAGCCTTATCTACCATATTTACAGCTATATCGCACCCGCTCACATCAAACCCAGACTTGTGTAATTGCAATAATGGAGTGCCTTCGCCGATACCGACTTCAAATATTTTCTTTATATTTTTTTGCAAGAAAGAATTAATCATTAGTTGCATTCTAAAATAATTCGCTGGATATGATTCTGAAATATTGTACAGTCTATTCTTATCATATTGCATATCATACTTGTCTGCCACAGAATTATAGTGTTCTTTAACTTCCGCCACAAATTTCTCCTTAAATTAATAATTTTATCTCATTACATAATCTTTCACAAAATTTACCATCTACTTTATATAAATAATGATTTACAAATGATGTATCTACCTTATATTTATCTGGGTGCAAAATCATATTATTTAGATTAATTATGATGTCATCTGGTTTATAGGCTGTTATCATATTATTTTCATAAGAAATCATATCATTTAATTTACATTCTTGTTCTAGTCTTATATTAAACATTGGTTTATTTGTCAATGCTGCTTCTAACATCATCATACTTATTGATCCAACAACAAAATCTGTAGATATTATCATATCTCGTGAAATTGTACTATCTAATCTAGAATCGCCTATAACTTTTAAATATGACGATGGACTTTCATAATATTTTTTTAACAATCCAAATACTTCTTTTCCACTACCAGTCTTTTTATCATAACATTTTTGAGAATATGGGTGTAGCTTAACAATAACTTGTACTTCTTTTTGATTGTTAATGGCATATTGCTCCAGTTGGTACATTGTATTTTCCAAATCTTTATCAAGAAAAGTATAAATATTTTTGTTATTTACTGTTTGTATATATATTGCTGGATACGATGGAAAAAAAATAATTTTTTTATTTTGATCAATGCCATGTCTTTTTCTTGCCTCGGCTTTTGTTCTTAAAAGTTCTGGTTTTAGATAAACCTCATATCTTGGATATCCTATTATTTTTTTTGGTATTTCCTTTCCGTCCCAAACACTACTATATTGTTGCCCTGGAGCAAAAATATAATCTGGTGTAAAAAAATACTCTCCGTTATAATTAAACTTTTCTTCAAAGAACATTATTCCTTGGTGGGCCTTTGTCTTAGATATTTCTCTAGGAACTAAAAATATTTTAATTCCTTTTTTTCTAAGATATGATAAAGTTTTGCGCATTGGAATTTCCCACAACTCTGTAACTATAGCAAACTTATATTTTGGATCTATACCGATTTTTGGAATATTAAAAGCATCTAAGTGAACATCAATATTAATCCCAAATAAGTTTGGTTTCCAAAATGGATTTGTTAAATAATCTATTTTCCAAATTCTTGGATCAAGAAAAATTCCATTTATCATTTATTTCTCCACTGTATTACTTTATATAAAATTTTTCTTATTCCTGCGGTAATAACATTTTCTAATTCAAGAATTCTTATTAGTGGATAAAAATATTTTGGAAATTTTATATATAAATTAAAAGTATTATACAATCCAACTATTTCGGATTTTGACATATCATTTATATCTATAGATGGCTCTGTTCCATTTAAAATTTTTATATCTTCTTTTTTAATAATATTTTTATTTATAAGTGATTTTGTTAATTCATTATCCATAGGAATAAAAATACTAACAATTGACTTATCTGGTTTTGCCTTTCTATTTAACTCAATTGTCTTAAATACATGTTCTCTATCCATTCCAGGCAAGCCTATCATATTATAAGCTCCAACCTTTATATTATTATCTTTAAGATATTTTATAGAATTAATAATTTGTTCATCTGTCATTTTTCTATTTAAAATTTCCGATCTATATTGTTGAACACCAGATTCTACACCAATACTTACATGAATACATCCCATATCTCCTAATAATTTAGCAGTTTGTTTTTTTATTGTCTCTGGCCGAACAAGTGCAAAAAATGGTAAATTAATTTCTTTTTTATATAAATACGATAACTCTTCAAGAATATTTATTGGCATCGCTGTAAAAGTTCCTGCCACAAAATAAAACATTTCCAAATTATATTTATTTTTTAAATATTTATATTCTTCAATTGCTTTTTTTGGATCCTTACATCTAACATACTTTCTAATACCCTCATCCGAATAGGGCTTCTTAATTGACCCCGACCCACAATAAGTACAATTGTATGGACATCCACGAATAAATTCTACATGTCCCATCCTATAAGCACGTCCATCAAAAAAACCATTAATATGAATTTTATCAAATGATTCCCAATTTTGAATTGGAAGATCGTTCAAATTTATAATTGGAGAAATTCCATTTCTAACAATTTTACCGTTATCCTTACACCATATTCCAGAAATATTATTTATGTTCTCTTCACACTCTATTCTATTGCAAAATTCAAGAAATGAAATCTCTCCCTCTCCAAAACAAACAAAATCTATATAAGGCTCGCTTAATATTTTTTCTGGAGAGATACATACACTTGGTCCGCCGGCAATTATTTTTATTTTTGGAAATTCTGACTTTATTGGAATTAATAAAGACCTGTGAAGATCTTCATTTAACGAATAATGTGAAAATGCAATTACATTAGGATTAAAATTTAAAATAACATTTCTTAAGTCTTCATAAGGATCTGATGTTTTTGTTTTTATTTCTAGATTTTCTACTATTTTATATACACCAGATTTTGACATATATTTTTCATAATCACTAGATATTTTGATATAAAAGGATGTATCAAATATTTTAGTCTCGTGCCCATTATTCTTTATTATAGTTTCTAATAAAGATGTTGTAATTGGAATACGAGGTCTAAAATCTTTATTAAAATATATAAATAATACTTTCATTTATTCCATCCACAAGATTGTTTTATATTTAATATGTGTTTTAAAGTTCGATGCCCACTATAAAAATCACAATTACAATTTATTTTATTTTTTACACAATTTATAAAATAAATAATTTCGTTTTTATACATGTCATTTATAGAATTTTCAAACCTATATATTGTTTCACTCTTATCGTCTTTTAGACAAATTTGTTCTCTTAAAAGATCACATATTATTTTTCCACGTTCACATATAATTGTAATATCGCTTGTTTTTGGTATATGTAAAAAATCAATCTGACACACTACGCTGGTCCCAGATTTTGTTTTTACTGTCCCACATGCGTAATCATCTACATCTACAGTTACATTACTTAATCTTTCTATAAAAAACTTTGATTCTAATATTTCATCAAATAAAAATTCTATCAAATCAATGACGTGCGATCCAGTGGTTAATAGTACACCGCCACCTAAATTTAATCTAGCAGAATACCCCTGCAAATAATCCTTTTTAGGATGCCAGTGTGGCAAATAATGTCCAAAACATATATTGGCCGCATATGTATTTCCAAATATTTTAGATTCTAAAATTTCTTTAATCTTCATTATAATTGGATTGAACCTGTAACACATCCCCACCATATTTATTATATTTTTTTCCTTAATAATATCTAATAATTTTTCTATACCAAGTAAACTATTAGATATAGGCTTTTCAACAAAAATACTATCACATCTATCATAAATATTATATATGTTTTTAACATGCATGCTTGAAGGAGAACATACAAATGCCATATCAAAGTGGTAATTAATATTTTCTATATCTTGTGCAAATTTTGCTTTCGGAAAAGAATCATGTAATATTTTTATTTTATCAATTTCTGGATCATAAAAACAAAAATCAGTTATGCCTAAGTCGTTCAAGTTCCATATATGCCTACTTCCTATAGATCCGCATCCAGCTATTAAAACCTTCATATTTATTCCGCCAGTTGTATTAACTCTTCTGTAGATAATTGTTCAACAGAATCTGAAGTAAATTTAAATTTTTCTATAATCGGATAGCTTGGAAAATCCACATTCCAACCAAGAAAATCATTTTTTGCATGGAATGGTAAAATAGCATAATGCGTGCCAAAATCCGCCGTATGTCCTTGTTCAAAATCAGTTATTAATTCTTCATGATATTTTTCGTACGTCTTAAATCCAATTTCTTTAATTGGAAAGTCTGGAGAAAATGCCTTAGCAAATGTTTCTAAACTAGCAGCCTTTATATTCTTTGGAACAAAAATTTCCCCACCTTTCATGTAGGTAATACAAAATAAAACAGCATCTACGGCTTGATTTGCAGTCATCCAAAACCTTGTTGCATCTTTCTTGGTTAGTCCAACAAATCCATTTCTTTCAGCATCTTCCCTTATGTAAGTTTTTAATGATTTTGTGGATCCCAAAACATTTCCATATCTTACAGCACTAAATAAAGTACCTCTATTTCCGTAGTTATTTCCGCCATCTATAAATATACGCTCTCCTAGCATTTTTTGAGCACCATAAGATGTTTGGCAATTCACAACTTTATCGGTAGATATGTATATATTTTTTTCAATATTATTATATATAGATGCATGCATAACATTTAAAGTTCCAAACACATTTGTTTTTATTGTTGTTTCAATATTATAGGCGCATGAGTCAATCCTCTTATTAGCTGCGGCCATAATACAAATATCTACACCAGCAAGAGCCATCTTCATTCTATTCTCATCTTCCACGTTTCCAAGTAAATATCGTATATTCTTAGCATCACGAAATTCTTTTTGCATAGAAAAATGCTTAACTTCATCACGACTGATAATAACAATCTTCTTTGCAAAAGATTGTATCCTGCCAACAATATGTCGACCTAAAAATCCAGCACCACCAATTATGGCAATGGTTTTATTAGAAACAATATCTCCACATATCATAACTAAACACCTATTTATTTAAATTTACTTTTAATCTTTTATTTTAGTTCTTACAAATATTGTACTTGATCTTTCTCCCTCGAGTTTGTTATCTATATCATTGTATTTAATAGCCTTAGATACTACCTTGAGTGATTTTTTTATAGCTTTTATTGTTTTTTGTATATCTTTTTCAGTATGTGCATAAGTTACGTATATTATGTTACCCCAAAATATTCCATGTTTAACCATTTCTTGGTGAAATAAGTCTTTTGCCCCAAGACCATCTTCAATATCAAATTTAATATTAAATACTGGTCCCAATCCAACCATTTTTCCTGGTATTTTTAAATCACTACAACACTTATTAAACGCATCTTGTGCTAGTTTTCCATTCTCCCAAATATATTTATATATGATATCTTTATTTTCTTTTAATTCTTTTATTGTTTCAATCGCCGCTGCGATAGATAATGTTTCTCCCAAATAAGTGCCACTAAAAAATACATCTTCCAATGCAGACATGTATTCTTTCTTTCCAACTAATATGGAAATTGGCATTCCATTCGCCACAGCCTTTCCAAAAGTAGCTAAATCTGGAATAACATCATAATATTCTTGGGCGCCGCCGAGCGCCCAACGAAATCCAGTTACCATTTCATCAAAAATAAGTACAGCTCCATATTTTGTACACAATTCCCTCGCTCCCCGCAAAAACCCCTCCTTTGGTGCCTCTAATAGCGTCGGCTCCATAATAAGACAACCAAACTTACCAGTTTGAAGCTTACTTTCTAATTCTACAAGATTGTTATACGGAAAACGTTCTACTAATCCTTTCATAATTTCCGGCATACCATAATTTCTAGCTGATGCCGCGCAAAAGGTATCACTCCATCCGTGATAGCCGCCTTCTGGTGATAAAACATAATCTTTTCCAGTACAATGTCTT
>ERZ1292629.132-Hain-H43-01um-R1-132-length-75367-cov-14_pt6 | contig 13667 bp, 27 predicted proteins | sample MGYA00564399_ERZ1292629 | MGnify/ENA primary metagenome ERZ1292629 (study PRJEB36523, sample SAMEA6512636) | groundwater metagenome | collected 2019-01-08 | study: AquaDiva: Metagenomics assemblies of 32 groundwater samples
CTCCGGGATTAGATGGTATGCAGGGAGATTTACCGCTACTGCCACGCCATACCACGCCTATCCCCTCCAGTCCCATACTCTCCCTTCCAGTCCTGGCCGTTCCAGGCCTGTCCTTTAGGCCCCTAACCGCGCCGCACCTCTCCGATCCTCTCCTCCCCCGTCCGTTCCACTCCAATCCGCTCCTAGCCATACCCTTAATCCCCCTACCAAACCCAAACAAACCCCTCCGCTCCCCTCCATTCCGGACCTCTCCACCCCGAGCCTTTCCGCGCCCTTGATTGCGGATCAGATCCGCTCGACAGTGAACCGCCCGTGCTGCGGTCGCCAGTCGCAGGTGCCGACCTGGATGCCGGCCACCTCGAGCCAGCCCATCAGATCCTTCTCGCTCACGAGGTCATCTACGATCTCGAAGTGAGCAACGCACGTCCACTCCGGGAAGATCGGGCGCGTCCGCATCACGGTCGACTGAGCGACCTTGCATCCGCACCGGAAAACGTGGCCTCCGCTCTCGCTGGACCCCGTCTCCCACAACTCCGCCGGCTTCTTGGTGATATTCTCCAGTACGGCATGCCCCTTGACGAAGACCCCAGCCTTGGCCGCCGGCCCGCACTTGCTCTTCTTGGCTCCGGCGACAACCGTTGCCAGAATCGCCTTGTCAGGCAGCACCACCCGCTCCTCGCGGTCGATGTAGAGCCCACCCAGGAATTCCAATCTGCTGAGCTCTTCCAAGTCGGCTTCGGTTTTTGCTCTCTTCTTGGTGATCTCCTTCATCGCCTTCGCGAAGCAGTTCTGGGGGTCGGCCAGTTGGCCGGAGTGGAGTATCAGTGACGAGGTTCCCGTGAGCCTTACGGACACATTGCGGATTGCCATTCCTTGTCTCCATCGTCGGTATGAGTACGTCGCGGCGTCGCCGCTTGTACCGTCGTTCTCTGACGCAACTAGTGATCGCCTCGTGACACGCGAAACACAGGACGGTCACGTCTTCCAGTTCTTCCTTTCCGAATCTAACGTATGTCCGATGGTGTACCTCCAGGAGTCTCGAAGAGCCGCACGTCCGACACGTCACGTCGCGCGTGAGCGCCTGCTGGCGGATCTGGTTCCAGTATCCTTGGTCTGGGTGTTCGGCTCGCGGCCGTCCACGCCAGACTATCGGGGAGTCGTCAATCAGGGGCATTAGCGTCCTTGTGGGTTAGGGAGTGTAGGATCCCTTCCACACCGTACCTGTCGACTCCATTCCCTTCCCGTCCCTTCACTTCAAATCCCTAACTCGACAATCCAGTCCGCTCCCTTAGAGCCCCTTGCCATTCCGTTCCATGCCCCTCCCGACCACTCCTTTCCAGACCTCTCCTCTCCGCTCCCTTAAAACCCCTACCATTCCTCTCTGATCCGCTCCCGGCGCTTCCGGTCCGTTACTTTCCTTGCCCGCCCAGTCCTCTGCTGACCAGTCCGCTCCAAGCCTTTAAGTCCCTTGCCCGCCCATTCCCACACTCTCCTCTCCATGACATTCCTCTCTCCGCCACTCCGTTCCGTGCCCTTAAGGCCCTTGCCCCGCCGCGCCCCTCCAGTACACTCCCTTACAATCCCTGCCTATCCGACCCGTTCCTCTCCCCTACTTCACCTCTTCAGCGATCCGGAGAAGCGTCGATCTTCCCCAGACCGCCAGAGAAAGATGGGATCGGTCTGCCGCCCCCTGGACGACTCGATACTCGTCTTCACTCAGCAGGAGCGTAAGCGCTCTGGTCCGCTTCTGTGGACCTTTCGCCGGGCGGCCGGTTGCTTTTTTTGCCACTACGCACCCCCTTTCGGAGGGTATCATATCCTACGCGAAAGCAAGGCGCAAGGGGTTATGAGAAAAAAAGAAGGGCCGCCCGTTCTCCAGGCGGCCCACTTCATCCGATTCGTCTACCCTCGAGTCTCCCGACGCCCCGCCCCGCACTCCTCACACATCGAGTCCCCGTCTTTCACCGGCCGGTTGCACAGCCCGGAGGTCCCCGCGCAGGTCAGGCAGGCGCACCGCTCCCGGTCGATGTCCGGGGGGATCACCCGGTCGATCCAGTAGGGGGCGAGGTCGAGGGCGGAGCTCCACCCGGAGAAACCGTCGCGTCGGCGGGACATCGGGACTCCTTTCGTCGGCATCAGGATACACGATCCGACGTGACAGTGACCAGCCGGGAGTGCGACAATGGGTGAATGGCGAAATGGTTTGACGACGATCAACAGCCCAGGTTCGAGGACATCCTGGGTCGCGGCAAGTACCGGTCGCCGGCCTCCGACTTCCTCCACCGTCACTTTGAGGGCGGCCCGCCACTCTCCGTCCGGGTGACGACCCACACGTCAGCGGCGTCGATCCTCGAGATGGGTCCCGGGCTGCTCGTGGGGTTCGCAACGATCACTCAAGGCCCGTTCGTGGCCACGGCCGACATCTTCACGGGGGACACACCACTCAAGGGAGTGATCCGCACCTCGTTCCGGGTCGCACCGCGGGCCGGCTGGAAGATCGACGATCCGGGGATCTGGGCCAACGTCTGCCAGACCGTCGCCTAGATCATCCTCGACATTGCGAAGGGGGAAGGGCGCAGTACACCCCCGCCGCCCCCGCTAGGAGCAACGAGGAGCGCCCCGGACGGGCTGCCGTGGTCCACGCTGGGCCTGACCGGTCCGGTCGAGCGTGGGGTGGCCGCCGCCGCGTTCCGCGCCAAAGCCAAGCAGGTACACCCCGACGTGGCGAAGGGGGACGGCCGGGCGATGCGGGAGCTGCTCGCCGCGTGGGAGAAGATCAAAAGGGCGAAGGGGTGGCGGTAGTCGGCCACTCGCGGTCGGCCCGGCGCTTCCGGCACGACTCGTGGCTCTCGACGCACCACGGGTCAAGGGCGGGGTCTCCCACCATCGATTCGCGGAAGAGGTTCTCCGTCCGACCGCCCGTGACGAACCTTCGCCAGAGCATCCGGTACCGCTGACGACACCGGCGCCGGTACCGATCGAGTTGGTGGCCGTTCATCGCGTTCCTTTCGGCCGGTGGCCGGATCGTGAACTGTCCGGATCAAAACACCAGGTGGCGAGCAGCCACCTGATTGGTCCGGCCGGTGCAGGGGGGTCCTTGTCTCTGCAAGTCCTTTCTTCTGAAGAGCCTTCTAGCTGCACAGTCCTTCTAGGGGTCCACCCGGACCTATCGGACAGGTCTATCTAGACCTCTGCGATGGGTCTATCCGGACCCCTCCGATGGGTCTACCTAGACCTCTCGTCCGGTAATCGCCTTCGCAACGTCGAGCGTTAGAAGGTAGATGTTGATCCCCATCCCATGACGCGTTCGCCCGATGATACGCACGAGCCCGACCTTGCGGAGATGACGGACTCCCCTCTTCACTGTCGAGTCACTCATACCCAATGCCCTGGCCATCTTTTTGATCGAGGGCCAGCATTCCCCATTCCGGTTGCTGTACCCAGACAGCGCGAGAAGCACCGCGGCTGACTGTGGGAAATCTGCGAAAAGCGGAAGGATGGCCTTGAGCTTCTGGCGGAAGTTGGGCCGGGAGGGTCTGTGGGAAGGGGCTTCTGATTGACGACACGAGGGGGCAGAGTCTATACTTCTCACGGGACCTCCTGCACAGGTCACTGGTCGAGAAACGGTCCGGTTCGCCGCCGGGCCGTTTCGCTTTCTCCCCCCTCCAGAAGCGTATCACCTCCCCGTACTTTCCGATACCCCTGGACAGCAAAAACCCCCGGCCTTTCGACCAGGGGTCCTCGACGCCGATCGGAGCCGGGCCGTTGCAACAGGTCCATCCGTCCCCCATCCCCTTACGAGGACTCCGGACGGGCTCCGATCCACTCTCGCTGGCCGGTCCCCGGGACAGCCACGGCGACCGGACCCGCTCACCCCTACGGCTGTCGTCGAATGGGGTTCGCTGGCGATGGCGGGAGGATACCAGGGCAGCGACGGGGTGTCAAGCTGCGCTCTCGCTCATCTTCCGCAACTCGGCGCGTTCCGCATCCTTGAGCTCTCTCGTGTACTTGCATCTGTAGCAGGTGACCAGGAAAGGATCTCCAGTCAGGAGGTCGCCCCATCCGCAGGCGCTATCCCCATGTCCTGTGTCGAAGTGGGTCCTAGTCCTGCCGCAATCCTTCATCGCAGGAGAGTGCGCCCTTCGGAGCACTTTCACAGTCAGGATGCCGAGTCGCACTCCTCCTCCTCCTCACACTCGCACTTCTCGACCACGATCGGACTCCCTTCCTTCTGCGGGTTGATCGTGAACGAGAGCATCCGTCCGCAGCGGAGGCAGGGGGTGGCGTAGGTGTCGGTCACGGATTCCCACTCTCGACTGGATGCCCGATCTCCGTCCGCCACTGGGCGACCTCGCGAGCGTCGGCTGCGGTTTCGTCCTTCAGCCTCTGGATCTCGTCCTGAATCGTCGCCACGAGACCGGCCGTCATCGGGCCTCTCGATGCTGCGTCGAGGCTCAGTAGGAGATCGAGTCGCCTCCGAGTTCGGTCGTACACTCGATCCATCATCTCATTCATCGCGCTCCACCTTCTGTCCAGATTCCCACCTCCGCACAGTCGGGCCGCCGCCGGTCGCGATCCTCGTCGTGGACCGGTTCTATCAGCGGGCCGGGCGTCTCGATCCCGACCATCAGATCCACGAGGTCGCAGTGGAGCCGGGCGTACGGCCCGAACAGGTCGCCGCGCTCGCCGGCCAGCCACCGCGAGGTATCCGTGGCGTGGAGTTTCACCAGTCGAGTCAGGAGCCGATGGGCGTCGTCGTGGGTCATCGTCGTTCCTCCTGTCGTCCTCATCAGTCTACTCGAACTTTTGACGAGTCGTCAATGTCGATGTTGACCGCCAGCGCGTCGCCTGTTAAGATCTTCACAGATGGCGCTAAAGAACATCACGGTTCTGCGATTGTTGATCGAGGCTGACGGGAGGAGCGGCGCACGATTCGCTGTCCTCCTGGGGGTGTCACCCTCGATGTGGTCGATGCTCCTGGGGGGTCGACGCCGGGTCAGCAGAGACCAGGCGAAGGTCCTGGCGAAAGCCCTGGGGTGCAATCTGAGCGCTATCTGGGAGGGACGATGAGCCCCAGATCCCACGTCCCCCGCACCGGCGAGTCCGGCCGAACGGGCTACGCCGAATGCGGGCGGCTGGTGACGTTCCCGACTTCCGACCATCAGTGGATCCGTCGCGACGTGCGGGGTGGGGCCTGGCACTACTGTGACGGATGCCGACGGGAGATGGGACTGATGAGGAGGGGCGCTCGTGCTCCGCGATGACTACTATCGGGCGATCGCTCTCCTCCGCGAGGTCGCCGACCGGTGGGATCACGGCAACCTATCCTCGCCGTTCCGAAAGCAGATCGAGTCATTCCTCGCGGTTTCGCCGCAACGCGAAAGGACGAAGATGAAGCAGCCGTTCGTCTGGATCATTAGCGGGAAGGCCGCATCGGGCAAGGACACTGTCGGGAATCTGATCGCGGAAGCGGTCGCCCGTCAGTCGAACGGGGTGATCGACATCCGGCACTACTCGTTCGCAGCTCGACTCAAGACGATCGAGTCCGACATCTGGGGGCCGGTCGGGCAGGACTACGCGGACAAGGCCCGCCGTCGGTCGCGGTACATCGCGATGGGGGCGGCGGTGCGGGCGATCGACGAGGATGCCTGGGCGCGGATCGTCTACGACCAGATCCTGGCCGACCGCCCCGACCACGCGATCATCACCGACTGCCGATACCGCAACGAGCTCTCGATGTTCGTCGCATCAACCGCACTCTACGGCATCCCCGTCCGGATCGAGGCTCCGCAGTCAGTGAGGGCTGAGAGGATGGCGGCACGTGGCACGTCGTGGGCGGAGTACGAGCCGTTCGCTGGCCACGTCAGCGAGTGCGAGATGGACGACCAGATCAAGATTCGCCCGTGGTCCGTGATCGTCAACGACAGTACGGACGTGGAGTTGCGGGAGACTGTCGAGCGGTTTGTGGCCAAGTCTCTGGAGGTGCCGTTCTGATGGGGTCGCTCATCAAGAAGTCGAGGACCCTCGATCTCGATCCCGATTGGCAGCCGCTAGCGGAGATGGCTCGCCGATATCACGTGAGTCTGGCTCACGTCCGGCGTCTCGCTTTGCTCCACAAGGTCGACTGGATGCGGGGGACGGAGCGAGTCGGCGACCACTCGCCAGTATTCGTCTCCTGCCGGTCGATGGAGCGGTGGGCGAAGTCACGAGTTGGACTGATCAAGAGGTTGTACGATGTCGACCCCTCCTGTTGTTGAGCTGGTCGCCGTCTGGGTCGAGACGATCGCCGGGGGCGGTCTCCGGATGATGGTCCGCGGTCTCGTCCGGGGTAGGCTCCACGATGCCCAGGTGCTCACGACGTTTCCGGGCAGCCCGGGGCGGGTGTCGGCAGGAGAGGTGCTCTTGGCGTGCCGTCAACTCCGGAAGTCGATCGCGAGGCGCAAGTGATCCTCCGACCGAAGTTCCCCCAGTGGCGGCCAGCGAGTACTTTCGATCTTCGTGATGGAATCGAGTTCGTTGCCCCCACGTGGGTACCGATAGACCCTGACAGGCTGGTCGATCAGCTCGAGTTCCGTACTGTCCGACTCCCGGACTACTTCCGGCCGGACCCCAGGACCGTCGCATCGATCGATGCCCACGATGACCTGGCGGTGCGCGCCCACTCCATCAAGGAGGACCCGAAGTGATTCACCGGACATCACGCCGCATCACTGGGGTAGTGGAGAACGTCCGGCCATCTACGGTCGGGGCCCCTGCTGTCGTGGTGATTGACGGCCGATCGTATATCGCGATGGAGCGGTGGGAGTCTGTCGCCCGTCGGTGGGTCGGCCGCGAGGTGACAGCGTTGGTTGCTGGGATGTTCGTCGATGAAATCGAGTTAACGGTGTATTGAACGGAGTCAACCTCGATGAAGAAGATGCCAGGTCGAGTCAACGTCAGCGTTCAGCTGGATGAAGCGATCGTCGATCGGTTCCGCGCCATGCATTTCCGGAAGCATCACGAGACATTCGCGGCGTTCGTCCGCGCAGCGGTCGTTGCCCGGATCTTGGAAATGGAACGGACACCATGTGTCAGTTGGTGCGACGCGTTGAAGGCGAAGGACAAAAAAACCTACGATGCCTTCTACAAGAGGCCGAAGCGGCGCAAGTAGAGGCCTTCTTTACCGGTAATTACTCGAGTAATTACCGGTAGCCCGGACCGGACAAGGAGTGTGATCGTGGGCAGACTAGCGAGGGCGAATGCGGCGAGGCGGGAGAGGGCGAACTCTGAATCGGCGCAGGATCGGGCGGCCGTCGCCGACCGGTGCGAGTGCGGAGGGGACCATCAGTCCAATCCGGCCCACTGGGAGGCCGAGGACGTGCCGACGCGACCCGCCACTCCGGACGAATCTCCGACATCGTGGAAGGTCGGACATATGACTGTGAGGGTGGACAAGCCTTGAAAGCTGACGACACGGATCAAGAAGTCGCGGCACGGCTGGAGTCCCTTGCGACAGAGCGCCAAAAGCTCACGATCCCGGACGTGGCCCCGTTCGTCGAGAAGCTCTATGACAGCCCTCGTGGGTCTTGCGGATGCTGTCTTCACATCGTGCTTGATGATCAGAACGTAGCGGACGATCACGTCCGGTTCTGCGTGACCGGAGCGCTAGAAAGGCAGCACTCCCTCTGCTACGGCATCGCCCGGTGTCTGCTGAAGATGAGCAAGACTCAGCGATTGAAGCTGGCGATGACAAAGGGGAGGGTGGATCGTCGATGATCACGGTCGCCATACTCCCCTCCCCGATGTCCGGGTGCGCAGCCTATCGTCTGTTCTTCCCCCTCCTGGAGCTCCAGCGTCGCGGCGAGATCCGACTCGTCTGCTCGATCGCCTACCGCGCTCCGGATGGTCGGACGAAGCTGCAACCGGTCGGCAACCTTCCGTTCGACGTGATCGAGAAGGCGTCCGGCTGCGGGAAGTTCGCGCTCTCCGAAGAGCAGATCGAGACTGCCGACGTGGTCATATTGCAGAAGACTGGCGGGCTGAGGACGGGTGCGGAGAACGAGATCGGGCTGATGGAGACCGTCGAAAGACTGCGCCGCAAGTGCGTCTACGAGGTGGATGATGACCTCGAGCACGTGACGAAGCTGAACCCGTGCTACATCGAGGAGCTCCAGCACAATCCGGGGTTCGTCGCCCGGATGCGCAATGTCGCCCGTCGATGCCGACTTGTGACGTGCACCACTACGTACCTCGCCGACCGGATGAGGAAGATCAACCCGGAGGTGCGAGTTGTGCCGAACGGGGTGGATCTCGCCGCGTGGCGGCCGGAGGGGTGGGTGCGACCGGCTACCAAAGGGCTCGCCCTCCGCGTCGGATGGCTGGCCAGCAGGAACCACGTCGAGGACGCGCAGCTACTGATCCGCCCGTTGAAGCGGATCGCGGCCAAGTTCCCTGACGTAACATTCATCCTTGCGGGCGGATTCTACTCGGGCTTGAAGGGCGTTCTGGGCGATCGGCTGGAGTACCACGGCGGGGTGTCGCTGACGGAGTACCCGGCGTTCGCCCGGTCGCTTCGGCTCGACATCGGACTGGCGCCGCTCGCCGACTCCGTGTTCGCCAGGTCGAAGTCCGCGCTCAAGTTTGAGGAGTACACAGCCCTGGGGATCCCGACCGTGGCAAGCGACGTCGAGCCCTACCGCCAGGCATTCGGAGGTCTCGACCGCGCGGGGTGGCTGGCGAAGTCGACCGGCGACTGGATCGAGGCGCTTGCTCACGCGATTACCGATGCTCCTGCGCGAGCTGCGATGGTCGACGCTGCCGACCGGATCGTCCAACAGAAATACACGACCCAAGTCGCTGCAAGCCGGTGGATGGAAGTAATCCGGGAGGTCGTCTCCTGATCCCCCCACTCCCTGTCGTCTGGTGCCTGCTCGTCGCGTCGATCATCGTTCTCGTTTGCGCGTGGCCACGTCGGCCGTGATATCCTGTCAGTGACTGGAGGCGCTTCGTGTCGAACGTCCGTGTGATCCTGGCCGAAGAGGTCGACGAGCTCATCGCCGTGCTGACGATCTGCGCCGACCAGTTCACGCACATCGGCGATCGAGAGCACGCCGGTCAGTGTCGTCGACTGGCTCGCGAGATCAGGGATCAGAGGGACGTCCAGATTGAGAGAGACCGTAGGGCGCGGGACCAGTGGAGGGCTGACACGATCGAGAAGGCGCCCGACCCGCAGTCGGCCGTGACTATCGGCCCCCCGCCCAAACCCCAGACATCACCTGCGAAGCCCGTCGCGGTCGCACCGCCCGCACCGCTCCCTCGACCGCTCGTAATCCCCGATCCTGTCGTCCGGATCCCCGTCGACGGATGGCCCAGGAACGCCGACGGCGTGACTCGGCTGATGGTCCAGGCCGGCATCGGCGACATCGCGTGGGTCTACCAGAAGATCCACGGGCTGGCTCATCGGTGGGGCTCGCGGGTCGAGCTGATCGTGGCTGGCGATCTCCCGCACCGCGCGCAGGAGTTCGTCGAGCTGCTCCCGGGCGTCAGATTCGGCGGGTACGGAGAGTTCACCTCCGACGATGTAGCCGCCGCGATCGTCGAGAGGCCACTCCCGATGACGATGGACGAGATGAGAGGGTTGACCCTCCCGATCAGCGTCAATGACCACCTCGAGCACGGGGGGCGGATCGAGGCGTGGTACCCGGAGGTCGCGACGATGGCCGGACTGCCTCCGATCAAGACGACCGACGACCACAGGGCCAGGGCCGCGGAGATCCTGGCCAGAGAGGCTCCACAACGCAGACCGGGCCGCCAGCCGAAGGTCCCTCGACCGACTCGCCCGATCGTGGGAATCTACGCCGCATCGCAGGCAGCCAATCGCGCGTGGAATTTCTGGGACGCCAACGAGTGGGCGGATATCGCCATCGGGATCCGACGTGCGATCGAGTGTGACTTCGTGATGATCGGCGCGGAGTGGGACGACGAGTTCCAGTACGGTATACTCTCGCGGATGGCGGAGTCGCCTGGCCTCGAATTCAGGAGGTGCGCCGGCCAACCGTTCGGGGTCGCGGTCGAAGTCCTCCGTGGTCTCGATCTGCTGATCGCCTTTCCCTCCGGTATCCCGATCGTCGCCACGCTGATCGGCACGCCGACGGTCTGGTGGCTCCCCGACTACGAGCTGACCACGGGAGGCAACGTTTCGCAGATCACGGGATGGATCCCACGGTCGATCGAAGATGCCGGTCTGGTCGAGACGCGGATGTTCGAGACGCCAGAGGCGGCCATTGCGGGGGTCATCCGCTCGCGGCCGTTCGCGCGGATCGGACGGACCCGCCCGTGAACGTCCTGGTCATGCAAGGCATTGGCGACTCTCTGTGGACGCTCCCGAAACTCCAGGCGATCGCTCGCGCCCACGGATCGTGCACCATCAATTTAAAGGTCGCGGTCTGGAATCGGGACGAGGCGGAGTCTCGAGCCGTCGACCTACTGCGCCGGATCCCGATCGTTGACTCCGTCGAATTGTATTCGATGCCCCGCGACGGGCGACCCAGTGCCTGCCTGCTGCACGGCGCTCCTGCGGGTGACGACGGGATCTACCGATACATCCCAGATGGACCGACGGACGAGTACCCTGGGGTCGATTTCGTGGCCATCGCCAACAGGGCGCTCGATCGTGGCGTCCGGCTCGAGGACTGGCTCCCGGAGTACGCGACCAACTGGAGCGTGTTCGACGGCCTCCGGATCGACGCCAGCGAGCGGATCTACGCTCACGCGATAGAGAGGTCGAGGGGAATCACCGCAGGCTACGTCGTGATGTTCCACTCGTCCGTCGCCGGAAATACTCACTCAGGGTGGAACCGTGGCTCGCTCTGGAAGCCGCGCCAGTGGGTCGACCTTGCGCGAAAACTCCACGACTCGATGGGAGTGGCGGTCATCTCAATCGGCGCGTCGTCGGACCGCGACTACTGGGATGTGCTCCGGTCTGACCCGACGACCGCCGGGATGACCTACTGGCACAGCCTCATCGGCCGGCTCACGATCGGGCAGACCCTGGCGCTGATCCAGAGGGCCAGGGCGGTCTACTCCTACCCGTCGGGTATCGGAGTGGTCGCTCACTACCTCAGACGCCCCACGTGTTTTTTTTGGCGGCGTCACGGCAATCCGATCGACTCACGGGCGAACGTCTCTCCGTCCGATGCGATGGCCAGCGCGTGGACATACCCCGACGCAGGAGACGAGTACCTCCCCGCGTGGTACGGAGAGACGACGGTCGACCAGATCGTCGAGCACGCGATCAAGGCAGGATGGTAGGCGATGAAGATCCTTGTCCCTCCAGGAATCGGGGATTCCGTTTGGGCGCTGATGAAGGTGCGTTCGCTGGTACGTCACTACCAGGATCCGGAGGCACACATTCGGATAGCCTGCTGGTCGCCGGAGGGCCACGAGACCAGGGCGCTAGAGTTCATGAGTCGGTTCGACGTCGTCACGTCGGCCGAAATGTACGTGATGCCCCGTGACGGGAACGCGGGCCCGTGCTGCCTGCCAGGCCCGCAGGCCGACTCGAACGGCATCAACAACTACATCTCCGACGAACACCACCCGGACCTTCCGGGGATTGACGTGGTGATGATCCCCAACCGTCATCTCGAGGAGGGGAAGCGGCTCGAGGACTGGCTTCCGGAGTACGAGATCGACTGGGAGATCATGGACCGGTTCCGATTCCTGGATCGAGAGGTGGCCGATGCGGCGACCGTCAGGTCGAACCTGGGCCCGTTCGCGGTCTTTTTCATGGCCTCGCTCGCCGGAAACACGTTTGCTGGCCACAACCGCGGGCCGATCTGGACTCCGGAGCAGTGGGTTGATCTGGGTGAACGGCTCCATCGCGAGTGGGGGCTCCAGATCGTCGTCGTCGGTGCGGACTGGGACCGCGACTACTACGAGTCTCAGATCGTCCCGATCATCGGTCGGTCCACTCACTGGCACGACCGGATCGGCGCGTGGCCGATCGGGATGACCTACTCTATCGTCAAGAAATCGCAGATGGTCGTCGCGTACCAGTCAGGGGTGGGCATCGTCGCTCACTACCTCCGGATCCCGACCGCGATGTGGTGGAGATCCAAGGGCGACTCAATCAGTCCTACCTGCTACGTCTCGCACGATGAGGCAATGGCATCTGGATGGGCGCGGCCAGACGCAGTCTCGACAGGAGCCCTTTTCCCGTGCATCTACGGGAGGGAGACGGTCGATCAGATCGTCGATCACGCCAGGTCCCACGGCTGGTAGCGATGGCGCCGATCCTCGTCATACCGTCCTGCACGGAGCGTCCCGACCAGTGGGACGGGGGCGACTCCGTCATCTGGGATGGATTGGCGCGGATGTGGCCGGAGTTGGCGAGCCAGGAGTTGAGATCGGCTGGGCTGATTGACCCGGACGACATGGACGCCGCCGTGGCTGACTGCCGGTACATCGTCCAGGCAGGAACACCGGCGTGGAATCGCCCGGCGAATCGGGTCATCTGGCGGTCGGCGATCCGGCACCAGAAGCGCATCGTATTTCTGGGCATCGGGATGGGGGTGTGGTACCGCGACTGGTGGTGGCACGGGTCGGACGACTTCATGGAGTTGCGCGATTCGGGACTGATCGACCGCATCGTCTGCCGCGACAAGTTGGCCTACTACTGGATCTGTCACCGCGCCGGATTTGACTCTGAGAAGATCACGGTGCTGCCGTGTCCAGGGTTCTTTGCCGGGCCGCCGATTCAACATCCGGCTACGCGAAAGCGCCGGGTGATCGTCAGCGTCCCCGACTTGGAGCGCACGAGCCGCAGCACTCCCGCGACTTGGTTCCAGTTCTGGGACCGGATGCGGTGGCTCGTCGCCAATCTGGAGGCGGAAGGCGCCGCCGTTCGACTCCTCTACCAGCGAATACCGCGTCCAGGATACATCGACGAAGTGGAGCGGATTTTCGACGGCCGAAGGGTTTCTCACTTCGCGTCGGGTGACGAGTTCTACTCGTGGATCGGGGCGCACGACTGCTACATCGGCGTCCGCAACCACGGCGCCCTGCCGTGCGCAGGAATGGGCCGCCCCGCGCTTCTACTTGGCGTGGATGAGCGCCAGTACATCGCCGACGAGATCCCGTACATCAGTCGGATCGACATCTCGCACCTGCCGATGGAGCCGACGAGGGCGCTCGACTGGTGGCGAGCCCTCAATCCCAGGGGAGTAGGCCAGTCGCTCATTGACTACCGACGTGGATCTGAGGCTCGATGGCGCGAGATCCTCGAACCGCTCAACGAAAGGGTCGGCGCGTGAAACCTCCTATCGTCACGTTCCCCGGCAAGCTGGGCGACCTACTCCTAGCAGTCCCCGCCATCCGATCGCTCGCCACGTTGTACCGCTGCCCGGTCCAGTTGGTCACCACCCCCTACTGCTCCCCGGCGATCCCCCTGTTGATGGAGGAGCCCGGCCTGATCGAGAGCGTGACGATCTACGACCGGTACCAGCCGACCGCCACAGAGCCCGGACTGCAACCGGTCGCCATCCCGATTCCGGCCGACCTACTCGCAGATGGCCATCGGGACGTGTTCCACCTGGGCCTCCGGCGTCACGCGCTCCCTCACGAGAGACTGACAGAGACGATCGCCTCGAGCTACGGACTGACGATCCGGCCGGGGCCGTGGCTCCGAC
>ERZ1292629.2948-Hain-H43-01um-R1-2948-length-13657-cov-10_pt1 | contig 13657 bp, 11 predicted proteins | sample MGYA00564399_ERZ1292629 | MGnify/ENA primary metagenome ERZ1292629 (study PRJEB36523, sample SAMEA6512636) | groundwater metagenome | collected 2019-01-08 | study: AquaDiva: Metagenomics assemblies of 32 groundwater samples
AGCAATTATTCTCTTAATTTAGACTAGATTTAGGCTATTTTTGCAAACTTCTCTTCAGCTAAATCGGCGCCAGCGACTTCGTCGCTTACCTCAACTACCCGACCAACCGAGAACGAGCTAGCAAGATTCTCAATGCCCGAATTCAAAATGAGGTTCCAGTACAAGTACAACCTCGAAATTCCCGAATCTCTTGTCCAAACTTGTCTTTTTCCAGTTTTATCAGTTTCATCATTGAAAATAGGCAATCCATTTTGGTCATAGAATGTGAATTTCCTTTCACGATTTTGAACAGAAAGTTGAGGAGCAACTATAACGTTTGTATTCTTACTTGGAACTAGTATCAATCCATATTCTGAACGCTCATCATCCTTAATCTCTAAGTTTGTTACTAAAAGTGGTTCTTTGAAACTTCTTACATTTAACTTTTTAGCAAGAGTTTTAGCAAGATAATTATTTGCAGAATTTTGAGAATCGTTTAAGCTTCTAAGAGCTACTGCATTGGTATCTTCATAAGTTCCTCTTAACAGTTCTGGTTCTTGGTCAGAAAGTCTTAATAAATCCTGCATTGATGCTCCTCTTGTACCTTTAGGAGTAACTTTGTCAAGCAATGTTCTTCCAAAAATATTAGAACCTACAATTCTTCCATCAGAATCAAGAGAATAAACATTTAATGTTTTTTGGGCTTTAGGATTATATTCTTTGACTGCATTTTGATATGCTTCAAATCTAGACTTCGCTCTTTCACCTGCCAATACTCTAGCTACTTCTAATGTTCTTGGAAGTAATGCAATTCCATAGTCTTGCTTTTGTGCATTTGTCATGCTTTTTATGAATAAAACCTATTTATAAATCTTTCTATTATGTTACTACTTAAAAGTTAATTATAGAATATAACCGCCTTGCTACGAACGAACCTATCTACTCCATCTCCAATCCTTCTCAATCTCCACAAGTCTTAAAAACTTACAAGACATCGATAATATATGGCTATAAGAAATGAAATTGAAAGGATAAAGCAAAAAATCTTACCTATTCTAAAAGAGAATAAGGTTATTAAAGCAGGCATTTTTGGTAGCTATGCAAGAGGAGAACAGAAGAAAGAAAGCGATGTAGATATATTAGTCGAAATAAACGACAACAACTTAGGTTTGCTTGGTTTCATTAGACTAAAGAATCTCTTGGAAAAAGCAATTAAGAAAAAAATTGACCTAGTTGAATATAGTATCATTAGAAAGGAATTGCGAGAGAGTATATTAAATGACGAAATTCCTATTCTAACATGAAAAGAGATTATAAATTATATTTGAAAGATATAAAAGAGGGCATAAGCCAGATTGAGAATTATATGAAAAATATCTCGGAAGAAGAATTTAATAAAAATAAGCTAATTCAGGATGCTGTTCTCAGAAGATTAGAGATTATTGGAGAAGCAAGCAGGAATATTCCCAGAGCATTAAAAGAGAAGAATCCTCAAGTTCCTTGGTTTGATATGTCGCAGTTTAGAGATTTAATTGCGCATGGTTACTTTGAAGTTAGTATAAACCGAGCTTGGAATGCTGCAACTAAAGAAATCAAAATGATTAAAGAAAGTATGAAAAATATTATTTTAATTTAATCGCTTGTCACGAACGAACCTATCTACTCCATCTCGACAATATCTCCTTAATTGACTTAAACTAGAATACAAATCATTAAATTTGCATAAAGCACTTTACGATTACTTTAAGAATAAATATTGCGTCGCTCTTCCTTTTCCATGCTTATTTAATACTCTTTGCTTGATTGACTATAAATTCTAAGCCATTAATCAGTTTTACCTTTCTTTACTAAACAATTCTTCAATCTCTTTCAAATCAAAATGAACTGCTCCTATATCCTGCATTTTCTTCAATGCTCTTTCCGTGAAACCATTCTTTGAAACAAATAAAAACTTATAAGTCCCTGCATAATTGATGTACTTCGATTTTCTCTCAAGCTCTTCAATTACATCAATATCTAATTGCTTATTTGTCCATTTAACTTCTCCAACCACAAATGTCTTTTCTTTGAGATTATATGCTAGAATGTCTATTTCATTATTATTTCTATCCCACCAAGAGCCAATATTTTCAAAGTTTAATTTTAATCCTTTTATTTCCTTAGTGTTATAAAGAACTAAAAGCTCTTTAACAATTTCTTCAAAGATTCTTCCGACATAGCCATTTAGGTCTTGTTTTATTAAATCTGAAACAAGTTTGGTATTTCCTAAGTTAATGGGTGTTTGATTAGGTAAAATAAATTTATACCAAAACTTGAAGAAATTATCTTTGGTTTGATATCTTCCTAATCTTTCTTTGCCTAAAACTGGGTCTTTTCTGCCAACTAAATCCAGAAGTTCATCAAGTCTTTTAAGATAAGCAGACATAGTTTGCGAGGGAATATTTGTAAAATCTTCTATTTCTTTCATAGTTTCTTTTCCCGAGGAAGTTGACCTAAGTATAGCATTATACTTTGCATGAATCCTTACATTCTCATATTCCAACAGATTTTTCGGCTCTTCGTAAAGAACCGCCCCCTTCTTGAGAACTAAATCAAAAATTCTTTCATAAATATCGCCTTTGCTCTTTTTGAATTTATCTAAATAATCAGGAGTTCCACCAAAAACAGAATAAGTAATTACTTTTTCCTCTTCTGGCATCTCCTTAAACATAAGCCTAAAATCTGAGTATCGGAACGGAGAAATTTTAATCTTCTGTGCTCTTCCGTACAAAGCACCAGCTTTGCTGTTCGTAATCTTTTGTATCATTCCAATGGAAGAGCCGAGGAGCAGAATAAGAATCTTTTTGTGCTTCAATTTTGAATCCCAAGCATTTTGTAAACTGCTGATATACTCTGGAGCAATATCTAAAAATCTTTGAAATTCATCAATAGCTAAAACAAATGGTTCTTTCTCAGCTTTATCTCCAATGTAGTTTAAGAATTCGTAAAAGTCGTTAAACACTACTTTTTCTTTAAGCTGTTCTTCCACAGCTTTGGATAGGTACTTTAGAATTTCACTTTTTTGGGTTACTTCAACATAAAAATAAAATTGGTTTTTTATATTTTCTAAAAATTGTTTAACCAGTTCTGTCTTTCCAACCCTTCTTCTGCCATAAACAACAATCATCTCTCCAGATTTTAAATTGCTATATTTGCCTTTAAGCAAATTCAATTCATCTTTTCGGTCATAAAATTCTTTTTCTGCCATTTTGTTGTCATATTATTATGATGATAATGTTATAATATTATCATGTTAATATTAGTATATAAATCTTTTGTTTACAAATGTCAAGAACTAAAGTTCTTGAGCACCTCAGGAATTGAAATTCCTGATGGCCTCGAAGATAATATCTTCTCAGCCTCGAAAACCAAGGGTTTTCTCAGTCTTAACTAAAAGACTTTTAGTAAGTTTAAGTTACTTTAAGTAAGCTTTAAGTAATTTATACTTCTTGGTTTCAAAAGATGATGCCGGCTCACTTGTCACGAACGAACCTATCTACCTCATCTCGACAATACATAAAAACTCAAAAATCTAATTCACCCTATTAGTATCATAAATCCCAGAAACATTTGTACCCTGAACTTCTTTAGGAGTATGAAGATATCTAAACTTTTCGTATCTACTAGTAACATTAGTATCTCCCCCATTCGCAATATATTCTTCATCTATCTTATCTCCAGCAATATCTGCCCAGACAAGTAAAGCAGAAATGCCCAAAGCTCCAAAAAAAACAGCTCCTGCAATTCTAACATTTCTAAACGGCTTAATATTAAGTAATTGTATTAAACCCATATTTCCTAAAAGTTAAACTACTATATTAATCTTTAGCTTCCTCTTAACTCAAACTTAATATTAACTCCAAAATGACAACAAACCAAAGATTTATATATCTACCAATATCCAAACTTCTATGAAAACAAACGTTAAATCTTTAGCATTAACAGCATTACTAGGACTTTCCACAATTATTGCAGGATGTAAAAATTCAGTTTCTCAAAACACACCAGATAACACACCAGACCCATCTCAAGTTACAACTAATCTTGTTGCCCCATGTCCTTCAAACCAACCTACTAATCAATCAGCTATGCCTACCAATTCAGTCACTCAATCAACAAATACTCGTGCTCCATCAACAAATGATTACAAATTAAATAGAGAATTACACACGGAAATTGGATTATTCTCAAATAAAGATCTTCCACATATAATGAAACCGATACAAGTAAATGATGAACTTATTTATGCTAGACAAATGCCTACAAATCATCCATTTAACACATCTATCACAAACATTCAGGTAAATCCTGCAGGCAAACTAGAAACAAATGTTTCTACTGCAATAGAAGCACTAGGAACTTTCCCATATATATTTAACTATGTAAATAATACGGCGCTTTATTTTGATTCAGCAGGACGTGCTATTAATCTAGAAACCAAAGGACATAATTATATGCTATTAAAAGTAAAAGCGGATGAAATTGATTTTGATATGCATGGAAAATATGCAAAAAGATGGGCTATACCTAAAATGTCAAAATCTACAAATTCATTAGTTCAATTAACTTTAACTGAAGAGAATATGTCTCTTGCAGACCCAACTATATCTTATATTCATGTAACTCCTGCAGGTAATCTAGAAACAAATACTTTTTTTACACCGAGATATAATGGATCAGATAAAGACGACTATTCTGAAATGAAGCATCTACTTGTGAGAAAAAAAGGACTACAATATGGATTCCATCCAGACGGACATCGTTCATTGAGAGGAGATATTTATATTCCAGTTTCAGAAGAAATTGTTTCAAATAGAATTTACACTCTTAAAAATCAAACAAGTGTAAGTAATGCAACAGCAATAAATTCATTTCTAAAACCAAAGAAATCCTCTCCAAAAGGAAGAACCGTAGGAAATGTGTCTAGAAAAGTTTTTTAACGAAAATCTAATATTCTAATTTATAACTTACTTGAGATGAACCATCTATGGATATTTGTTCAAAACCTAATTCATTCATATTATTTTCAATAATGTTAATATTATTATCAATCGTGCATTCAGAAGTAAATCCAACCACTTGACTATTAACTCCATTCAATTTTTCTAATACAACTGCATTAAGACTATATCCCGTGCTACTTTTCTCCAAAGTAACATAATTAGTATTCTGCTCCAAAGACCATCCCAATTGACATCCAGCATCAATATTATTAAAATATCCAACAAAAACGTCCTTATTAGCCGAGCCAGATGAAGCTCCATCGCTAATTCTCCACAACCTCAGCATATCAAATCCCCCCATAACTATTCCAGAATTACCGGAAGTACTAGAAGAACTCACAGCACTTCCCCCAGAATTAACATCAACAAAATTATTTGCCAGCAAAAATGCACCCAAATCACTAGAACTACAATCACTACCTCTATTTGAAACAGCATTAATTATCTTTTCACTAATACTAGGCAATATAGAATATCCCTTTATTTTTTTATCCAATCCTACCCAACCATCGTTTCCATTTAAACTCCACTTAATATTATCGCATCCTGCTCCAAAAGTAGCAATATAAATATCCGAAAATCTACCTTCATTTGAAGCCCCATTAATAAATTTCCATTTCCCATTAATCGCCTCAGAACTCCCCCCAACACTCGCCGTTCCACTAGTCGCAACTGCATTACTTTGTGCCACCGGCTTAGAATACAAATATCTTGCAACTACATCAAATATTCTTCCTCTCAATTGTATTAACTCTGCCTTGTGAATATTGTAAAACAACTTGCTTTCAATATCACTCGATTGCACATTTGCTTTACTTGCTCTTGCAACAACATCTTTCCCAGCAACTCCATCATCCACAATCTTTTCAACCTCTCCTCTAAAATTATCTAATACTATAGAGCCATCACTCGAACTATAAACTCCCAAATCCTTCTGAAGATTAGCAGTTTGATTTGCCTGCAAATCTTTCAAATTGCTCAAAGTAGAATTTATCACTCCCTTATTGTTATCAGTAACAGCATTAGTTACGCTATTCTTATCCAACCAACATCCTATTTTGGCATCTCCGCAATTTCCAACATTAACATATCTTGTAGGATCAGTTGAACTCGCAGGATTTCCAGTTGAACACACTCGTATAATTCCTCTTCTATAAACATCAGAATTCAATGCCTCTTGAGCTCCAGCTTGCAAATTAGGATTCAATAAAGCCATAGAATTTGCACTTCCAGAAATACAATCCTTCTCTGAACTAATTCCCTGCTTCTCTATTTCATTAGCTGCAACCGAATCGGTAACATAATTTACTGCAAATGAAGTCGACACCTGCTTAAACCCACAACTCTCCTCTCCATTTACATTAATACATAATTCAGTATAACCTTCAGGAGCAGTAAAATCTTTAGTTATAGAAACTTTCTCACCCTTAGGAATAAATCCAGTAGCAACCTGCACATAAGGAGTAGAAGAATAATAACTACTCTGTAAATTACCTTTCAAATAAACTCTATAACTTACTCCAGCATCATTTCCTGCAAAAACATAATAAAATACTTTATACTGATAAGTCGCAGGCACAGTTGCATCAGTATATTTAATGCTAGAGAAATATCCGTGGAATTGCGGAGGACTATCTGGCTGAACAAATGATTTTATCTGCGAAGGTAAACTACTAGAAATAAAAGATTTACAAATTTCAGTTCCTGCTTCTTCTATACTTCTAACTTGGAATGCTTTGAAAGCATTAACTGCATAAACATTAGTCAAATAATCTATAGACTTCTGAGTATTTTGAAATGCTGCACTAACTGTCAAATATTCTGCTCCTCCTCGCGCTCCCTGCCCAGACATCTTAGCCAACAAAGCAGGTAATAATAACTTAGCAATAGGAGATAACTGTTGCCAGAAGAAATCACAAGTATAAATTGAATAAATCAAATCACAAGTTCCCACAACTTGCCCAGAATTTAAACTTTCAGTTAAACAATCTCTATGTGCTTTCAATATTCCAACATAACTATCTATTCCTGCTTTTATTCCAGTTAAACAAACTGGAATCTTTACCTCTGGAAAATTAGGCAAACATAAAAATATACTTCCAACAATTCCAGATTGAACCACATCACTAACAGGATATTGTCCTCCCAAATCACATCTACTATTTGGACAAATAACCGGATCACATAAATTAAACAATAAATTACATTCAGTTGGACTCATGAAACTATAGCAATCTGCCTCGGCACTATTAACCATAGGTTTTCCTTTTTTAATATTACTTCCCAAAACTGAAACAGTACTTCCCAGAGAAGTAGATTGCCTTGATGCCTCTTGAATAGCCTGTATCGCTTTGTTCACATAATTTCTAGTTTGAGCAGGACTTAATCCAGGGAAATCTTCCAAGCTCTGTCCAGTGTTAGTATTAAATTGTCTACAAGTATCATCTCCCATTCCGCTATCAAATTCAGCTCTTCCATTCTTTCCAGCATTGCACACCCAGAAACTAGTAACTCTTCCAGACGCATCAAAAGCACCAATTCCTCCCAACGCAGGAAGAGTAGGCCTAGTCGCAGCATACCATCCATTATTAATATCAATTGGAACAAGTGCAGGCATCCCCTTGTAAGGTTCAGTTTCATAATATCTAACTTCAGGACTCTTTAATGCCGTCTGATAAGAAATACTATCCTTAGCAGTAACTATTGGAAATGATTTAAGCTCTTCACTAGACAAATAATCTCCAGATTGAGTAGGAACTCCATCAACAAAATTGCTCACCATTCTTGCGTTCTTAACCCTATATCCTCCACCTGCAGAATTTTGTTCAAGTTCAGCAAGATAAGTTCCAGTAGCCAAATTATTTCCACCTTTTCCGCTAGTTCCAGTAACAGGAATATAAGTAATAAATTTACTCTGATCTCCTAATACAATATCCTTATTATACAGTGCATTTCTATTTTTATCATCAATAGGCTTAACATCAGTAACAATAGTTTTTCCATAACTATCTAAAGTAGGAATTGCAGGAAGATTATTTGCAACCGCCTGTGCATTTATACTATCATGATAACTAGCTTCCAAAGAAACAGAAATTCTATCTGCTTGCTTAGACAGTTCTTTATCCCAATAAGAAGAATATGCTCCCCCCTTAGACTTACTTTCTAAATTCGCATACAAATCTGTCATCTCTCTATATGACACCGTTCCACTCTGAACAGCACTATCACTCAAAAACTCCCCAACTGTAAATTCACCCCTAGGCACTCCATTAATCATCACAGTCTTCCCATCTGGAAGTTCAATCATATCACTCCCGTATGAAGAATTAATTAATTTCGCAAGTTCAACTCTAGACTTCTGCACATCCACAGATTTATCATTTAATATACTCGCACCAGTTCCCTGTATCTTAGTAATATCTCTATTCACCTTCTCAATTATTGCAGTTCTACTACTTACACTCGCATCGATATCTGAAGAATAATGACTATAACATTTATCCATACTTCCTCCAAAATTGTCAATCTCATCCTGACACTTAGATTTCCAAAATGGCATAACCTGCTGTCTAGCCAAACTACTTCCACTCAATCCGGTTATCAAATTCTTGAATGTCAAAACTGCAGCAGTTGCAACACACGCAGTCTTCAATCCAGTTACTACCGTTCCCAATCTATTAGAAATACTATCCCATGATTTTATACTATCATTCAAATTCTTTATCATATCTTTAGTTTTATCAGGACTAAACTTTATCGCTCTCTTTTCTATTCCTATTTTTATTGTAACATTAGTCTTTGTCTCGGTATTATATGCCTCTGGAATCAATTTAATAACAGCTGATTTTTTCAAATTAGCTTTCTTGAATACTAACGGTTGTCCACATAACTTTCTACTCTCTCCAATTGCCAAAGTATTAGAACCAAAACCTAACTTTCCAAGTTCATCACAATTACTAGAAATTGTAACTCTATTCTCATCTATAGAAGTAACTTGAATATATTTTTGAGGAATCTTTCCATCAGCACTTGCAGGACTAATCTCATATTTACTATTTAATGCAATCTCCAGATTATTATTACCATATGCAAATTCTCCAGTTGTTTTTTCCTTTGGCTCACTCAAAGAAACAAGTCTAACATTTCTATATTCATTATCCAACTTAACAACCGAACTAGATTTAGTGCTATCAAGATAATAAGAAGAATTCAAAGTCTTTTCATAAATTCTAGCTTGAGCTGATTTAGGATAAGTATCAACAAAAAGTTTATACAATTCAAATGCACTCTTCTGCTTTCCTAAACTCTCTGCCAAATCAATTGCTTGCTTTAATGCCTCTTCCCCATAGATAGTTTCAGAAGTTTCAGATTTTTCAGCAGGATAAAGACTAGCAACCTTCTTATAATTAGAAATAGCTTCTGTAAAATTACTCTCCGCTTCTGCACCTAAAACTGCATCCTGAATAGCCGAAGCATCATTAGCAACCGATTTCAAAAACAAATTAACTTTACTTCCAGGACAACTTACAAGCACACTTCCACTATTAGAATTATTTGAATCAATAAGTATCTTTTCAACAATACACCTATCATTCATAAACTTAGAACCCTCATAAACATCAAATACATCTACCCCCTTACTATTACTCATCTCAATTGTCGCCTTCTTACTCCCCATGTCCTTCAATCCAGCAAATTCAACTTTCAATCCTGCCTGACAATAACTTCCAGGAAGATAAATAGTATCTGAAAACTTCCCATAAGGCACAGTTACGCTATTAAACTTAACATCTCCATGATATAACGAAATTCTAGCAGATTGAGAATTTATCTCCTCAACTCTAACAAAAAACTTTCCAGACCAAAAACTCTGCTTAAACTTATTCTGGTCCCATTCTTCATCACTCTGTTCATTTAACATAAACTCTGACCTTCCCACTCCCAAAACATTTCCAGAATTATAATGCACATTTGCCTGTAACTTAACTTCCAGACTTTCAGGCATACTACTTTCATTAGTCTGTTTCTTCAATACAACAACAGTATATCCAATATTAGTTGTAACTGGATTTCCTAGCAAAACATCATTAGTTCTAAAAGCTGCCTGCGCAGGATGAAACGCCACTCCCGAAACCTCTTTAGGATAATTTCCACTGAAACTTAAACTTCTTATCTCCTTAATATCTATTAAAGGATTAATTTTCAAAACAGACAACTGACAAAATACTGGAACATTCTGCTCTTCCAATAAATCGCTTCTTACAACTGCCGGTTGACAAGCTGCAGGAAATACTTGCAATAAAAGATCCTGTCTAGCCCTACAATCAGAAGCATTATTTAATATTGGCCAATAAGTTCCAACGTTAGAACCATAATAAGTACTAAAACTAGGACTAACTGTCTGCTGATTAACATAACTAAACGAGCTAGTTAATCCCCAAACTCCACTAGTCAAAATCAGAACTCCCAAAACAAAAAACCAAATATTATTCCTCATGAAAACTCTGCCTCCAGAGTTCTAGATTCAAATAATACATAATTAGTCTGAAGTTGTTCAATTGTATTTGGAGAAGGTAAACTCTGAACTCTTAATGTTAGCTTTCCTTTGCTCAACTGATCCTCAAAGAAATAATCAGATACACTCCCTCCGGCAATCAAAGCAGATTGCAAAGTAGTTTCAGGAATAGCAATATTGAAACATCTATCTTCCGTGCCTCCAAACAATCCAGAAATTCCAGATTTAGCAACTTCGACACATTCCTGTCTACTACTTGCAGGAATCTTAAGAGTAGAATTACCATAAACATAAACCTTAACAGAATAAATTCCCTCGGACAATTCTGCATTTGTATTTTCAGGAGGAGTTACGCTAGCAGTTCTATTTCCATCAAATGAAACTAATACCGTCCCACTTGGAGCCTTTCCATCCACCAAAACCTCAACGGAAACATTATACAATTTATCAAGAAATACTTCATGCTCAACTAATTCATCATTGGTAGAAATCATCTTTTGAGCATCTGCATATCCCGCAGATTCAACTCTCAAAAATCCATTAACACAAGCAGGAGCTCCACCTTCAAATATCCCTCCTTCACTCTCTCCCAATAAACATTCCTGTCCCAAACAACTATAGTAAACTCTTCCATCAATAAGATTATATTTATTATCTTTTATGCTAACTTTCAAATTCTGAACAGGATACGCACAAACATCCAAATCATCAGGCAATTCTTCATCTGGAACACTCAATCCTTTTCTAGGCATGTTCTTATCAATAATTACTGCCAATGGAAATTGAAATATCTCATCTCCCTTACCTATCTGCACCATAACTGGAAAACTCAAATCATAAACATAATGATATGGAACATAACAAAAGCCCATTATTCCCAATCCCTGCTGATTTCCTACTGGCTGTGCAACCAATGCAGATTGGCTAACTCCATCACCATTTATTTCTATCTTCTGTGGCCAAGATTTAGAATATAATAATCTTATATTACTACTTGTAGAATAATCAACCGTAAAATACTTCAAATCTCCCTTTGCAGATTTCTTATCTCCAAATTGAATTCTTGCAAGATTTACTTCCAATCCCTGCTGTAACTCATTAACAATATCTCCAGTCTTCCAAATCTTAGGATTACATTGAATCAAAACTCCGTCCACTGGAGCATACAATCTCAAAACATCATTAGAATAATTCTCTAGAAATGATTCAATTAACTCCTTATTGTAAAAGTTCAACGCTTCATCAAACAAACTTCCCAAGCTACTCTGAATTTGAAATTCTTTAGAACTCAGTTTAACACTTTCTCCCGCATAAGTCAAAGTTAAATCAGAATTCAAACTAACTGCAACTGAACTTGAAGATACCTTAGCACTAGCAACTGGCTTCCCCACAACTACATCAAATCCTCTTTGATAAAATGAACTAAAATCACATTCTCCAACTCTCTTTTCAACATAATCTCCTATTTCTTTTTCTAAATTATTTTTCGTAGGGACATTACTCTTTGCAACACCATTTCCAGAAATCCAAAACCAATAAGGAACACTAAAACCCATAAAATTCAAATGAGAAGAAAATGGAGCATAATCACTTCCCGGAACGTAAACCCCAGAATTCACCCTTCCTCCCTGAACTCCTGCTAAATCTACTGCATCTTTCAAATCTTGAGTTACACACCCTTCATAATAAGTATAAATCTCTTGAAAATTCTTAGGCACTCCTCCTGTAGATATAGAATCAAAAGCAATAAAATAAACCCCTATGCCAATTACTATAACTATCGCAAATATCCAAAAAATAGTTGCCTGTCCTTTATTTAGCATCTTTACCTCCCCTTGAAACCTTAGTTTTAATCAAATTCATTATCTCCGAATTGATATCTCCATCTATAGATTCCTTAAACTTTGCCCAAAGTTTCTCGTCTTCAACTAATAGAAGATATTTTTTCATTCCTCTCTCCAGAAATCACATATAAACCTAATATTTAAATCTTGCTTATTAACTTACTTAGTAACTTACTTAGTAAGTCGTTTACGCCTAATATAAATCAACACAGCCAATATAATCAAAGATAATCCAAAAGTCACAATCCCACCCATCCAAATATTCTTCTCACCAGACTCATCAACAAGAAATCCAGTAACTCTATTTTTTCCAGGAATAACTCTTAAATGAACCCTAGAATTAATATTTGCCAAACCATTCGTGAATATAATAACTCCATAATATTCTCCCAATTTCTTTCCCCTAAAGCATATTCCTATTGAATTATCAGAATAAAATTTAGAAAAATCATAATTTACCTCTAGTCCTATTTTCTCACCGAAATAAGGATAATCTTCAACCAAAAGTGAATTATAATATCCCCATTTATCCAGAACATTTAAATTATCATTAACTCCCACAATAAATTTTTTACACCCCTCTTCTCCCAAAACTAATTCCAAATCCAATTTAGAAGGAGAAACACTAAAGTCATATGCCTGCACACAACTTAAAAAATGACTAAATACCAATAACATCAAAACGTATTTCAGTTTCATAATTCAATAAATCCTGTGTCACATTCACCCCGCTCAAATTCAAAATCACATAAAATTGGTCCGTTCTTACTCCCCCCGTAGTTGGTACAGTAATATTAAAAGAAAAATCTCCTAATTTTTCAAAGGGCACATCTATTCCAGAAGTCCCGTTTACCGTATGCGTCTTTTGTTCTCTAAAATAAAGATTTTTCATAATATTATCACTAACATTATTCAATCTAGGACGCACATTTATTGCTGTATTTCCAGTGTTATTTATCTTAACTGTAATCTCTTCACTAACATCTCCCTCTGTCACATTTCCAAAATAAACAATATCTGGAACTTGAATACTTACAATAGAAGTTGGAGTGCTATCATCCAAAATATTAACATTAAATATACTAATATCTCCTGCCTGAACGACAATAACCCCTAAAATAATCGAGAAAACTGCAACAACAAAGTAAATACTCACTCTCTGCATAGTGTAATGGATACTAATCTAATATATATGTTCCAGTATATAAGTCTTTCTTTTACGCCGGCTACATCCCAAATAGATTTTTGAATAGAAATCTAGATCATTAAATGCAAAT
>ERZ1292629.2950-Hain-H43-01um-R1-2950-length-13654-cov-5_pt1 | contig 13654 bp, 17 predicted proteins | sample MGYA00564399_ERZ1292629 | MGnify/ENA primary metagenome ERZ1292629 (study PRJEB36523, sample SAMEA6512636) | groundwater metagenome | collected 2019-01-08 | study: AquaDiva: Metagenomics assemblies of 32 groundwater samples
AGACAAAAAAAGGCGGCAAGAAAACGACGGAGAAGATGATGATGGGAAAGGCGGAGCGCGCAAAGATGCGCAAGGCCAAGATGATGTAGAATGTTAATTTTAATTTAATCTTAGATGGCAAATAAGGCGCCAGCGCAAATAATTGATGATGGGAAGACCGGCGATGAGATGGCCAAGCCAGCCTTGAGCTCTTTCTGGTTGGTTAATTTAACAATTAGTTTAATCTTGATTTTAGTTGGGATTATTTTTGGCTATTTGGGCGCCCGGCTGGCCTTTCAGCAGGGAATATCCATTGGGGTTCAGCAGGGAATGACCGCGGCGCAGGCCCTTTGGCGGCAAGACGGCGAACAGCAGCAGCTGGAAAAAGACCGACAGGAACTTGACGAGCTTTCCCAGGGTTGCAAGGTGATGACAATTAGCGTTAAGGATGGCCAGCGGCAGTTGCGAGACATCAGCTGCGGGCAAGAAGTTAAGCCAGAAATCAAAAATTAACTAAATTAACTTAATTTTATGGCAGATGAAATTTTAAACGAGCCGGTGAACGAGCCGGCGAAAGAGGAGACAGTCCAAGCTGAGCCCGCGCCAGTCTACCCGGAAGTTTTTGTCCGGGAAAACTGCTTGATTTATTTTTTGAAGGCTGACGACGAAGAGGGGCAGCGAAAGTTAAGAGGTACCGGCCGGGTCTTAAGCGAGGCCGTGGCGGAAGAAGCGATAATGATTTTAAGAAAAGAGTAAAAAAAGAAATATTTAACGTTGTACAAAAAATTGTTTTATAACAAAACATTTTTGATTATTTGTAAATAGCTATGTCAAACTACAGGGGCAACAATGGCAACCACGGGAAAAAAGGAAAAAGCGGCCGGATGAAAATGGGCGATGAGAGCTTTTTAAAAGACTTGTTTGACGGCGGGGTGGACATTGGGGAGATAAACAAGCGGACAAAGTTTGAAGAGTTTTCCGTTAAGACTGAAAAGGGTGTCGTGGAAAAAAGGATGGAACTCACCTTTGCCTCCGGCCGTGATGCCTTTGCGTATAAAGTTTTAAGGGGCGATGAGAAGATGCTCTCCAAGCTGATGGACAAGCTCTACGCCGACAAGCGGGAGGTGGAGGCGACAATCAAGGGCAAGTTGTTAATTTTAGATGACTAATGAGAAAGTTAAAATCAGCGAGTTGTATAATTTTACCGAGCGGCAAAAAGAGGCAAAAAATTTATTAAAAGACCATAAGTTTGTGCTCTACGGCGGCGCGATGGGCGGGGGAAAATCATATTGGCTGCGCTGGATGCTGGTGCGGCTGCTTTGCCGGTGGGCAAGGCAGGGCAAGCTGCGGGTGATGGCTGGCCTGTTTTGCGAGGACTATCCGGCGCTGAAGGACAGGCACCTCTCCAAGATTGGCGTGGAATTTCCCGACTGGCTGGGGGAGCTGCACAGCGACCACAAGGAGTGCGGGCGGGCATTTATCCTAAGGCCGGAATATGGCGGCGGGATAATCGCCCTGCGAAACTTAGATGACCCGAGCAAGTATAAGTCGGCGGAGTTTGCGGCGATTGCGATTGATGAGCTGACGTCAAACGCGGTGGAGGTGTTTAATTTTTTGCGGACGCGGCTGCGCTGGCCGGGCATCGCGGACGTTAAATTTTTAGCGGGGACTAACCCCGGCGGCATCGGGCACGGCTGGGTCAAAAAGATTTGGATGGATAAGATTTTTGAGCCGACCGAGCAAGAGGCCGAAAAGTTTGTTTTTATCAAGGCCAAGGCGACTGATAATCCTCACCTGGACGCAAGCTACCGGCAGACCCTGGAGGGCTTGCCGTTTGCTCTGCGGGAGGCGTTTGTCAACGGCAACTGGGACACCTTTCAGGGGCAGTTTTTTCAGGAGTGGAGCCGGGAAATTCACGTTATCAGGCCATTTGAGCTTTACCCGCAGTGGAAGCGCTTTATCAGCGTAGACTATGGCTACAGCGCGCCCTCAGCAGTTTATTGGTATGCCGTGGATTATCAGGGCAGGGTGATTGTTTACCGGGAGCTTTATCAGCGCGGGCTTACCTTTAAGGAGCTGGGCAGGCAAGTTGGCAAGCTGACGCCCGAGGTTGAAAAATTGACGGCTGGCGGCATTTATAACGAGCGCCAGAACATCAGCTATATCGCCTTTGACCCATCACTGGAGGGCAAAAGCGGCGAGTCAGGCCAGATTGGCAGCCAATTATTAGGAGAAGCGTTAAGAGAAAATGGCATCACGGCCGGGCTAATTCCCGCCAACAACAATCGCAAGTACGGCTGGGGCGTAATGCGAGAATATCTTAGGCCGCGGCTTGCGGCAGACGGCGGGCAGACGGCGGGGATAGTTTGGTTTGAGACTTGCGTCAACGCCATCAGAACCATCTCCGAGCAAATTTATGACGCGGTGCGGCTGGAGGATTTAGACAGCGATGGGGAAGACCACGCCGCGGACAGCACCCGCTATGGCTTGGTAACAATGCGAACCAGGCCATCTGATCCGGAGCGCAAGCCGAGGCAGGCGCAGTCTAACTCCGAGCGCGAATTTTATAAGCGATTAAGACGGCTAAGGGCGCGGCGCGAGGGAACTTTTAACCACCGCTTTGAGCTAATTTAAAAGAGAAAATTATAATTTTTAAAATGATTGTCAAGCCAAATAAAAATTTAACCTTGATTGATGAGCGAGCAGACCGGCAAGACGGCAACAAGGCCTTGGTGGCGCCGAACGCCGAGGTTGAAATTTTGCAGTTTGTCAAAGAACGCTATGTGGCGATGAAGGCTAAAAAGAAGGACTTGGGAATTGATTATAAGTGTGATTTGTTTGACCGGCTTTATACGCCGCACCGGGTGTTAAGGGTAAAAGACCGCGACCGGGAGTTTGAGGAAAGCACGATGCAGATTGACGATGAGGACGGCCGCAAGGCAAATAAGTCTAAGCCCATTGCCTTTGAGAAGGTGCAGACGGCCTTGGCCCTGATAATCCGGGAAAACCCAAAAGCGCTAATGAAGCCAGATGAGCTAAAATACCAGGCGTTTAATGAGATTGTCCGGGCGGTGTATGAAAAAAATTGGGAGGATAATGATTTAATCTTAGAGCTGCGAAGGTTTGTTTTTCACCTGGCCAAGTATGGCCTGGCCTATGGCCGGCGCTATGTTAAGAAGACCTATAAGGTCAGCCACGAGAACGGCCTAACCAAGCGAATGGTAGATTTTTATGACACCATTTGGGAGACCGTGCACCCGCGCCACGTTTATCTTGACGAGACCTGCTCTAACCCGCGCGACGCGCGCGATTGCCTGCTGGTCTTTAACCGCTCCCTGCAGGAGCTGAAAGACCGCTACCCAGAGAGCCGGTTTTCTAAGATGAAGTCAATTTTAAGCGGTAGTGCGCTGACTGAGCAGGAGACAAGCTACCTGGATGCCAGCAAGCAGCTGCAAAATACGAAGGAGAAAAAGATTGAGGAGCTGATTTATGAGAACGTCAAGAAAGATATCCGGCTAATCATTATTAGCGGGATTTTGCTGACTGCCCCAGAGGCAGTTTTGCCGGGACACCAGCTCTCCATCTTTGGGGAGAAGTGGGCGGAGAAGGACGATACCTACGATGGCATCGGCATCTGCGACATCTTGGAAAATTACCAGCCGCTGATAGATGAGATTTCCAACTCTGACATTGACCTGACGCGGGAGCTGATACGGCCGACTTTGTATATGAGCTCTAACCTGACCTTAGCTGACGAGGGTGAGGATGAAATTAAGGGTCAGCGCGTCGTGAGGTTTGACGGCGACATCAATCAGGGCTTAAAGTGGGACAGGCCGCCGCGCGGATTTGACGGTCAAAATATGTTAGAATATCTTAGCCGGGAGATAGACGACAGTACTGGCATCGCTAAAGATTTATCGGCTATCTCAGACGCCAAGACCCTGGGGCAGGCGACCTTTAACCGGGAGAACAGCCTAAGGCGCCTGGCGCTGCCGTTGATGAGCATCAAGCAGGCCATCAAGGACGACGCTAACAAGGCCTTAAATTTATTTAGAGAAGTCTACGGCGTGCCAAAGGTTGTTGAGCTGACTGACGAGACGGCAAAAGAGGAGGCAAGAGCGGCGCTAACGCGTTTTCCGGCTGATGAGCGCTTTGTGGCCAAGGGCGAAAAGATTTATCACCGGCAATTTAAGCAGATGAGTCTAAACGTAAATTTTGCCAACGGCCAATACGAGCGCAGCGACGAGAGTAAGTTTTGGGAGCTCATCCCGGCCAACTTTGACTGGAAGGGCGTGATGGACATTATCCCAATGTCGTTTATCCCGCGCTCGGAGGCGATGGAGCAGCAGGCGGCGCTGCAGGACCTAAACATCTTTTTAAATTTTCCCACCGTTGACCCGCAGACCGGCCAGCCGACGATGGTGGACGAGCAGGGCAAGCCGTACAAGGTGAACAAGCTACTGTTGGCGCGAGATTATTTTTCCAGCCGGAGCAAGGACAAGGATAAATATGTTGTCCCGCTGACGCCGCAGAACCAGGAGGGCGTGGCCGGGCAGGGGCCATTGACCAACCCGGTCAACCTGATGCCGACGCAGGGCGAGCGCCAGCTGGCGCCGGGCGGGGCGGAAAGGGCAAAGGTATGACCGAACGGGAAATAAGTGAGTTAAAGCAATACGCGGAGCTTGCGCAGGGAAAATTTTACCAGCAATTTTTTAAGCCATACCTGCTGGAAATCTTGGCAAAATTAACGGATGCTTATGATTTTGAGGTAACAAGTGAATTTGCCAGCCTGAAGCGCGATTTAACCATCGCTGCCAAGATGGAGCTGATAACGGCTGTCACCGATAAGATTGAGACAGCCGGCGAAAAGTTAGGCCGGCTGGCCGCCAAAGATTTTAACAAGCCAGAGCTGATAACAAATTATTCTTAAATTTATGAAACAAGCAATCGCTCACGATATGAGCAAGAGCCAAATGATGGCGCCAAGCGACCACTCAATCTATAACGAGCGGCTGATGCAGCGCTTTTATCTTGACAACCGGATGCTGCCGGAGATGACTGACTGGGAGGCAGGGCAAGAATACCAGCTGCTTATCCGCGTTAAGATGAAGGGCAAGACGGAGAACGAGGACGGCACGGTGGAGGCGCCGTTTGAGCTGCTGACGGCCAAGCCGGCCGAGGACGACTACCAGCGGGCGATGAGCAAGGAGCAAAAGCGCTATAATGAGCTGATGGGAAGTTAAACGGAAAGTTAAATTTTTAATTTTAAATTTATGCCAAAGGAGTTTGTCGCGTGCGTCAAGGCTGGCGGCCGGGTGCGCACGAAGAAATTTAAAGACGGCCGCTATCTGCAGCTTTGTTTTAAAAATGGAAAGTCTTTTGCCGGGGAGATGAAGCACAGCCAAGCGCAAAAGGCAATGGGTGAAAAGATGGGCGTTAAGCTGGGTTAAAATATCAAGCTATGAGAAAGATTAAAATTATCAAACAGGGCAGGGAGGCAAGGCGGCTGCTGAAGGAGGGGATAGATTTGGTGGCCGACGTCATTAAGACAACGCTGGGGCCAAAGGGGCGCAATGTCATCGTGGAGCGGCTTGGGCCGCTGCCGCCGCGCTCAATGAACGACGGCTATTACATCGCTGACCACATTGAGCACAAAGACCCGGTTATCAACGCCGGGGTGGCAATGCTAAAGGAAGTCTGCAAGAAAACGAATGACGTGGCTGGCGATGAGACGACCTCTACCGCCATCTTGGCGCAGGTGCTGATTGACCGCGAGCTGCGCGAGGTGGAAAAGGGAAAGAACCCGATTGACATCAAGCTGGCGCTGGAGCGGGATTTAGAGAAGTTGCTGCAAGAATTAAGCCGGCTTTCTCAGCCAGTCGCGGATAGCAATGACATCCGCCGCGTGGCGACAATCGCCGGCAACAACGATGAGAGCATCGGCGATGCGCTGGCTGAAATTTATGAGAAGGTCGGCAAGAATGCCTCCATTTTGGTGGAAAAATCAAATGAAAGCGCCATCCGGGTAGAGGCCATCAAGGGAATTTACTTTAACAAGGGCTTTGGTGACGCGCGGGTGTTCGTCAACAACTCAGCGCGGATGACCGCCGAGCACCGGGACATAAAAATTTTAATAGTAGATGAAAAAGTAGAATACGCAGATGACATTGTGCCGTTTTTAGAAAAACTTAATCCCGACCGCGGCACTCGGCTGCTGGTGATCGCCAATGAGATGCCCATCTCATTGGACGCAATGAACATCTTGGGACACAACAATGCGCTGGCGCTGCGCGGCGAGCGGGATAAGGAGGGTAATGATTTAGGGTTTTTTTGCGTGGGGGTGGAGGCGCCGGAGTTTGGTCCGACCCGCGCTGAAATTTTAGAGGATTTGGCGGTTGCCACCGGCGGCATTTGCGTCAGCAAGCAAAACGGCCTGACGCTTAAAGACGCCGACCCCAAAAAAGTGCTTGGCCGGGCAGAAAAGGTAATTGTAACGTCCAACACTACCACCATCATCGGCGGCAACGCCAACCAGGCGAGGCTGGAACGGCAGATTGAGATGATTAAGGGCGAGATGGCACAGCTGCACGTCAACGCCAAGATAACTCGCGAGAAATATGAAGGGCGGCTGCAGGTAATCTCGGCTGGCGTCGGCATCATCCACGCAGGCGGGGCGACCGAAATGGAAAATAAGGAGCGGCATCTGCGGCTGGAGGACGCGGTGTTGGCGGCGCGGGCGGCCGGGGAGGAGGGCATTTCGGCTGGCGGCGGCTTTACCTATTGGCGGCTGGCTAAACTGGCCAAGACCGCGCTGCGCGAGGCCTGCCTGGCCATCCCCGAGCAAGTGGCAGAAAATGCGGGAAAGAACAGCACGGTTATTTTGCAGGAGATGGAAAATACCAACTTGGGCTATAACGCCCTAACCGATAAATTTGAGGACTTGAAAGAAACCGGCGTGCTGGACAGCACCAAGGTCATCCGGGTGGCGTTGCAGAACGCCGTTAGCTTGACCGGCTTATTCTTAACCACCTCGGCGGCGGTGATTGAGGCTGAGGAAAGCGAGGCGCAAGTATGAGGTATATCCCGCTTGGCCGGCGAGCCATCGTTCGCCAGCTGGAGGAAAAAACTAAGGTGGCCATCCCCGGCAGCGTGATGCAGGCAGAGCGCGCCCTTGGGGAGATTGTGGCCGTTAAAGAGGATGAGGGGCTAAAGCCCGGCGACAGGATTATCTATAATGAATTTTATGGCAGCTATGTTCCCTACGAGCAAGACCTGTTAATTTTAAACATTGACGACATCTTAGCAATTAAAAAAGACGAATAATATGTTTGATAAAATTTTTAAGCACCAGCGCAAGCTGACGGCGCAAGGCGCGGCGGCCGGCGAGCAAGAGCGGCAAGCCAAGCTGACGGAGTATAAAAAAGACGTGCTGGAATACGCCAACCAAATTTTAGAAAGGTATTTTTTTAATAATGATGAGATGACCGTGGGCAAGCTGCAGGATATCTTGCAGACGATGCAAAACCACCTTAACAGCAAGCTGCTGTTTATCAAGACCAAAAATGTTTTTAAGCAAGATGAGCTGCCGGAGTCGCCGGTTGAATTGAAATCAAATGTTGCAGGCAAATCGCCACAGGGCCAATAACCAGCTGGACAATGCCGTTGGCGGCATCGCCAACGAGACGCGCTTTGACGGCAAGGGTGATTATGCCGGCCGCGAGCACCGGGTCTTTAACGTGCCGGCGCTGGGGGTTGGGATAATTTGTGCGATTGAGCAGGGCTGGAACAGGATAGCCAGGAAGGCCGACGTCATCCGCCTGACGCTGCACAAGTCAGGCGCGCGGGTGGAGGGCATCTTTCGGCGGAAAGACCTTGAACAGGCGCTGTTTGCGATGGCGCAGGGCGACGAGGCGATTAAATATCTGCAGGCGTCGGCCAGGCGACAGCGTGATTTTTCTAACTTGCCAAACAAGCGAAATCTTTAATAAATTAAGTTATTATTATGATGCAAATTCAAGAGATTGAGACCATTGCCCAGCAGATGCTGGGAGCGGTGACCAAGGTAGTGGATTTGGGATTTCCCGCCCCCGGCATTCACCAGGTGGCGGTTATCGTGGGCTATAAGGAAAATCCCGCCTATCAGGAAAAGATTGACCCAACCTCGGCTTTTTATGACCCGCTAAAGCCTGACAAGCCGCTCGGCGAACAGCTCATTCCCGACCGGCGGATATTAAACTTAAACGGCACGGAGGATTACAACGCCATCGTCCAAAAGCTGACGCGTATCCAGCAAGATTTGGTTCAAAAGCGCCAATTGCCCCAGCCGCAAGCGCCTTTGGCGACGCCGGTTGCCGCCATAAACTCAGCTTTCGCGCCGCCGGCCGCCTTGCCGCAAGAGACGGCCAAGCCAATCAGCTATGATGAGCCAATCAGGCAGCTCGGTGAGCGGCTGGACAAGATAGAGGAGGCAGTAGGCGAATTGCTGCTGTTGGCGGAAAAAGATGAAAAAAAAATAAAAGACAAAGAGGAAAAAAAATTAAACAAAGAGGAAAAATAATCTTTTTAAATCTAATTAAACCGCGAAAAAATGGGGTGCTTTAAATTTAACGCCTGATTTCTTCGCGGTTGTTAGGCGTTAGGCAAGAGGGGCTCCAACAGCCCCTCTTTGTTTATCGGGCACTGCTAAGCTAATAAATCATCAGCTTGGCAGCGCCGGATAAAAAATTAACGGCGTAAATCCTTAGCTCGCCTTAATGACGAGCCGGTGGCCACTTAATATGCCAAGACAAAGCGTTAGCGTGTCCCTCGGGGACGTCAGCATCAAGGCGACCGATAAGCTGATTGACACCGCCGCCGCCGATAAGGCGGAGGCTCTGCGTCAAGAGCAGGCGGCGGCGGCGATGCAAGACGGCGAGGCTGCGCCCGTCAGCCGGCTGGCGGCTGTAAATGCCAGTGAGGATAATCCGGATGACCCGCAGGCCATCCCGACCGACAATGATGCCGGGTTGGTTGACACCGAAGAGGAAGAGGCGGCGGCCGAGGAAGATGAAAAAATTGACGATGAGAAAGATGAAAACAACGCAGAAACCAGCGCGGAAAAAGAAGACGACAAGATAACGCTGTCTAAGGAGGAGCTTGAACAGCAATTAGAAGAAGTTAAACAGGCGGCACGGGCGACGGCTGAGCAAGATTTTTTGGCGAGATATAAGCCCAACGAGCAGCGGGGCGAGAACATCAAGCTGCACAAGAAAAACGAGCAGCTGGAGGAGAAGTTAAAAAGCGCCTCTCCCGCTGAAGTGGCCGTTTACTTGCTGGACGAGCGGGTAAGGGAGCAGACGGGTGATTTCATTAAAAAAAATCAAGAGATATTAAGCAGCCCGGCCAGCATCAGTAAATTTCAGGCAAAAATTGCCACCTCGGCCAATCAAAATCCATTAGTTGATTTGACGGAACGATTAGACAACGCTTTTTGGCTAAGCCACCGGGAAGAAATTATTGCCAGCCGCGTTAAGCAGGCGCGGTTGGAAAGTGAGCTGGCGCGACAAAAAGCGGATGAGATAGTTGAGGGCGATTTAAAGCCAACGGCGGGCAAGCCGGCGCGGGAATTTACCCCCGCCCAGCGCAATGTGGCTGATTTTTGGGGGGTAAAGCTATAATTTATTTAACTTAGAACGAATATGTCATTCAAATTTAAGTATTCGCTTAACGGGGCGACGCCCGTCTACGAGAAGGTGCCGGCCGGCGCCGTGGCCGTCAGTGCGCAGGCGGTGGTTTATAACAGCTCCGGCTATGCGATTGATACCTCTGTGCCAACAACGGTCACCATCATCGGCGTCAACGAGAACGCGGTGGACAACTCGGGCGGCGCGGCGGGCGACCTTAACCTAAATGTCATCGTCAGCCCGGACGCCGTCTATGAGATTGACACCGGCGATACGATGGCGCAGGCACAAGTCTGGAAGATTGTCGCCGTGGTGGCTGGCGGCTTGACCGTCACCTCCAACACGGCCGTCACCGACACGACCGGCGTGGTGCGGCTGCGAAAGTTTGTCTCGGCCTCCAAGGCCTACGGCAACCTGTATTTTACGGGTGAATTGGCCTAAGGGACAGCTAAACTTTAATTTATTTAATTTTAATTTTTATGCCAGCTTCAATAGCAAACATCACAGAGTTTGCCAAGGCCATTGACCCGGCCGTGAACATCGTCTTTGACGGCGCGTTCAAGGCGGCGGGCGAGACCTACAAGGACATCTGCAACGTCGGGCGCACCGAGCTGTATCAGGAGGAGTTGAGCTCCAACGTTGGGCTGTCTATGGCACGGCTCAAGACCGAGCAGGCCTCGGTGGAATACGAGGCGCTCTTGCAGGGTGACAATAATATCCTCACCCAATACGAGTACCAGGTGGGCACGCAAATCACCAAGCACCTGGCGAAGTTTAACCGCTTAAATCAAATCAAGATGCTGATTGACACGCAAGGCAACGCCATCGGGCGCCGGCGCGAATTTGACATCACCAAGCTGCTTGACCACGCGGATGCGACCACCTACACGCACGCGACCGACGGCTCTACGGTGATTGACCTCACCGGCGGCGATGCGCTGGCGCTGCAGTCGGCCTCGCACAGCACGATGCGTTCCAGCACCTCAGTTTCTAACGTTATTAATGACGGCACGAGCAGCAATATGGACTTGGCGGAGGACGCCCTGGAGGCGGCCGAGACCGTTACCGCCCCGGCCATCACGGATGAGAGCGACCAGGTGATGGTTTATAACCTGTCGCGGCTATTTTGCTCGCGCAAAAAATCTTGGGTGGCGCAGCGCCTGCTGCGAACCACCGCCGGCCGCGTTGGCACGCCGAACAATGATATCAACCTGGTGCAGGGGCGCTATGCCCTGACCGTGCTGCCGTACATTGACTCCACCCGCACCGATTACTGGATGTTAAAGGACGACCAGCTGAACGCCAAGCCGTCAATGATGATGTATCTGGAGAGCGAAGGATTAACCAAGAAGGGGCCATACGTTGATTTTGACACCGACGGCATTAAGTATAAGTGGGGAATTATGTTTGCCGCCGGCCACAACGAGTGGCGGCCATTTTTAGTTAGCCAGGGAGATAACACTTAATTAACTAAATAGAATTGATATGCTAAAAAAGATTAAAAAAATTCTATTTAACTATAACTTGCTGGTGGCGGCAGCGGCATTGCTGTTGATTGCCGGCTCGGCCAGCGCGATGTCAATCACCGGCACCCTTGAGGAGCTGAGGGGATTGTTTGGCGGCCAAGAGCAAAATCAATCGCTTGGGGGAACTACCGCCGTGGGCGGCATCTGCTCCGGCTCTGAGCCGACCACGCAGCTTTGTAACGTCAACACCTACGCGATGCAGGTGCAGCAGGGGCTGACGATTGACGCCGGCGGCCTGACGATAACCTCGGGAAACGAGACCCTCACCAGCGGCAACTTAACCCTCACGAACGGCACCTATGCCCAGACCAATAACGTGGCGACCACCACGGCGCTGGTGCGCACCATCGGCACCTTTACGCGGACAGAAAACTCTGGGTTGGTGGTAACCACTGGTGGCGACGGCATCGGGTTGGCGTTTGAATACCAAATTGAGGATGACAGCCAATCGGCCACCACGACCGCTAAATCTGAAGTTGTCTTAACTGATACCTCGTCCACAACCATCGCGGTGCGCAAGAGTGATTACCTAAAGCTAAACAGCGCCTATATCTATCAGACAACCCCGTTATTCTCGCTTGTCGGGAATGGCACAAATGGCCGGCTTGGCATCTCCTCCACCACGCCTTGGGGCGCGCTGGCGATTAACTCTGAGGCAGGCGAAAATTCACTTGTCATCGGGTCATCCACGGCCACCTATCTGCGGGTAGACAGCAATGGGGTGCTGCAGGGCAATCAAAGCCTGGGCGATAGCGCAGATTTGCGCTGGGACGGCACCACTAATACCCATCTGCTGTTTGCTGATGTGTCAGCGGAAAAGATTGGCTTAGGAACTTCCACGCCGTTTGCCACCTATGGTTTTGGCGCCGGCGGGACAGCGACAACCAGTTTTTCAACCGGCAAGTTCTGTATGTATACCCAAAATGAAAATGGAGAAGCGGTCTACCTGTTTTTGTCGGACAGCGCGGCGAACCGGCAGCCGTTTGCGACCTCTTCCACCAGTTGCTTCTAAATAGAGTTTTTTCTTCCCGCCTCGCTAAAGGGGGCGGGAAACAAAGAGCTTTATTTATTAAATTAAATACTTATGAGAAAGCTAATAACAAGATTAGCGGCGTTTATCGCCGGCTTCGGCTTGATGGCGGCGTTAATTTTAATAGTTAATTTTTTCACTGGATTTCCCGCCAGCGCGATTAGCAAGATAGAAGACACCGCGGAATACCAGCTGGAAAAGTTAAATCAAATTGCTGCCCAACTTGCCAGTGATGTGCGCTCTTTAACCGGGCAAGACCAGCTGGGCGGCGTCAGCCTTGATGTTTATCGGCTCAGCGACGCCGCGGCGACCACCACGCCGCACTTTCAGGGCACGGGCGCGGCCAGCACGACCTTAACAATGTCGGTGACCAACGCCAAGCACATTGACCTAAATATCTGGGCGAAATCTACCTCCACCATCCCGGTCATTACCTGGACGTGGTATTTTTCCTCAGATGACGGGGCCAACAAGAACTGGTACCCCGAGGACGGCAACACCGTTACCAGCAACACCCTCGTAACGCACGGCGCCTCGCCACTAACGCACAGCTGGACGCCGGTCGCCACCTCCACGGTCGGCGAGACCTGGCTAAAGAACGCGGCGGTTGACCCGGTGGCATCTAAATACGCCAAGGTGATGATAGACGCCACGGGCGCGGCGACTGATTTGTATGTGGAGGGCGTAACGCAGGCTGACCCTAATCAATAAATTTCAACAAACTAAATTTTAGGCATAATCTATGCGTAATTTAATAAAATCTTGGTTATTATTTGCCTCGGCCTTGACACTTGTCTTTTTAATCGTCCAGCTGGCTAACGCGTCCGGCGGGGCGCGGGTGCTTGGCTCCGGCACGGTAACCTCCGTGGCGATGACCGCTCCCGCCGGGTTAGTCGTAACCGGCTCGCCCGTTACAACCACCGGTACCCTGGCGCTGGCCTTAGATGCCGGCTATGAAATCGTTACCGCCGCCTCCTCCACCAACTGGAGCGATTTTTATTACACGCCGTCTACCCGCGTTACGGCTGGGACTAATTTAAGCTGGGCGGGCAATACTTTAAATGCCGCAGGCGGCAGCGGGACGGTTTCCACCTCCACCGTGCCGACAATATCGCAGCTTGCCTACTGGACTTCCTCGGGCTATCCATCATTGCTTGGCTCGGTAGCTACCTCTACCTTGACCACTGACGCTTCTTTATCTCTATCGCAGCCAGTAGTTATCATTGGCGGCGCGGCTTCCGCTTTATCGTTTAACCTTGCAAATCCAAATACTTGGACTGGGTTACAAACCATCAATTACGCTTCTTCCACTTCTTTGACCGTTGCTAACAGCGCTTATCTCGCGACTACCGGCGGCAGTGTCGGCATCGGCACCACCTCCCCTTGGGCCTTGCTCTCGGTTAATCCGAACGGCGTTACCGGACCAGAGTTTGTTATCGGCAGTTCAACTGCGACGC
>ERZ1292629.2951-Hain-H43-01um-R1-2951-length-13652-cov-6_pt1 | contig 13652 bp, 10 predicted proteins | sample MGYA00564399_ERZ1292629 | MGnify/ENA primary metagenome ERZ1292629 (study PRJEB36523, sample SAMEA6512636) | groundwater metagenome | collected 2019-01-08 | study: AquaDiva: Metagenomics assemblies of 32 groundwater samples
GGCTATTGGGTGGCTTTGACCGGCGCCTTGGCCGAGGGAACATTATTCATAAATTGGTATCTTCCCGGTTCAATCGTGGTTGTTTTCGGCGTTGTTTTCGCCCGCGAGAACTCGCTCTATGCGCCCGCGGTCGTGGGCGTGATCATGATCGGCTTCATGCTCGCGATGATTTTAAATTATTTTCTGGGCCGGTTCGGCTGGTACCGGCTATTTTTACGGCTCGGCCTCAAAGAACCACTGGAACGCATAAAACAGCGCCTGGAAAATCGCGGCTCATCACTTATCTTCGGTTCTTATTTCCATCCCAATGTGGGCGCGCTTACGGCCACAAGCGCAGGCATTCTCCGCTTCCCCGTCGGAAAATTCCTTAAATATTCCGCCATCGCACTCGTGCTCTGGAACACGCTTTGGGGTGTCGCGGCTTACTTCGCGGGACCGGCGATCCTCCATATTTTCAATTCCTACTTTATCGTGGCGGGCCTCTTGATCTGGATCGGAGTTATTGCCTTAAAATTTTTTTACGATTTACGAAAAGCGCCGCGCGGCGGGCAACTTTGATTTTTATCCGGAAATCGGTTTTTCTAGCTCCGGAACTTCAGCATGTGAAGGGAAGAAGAGGTGAATAAAGAGACCGGAAAGAATGCCGACGCCCGCGCCGCCAAGAACATCCAGCGGCCAATGCACGCCGGCAACGATCCTAGAGATACCGATCACGATCGCGGCCAGCCCAAACCAAATTCCCCAGCGCCGATCCCAGAATAAAATCACCGCTGCCAGAGCGAAAAAGAAAGCGGCATGGCCCGAAGGAAAGGCGGGCGCATTATCGGTAAGGAGCGGTTCGAAATTCAAAAGCTGGAATGGGCGGTTCACGGGATAGAAAAATCTGATTAGCTCTGTAAGTATTCCGCGCGCGAGGATCACGGCCGTAGCGGCTTCGATAAAAAAGAGCATTCTCTTCCAGCGCTTCGGCTCGCGCAAGACGAGATAGAGGAAAATCAGCACTAAAAGGTAGGGCAAATATTTCGCCAAAAAAACAAAGAGCGCATCCAAAAGCGGGTGCAGGCCATTTAATTTAAAAATCCACGAAAAAATCGTGCGATTTAATTCCATCTTTTAAATTATACAACGCTCTTAGCGCCGCACAAACGGCAAGAGTCCCATGTAACGAGCGCGCTTGATCGCCTGGGCTAACTGGCGCTCGTGGCTCGCGCAGACGCCCGTATGCTTCGGATCGATGATTTTTGCCTGGCTTGAAACAAACCGGCGGAGCAAAGCGGTTTCTTTGTAGTCAATCTCTCTCCAGTTTTGCGAACAGAAAAAGCACTGTGTCATGAATTTCTCTACGAATTACTAATTTATACAAATATACGAAAACACTGCAAGATGTTAACACGCTTTCGTATATTAGTAAAGTTTTCGCATTTCTTAGCTAAAATGGCAGATCCTCCGGCTTAATATCTTCGTCGATTTCGATGGTGGGGATTTCTTCCTTGGCCGGAAGATCGGACGGAGCTTGCTCGAATCCCTGGGCTGGTCCCGCTGCGCCGCGAGGGGCGGCGCCCTGCGGGCGCGGACCCAATTGCAAGCGCTCGGAAATGATTTCAGTAACTTTATGATTTACCGCTTGCTTGTCCTGCCACGAACGGGTGCGCAGTCTTCCTTCAATGAGGACGAGACTGCCCTTCGTAAGGAATTGCGTGGCAACTTCCGCCTGCCTCCCCCAAACCACGACGTTGTGGAATTCGGTTTCTTCCTGCTTGCCGCCGGTTTTGCCGGTCCAGACGCGGTTTGTGGCCACGCTGAAACTAGTAACCGATTGTCCGCCCGGCGTGGTCCGCAGCTGGGGATCAGCCGTGAGCCTGCCTAAGATGAGTACTTTATTCAAATTCATCCCTCACCCTTGGCGAATTTGTGCCAAGCACAAACCTTCGCTTTTGATTAAAACTATGACCTTTCTTAAAAACTTCTCCATATTTTTATGTTATCTATAAAATAGCGATTCGCCAAGGGTGAGGGATTACTCTCTAAGGATTTCCTCGATCTTTTTTTCCAGAGCTTCATTCGAAAGCGGCGCGGGCGCGACGGCGATCGGTGCTTTATATTCCGGTGCCGGAGCGGCGGCCTTAGGCAGGGGGCGCATTGTAGTACGCTTACTCTTCACGAAAGGCGGAGTGACGACAAGGGTCCGCAAAACTTCGGGGTTATTCTTAAGTTCTTGCGTCAAGGTTTTTATGTCTGCTGGCAAGGCTCGAAAATGAAAATGACCGAAGCTCGCAGATGTTTCTTTTTTGATCTTATAGGCCAAAACGATTTTTTCGATGGGGCCTTCAAGGGTTATCTCCCCGCCGATATGCTTTAAGGCCTTCAAGATCTCATCTACTCTTTCTTCGCTCTTCAGTAAAAATGAGATTTCGTAATCCTTTTTTTCTTCTGTGCCTTGTTCCATGGGCCCCTACAAACTACTCGATTATGCGCTTGCCGTCAAGAAAAGACTAGCTTTCGCTCTCGGCGGGCACGGAGGTTTCTTCAACCACAGCCGCTGCTTTTGCCGGAGCAATGTCTTTAATATCGCCGGCGGGGATCAAGCGCCCGATGATCACGTTTTCTTTGAGACCGCGCAACGGGTCAACCCGGCCTTCAATGGCGGCTTTGACCAGAACACGGGCCGTATCCTGGAAAGAAGCTGCCGAAAGGAAACTTTCGGTGGAAAGCGAAACTCGCGTGATGCCCAAAAGCAATTGCTGGGCGCGCGCGGTCTGCCGGCCCTGGCGTTTCAACTCACGGTTCACTTCCAGGAATTTGGATTTTTCGATGATTTCACCCATCACAAAATCTGGCGCGTCGCCGGCGTCCTTGATCTTCACGCGCGAGAACATCTGCCGCACGATAATCTCGATATGCTTGTTATTGATCGAAGCGCCTTCAGCCGAATAAATTTTCTGCACCTCGCTGATGATGTGACGGGTGACCGCAAGCATGCCTTTGTACTCAAGATATTCCTTGAGGTCGACGTGGCCTTCCGAAAGCTGATCGCCGACTTTGATTTTGTCGCCGGTTTTTACATAGACCAAAGCTGAACGCGGAACCGTATATTCCACCTGTTGTTTCTTGCCGCGCTTGGCTTTTACGCCTTCAGCTGTTTTTATGACAATAACCTTGAAAGCTCCGCGTTCTTCGATTTTTTCCACCGCGCCCTCCGTGCCGGCCAAAATTGCCTTGCCTTTAGGCGGCCGGATCTCGAAAAGCTCTTCGACGCGGGGCAAACCGTGCGTGATGTCCAAGCCGGCGACGCCGCCAGTATGGAAGGTGCGCATTGTAAGCTGTGTGCCTGGTTCGCCGATCGATTGGGCAGCAATGACTCCGACCGCTGCGCCGATTTTAACCAATTTATTTGAACCCAGGTCATAGCCATAGCATTTGCGGCAAAGACCATATAAGGTTTTGCAGGCGATCGGAGACCTGATCACAACCGATTCCAGTTTCGACTTGTCGATCAGTTCCGCCGCATTCTTATCAATCACTTCTCCGGCGCGCACAACGGTTTTGCGGTCAAGCTTAATATCAGCAAGCGCAACGCGCGAAAAAAGCGTGGCGGTAAAAGGCTGGCCGACTTCCTTCGAATCGCTCCGCCAAGCCTCGATCCCCTCTTTGGCTTTGCAGTCCTCTTCTTTGATCGTGAGATCCTGGGCAACATCCACCAAGCGGCGGGTAAGATATCCCGCCTGGGCGGTCTTTAAGGCGGTATCCGTCGTGCCTTTGCGCGCGCCGTGCGTGGAGATGAAATATTCCAGCACGCCTAAGCCTTCCTTGAATGATGCTTTGATCGGCAGCTCGATCGTTTCTCCCTGCGCGTTCGAGACCAAACCCTTCATACCCATCATTTGGATCGGCTGCGACCAAGAACCGCGCGAGCCCGAATCAATAATCTGGAAAATGGAATTATCCTGCGGCAAGGCCGTAGTCTGCACCAATTTGGCAATCTCATTTTTAACCCGCTCCCAAACCACGATGACGCGGCTGCGCCGTTCGGATTCTGTCAAAAACCCTTGGTTGTATTGGTCATGAATGACGGCAACCTCCGTTTCCGCGCGCGCAACGATTCCGGCTTTTTCCTTGGGGATCACAAGGTCGGCGATTGACCAGGTAATGCCCGAGCGCGTGGCCATTTCAAAACCCAAAAGCTTGAGACGATCAATAACTTCCCGGACTTTTTCGAGTCCCTGGGTTTCGATTATAGCTTCAATCAGGCGCGAAAGCTTCTTTTTATTCAAAGTCTCGTTCACATACGGCCGCGCTCCCGCCAAAGCATTGTTGAAAATTTCCCGTCCGACGGTCGTCTTCATTTCTTCTCCTATCCGCACGGGAGCATGGAGACCGACAACGCCATTCTCGTGGGCCAGAAGCGCTTCGGATAAATTTACAAACGCTTTTCCGTTGCCCTGCTCGCCCTCACGAAGCTGGGTCAAATAGTAAATACCTAAAACGAAATCCTGCGTGGGAGCAGTGATCAAATCGCCGGTGGCGGGTTTTAACAAATTCAAACCCGCTGCCATAATCTCTTGAGCTTCTTTTTGAGCCTCAAGGGAGAGCGGCACATGAACGGCCATCTGGTCGCCGTCGAAGTCGGCGTTAAAAGCCGAGCAAACGAGCGGCGGGATTTGAATAGCCAAGCCTTCAACTAGAATCGGCCGGAAAGCTTGAATACTCAAGCGGTGCAGCGTGGGGGCGCGGTTCAAAAGCACCCTGCGATCGCGGATTATTTCTTCCAAAATCGCCCAAACCTCATCGCCGCCTTGCTCGATCAGCCGGTTAGCGGTTTTGATGTTGTGCGCGAGTTCGCGGCGGATCATTTCTCCGATCACGAACGGACGGAAAAGTTCCAAAGCCATTTTCTTCGGCAAACCGCAATGATCGATATCAAGCTTGGGACCGACCACGATCACGGAACGGCCGGAGTAATCGACGCGTTTGCCGAGCAAGTTTTGGCGGAAGCGTCCCTGTTTGCCTTTAAGCATATCGGCCAGACTGCGCAAAGGCCGGCGCTGTGAAGAAAGCTGCTGCGCGCCGAAGCGGCCGGAGTTGTCGATCAAGGCATCCACGGCTTCCTGGAGCATGCGCTTTTCGTTCTTCACGATCACTTCCGGAGCTTTGATTTCCAAAAGTTTCTTCAAGCGGTTATTGCGGTTAATGACGCGGCGGTAGAGGTCATTCAAATCGGAAGTGGCGTAGCGGCCGCCGTCCAAGGCCACCATCGGTCGCAGATCAGGAGGCAGCACGGGCAGAACGGTAAAAACCAGCCATTCGGGGCGGCTGCCATTTTTAATCATTGAGCGGGACATCTTGAGGCGACGCAGGAGTTTCACCTCGCTTATAGGATCTTTGCGTAAGGCCAAATCTTTTTCGATCCGCTGCGCTTCTTTACGCAAATCCATTTCTTCCAAAATATGGCGGATCGCTTCCGCGCCGGTACCCGCAGTGAAGACACTGCCAAAACGGCGGCTCAAAGTGACGTATTCATTTTCGCTCAAAATTTGCCCGGGGCGCAGATTCTCGAGGAAGGTGCGGGTGCGGCTCGCCTCGCCGGTAAGTTCGTCCTTAACTTTTTTGTCCTTTTCACCGACGATCTTAAGCTTGCTCTTTAATTCCTTATCCAGGTCCGAGAGCGTTTGCTTGCGATTCTCGTCGTGAACTTCAGTGACAATGTAGTCAACATAATAGATTACGCGCTCCAGCTTCACGGATGAAACATCTAAAAGCAGGCTTAACCGTGAAGGCACGGTCTTAAAGAACCAAATATGACAAACCGGCGCAGCCAAAGAAATATGTCCGAGTCGTTCGCGCCGCACGACTGAACGAGTAACTTCAACTCCGCATTTGTCGCAAACCACTCCCTTGTAGCGGATGCGGCGGTACTTTCCGCAGTCGCATTCATAATCCTTGGTCGGACCGAAAATCCTTGCCGAAAAGAGGCCGTCCTTTTCCGGGCGCTGCGTGCGATAGTTTATGGTTTCCGGCTTCAAGACCTCGCCATGCGACCACTTCAAAACTTCTTCGGGCGAAGCCACGTTGATTTTTAGAGCCTTAAAGTCGTCTTTGCGTGCAAGCGGCGAGTCGTAGATCGGCTGGATATCCAAGCCCAGGGCTTTGAGTTCGTTTACAAGCACATTAAAGGAAGCCGGAATGTTCGGTCCCTTGATCGGTTCGCCGCGGATAATCGATTCATAGGCGGCGGAGCGGCCGAGCACGTCGTCGGATTTAATCGTCAAAATTTCCTGGAGCGTATGCCGGCTGCCGTAACCTTCAAGCGCCCAGACTTCCATTTCGCCGAAGCGCTGGCCGCCGAATTGAGCTTTGCCGCCTAAGGGCTGCTGGGTAATCAAGGAATAAGGGCCGATTGAACGCATGTGCACCTTGTCTTCGACAAGATGGTTAAGCTTCATTATATAAATTTGCCCCACCGTAACCGGCTGATCGAAAGTTTGGCCCGTGCGGCCATCGCGCAACACGACTTTGCCGTCGGCCGGAAGTCCGGCCTCGATTAAGGCAGCTATAATATCTTCTTCGCGAGCCGAATCCAAGCTCGGCGTCACGGCTCGATAACCCAGTCGCTCCGCCGCCCAGCCCAAGTGGGTCTCAAGGATCTGTCCCAAGTTCATGCGCGAAGCAACGCCTAAGGGATTCAAAATGATATCTACCGGCGTGCCATCTTCAAGATAGGGCATGTCCTCAAGTGGCCGGACCTGCGAGATTACGCCTTTATTGCCGTGGCGCCCGGCGAGCTTGTCTCCCGCCTGCACCTTCCTAAGATCGGCGACTTCCACATGAATCCGCTTGATAATCCCGGCCTCAAGCTTATCTCCCTGCTCGCGCGAGAAAACTTTTACCCCCACGATCCGGCCGCGCTTGCCGTGCGGTAGCGTGAGTGAAGTATCTTTAACCTCCCGCGCTTTTTCGCCGAAGATGGCGCGCAAGAGCCGTTCTTCGGCAGTAAGCTCGACCTCGCCTTTAGGCGAAATTTTGCCGACCAGAATATCGCCGGCTTTGACCTCGGCGCCGATCCGGATGACTCCTTCTTCGTTCAGATTTTTGAGTTTCTCTTCGGAAACATTCGGGATATCCATCGTGGTCACTTCCGGACCCAATTTCGTGTCGCGAACGTCGCAATAGAATTCTTCAATATGGATGGACGTGAAAAGATCGTCGCGCACTACGCGATCCGAAATAATAATGGCATCTTCGAAGTTCGCGCCTTCCCAAGACATGAAAGCCACAAGCAGGTTCTGGCCAAGCGCCAAAACGCCGTTGTCGGTTGAAGGACCATCGGCCAAGAGCTGTCCCTTTTTCACGCGCTCGCCTTTGCCGACAAGCGGCTGCTGGGAAATGCAGGTGAATTGGTTGGAGCGTTTGAATTTTTCGAGCGGATAATTTTTAAGCTTGGTGCCGTATTTGACCTTGATGTGATTGGCATCCACTTCAATTACTTCTCCTTCCGCTTCGGCCTTAAGGACATACCCCGAATCGGCAGCGGCTTTTTCTTCCTCGCCGGTGCCCACATACGGCACCTGCGGGTGGACCAGGGCAACAGCCTGCCGCTGCATGTTTGAGCCCATGAGGGCGCGGTTCGCATCATCATGCTGGAGGAAAGGAATAAGCGAAGTGGCCACGCTCACAAATTGGTGCGGCGCCACATCAATGAAATCAACTTCACTCACCGGCGCGCTGATCGGCGTGCCCTTATACCTCACTTCCACCATCGGACCGGTGATTTTGCCGGATTTATCCCTCACGACCGTAGCGTGAACGATTTTATACTTTTCTTCTTCGAGGGCATTTAGCCAAACCAAATCGTTTGTGATGTGCCCGCCCTTCACGCGAATGTAAGGAGTTTCCAAAAAACCGAATTCATTGATCCGGGCGTAGCTCGCCAAATAGTTGATGAGTCCGATATTGGCTCCCTCCGGAGTTTCGATCGGACAAATGCGTCCGTAGTGCGACCGGTGCACGTCGCGGACTTCGAAACTCGCGCGTTCGCGGGTAAGCCCGCCCGGGCCCAAAGCGGAAAGCCGCCGCTTGTGTTCAAGCTCGGCCAACGGATTGATCTGGTCCATGAACTGGGAAAGCTGGGAAGAAGCGAAAAATTCCTTGACCACGGCCGCAATCGGACGGAAGTTGATGAGCTGGGCGGGTAAAAGATGTTCGCGATCCAAGGTCGACATTCTGTCCTGCACGATTCTGCGCAAACGGGCGATGCCGATGCGCAGCCGTCCCTGCAAAAGTTCGCCCACGGCTTTGAGCCGGCGGTTGCCCAAATGATCGATGTCGTCAGCCTGGGCATTCGGCGTATTGTTCAAGCGAATGATTTCTTCAATGATGGCAAAAAAATCGTCGGCGTCGAGCAACCGATTTTTCTTTTTCGCGTCCAAATTCAAGCGTTGGTTTAACTTAAAGCGGCCGACGGCGGAAAGATCATAGCGATCGTTGCGCTGGAAAACCGAGTCCACAAGGTTTTTTGCTGTTTGCGGATTGGCGGGATCGCCGGGACGCAAGCGGCGGTAAATTTCAAGATAAGATTCAGAAACATCTTTGGCAGCGTCTTTCTTTAATGTAGCGTCTACATATTTAAGTGTGCCGATATCCGCCTTGGCCAAGCGGGACTTGATTGTTTCGTCGGAGACACCGAAAACGCGCAGAAGATCCGTTACCGGAACTTTGCGATGGCGATCAATCTTCACGCCGATCGTGCCGTCAATGTCAGTTTCAAATTCCAACCAGGCGCCGCGATTCGGGATCACCTTCGCGCCAAAAAGCTGCCGTCCCCGCCAGGGCACAGCCGTGCAATAAACTCCGGCCGAACGGATAAGCTGCGAGACGACTACGCGTTCCACGCCGTTCACGATAAACGTGCCGCGCTCGGTCATCTTCGGAAAATCTCCGAAATAGACTTCCTGCACTTCGCTCTTGTTATTCTTTTTGTTCAAGAGCCGCACTTTGATATGGAGCGGCATCTCGTAAGTTACATCTTTATAACGGGAAACCACCTCGTCATACTTCGGCTCGCTGAAGAAATAGTCGTCGAAATACAATTCGAATTCTTTGCCGGTATGATCATGAATCGGCGAAACTTCTTCAAGGAGCTCCTTTAGGCCGTGCTTCAAGAACCACTCATAAGACGTGAGCTGAACCTCATTGAGGTTGGGCTGGTGCGTAAGCGGCGTAAAACGGCCGAAGTTTTTAACCGCTAATGGTTTTTTAATCATTAAAAATTGGCGAGGAGGTAAAAAATAAATAAATTTTTCCGGGTCAGAACAAAAGAACCGGCCAAACTTCCTGGTTTTGGCTTGCTATCGCGCTAGATATTTAACCTTATTTCGTGAGTGTTCGTCAAGGGTTTTGCTGAATATAGTCCGCTTGCTCACGGGATCGGATAAGTAATACCAATAGTCCGAAGCCTTCGGCGCTAAGGCCGCTTTAATGGCGTGAAGCCCCGGATTCCCTATGGGTGAAGGAGGCCACCCTTTATATAGGTATGTATTATAGGCGAGGTCGATCTTGAAGTCAATATCCGTGAACGGCAAACAGGGCACGTTATAACCCGCCTTTATCTCCTTCGCATAGCAGATGGTCGCATCCACCTGGAGCGGAATTCTCTCGGCGAGGCGTTTTAAAAGGATTCCCGCCACCACGCGCCGGTCCTCATAATCGGGAACTTCACGCTCCAAAAGGGACGCCAGGATCAAAGTCGAGGTAGGAGTTTTGGCTGCAGTTAAAAGCGGAGCGGCTTTGGCTGCGAAATTATTTTTAAATTTTTGCACCACTTCCGCAGGTGAAGAATTCAGGAAAAAGCGGTAAGTATCCGGGAAAAGCCTGCCTTCGAGTTCACTCGTCGAACTCGCGTAATTGATGAGCACGCCGAGGGGCAAGATATTTTTTTCAGTTAAAAGCGCATCAATGTCGTAAATGGTAGAGCCTTCGGGAATCGTCGCTTCGATCTCTTTTTCGCCTGCGACGAGCGCCATTAAAATTTCCGGCACGCTCATCGTGGGCGCGAGATTGTAACTACCAGGTTTCAGCCGCCAAGCCGAACCGGTGAGGAAGGAAAAAATCTTCAAGGCCGATTGGGAACGGACCAATTCGGCTGATTTTAAACGCGCCGTGATTGAACTGAATTTTTCTCCGCGAGCGATTGCGAAAGTTTGTTCCCCTCCAACGCCCACGGGCCGCAGATAAAAAACGAAAGCAACGGCAAAAAAAACCAAGAGAGCAAAGACGAGCCGGCTCAATATTTTCTTATGTGCGTTTAACAATGGTGTTTATGATAGCCAAAAGGAAGAAATTGGTCAAAAGACTTGAGCCGCCGTAACTCAAGAAAGGAAAGGTGACGCCGACGACCGGGAAAATGCCGATGACCGAACCTGCGTTTAGCATAAAATGCAGGCCAAAAACAATTGCCGTGCCTAAGGCGGCGAATTTTTCAAAATTTTGATCGGCCAGCATCCCGATCCGCAAAATCGAAAGCAGCATGAAAATAAAAACTCCCAAAACGAAAACTCCCAAAAGAATCCCCCACTCTTCAATGAAAGCGGCGAGGATGAAGTCCGTCGCCGGTTCGGTCAAAAATCCCAGCTGCGTTTGCGAACCCTGCCCGAAACCCTTGCCGAAAAGGCCGGCCGAACCGATCGCGATCTTCGATTGGATCGTGCTGTAATTTATGGAAAGCGCATTCCGCTCCGGATAGAATACGCCTAAGATCCGTTCGCGCTGATAATCCTTAAGCACCGTGCTCCAGCCCAGAATACCCACAAGCGCAAAGACGGCAACCGCAGCGATGATCCGCCGCGGCGGCAGGCCGGAGACCAGAAGAAAACCGAACCAGATGCCGAAAAGCACTAGCGCAGAACCCATGTCTGGCTGCAAAGCCACAAATCCGGCCGGCAGGGCAAAAAATAAAAAGGAAGCGAGGATATTTTTCCAGCGCGCCACGGCCAGATGACGCCGGCTGAAGTAATGAGCATAAACCAAAATCAAACTAAGTTTCACAAGTTCGACCGGCTGGAGCGTAAAGGGGCCGATGACGAGCCAGCTTCTTGTATTCCTAATCTCCGGCGCAAAGAGATATGTGGCAAAAAGCAGGAGCAGGCAAAATCCGTAGAATCCCCAAATTACGCCGCGGTGATTTAAAAATGCCCGCCAATCGATTTTACGCAAGCCAAAGACAATAGCGGCGCCGGCCAGGATCCAGGCAAGCTGCAAAAGAAAAAGCCTTTGCGAAATACCCGCCAAGGTGACCAAGCTCGCCAGCGATAAAATTATTACCGGAACAAAAATGCGCTTCACTACTTTTGGGAAGATACAAAAATCTCCGTTTTTTGTAAATCCAATTCATCCATCGGCGGATGGAAAATCGTAAACGAGCGGCTCTCGCCGGGAGCCAAACCGCCAACTTCCGTTTCCGAGACGCCCAAGGCCTGGCCGGCATTTCCCCGCAATAAAGCCATGATTTTTACCGTGTCCAAATTAACCGCATCGTTATTCAAAACACTGCCCGCTGTCTCTACGCCTAAAGGCGATAAGGTCGTGCGGTGCTCCTGAACCACCAGCATCGGCTTCCCTGCCGCTCCGGCCGTCACCCAGTCCACATTGGTTAAAGTGATTTCCGCGCGCGTTGCCAAATGTTCGTCTTGAAGATCAACAAAGGCGGCTAAATATTTTATTTCGCCCGCATGAATATAAGATTTCCCCAAAGCGCTTTTAATCTCTTTATTCTCTGAATTAAAAAGCGTGAATTTGTAGTCGAAAGCTTTGACGGCAAAATTCAAATTCGCGTTCTGGAGCCGGGCCAAGAGCGTCACCCTCCCCGTGCGCGGATAAAAAATCCTCACGGCTCCCTGCGTTTCGATCGCCTGCAGATTGCCGGGCAAGCAAGTACTACTGCAGACGCGACCGCAATCAACGCCTTCCTCGCCTTGGTTTTGCCTCCGGTCGAAGCACGAGGGCGCTGATTTTACGAATATGCTGTAAATTCCGTAGATAACCGCGCCGAAAATTACGAGAAAAAATATGCCGTAGAGAAGTTGTTTTGAGAGGCGGGGCATAGGTTTATTATAATGTATTTTTGGATTTAGCTCGATCTCTAAATCAGTTAAAAAACCAAAAAACCCGCTCACGAGCTTCAATGTCGGCACATCCTACTTTCCCCCTTGCGGAGTATCATCGGACATGGGCGCTTTTACTTCTCTGTTCGGAATGGGAAGAGGTAGGGCACACCCATATAAAGCACCGACATTGAAGCCCGCGAACGGGCTTTCAAAATCGTTCAAATATCAGAATTTTTTTAATTCGCTCTCTCCGCTTAGCAGAGAAAATCGAAAAAAGTCAGCATTGGGATGGTTGGCGGTCATTAGTATTCCTCGGCTAAAATCCTTGCGGACCTTACACCTAGAACCTATTCACCAATGCGCAGCATTGGAATTTCTAATATCTAATTTCTAATTCCTAATGGAATATCCATTGGAAATTGGTAATTGGAAATTAGTCATTCCAGTGCTACGCACTGGCTTGTGCGTGGTAGTCTTCCACGAGACCATATCACCTAATCTTGGGGTGGGCTTCGTGCTTAGATGCTTTCAGCACTTATCCCTTCCATACATAGCTACCCGGCGGTTCAGTTGGTACCAAAGCCGGTAGACCAGAGGTATGTTCAGCCCAGTCCTCTCGTCACGTTTATTCCCCTATCGCTAGGAGCGTAGACTATATCTTCACCCATTCGCTTTTGGCGAATTAGGGTGTCGGCGTTTTACCCAAATAAACCTGTACATCTACATCAATAGATGCGCTTTCCAGTTTAAATGAGTCCCTTCGGTTTTTATCCGAAGAAGTCGTTACGGGGACCAAATCTAAAGCTGATCTCAACTCGCTTTCCGTTTTCTTGTGTCTGCTCTTATAATTCTCGTTTTGAACGGACAAAATCAACGAAACCAAGTTTTCTTTTTCTTTTTGATCAAGATTTCTCAAAAACTTTTTACGGCATAACAATTCAGATGCTTTGACGATTGCTTCCGCCTGAATTTTTTTAAACCGCAGATATGGCAACAGCTTTCGGAGCAAATCGTTTACTCTTGCATAGCCATTTATCCGCAATTCCGTCATGCCATCATTTCTTTTTGAGATGTATCCGATTTGCAATTTATCCTTAATCCAAAACAAGTATTTTTCGTGTCTTGAATTTTGGTAAAAACAAATCGTGAACATCAGGCGATGCGGCAGATTTTCTTTGATTCTGCTTTTCAGCTGAACCATCAAGCTGCCGTCGCCATCCAGAAAACCGGCTATATACGCCAGATCAATTTTAGATGGTCTTCCCACGGTATTGTCTTGGTTGATTTACGGTCCTCAAGTAAATTGTACCGCGATTACAAGGACTGACAGTAATCGGGTTATCAACAGACCGAAACCAGCAAGATTCCACCGTTATTAGCCGAGTTGGCATCATGAATTACTTCATGAAGTAGCAAATTCTACTAGGGCCAACTCCCCTCAAGTGATTACGCCTGCAGCAGATAGAGACCGACCTGTCTCACGACGGTCTGAACCCAGCTCGCGTGCCCTTTTAATTGGCGAACAGCCAAACGCTTGGGAGCTTCTACACCCCCGCG
>ERZ1292629.2041-Hain-H43-01um-R1-2041-length-18111-cov-5_pt2 | contig 13650 bp, 13 predicted proteins | sample MGYA00564399_ERZ1292629 | MGnify/ENA primary metagenome ERZ1292629 (study PRJEB36523, sample SAMEA6512636) | groundwater metagenome | collected 2019-01-08 | study: AquaDiva: Metagenomics assemblies of 32 groundwater samples
CGGTGGCCCACTGGGAAACTGTTTTCAAGATGGATGGCAAAGCGCGGACAATTTCTTCCGGATTTATTTTTCTTGGATCTAGTTCCACGACTAAAGTATTTTTCTGAAGCCCGAGTTTCATATCCTTCACAGCTTTCCATTCTTCCGTAGTAAGACCGCTGGATTTCCACAAAGCGTCGTAGCTTTCCAGGGCTTTCTGGTGCGCGGTGCTGTGTTCAAGCGCCTGGTAAAGTTTCCCCAGGAAAGGAATTGCCTTTGGTTTGGCCTCCATGCGGTCGCGCAGGAATTTTAAGCCTTGCTCCTGGTCGAATAAAGACAGTGATTTGAATTTTCCAGTCTGGTCAGCGATTACTCCCTGCTCCAGCGCCTTGAAATGATTTAACTGCTCGGCGATGTGTTGGCGCAACTCCGTCCGGTCGGCGAAAACACGGTCGAAAATGTTGGGATGGACGCGTTTTTCGTAACTTTCGAGCATGATGACTTGGTCATTGAAGTTTGGGTGGCTCGAAATTTCAGCTTGTACGGTTGCTTGCAGTTCGGGGTCAACCACCGCTGGTTCGGGGGAAACCGCCTGTTCGGGAATAACTTCCGGCGGCGTAGCTGTTTCGGCCGGTGCTTCCAGACCCAGGACCTCCGGCTGCGGAATCTCCGGCGTACGGATTGACGACAAGGGTAATTCCTCGCTGGTCGGAGAAATTTCTGCCGGTGTTTCGAGCGGAATCGCCGGTTTGGGTTTCAACGCCTCCAGATCGGCGGCGGTTCCCAGCTTCACGCCTGATTCAGGTTTGATTTCGAAGTGCCCGCCGCCCGCGGGATCTTCCACGAAAGTAACCGTGTCGCCAGGATGGGATAAGCCGACATCGTAGATAGGAACTTGTTTACCGTTGATTTCAATCATGGACGAGCCCCAGGCCTTGTTGAATTGTTCGGGCGTGATCTTTCCGCTCTCGACGAGGGACCGGGCGGCCTGCCAGACATTGCCGCTTTTCACGATCGTTCCCGGTTCGATTTTTTCCGCGATTTTTTCAGTCAGAGCTTCGGCAGCGGCCGTTGCCGAAGGGGTTTCGGGCGCGATTGCTTCCGCCGCGGCTGGTTCGGCAGGGGGCGGCATAACCTCGGGTTGAGTCGCAAGTCCCGCCGGAATGCGGATTCTCGAGAGCGGCAGCTCTTCAAGTTTGGGCGGCGTCAATTCTTCTGCGGGCGGCATAACTTCGGGTGCGGCCACGTCAGGTTGGGCTACAAGTTCTTCGGGCGTGCGGATATGCGAAAGCGGCAATTCTTCTGTTTTCGGTTCTGGCATTTCGGCCGGGGGTGCGCCGCCGTGAGCTTCAGCAGCTGGGGAGGGTTGAAGACCCTTGGGCAAATCTTCGCGCGTGGCGATGCCCATCATTTCCAAGGGATGAATTCCGAGTTTGTCGGCAAGGTATTGGAAGGCCTTGCCGGTAAGCCCGGAAGCGACTAAAGCGCTTGCGCCGCCGGCGACTAAGTATCTGCGCGCGGCGTACCACTTGTTTGACCGCTCTACGCTCTTTGTGCGCTCGGCAAACTTTGTATCGAGTTTGGCATCATGTTGATTGAAGAAGTCTTTTAAGCTTTCAGCGGTGCTTAAACCTGCTTTATGTTCAAATCCGCTTTGCGCGAAATCTTTCATAACCTCTCGTTCTTCTTCCAAGCGTTTGCCCAGCGAACGCCCCTCCCATTTTTTCATCACCGCTTCCAAGCCTACGAAAGTTGCGCCGGAGGCTAGCATACGCTGGGTCAGTTTCCCCGCGGTTATTGCACCGGCCAAAATCATCGCCTGCCCAGCGACAAAACCGCCTGCGAAAAGAAGGGCGGACACTTCCAATTTTCTCTGGAGTGGTTGTTTCTGATACCAATTTCCCATTCTGCGCCAAACATCAAGGACTTTGTTGTCTTTCTTTGTTTCGGCTTTAATCTGCGTTTTGGCGTCATATACCTCCTTGAATTCTTGGAAAAGAGCTTCACCGACAAACCGTTTCAGTTCAGTATCCTTAACAACGGTTTCGCCCTTGGCGATGCGCGCGTCAATTTCCGTTTCAATCACGCCCATTTTGCCGGAAATTACTTCCCGGCGGGCATCAAAATATTCTTTTTGAGTTCGATTTAGGTTCTCTTGAACCTGCCGCAATTCCGGCGTCAACTTTTCCGATGTCGTAAATTGCTTCGCATGTTTTTCCGCCGCGATTTGCGCTTCCACATAAGCGCGCCGCTTCAAATCCAAATCTTTTTCCTCCGGCGTTTTTTCACGTTCGGGTTTGGCTTCAGCTTTTTTCGCTTCCTTTTTTTCCGCCGTCTTGCCTTGTTTTTCCGCCTTTTTGCCTTTTTTCTTTTTTGCTTCGGCTGGAAGCGGCGGCTCCTCCTTGGCTATGGGTTTTTCATCTGCAGGTTTTGCTTCCGGTTTTGCTTTGCCTTTGCCGCGGAATTTTTCCCACCACGCACCCAATCCGGTTTTTATTTCCGGAATTTCTCCGCGCTCAACGGCTTCCTCGTATTTATCAGGATATAATTCTTGCGTCGCCTGGTCATAAAGCGCGTAAATTTGATCTTTAAATTTGAAAAACTTACCTTCTGGCTTGTTTACATGATTCCAAAAGTTAGTGGCAAGAACTGTTGAGCCAGACCAACCTCCCTGCCAAGATAGGCTATCAAATTTAGCTTTCTGCTCTGGAGAAAGAGAGTTGCGATAAGCAAGAAAATCATGGTAGTTCGAAAAATCGATAAAATCCCCCAGATGTCCGCCTTGTCGCTTTGGATCGGGTTTTACCGATTTTACCGTGCGATATTTGAAATTGAACTGTTTGGGATCTTCTCCTAATACGTCCTTCACAAATCTATATAAAAGATCTCGTTTTTTCTTTTCGGCTTCATACTGCGGCCCCTCGAATTTCGCCAACTTCTCCGGCGTGAGCGGCTTGCGTTCGGCTTTAGGCAGCTCAATTTCGCCATGCTCCACTGCCTCCTCGTATTCGTCAGGAAGTTGTTCTTTTGCTGCTTGTCTGTAAAGAGCGTAAATTTGGTCTTTAGATTTGAAAAATTTACCTTCCGGTTTGTCTACTTGATCCCAAAAGCCTGAAGCGAAAATGCCTGCGCGTTGCCAGCCTTCTTCCCAGGCAGTACTGTCGAACTCGGCCTTCTGTTCGGGCGTGAGCGAGTCACGATAAGTCCGGAAATCGTGATAGTTATCGAAATCGATGAATACTCCACTGGTGATTTTGCCGTCAGTATCTTTTTTAACTGCTTTGACTGTGCAGTATCTAAATCTGAATCGTTCAGGTTCGACTCCGAGTGTTTCTCTCGCAAACTTGTGGAGTGGGTCGTGCTTTCTTTTCTCCTCGTCAAATTCCGGTGCATCAAATCTAGCCAATTCTTCTGGGGTAAGCGGCTTGCGTTCGGCGGCCGGTTGCGGCGGTTGCGCAGGCGGTTCTTCGGGGACCGCGGGAGCTTTTTGCGCCCCCATCAGTGCATCCAAAGCCTTTTGCCGCTGTGGATCAAGCGGCTCGTTATTGGGCGGCGGCACCCCGGGAATTTTCGGGTCTCCTGTGGCCATAAATTCATTATTCAACTGATCGGGACAAATGTACAGGTGTATAGACGAGGGAGTTTGCTAGCGCATACGTTCCAGCCGTTCACCGTCAATATTCTCATTTCCGGAGTTTGCGAAGAGGTAACGCCGAACCCAGAGCCCGACGGCATAGATGACAAGCAAGAAAACGCCGACGCCGAAGGGAATCAGAACTTCGTGCCGCCCCAAGAGGGGGATTCGGCGCAGGGGCCCCAAGCCCGTGGAAAGCCCGTAGGAAAGGCCCAAAAGCACCGGCACCCAGACCGCGATTGATAAAAGGGAATATTTAATGAATGACCGAAAAGGGGCTTTGGACCAGCCCACGGAAAAGATGACCGGGAAACTGGAGGGATAAAAGAATTTGGCGAAAAAAACCCAGCGGCCGCCGTTGCGATAAAGATGGCTCTCGATTTTCTCGTGATGCGGCAGCTTGCGTTTCAAAAATTCGCCGAGGCGGGTATTGCGGAGCGTGCGGCCGAGCGTATACCAAAGCAGATCGCCCGTGAGCATGGCGAGGAAAATCGTGGCTCCTAGAAGCGGCACCGCCCAGCCGCCCAAGGAAGCGCGCACAAGCCAAAAACTGGCGAAGGCGGAAATGTTCCCCGCAAAGATGGTCGCAACATAGACGATTATATAGGTATAGAGCTGGTACTTGGCAGTGAAAACGGCAATAGCTCCGGACATGTAGGGAAAGTATACAATCACTAATGTCTAATTACCAATGCCCAATTTCCAACCCGAAATAGGTTGAAATCTCCTTTTCTTTGATGTAAACTGGGGGCGATTAGTAAGGGATGGTGTCCATAGCTTAGTGGTAAAGCCCCGCTCTGTGGAAGCGGTTACGAGGGTTCGATCCCCTCTGGACACCCAAAAACCAAAAAACCTCCTAAGGGTTTTTTAGTTTTTGTCCCGAGCGGAGCGAGGGGCAACGCTAAACCAGTGAATTGCCGCTTGACTTCGTATACCCCCTAGGGGTATACTTAAGCCGTGAAAGAAAAACTTAAAGCGAAGGCGATTAGAAGGCTGCGGGTTATCGGCGGCCAGGTTCAAGGCCTAGAGAATATGGTGGCAAAGGATAAATATTGCGTGGACATCATTAATCAATCCTTGGCCGCAAAACAGGCGCTATCAAGTTTCGAGGATCTGATCCTTGAGAACCACTTGGATTCGCACGTAGTGGAGCAAATGAAGAATGGACAAGAAGCAAAAGCAATAAAAGAAATCTTAAAGGTCTACCGTTTATCAAAGAAAAAATAACGACATCGCAAGTCGTTAGATTTTAAAAGGTCGAAAGAATCTGCACTTAAATGGAATTAAACAAAAGTAAATTTGCGCTAGCGGCCGCCGAAGTGATGGGCGTGTGGTATGCGATCTGCGCCCTACTCGTGGCTTTGGCGCCGAATCTGGCCTTAAAGCTTTTCAGCTGGATGGTACATCTTGTAAATCTCGAAGCAGGCGTCCCGGGCTTTCCAGAAGCGATCTACGGATTTCTGGAAGTCATAGTTCTTACTTACGTAACCGCTTACGTTTTTGCTTGGCTGCACAATCGAGCAATCGTAAGATAACCCGCCAGTTATAAAAGAAAGAATCAAAGGCCGAACAAGCGGCTATTTACTTAAAAATCTTAAAATACAATGAACGAATATAGAGATCCGGTTTGCGGCATGACCGTAGATCCGGAAAAAAGCGTAAAAGCAGAATACAACGGCCAAGTTTATTATTTCTGCTCTGATTCCTGCAAGGAGAAGTTCGAAGCAATGCCGGGGAATTATCTCGAATAAAATTATGGAAGAGAAAATAATTTATACCTGCCCGATGCATCCTGAAATCCAAGCCGAGCGTCCGGGCATGTGTCCCGAGTGCGGAATGGACTTGGTAAAAATCCGAAATCCCCGCCTGCGCCAAAGCTTCGGCGGGCAGGCGAAATCCGAAACTCGAAACTCGAACAAATCCCTCGACTCGGCTCGGGATAAGCCCTTCGGTCATACTCAGGGCAAGCACGCGGGGCACAGCACGAATATGTTTTTCCGGAAATTCTGGATCAGCTTAATTCTGACCATTCCGGTTTTGCTTTACTCGGATTTGATAAAAAGAGTTTTCGGCATTCAACTTCCCGGTTTGGAAATTGGAAATTGGGAATTGGGAATTCTGATTCCAGCTGCGCTGGGATCAGTTGTGTTTTTCTACGGCGGCTGGGTTTTTCTAGCTGGAGCCTCGCGGGAAATTCGGGGCCGCTTGCCGGGCATGATGACGTTAATCGCCATCGCTGTTTCAGCCGCTTATCTTTGGAGTATTTATGCGGTCATAGCCGGTGCGGAAACTTTGTTTTGGGAATTAACTACTTTAATTACCATCATGCTCTTGGGGCATTGGCTCGAGATGCGGGCCGTGAAGGGCGCACAAGGAGCCTTGAAAGAGCTTTCAAAACTTCTTCCCGATACGGCGGAAAGAATAATTCAAAATGCAAAAATCAAAAATCAAAATGACAATGTAAAATTCGAAAATGAAACCGAAACTGTCAGACTTGAAGAATTAAATACGGGCGACTTAGTTTTAGTGAAGCCGGGAGCTAAGGTTCCTGCCGATGGAAAAGTTATTGACGGCGAGTCCGATCTGAACGAAGCGATGATCACGGGCGAGTCGAAACCGGTAACGAAAAAAACCGGGGACGCGGTAATCGCCGGCACAATTAACGGCGACGGCGCCCTTAAGGTAAGTGTTACGAATATCGGCGAGAAAACTTTTTTGGCGGGCGTGATGCGCTTGGTGGCCGAAGCGCAAGCTTCCAAATCGCGCTTGCAGATTCTGTCCGATCGGGCCGCGCTTTATCTGACGTTCATCGCCGTTACGGGAGGATTCATCACTTTAGTCGCCTGGCTTTTGGCCGGCGCTGAAGTTGGATTTGCCGTGGCGAGGCTCGTAGCGGTGCTCGTTGTTGCTTGTCCTCATGCTCTTGGTCTCGCCGTGCCGCTCGTCGCTTCGATTTCCACAACCAAAGCCGCGCAAAACGGGTTCCTTGTGAAGCAAAGACTGGCCCTGGAGGCCGCGCGTACGGTGGATACGGTCCTTTTCGACAAAACCGGAACTTTAACCAGAGGGGAATTCGGGATTATGGAAATTTGGAATTTAGGCGGCCGCAGTCAGAACGAAGTCTTGGAATTAGCCGCTTCGCTGGACGCGTTTTCTGAGCATCCGATTGCGAAGGCCATAGTTGCCGAGGCGAAAGCTCGCGGGCTGCGGTTCAAAGAAATAAAAAATTTCGAAGCCATTAAAGGCAAGGGAGCAAAATCAACGCTCGACGGGAAGGAGGTGATGATCGGCGGCCCGGCGCTAATTGAGAGCCAAAACATCGTGGTTCCGAGTGAGCTGGCAGGGCAGGCGGAGGCAGCTGGCAAGAAAGGGCAAACCGTCATCTTTGTCATTGAATCCGGGGCTATGATCGGCGCAGTCGCGCTCGCAGATGTTATCCGCGAAGAGTCCCGTGAAGCACTTCGGGCTTTAAAAGCAATGGGGGTGCGGACGGCGATGATTACGGGAGACTCCGAAGACGTGGCGAGCTGGGTAAGCGGCGAACTTGGCATTGATGAATATTATGCACGTGTATTACCGGGCGAAAAATCAGAAATAGTGAAACGATTGCAAAATCCGAAGCACGCCCGCCTCGCCGAGACGAGTCGAGGCTGGGAAGTACGAAATTCGAAACAATACCTAAATTCAAATGATCAAAATTCTAAACAATTTCGAGCTTCGAGCTTCGAGCTTCGAGCTTCCACGACTCGCAGAGTCGTGGCCATGGTGGGCGACGGCGTAAACGACGCGCCCGCTTTGACACAGGCTGATTTAGGCATTGCAATCGGCGCCGGCACGAATGTTGCGATCGAGTCCGCGGGAATTATTCTGGTTCGAAACGATCCCCGTGATATCGTAAAAATTATCAGGCTTTCGCGAATGACGTATTCGAAGATGATTCAAAATCTTTTCTGGGCAACGGGATATAATGTGGTGGCCATACCGCTTGCGGCCGGAGCGCTGGCGTTTAAGGGCATTCTGCTCGAACCCGCGCTTGCCGCAATTTTCATGTCGGCGAGTACAGTAATTGTAGCGGTGAACGCCTTGTTCTTGCGCAGACAAAAAATTTGATTTAACTTGCGAAGGTATGCAATTCGATCGCGCGACTCGCATTGTCGTCTTGGGCGGAGGCACGGGAGTGTTTACGGTCTTAACCGGACTCAAAAAACGTTTCCGCAACCTCACGGCCATTGTTTCAATGGCGGATGATAGCGGCTCCACGGGAGTGCTGCGGGAGGATTTCGGCATCCTGCCCCCGGGCGATATCCGCCGCGCGCTCGTGGCCCTGGCCCGCACGGATAACCGCATTTTGGCCAAGCTTTTCAACTATCGCTTCAAAACCGGCACGGGTTTGAACGGCCACAGCTTCGGCAACCTGATGCTAACCGCGCTTGAGCGCCTTACGGGAAATTTCGAAACGGCCGTGGATGAAGCGGCCAAGCTTCTGGCGGTCGAGGGCGGGGTCGTGCCCGTAACCTTAACTCCCGCGCGCCTCTGGGCGGAGCTGCAGGATGGCACGAGGATCAAAGGCGAGACGAACATTGATATTCCCAAACATGACGGGAACCTGCGCATCAAACGCATCTGGCTTACGCCATCCGTCAAAGTCAATCCCTTGGCTCGGCATGAAATTTTGAATGCCGATATCGTCGTTATCGGCCCGGGCGATCTTTACACGAGCCTGCTTCCCAATGTTTTGGTCGGCGGCCTTGTGCCTGTCCTAAAGCAAACTCACGGCAAGGTGGTTTACTTGGTGAACGTGATGACGAAGCACGGCGAGACGAATGATTTCAAAGCCTCGGATTTTTTGCGGGTGATGGAAAAATATTTGGGTTCGGGCGTGATCGACTACGTGGCCGCGAGCAACCGGCGGCCTGCGCGCGAGCGGCTTTTGCCATACTTAAAAGAAAACGCCCGCTGGGTGGAACTCGACCGGGAGAATTTTAAAACCAGGCCGAAATTGATCGCGGCCGATCTCATCCGCTCGCGCGGTTTTGTCCGGCATGATCCGGAAAAGATAGCGAAGATGATTTCGCGGCTAATTTAGCTACGAAATACTAAAAAGTACCAATATACTAATGCGTGCTCTAATTTCGTATATTCGTAATAAATTCGCCCGCCTCGACTCGCGCGTCGACGCGAGGCCGGGTACTTCGTAGTCTAGTTGCCAAAGAAAAAAAGTCCATGTAGTCTCTAGTTATGTTACTTTCGCGCGAAGACATTTTAAGACACCTTAAGCAAGGGACGGTCGTAATCGAGCCCTTTAACGACAGGCAGTTGCAGACCACGAGCTATGACGTTTCCCTGGGCGAATGGTACTGGCGGGAGCGGGCGCCGGCTGGCCGCGCCACGATCCACAACCTCTACGACGAAGACTCTACATCCGCAGTCTGGTGCGGCCCCTTCGAGGCCGAACCCATCCATGTTTTGGAAAAGCGGCTGGGCCAGACGTTTGAGAACGTGCCCAAGGACGCGAAGGCCATCCTTTTAGGTCCAGGTGAAACCATTTTGGGCCATACGCAGGAATTCATCGGCGGCCGCGAAATCGTGGTAGCTAAAATGTACGCCCGCTCTTCAATGGGCCGCAACTTTATCGAAGTTTGCAAAGACGCCGGCTGGGGCGACATCGGCTATTTCAACAAGTGGACGATGGAGATCACCAACAATTCCCGGCATTATATTATTCCCTTGGTTGTCGGCCGCCGGATCGCGCAAATGGTTTTTTACGAAGTTGCGCCCTTGAATAAAAAAGGTGCGGACTACGTGAGCGAGAGCGGCAAATACCAGCGTTCGCAGGACGTCGAGGAAGTGAAGGCATCCTGGAATCCGCAGATGATGCTGCCGAGCATGCATCTCGATTGGGAAGTGAAAATGATGAACTCGGAAAATCTGATCGAGAACAAGGATTCACTTAAGTCCGAAACTGAAGCCTAAAAGACTCCAACATGAAAGATAAAGTTCTGGCGGAATTGTTAAGAAAAGAAGCGCTGCGGCAAGCCGATACGCTTGATCTTATTCCTTCCGAAAACATCGTCTCCAAGGACGTACAGACGGCTTTGGGTTCGGTGCTTACGAACAAATATTCGGAAGGCTATCCCGGTAAGCGCTATTACGGCGGCAACGAAATCGTGGACAAGATCGAAACGCTTGCGCAGGAACGCGCCCGCAAAATTTTCCATTTGGGCAAAAATTGGCATGTAAACGTCCAGCCGTATTCCGGTTCGCCGGCTAACCTCGCAGTTTATTACGCCCTCTTGGAGCCCGGAGAAAAAATCATGGGCATGTCTTTGCCATTCGGCGGGCACCTCACACACGGTTGGAAGGTGAATTTTTCGGCCAAATACTATACTTCTGTCCAGTATCCGGTGGAACGGAGCGGCTATATAAATTACGAAGCGGTGCGCAAGCTTGCGCGCAAGGAGCGTCCGCAAATTATCGTCGCCGGCGCCACGGCTTATCCGCGCATAATTGATTTCGCAAAATTCGGAAAAATCGCGCGCGAAGTCGGCGCCTATTTTCTGGCTGATATCTCACACATCGCCGGTCTCATCGCCGTTGGCGCGCACCCCTCGCCGTTTACGGGAGCCGCGCCCGCAGATGCCGTGATGGCCACAACGCATAAAACTTTGCGCGGTCCGCGCGGCGCAATCATCTGGGCCAATAAAGATTCGCCAGTCGGGAAAAAGCAGGGCAAGGATTTAGGCTTGGCAATCGATAAGGCGGTTTTCCCCGGGCTTCAAGGCGGGCCGCATGATCACCAGACGGCGGCAATCGCGGTTTCGCTCTATGAAATTCTCCAGCCGTCATTTAAAAAGTACGGACACCAAATTGTAAAAAACGCCAAGGCCTTAGCGCGCGAACTTACGCGCGGCGGCTTGAATCTTGTAACCGGCGGCACCGATAATCACTTAATGCTCGTTGATCTTACAAACCTCGGCATTTCCGGCCGCGAAGGCCAGGAACGGTTGGAGGCTTCGGGTATTATCGTAAATCGCAACACCGTTCCCTACGATGCGCGTTCGCCTTTCGACCCGTCGGGCATCCGCCTGGGTACGCCGTCCATTACCACCCGCGGCATGAAAGGAAAAGACATGAAAACTCTGGGCGAGATTATGGTGCAGGTGCTTGTAAAAAATAAAAATATGCGGAGCGAGGTAAGAAGGCTCTGCCGCCGGTTCACCCTGCCGCGCTAAACTTTCCGCCCGCGGAAGGAAATCTTAATCTTAAGAATTTATCATTTTTACCATCTCTGTGGCCTAGATACGATTGTTGCCTAAAAAGATACAAACAATAAAAATGTTTTTGGGTCAATATATTTGGGTCCGCGTGCTCCACGCCGTGAATACTCTGTAACACTTTTTTGCTCATTTAAATTTACATACATTTAGATTGTTGCTAAAAAGGATACAATGTTAATATGCAGATATACCATGGCATATAAAAAGCAAAAATCACTACAAGCGATAGAAGACTTTTACTACCAGAAAGGCTTGCGAGGAGATAAGCTGCGGAAGGCAACGCAGAATGACCGCGAGTATATGGAAATCCTAAAAAAACGATGGCTGAAGCTAACAAAAAATTTTCCGGTTAAACCGCAAGACAGGAAAAGATATATTTTATCGACTGATCGGGATTATGAAATTTTGGGCAAAATTTATAATCTGGAGCGCAAGAAATTATCCGGTAAAGATAAAATACTTGTGAAATTAGTGCGAACCCAGCTTGAGCATCACTGGCGCACACCAATTCTTAAGTTTCTTAACAAGTTACTGAAGAAATATCCAAGTGGATCGGGAAAGAAATAATGAAGCAGTATAAAGCTCGAAGATTTAATTTCCTAATTACAAGAACATGCCGATAAATTTCCGGTCAAAGCTGCAGGTGGCGCTTCTGGCTCATTATTTTTCAAAGCCAAACGCCGAATATTACCTGCGTGAGCTCGCGCGGACGCTTTCCTTTAACGCAGCCTACCTTTCCCGGACCTTAAGTGCGCTCTCGAATTTCGGTCTTTTTATTTCAACCAAACGCGACCGCGAAAAATACTTCCGCTTGAATCGAAATCACCCCCTCTATAATGAGCTAAAAATGATTACCAAATATGTTGTTGCTAAAAAAGATACAATAAGGAAATGAACGCAGTTAATACGAAGCAATAGAAGCCCAGCTTAGGATCTAATTAGAATCCGAAAAAGCTTAGCAGAGGTTATAGCTATTGTTGCTAAAAAGGATACAATGAGAAAGTGAATCAAAATAAGCACGTGGAAATTCAGTTAAAAGTTTGAATTGTAAATCATGACTGTAATTGACGGCAAGCGTATCGCCGAGCGTATAATTGGCGAGCTTAAAACAAAACCGCGGCCGGAAAAATTTTTTGCGGCGATTGTTGTGGGCGAAGATCCGGCCTCGATGAGTTTTTTGGGCCGCAAAGAAAAAACCGCGAAGGAACTGGGCGTGGACTTTAGGCTCTATCGCTTGGGCGCGGAGCTTACGAACGATGAATTACGAAAAGAGGTGGGGACAATCGCGAATCACAAAACCTGCGGCGGTGTAATCGTGCAATTGCCATTGCCCGCGCATTTAAACCGCCATTATGCGCTGAACGCCATTCCACCGGAAAAAGACGTTGATGTTTTGGGCGAGCGGGCGCTTGGCTCGTTCTACACGGGCCGCGGGAAAGTCTTGCCGCCGGCCGTAGGCACGCTCGCAGAAATTTTGCGTGCTGCCGACCGCGATATTAAGACGCAAAAAGTGGCAGCGGTCGGCTTGGGACTCTTGATCGGCAAGCCGATCGCCACCTGGCTTATGGGGAAGGCGCGCGAACTGCATTTGCTCCATCGCGGCAGTGATTTTTCGATTTTAAAAAATGTGGATTTGGTCGTGACGGGCGTTGGCAAGCCCAAGGTAGTCACGCCCGAAATGTTAAGCCCGGGCGCGGGCGTTGTAGATTACGGTTATTCGCTTGAAGGCGAAGGTGATCCGGAAGGAAAAATGCGACTCGTAGGAGATTTCGACCCATCGACCCCTCAATCCAATTCGGGGCAAGCCCTTCAATCCGATTCAGGGCAAGCAAGCATGGGACAAGGAAGTTTCTATACGCCGACGCCCGGCGGCACGGGGCCGGTGCTAGTCGCGAAATTATTTGAAAATTTCTTTCTCTTAAATTCGGAGGAAAGGTAAAACCGCTTCGAGTTCTTTTTCGAATCCCGGTGCGGTTTCATAATCGCGCGCAGCCTCCGGCTTAATCCAGGCATATTCCGAATGTTCGAAATTGAGCGTGATTTCAGGTCTTGCAATTTCCGCGAGGTAAATATGACAAATCCAGGTTTTGCCGATTTTCTCGTCAACGTGAGTTGAAACAGTAACCGCTTGGAGATTTTTTACATCCCCGCGCTTTACGCGCAACTCTTCTTTGAGTTCCGTAAGCACGCGCTCTTCCGGAGTTTTTTCGTCGTCAATGAAGCCCGAAACTTGGCTCCATAAATTTTTATAAATTGGCACAGCGTCGCTGCGTTTCAAGAGCAGCAACTTGCCGTCGCAGAAAACAAAACACAAAATGATCGGGACTATTTTTTCGTGCGTAAAATCTTTTTGGGGCATGGTGAGATTATACGCTAATCTACTAACTCATTTTACCCGAAATCTCGGCCTCTAGGGTAGTCATTCGCCCTACCTCCGAATGACTACCCTGCGTTGCTGAAATCGCCCATCATTCCTAGCTTTTCTGACCTCGCCTCCCTCAATTTACAAACCCGACTTCACTCCGGTTTACCCCTTCACGCACCCCTTCACTCGGGTACTGCCGGAATGAAGGGGTAGCTAGTCTCAATATCGCCTTCAATGCTCACTTTTCTGGCCTTGCCTCGCCAAAATCCCAAGTCCGACTTCACTCCGCTTTGTGCCTTCGTTCGCGCCTGTGGTATGACCACGCCTTTCTGGTCACAGGGTCCCTGCCCAGACCGCCCTTCGGGCGGTTGCAGTCGGGCGGCAATTCCTTCCCC
>ERZ1292629.2957-Hain-H43-01um-R1-2957-length-13631-cov-5_pt1 | contig 13631 bp, 28 predicted proteins | sample MGYA00564399_ERZ1292629 | MGnify/ENA primary metagenome ERZ1292629 (study PRJEB36523, sample SAMEA6512636) | groundwater metagenome | collected 2019-01-08 | study: AquaDiva: Metagenomics assemblies of 32 groundwater samples
TAAAACCCATATTGGATCTTGTAAGTCCATTTGTTCACGTTTAGCTTCAATTTGTTTTCTATTCATGTGATCTTTCCTTAAAGTTAGGTTGAGTTGGGATATATTTAGGCCATAATTTAAAAGCCCTATAATGCCAGAAGTTCGACCATTCCCTTATAATCATAGTTGGAACCGTTATGATCCAAATTATACTATATAGAGAATACACAATCTTCCCTAAGGCTTTCCTCGGCTATATTTGACCAATGTGCTTGTGAAAAGCCAAACATAAGACCATAAGATATAATAAATCCTATAATCCAAATTATGATCCAATAAATACACGTGTCCAATTCTTTATCACCTGTTTCTTTCCTATAACTGATTCTGCACTAATACATTTTGGACATTTACCTGCAGTAGTTTTACAAATATCATCATCTTCATGTGGTACTAAATGTTTACACATATAGGGAGTAAGACAGGCAAAAAGGTGACCATTTGGGCAGATCCTTTTCATATAGTTTTCCTATATTTCTTCACAAACTCTACAAGTTTATCAGGCGGTGTCTTTTCCTTGTATTTGAATTTGCATAAGGTATATTCTGCATCCTCTATTAAGTCTTGAGTAACATTGTAGTTGTCACTCTCTATGATTGTTAAAGCAAAGTTAGAGTTTGGATCCTGGTGTGTTGGTCCCTCTACCTGACTCAGGGGGTATTTTTTGTATGTTCTATTTACATAGAAGTCCTTACCGTCAGTTGCATAATCCTCGGTGACATACCTATTTTTCATCTTCTGGTGAATACCGTACATTTGTACCGCCTTAACACTACAGATATATTTTACACCAGGGAAGAACTTAGTTGGATTATTGAATTGGTAATGTATGTAATCGTAGTACTCTATATTTTTGGCATCCAATAATTTGGCCAAGTCGTCGAATAGAGGTTCATCATCCTTTTTTAATGTTATATTGGGGTTTTTACGTAAAACCCTAACTGTTGCAAGGTATAAACTTTTAAGGTATTTTTTATTCAATGAATGTCAGCTCCTTCTTACAATTCGAACATATGGCAACCTAATGTATGAATCCAACAACATGGGCATTGCTGTCGTTCATACACACCTTGCAAGTTTCTCCACATCCCCCATTTCTGATGCTAGTAAACGGGCACATATATTCCTGTTGATATAATTGGTCTCCTTTCTTAATAGCCCTATTCGTAGCCTTTGACCAATCAATCTTGGAATCCCATTTACCTCCAAAACTTTGGAGAATATTAAAATTCTTAGGTTTTGTAGTCCATAAATCAAGATGTAGTGATTTTGTATAGGCATAGAATCTGATATCTGGTAAGAGATTGGCTATAAGGTACCATTTATCTAAATATTTTTGGGAATATAGATCCCCAGCTTCGTGCACCCTAACAATCCGTTCTGATCTATGTATAAGGTAGTTTGCCATATTATCTACAAAATCTTTGCGTTTCGAATCTTTAAGATTCTGTTCCCTACAGGGTCTGGTTCCTTTATACATTCTCTCTATCTTAATCTCATAGCACCATTTTTTACAATCACCCGCTCCTGGACACGTGCTAAGGCGGGGTAAATTCCATATAAGAATATTCTTACTGAGTTTGCGGTTTCCTTTGCTTAGGTACATATTTGCCTCCATAAATTCCGATGGTACTCAAGATATTCTTACAATCTTTCTTCCAAATCCTTGGATCTTTGTATTCAATTCTTCAACATTGCTTACATCAATCCAAGTGATATTATCGGAAGCATCAAGAATTTCAACATAATAAGAAGAGTTAAAGTTAGACAATTTATCAATCAATTCCTTAACGGTCATCTTCGTTTTTTCTCTGTCTTTCATATTATTTTCCTTTCCATTGGTCTTCTATTGGGGGAGGTTCAATAGACATCCACTTTTTACTGCAGAAATGGCACACCCAATTAAAGCAACAAGCTAACTTCTTCCATTCAAATTTATGATCACACATTATTAGGCCCTCATAATTTTAACTCCAAAAAGTTATTTGTTATGATTTTTATATCAAATATCTTCCATACGGATCTGCCTCCACCTGGTATGTCAATTATAAGGCACCGAGTTTTGCCTTTCCATGCCTTTAATACACAATAGGTATTTCCAGAAATACTACCAAATACTATATCTCCAACATTAAATTTATCTTGTGGCATTTGGTTGGTCATTTTGTCTCCTCATGGGGTGGCCATCGGAGCAGGTTTTCCGAACCTGGTGGGCCACGTCCACCTATGCTACCAATTTACAATATGGCCACACTTGGAGCCGATGGAAGGAATTGAACCCTCGGCTTGCTGATTACAGGTCAGCCGCTCTTTCCTACTGAGCTACATCGGCTTATTTGGATATTATTCCTCTTCAATAAGTATACAGGATCCTAAATCTTTACATAGGGAACCTACACATTTGAATTGTGCACACTCCGGCCTTAATATATGTCTTTTATGATGCCCACACACTCTGGTAATCTCCCCGCTGTGCTTACAAAATAAAACGGCATCACAAATATATAATTTAGAGTTTGACTTCATATTTGACATACACTTTTATTTCAGCCCTATCTGTTTTCAACAGTTCCAATTGTTTAGACACCTCTTTACCAACTTCAATAGCAAATGTGTCATCGGTTTGATGATTCTTACCAACCACCCACTTATAATCTTTTTCTATAAGCTTATCTACCTCCCGCGCGGGAGGTTTTGGTTTTCCTTTAGCGATCGCTTTATTTACTTTCTTTGTAATTGCTGCCTGTTCTTTTAGTGTCCCCTGAATTGGAGGTCTACCTACTGGCATAATCTCTTTATCCCGTAATAGTGAAGTAGTTAATCCCACTCTCTCATCATTAGTAAGTTGGCGCCTCATAACGTTGTCTTTAATCGCATAATCCATCATATCCTGATATAAATCCCAAGAGCCCTTGAAGCAGGGTACTTCTTCAATCCCAAGTTCTTGACATACTTTCCATCGTGTTATGCCACAAACTACTTCATTCTTATCGTTTATTACTAAGGGAACTTGGATACCTCGTTCATCAACATCATTCTTAATTCGGTTATAATCTTCTACTTTTATAACCATCTTTTCTTCTATATCTTTATTTGGTTTCACGCTCTTAGTTGGAACTAAGACCACGTGTTTCTTTACTGCCTTGGCTATGGCTTCCCTATTTTTAAGTTTGAGTTCATTAGACAATTTTTCAGCAGCTTTAATATCTTCTTCTGTTGACTTCTTACTCTTTTTAACAGAAGCAAGTACTGTTTTAGCGTCCTCTAATCGTGATTCCTTGGCAAGCCAATCTGCTATACCAATAATTGGTGAACTTTTTGGTTTGTCTACCATTATAATTCTTCTCCTTTCTTTGGTATCCCATCCGTTGGCCGTTTTTGAAATGAAATGGTGATATTCCAAGGGTCTTCATTATGTACTTTTATTTCATAGTCATTAAATATCTGTTCAATTAACCAACCAATGTCCTCTATCTTCATTATAGTGTTTCTCCTTCTTTTGGGATTATTGTAATTTCTACATCCACAGGCGTAAAATCCTCTATGATCGTTTCATTTGACCCTAACTTCCATGTTTGCATGGGATCTTCTAAATCCACTACTCCTATATAATCTCTAAGTAATAATCTTGGGGTTGTCTCTATCCTGCCCAAAAATACCGTACCTATTGGTATATCTCCAACTATAACTTCCTTATTGGAAGAAGGAATATTGGAATAGGGCATTGGCCAAAACCGTAGGATCATATGCTTATTACGTATCTTCATATCTCTTCCTCGACGTATCGTGTCTCTTTTTTATGTCGTTTTAATCCAACTAGAGAATATGTGCCAAATATGCATTCTAAGTCATTGTCATTGCCGTCCTCCTCTTCCATTAAGTTTCTAATTTCGTGCATAGCCTCTTCCTTGGTTCTAAAGGCGGCTATCTCACCGTCATCATCCTCTGGATCAATGACTACGTATAGAAATAACGGATAACTTTCTTTCGGGGCGCTACACTGTAGTTGTTTTGCTTTATTTTTTGGCATAATGATTTTACCTCTCAAACTCCTTATCCTCACAGGTACATTTCTCAGTACAGCAGGATCCTTCCACCTTTATAGACTTATGTCCTGTACCAATGAAACACATGATAACTGCAGGGACTAATATGACCATGGCTATTCCTTGTTTTTTATTTAGTGTATTCTATATTATTCTCTCCTCTCTTTCGATTTGGCATTTTCTGTCTCCTGTCTTGCTTCTATCCACAACCCTATGATAAATCCTGTTATTAATCCCACGAGTCCTGATATTAAACCACATAGAATCAAAGCCTCTTTAGTGTATTCCATATTATTCTCTCCTATTTAAACTAAATACATCTCCTAGTTGTTCTGCTCCTAGTCCCTCCACTTTACACCGGACTTGGCTCCAACATAATCTGCGAACGAGAACCATCCATACATAGCAAATAATACTGTAAAAAATAAGGCTACCTTCTGTGCTTTAATAAGTAGCTTTTTCATTATCATCTCCGTTTATAGTCTCTGCCGCTTTTGTTTCTTCATTAAATTTTATTCCTCTATTTAGTCGTAAATTGACAGCGATTTGGGATGTACCATAATTCAATAACCAAGTATTTCTCCCATCATGGTCTTCTGGCAGCTGCAAAATTAATCCTTCCGCAAATCTTACCCGATTAAAACCAGACTGAATCTCTACCGTAGTCAATTTGACTGGTAGTCTTTTGGTGTGGTTAATTACCCGCTTACCTTTTTTAGGCGGACGTATCTCTCCGGTTTCCCCAAAAAATCTCTTCCAATATTTTGATAGCATTTTAGTCTCCTTCTACAATTATTTTTATTCGTAGATGACGTGAATTACATTTTGTACAAAACCAAAAACTGAAACCGATATATTCCGTTTCTCCTTTTTCAAAGAAGCCACATTGATTACAGACCTTATACCAATTTAGGGTTAAATTAGCCATTTTCCGCCTTATTTATTAATATCAGCTTGGATTCCATATTTATTCCTTACTACTTTTGTTTAAGTTCTTCTTCATAGGATTTAACCTTTTGAACGAAGTTCCTTAGGTCTGTCATAAGGGTGCCGTCTTTGTCTGGAACAAAAATCTCATTGCAGACTTTAATCTCCAATCTTTCAGCTTTACTCAGTAATTCCAATTCTTCAAATGTTAAGTCAAGTTGGATATACTCTATAACAAATCCTCTTCCTATTGATCCTTTATGTTTGGTTTTTATTGGCCTGAATCGGTTTCCATCTATTAACAAATAGACCGAATGACATTCAAGATATTTCCATGAATCGTGGCTAAATACAAACGCTGCTGCAAATCCTAATTTTGTTTTTCCCTTAAATCCGGTCAAAACCCATAAAGTTGGTGAAGAATAAAGAAGTCTGCCATTAGGTTTAGTCTGTATGATTACCTCTCCTGTAAACTTATCTTCTTTTTGAGTAACCTCAGCAAAGGCTATTGAAATAAATCCACTTAAAAAAATCATTGCTAGCACTACTAATAAAATCTTTTTCATTTTATTTCTCCTTCATAATGTTTGTGATATAGATAATACGTACAAGTTTTTTCTTCTTGATCCATTAATGTTGGTACTTTCGGGAATATGGGGGTGCACCCACTAAACAGCACCATAACCAATACAATCAATAATTCTTTCATAGGCCTTCTCCTTGGAGCATATTAGTAGAGGACAAGTTTGGTGACTAGTGTATCCAAACTTGTCCTTTTTAAACATCTGTTAAGGGGAAATGAAACCACTCACCTTTAAATAATTTTGCTTTATATTTCTTATGTAATTCTTTTTCCAGTTTATATGCCTTTTTACCATATCCGCAGTCAAGTTTTTTAATTAATTTAGTTTCAAATGGAAATATGGACTGTAAGTTACATATTCTTGAAGCATTTCCTGATCCAATTTTAACCAACTTTTCTTTCTCCCATAATAGAAAATATACAAATCGTTTTGTTGGGGTATTTTTATATTTTACTATAAGTTCAATCAAATCTTCATCCTTTACTTCTTTCCCACCACGGTCTAATATTAAATTTTTCCTTTTTTGCCCCATCTAATTAACCTCCGTCTTAAGGCGTGTTCCGTCATTTTGCCTAATGCAGTTTGTGCTCCCTTAAATTTATCTTCCAATGTTCTACATTGCAATCTAATTGAAATTCTAAATGGTAAGGTGCAAAGTTTTATTATTTTGGTGGCCCTATCAACAGATCTTTCACTACAATCATTCCTAGTTGCTATGGATTTCTGTGTCAGAATAGGGTTATGGATTATATCCCATACCTCCTCTCAGAATCTAGCGTGGGTGGACGTAAGATGTGGATAATATTTTTGTAGTATTCCCTTATGTTTCATTAAAAAGTCTTTATAATCATTAATCTGTTTTTTGGTCAGTTTCATCTTCAACCTCTACTGTACATCGTCCTAATATATCAATCTTACTATATGAACATCTGTTGATAGCACACCCATGTGTTGGTCATGTGGGCTACGGTGCCCATAGCAATCATCTTTTTTACAAAATAGTACTCCATCACATATAACCTTATTAGGGAGTTTCCTTATCATATTACCTTATAGTACTTACTGCATTGGTTAATATGTTTGGAGAATAGTTCATTATCATCATCAACATCTATATATAATAAAGTTAATAATATACCATCACATTCAGGCAAATGTCCGTGTGTTTTTGAAAATATTTGAGAGGACATACACGTTGGATAGAACTCACATTTCCGTTCATCTGTTACAACATATTTTTCTTTATTATTGAATTGTGCTTGTACTATTTTCCCTTTATAGGCCATATTGGGGCATATGTCTATTTTTACAGTATCTTTTCTAATTTTTGTATCTCCTCAAAGTCTGACAATGCCGAAGCGAGGTCATTATTCCTTATTAAGGAATCATAAATATATTGATCCACTGGTGTCTTGAACTCGTCTTCTATTAGTAAATAGTGATATATGCACGTTTTTGTCTGGCCAATACGGTGTATCCTATCTTGAGATTGTTTGTAGTCAATGAGACTAAAAGTCATGGAGAAGTATATAATATGATTTGCTTCAACAACAGTTAATCCATATCCCCCTGTAGAAATTTGGGCGACTAATACCTTGATTTCAGGAAGGGTTCTGAACTTCTTGATATTAGCCGCCCGAGTTGGTTCAGGGAGACTACCATGAAGGCAAGTACATTTGTACCCATTGGACTTTAAATAATCTTGTATTTGATTTAGTTCTTCAATATAGCGAGCATATATGACTACTTTATCATCGCCAACCTGTGATAGGATCTCCCCTATTAAGTCATATTTAGCTGATGGTATTTTATGTGCTATCTTTTTGTCATCATAAATGAATCCACCTATGATCTGTTGTAACTTAGACAGTTTAGAAAGCACATTATTTACTGTTATTAACCCTCCCTCGTATTCAACATGAAATTCTCTTCTCATCTTATTATAATGAACTGCTTGTTGGGCCGTTAGGTGGCACTTTCTTATCTCTGTAACCTTTGGTGGTAAGTCTACACAATCCTCTTTGCGTAATCTAACAGCCCTAAGATATAACTTTGACAGAAATTCTTCACGCTTGTCCTCTCTAAGAATCCAATGGGGGTAGGCATCCCCAACATTATCCATATAATTATTGCGGGCCTCGTGTATATTCTCCCCAAAGGTTTGTCCTCCATCCATCGCCCGATAAATGGTAAAAATATCCTGTAAATCCTGGGGTATAAAAGTCCCCGACAAGAACATTGAGTACTTAATACCATCACATAAGGCTATCAAAGCCTGTGTTCTTTTAGCCTCTATGGATTTAATCATTGTAGCCTCATCACACACAATCATATTCCCATTGTGGAATTTACCCATTAGAGCCATAAACATTGACATCTTCCCAATACCTCTACTAGCTATAGCATCATAGGTAATTAAGTATATTTGACTATCACCATTTAGCTTGTTAATTCGTTGTTCCATAGTTCCAGATAGAGTAGTAACTGTAAATGAAGTATGTTTCTTAATTTCATCTCTCCAGGAGGACATTACTGAGACGGGACATACAACAAGCATGTACTTTACTAACCCTATAGAATATAAGGCATCAAATTTGGAAAGGGCAACCAAAGATTTTCCTACGCCACACGATGACCAATCGGCTGTTTTTGGGGCCCTAATATGGAATTGGTTAACGCTTGCAAGTTGATGCTTACGCAAGCTGGTAGTAGTATTAATCATTCTTCTGTTTTAGAGTTAGAGTCCTGCAACATTTATATTGTACCATATCAAATAACTTATTACTATTAGAATCATAATAACGACCATCAATTTGAGTTACGACTCCATTAAGTCTCCGTCGTTCATTACACGTGTTATAGTTGTAACAAAATCCCTTTTCTTTATTATTCCTATGACATTTATCTACCATTATTATTGTAAGAGTCAATGGTGACCATTCAAGTCGTATTATATCACCAACTTTTACTTCCCTTGAAGTAACTCTTTTGTATGCCATTTATTCCTCTATTTTTATGCACTTACAAGTAGAGAAGGAATCACATTGACTTACAGAGCCTTTAGGTCTATATGGATGTGGCTTCGCGTGTACACATAAATGAAGTATTTCACAGTTTATGCAATAAATACATATCATTTTAGGTACTTTTTTAGTTCTTTTTGCCACTTCTCTTTCTCTTTATCCCTTTTATAGACAGTCTCTGGATCAATAATCCTGTCAGGTTTGGGGATCGGAATTCTTATCTTCCATATTTTTCTGTGTCTATTTATCTTTGGCATTGGAGTACTCTTCATCATTAAATTATATTTTATCTCTTAATTGAAATACATGCTTGACTCGTTGTTCTATTACAAAACTTGTAAGCACAATAACCGTTTTCTTCATGTATTGTACCGTGGGTACATACTTCACAGTTAGGAGAAAGTATGAATCCAGGGCATATTCGTTTATAGGCTTTGGATTTAGCCTTAGTATGCACAATATGTTTATGGGTACTTATTTCTTTATTAGCTTTGTTCAATTAATAAACACCTCGCATGGGCATCAGGCTCACCGTGGGGTAAGTTTACAGAGCAGGTTCCCTTGCAGTCGCCTCTTTCAATTCCATTAAATTTATGGGGTACGGAATGTGAACATTCCTCCCCCAATCCCACAGTAAAATATTGCATCACAAATGCACATTTCACCGTTTTTTGGTTTTATTCTTTTTCTTCCCATAGCCTATCCTAATACATTTTGCTGCTTCCCCATAGCATGTGTGTATTCCACATGAATCCTCCTTCCAATTATGAAGTTTCCTATGGGGACATAAGAAATTGGGCTTGGGTTGTTCTGGACAGTTTAATGTATTAATACAAATATATTCGTATTCTTTCATTCTCACATCCTTACTCATTTTGACTTAAATTTCCTAGGCTTCCACTCTTTTGATTTAAGAATATCTTGTATCCGTTTTTCAGCCTTTGGGCTGTCCTTTTGTGGTACGATGTGAAGTTGGCAATAATCTTTATTGAATCTGCTTATAGCCATTTCGTCAATATACTCGTGTCCATGAGAGAATGCCTGTCTTGGCTGGATGGATATTACATCACTATGTACCTGTACCATAAAATGGCCTATCCAGTAAGTCCCTTCCTCTAGAAGTGGTGGTCTAATGAGTTTGTCCTTCATAGAGCCTCCATAAATTAAGCAGTGGTTATAAACCAGATATCGTGTTGAATGCGTAATTTCCAATCTTTACCACAAATTAAGTATTGATCCCAGTCTAACACCATCCATATCTTCATTTTCTTTTCCCATGACAAAATGTCCTATTTTATACCAAATGTGGACAGCAATACACAACATTATAAGAAATTCATAATCCTTGCCTCTATTATTTATATGTAACTTTTTCTTTCATTTAATGACCACAAGGGATAGATCTCCAGAAATGGTAAAAATGGTACAATTACCTTAGTCTTTACTATTTTTGTATCTACCAATCTCCGCTTCATTATCAATAGTATCCTCTACTTGGATATTTGTTGATATAAGTTTAATTTTGTGTTTGGAATTATGTGAGTAGGACGACCACCCACTACCATCTGGATTACAATAGATAGCAGGTGGCCAGAAAGGATCTTCATATATATTTCTATTTACGTATTTCATCCATTTAGGCTTCTGCCAGAAGAAGGTATTCTTCCAGCAGCAATCTTGTACGGAACATAGGATAAATTCGGAACATATATGTACATATCTCTTTTTCATATGATTGGTATTATTGCTATATCCTTGTTAGTTACTGTGTATTTGGGATTTAGTGGACGGGGTCCATACGTTCCTTTGTATATTTGTGGGTCATATTCAGAGGTTACCACCATAGTAATGCCATTAGCCTTTCCTAGGCAGATGTAGGAACTCCACAGTAGTTCCTTAAGATGGGTGTCCCCATAATTCTTCCACAACTTTGGATGGTATATAGTACCACTTCTATCGTATGGGTCCTTATATCTCTTTGGGGTTAAGAATGCCGGGGACAACACCCTAAAACCAGAGGCCAAAGTTAGTGGTGGATTGGCGTGGGAGTATGGATTTCTTTCTCTATGTGTTTTCTTGGCCCCTCGTATGAAGTATGCGAATTCCTTACCCATTTTGGCTTTGGATATCTTAATCCATGGAAGAATGAATGGTTGTAGATGTTTAAATAATTCTCCAAACCCATAGGTGGAACACATGTCTTCCTTATCTGATAATATGTAAGCTATCGTTTTCTTTCCGGTTCTGTGGTTACCGATAAGGGTCTTGAGGAGTTGCTTTATATAATCACTTACTCTAATACCTTCAAGGTTGGGATTTTGTAAAGCTAGATTTATAACCCCCAATTCTAAATGTTTGAGTACTTCTCCCATAAGATGGTTCCACTCGGGGGTATGTCGTTCGGGTATTTTAACCCACTTTGTGGAATAGTCGTGTTTAGGCTTCATCATTTACCTCTTTATTGTAGCAGTGTCTTGTGGCTTCTTCCGTGCGGAAAGTATCTATGTTTAAAACCTTATACATGTAGGGACATGGGAAATTTTGGCAGTCCCATGGTGGATGGGGTAATTCTAAATCGCATTGGCAAACTTCTAATATACAAAAGGGACGTCCTATTATGTGTCTTACTAGACTGCCTATTTCAAAAGGCTTATTTTTTTACTCCCCACCTTCTATCCTTATTTGTTCATTGTGGCAATGTCTGGTCTCTTGCACTACCATCATACTTTCTATATCTAAGCATTTGTACATATAGGGGAATACACACTTCTTACAAGGAGATATATTGGTATAGTTTGGATTGTTCTCATCACATGGTCTTACTGACAACACCACAAAACTTCTGTTAGCAGAGATATGCCTCAAAGTATCTCCAACTTTATAAGCAAAGACTTTTCCCATTAATATCTCCTTTTACGCCCCCTAGGATCACGATCATCCATTGTAATTACATCACCGAATGGTGGATTGTCCCATACATTCTTATAGAAATGGGAATCTTGGGTTAGAACCCACAATACGGGGTACTCAGGAACCTTATCCGGAAAGCTATTGCACTCCCCATCAGTAAGATATATCAAGCAAGCAGGCTCAAGTCCTTCTTTATCTACCCATTTGAAGGGCTCCTTGTAACAAGTTCCACCACCACCCTTGGGTTTATGTATATCGTCTTGGAACGAGAGCTCTTGGGCAGAGGCTACTCGGGTATCACATCCAAGTAACCAGAAGGATTTATTGGGGAATTGTATTAGAATCCCCCTTACTTCACTCATTAAATCGACAAGGTCTTGATCCGTAATTGACCCAGAGGTATCAACTACAAACACCAAGTCCCCTATTTCAGGCTCATCCAAAGATGGTAAGTAAATTCCATGGGATACAAATCGTTTGTTTGGCAATTTCCATGTATAGTCCGTAAGTACGTGGATAGTTAGGAACTTTGCTAATACTTCCCTCCAAGGAATCCTGGGATTCAATAAATCACCAAGCAGCCTTTCGATATCAGCTGGCAATCTTCCTGCCATTTTGGCTATTAAGGCTGCCTCTTTTACATTGGCTTTGATCTCTTTTGAGATTTCATCTATCTCATCACCGGTGAGGGGCCTCCCGTTCTTGTCCGTCATGTCGTCAACATTTCCGATGTTCCATCCAGATGGAAGTTTCAGGGTCTTCATTGAGGGAAGCTGTTCATATATCTGTTCAGCATACATATCCTTGTAATTGTCATCCAAGAGTATGTTCTTAGGAAGTGTCATATGGGCATCTCGGAGTAGTAAATTGATGGCATAGTCAGCAGCAATATTCCACTTTTGTATATCTCTGGTTCCACGTCGTAGCATATGTTCAAAGATGATGTGGTAAATTTCGTGGCACATTACCGTTATTAATTCAGGAACGGTTAAGCTATCCACGAATGCGGGATTATAAACTATGCACTTTCCGTTGGTTCCCATTGTTGGACAATTTGGGTCTTCATTGAAAGACAGTCTTAGCAGAAGTGACGCAAAGAAACAGTGGTGAAGTAGTAATTGGCTTTTCGCTTTATCCATATTTGAGAATTTACTCATGTTTAGCTCCTTTCTTTAAAGGAATACATCGAATTTTTATTCCATCTGCATATGTGTATGTTGGCACACCACATGTGTGCCCCCATTCGTGAGAATGGGCGTGTCCGCAACCACACGCAGCATACCCACAAATTACAATGCCAGTGCATAGGTGTTGTGGTTTAAGTCTTATTGGTTTTGTCATTGTTTAATTTCTTCTCTATATTAGATGTAGCTCTATTAAGTTGCCATTTGAGATAGGCTCGAAAGGTCTTCCATCCTGCTATAAATCCTATTATAAGCAGAAGAAGATCTGTAATTATTAGGGTTGCTGTGGTCATTATATCCTCCTGAGTTCTGTAAAATATTTATTATCGTCTACACAGAACGAATGAATGGTAAACATGGGCCATAGCTCATTTCCTTCTATAATAAGAACCTTCCATTGTTCTTTGCTTTTACACACATTAAACCCCCAACATTGTGTGGGTTCGTTGGCACATAGTCGTCTTCCTAAAACGGTAGCCTTAAAGGAGTATTTTGGGGATGTTGGTGTAAATCTAATGAGTTTTCCTACTGCGTATCGCATGGTTTTACCTTCCCATTTCGTATGGTTACTTCGTACATACATGAATTATTTTCTATACACCATTCACATATGTCTAGGGGATGCCACCTGTGCATCTCATCTTCGAGGACTACCACCTTCCACCTACGGCAGTTACCAGAGTCCTTGTTTTGACATGGGAAATCCAAACCGCACGGTCCCGTACCCTTTCCAATTACGGAAACTAGCACGCCATTGGATAAGCAACCGGAAGTTCGTGTATAATAAATCAATTTACCAAGTTTGTATTTGATCATATTTGATTTCCCTCATGTAGGGGTTTTCTGCGATACACCAGCTACCCATGGTACAATAACTGGATAAGACCCAACTTTGGATTCTAATGGCGTGAGACCTTA
>ERZ1292629.2958-Hain-H43-01um-R1-2958-length-13630-cov-9_pt1 | contig 13630 bp, 21 predicted proteins | sample MGYA00564399_ERZ1292629 | MGnify/ENA primary metagenome ERZ1292629 (study PRJEB36523, sample SAMEA6512636) | groundwater metagenome | collected 2019-01-08 | study: AquaDiva: Metagenomics assemblies of 32 groundwater samples
AGGAGCCGTCTTTTGAAGCGAAGCCGTAGCCGTCTTTGGCTTTTTTGATTTGCCAGTCCCCTGCTGTTACCATAGGCTCTATGCAAATTACCATGCCTTCTGAAAGCTTTTGACTGCCTCCTCTTTTGCCAAAATTGGGAATTGCCGGGTCTTCGTGAATATTTTTTCCAATGCCATGCCCGCATAAATCCCTGATAACAGAAAAACCCTGGCCCTCAACATATCTTTGAACGGTGTTTCCTATGTCTCCAATAGTGTTTCCTATTTTTGTTTTTTTAATTCCTCTTTTTAAAGCTTTTCTGGCAACCATAATAAGCCGTTTTGCCTCAAAAGAGGTTTTTCCAATTGCGATTGTTTCAGCCATGTCTGTGTGATAACCTTTGTAAAAAACGCCAAGGTCTAAACAAACAACGTCGCCCTCTTTTAAAATTCTTGAAGAAGGGAGGCAGTGCACAACTTCTTCATTTATTGAAATACATATAGAGTGGGGAAAGCTGTGATATCCCTTAAAAGATGGCGTTGCTCCGTATTTTAAAATAAGAGCCTCGCAGGCCCTGTCTAGATCAATGGTGGCTATTCCGGGCTTTGCCAGATTTTTTATTTCTTTCAAAACTTTTGCCAAAATCTTGCCGCCTTCTTGCATTATTAAAATTTCTTTTTGTGATTTTATGGTAATCATTAAAAAAATTATTTTACTGCTTCCAGAACGTCTTTAAAAACATCTGCTACCGTCTGTTCTCCGTTTATTTTTTTAACAGATATACCCTCTTTATCAATACAATTTACCACGGGATATGTTTGCTCGGCAAAAACTTTCAGCCGATTTTTTATGGTTTCAGGATCATCAAGACTTTTTCTTCTTACAAGTTTTGAGCCGTCAAGCGGACAGTTATTAAGACCTTCTGTTTCTTTATTAAACAAAATTGAGTGCCTTATCAGCTCGCAAATACGCCTATGCGAATTTCTGAAAATTGTTGTTTCTGCTAAAATTTCAAGCAAGACAAATTTTATATTTTCCTGCCCATAAAGCTCTTTTAAAAGGGGTATCTCCTTTTCAGCTTCATAAACAGTTCTTGGAGAACCGGAAAAAATAATTGATTTTCCCTGCAGGGCTAGCTCTTTTATCTTTTCCGCCATTAAATTCACCACAAAAGGCGGACTATTAAGTTCGCCCGCTTCCCAACGTTTTTTTTCGTCTTCAACTTTAAAATCTTGTCCGTCTACATTAAAAACTTTATCTGGAGCTTCGTTTTGAAAACAAGCTTCAATAACTTTACTTGATTCAAAATGATAATATCCCAATTTATCAGATAAGAGCTCGGCCTGGGTTCCTTTGCCAGCCCCCGGAGGCCCGAATAATATAATAATCTGTTTTTGCATTTTTTTTATTTAAGCGAGATAGCAAATTTTAAAATTAATTCCGCAGGGCAGGCTTGCTGTTGAGCGATATTAAAAGGTGTCGTATTCTCTCATTTGAAGCTGAGAGTTTACCTGGCGCATTGTGTCTAAAACAACGCTAACGACTATTAAAAGAGATGTTCCTCCGATTAAAAAACCAAATCCCGCTACGCCGGTAAGCCCCGCAATAATAGAGGGCAAAACAGCTATTAATCCTAAAAATATAGCGCCCGTAAACAAAACCCTGTTTAAAATATGTTTTAAAAAATCTGTAGTAGGCTTTCCGGGCCTTACTCCCGGTATAAACCCTCCCATTTTTTGAAGATTATCGGCAACGGTTTTCGGATCAAATGTAACTGCAGTATAAAAATAGGTAAATAAAATAACCATTATAAAATATAATATTCCGTGAATCCAAATATTATTAAAAAAATTGCCTATGGCTGTAGCAACAACGCCAACCATCCCCGGATTTCCGCCAAAAAATCCAGCAATCATTCCGGGAAATAAAAGAATAGAAAGGGCGAAGATAATAGGAATAACTCCTGCCGGATTAACATTCAGGGGCAAGTATGTTGAAAATCCGCCGTACATTTTAGCGCCCCTTACTCTTTTTGCGTAAGAAATAGGTATGTTTCTGCGGGCTTCTGTAATTAAAACAACGCCGGCTATTATAATCACAGCTAAGAAGAAAAACAGAATATAAGAAGGAATTTTTGAAGGATCCCAGCTTACAAATGTCTGAAATATGCTTATTGGAAGATTGGCCACAATTCCGGCAAAAATTAAAAGAGAAGTGCCGTTTCCCATTCCCTGCTCTGAAATAATTTCTCCCAGCCACATCAAAAACACAGCTCCGGCTGCAATAGTAATGATAGAGCTGATTAAAATTGGCAGAGAAAGCCCTGTAATAATCCCCTGTCTTTGAAACACTGTAAGCATTCCATATCCTTCAAAAAGAGCCAAGGGAATTGTAAGTATTCTTGAATATTGGTTAAACTTTTGACGCCCCTGTTCTCCTTCTTCTTTATAAATTCTTTCTAGGGCCGGAAAAATCATTGTAAGCAATTGTAAAATAATAGTAGCTGTAATATAAGGCCCCAATCCCAGCAAAACAATGGAAAAATTGCTCAAGGCCCCGCCGGCAAATATGTTTAAAAGGCCAAAAACCTGATTTTCGGCAAAAAATTTCCTTAAATTTTCTGTTCCGATTCCCGGAATAGGTATATTAGCGGCAATTCTAAAAACAACAAAAATAAAAATTATAAAAATAATTTTATTTCTCAGTTCTTTGTTTTTGAAAATAAATAATATCTTATCATACCACATAATCGTTCGCCCTATCGGGCTCACTTAAGTTAAAAGTTAAAAGTCAAAAGCTTAAAGTAAAATTAAAAGTAAAAAGTATTAAAAAATTCATAATATACTTTTAACTTTTAATTTTAGACTTTTAATTTTATTATGCCGCCGGCTTTTTCTATGGCATCTTTGGCCTTCTTTGAAACTTTGCAATTCTCTATAATTATTTTTTTTGTAAGAATGCCTTTGCCTAAAATTTTAACACCGGGAGTCTTTCCTTTTATTGTATGAATAATTCCTTTTTTAATCAAATTATCAGGGTTTATAATTTCTCCCTGCTCTGAAATTTTTTCTAAAATATCAAGATTAACAACCGCTGAAAAATCGTTTAAAACAAAACTTCTATATCCCTTTAGTTTTGGATATCTTTTTATCAGTTCTCTTATGATTGGCGCCATTTTCCTGCCGGCCCTTGAACTTTGCCCCTTGTTTCCTTTTCCGGAATAAGTGCCCTTTTTTCCTCCCCGGCCGACTCTTTTTTTGCTTTTATTTTTATGTTTTGGCTTTAATTCGTGTATCTGCATATAAAAATAGTTAAAAATTAAAAGTCTAAAATTAAAAATATATTTAAACTTTTAACTTTTGACTTTTAACTTTTTAAGGGCTTCTATTGTCGCCCTAGCGTTGTTAAGTTTGTTTTTTGAGCCAGAAAGAATTTTTGAAGAAATATTTTTAATGCCCGCCAAGTCGCAAATTGTTCTTACTGCTCCGCCCGCAACCAAGCCTCTGCCTTTTTTCTGAGGCTTTAATAATATCTTTGCAGGCCCTACTTTTGCTTCAACTTCGTGGGCAATGGTTCCCTCTACAATTACAACATTTACCAAATTTTTTCTAGCCCTTCTTGTTGCCTTTTCAATTGCCTGAGATACGTCTCTGCCCTTGTCTATTCCTATGCCAATTTTGCCTTTTTTGTCTCCAGCCGCCACGACCGCCCTAAAACTCATGCGCTTGCCCCCGCCAGTAACTCTGGTAACCCTGGCAAGGTCTAAAAGCTTTGAATCAATATCGTCTTTAACGGCATTTCTGTTTTTTGGACCTCCAAAACCATATTTGCCGACTTTTCTAAAGCCGCTGTCTTTATTTGTGTTTATTTTTTTCTCTTCTATTTTTTGTTCTTCCATAATAATTAAATTAAAATTTAAGCCCTCCTTCTCTGGCTCCTTGAGCTAAAAATTTTATTCTGCCGCGGAAAACAATCCCACCCCTATCAAAAACAATTTTTTCAATTGATTTTGCAACAGCTTTTTTAGCAATTAATTTTCCGACTTCAAGGGCAACGATCACTTTCTTTTTCCCTTTTGTTTCTTCAATTTCTTTATCTGACGCAGACAACAAAACCATTGCCTTGTTATCATCAATAAGCTGGGCATAAATATGGCTATTAGATCTAAACACAAAAAGTCTTGGCTTTTCTTGGGTGCCGCGTATTTTTATTCTTATTTTTTTATGCCTTCTTTGCCGTTTTAATTGTTTTTCCTGCATTTTTTATAAAAATATATTATTTTTTGGTTGCCACCACTTTCTTACCTTCTTTTCTTCTTATTTTTTCTCCCTGATATTTTATTCCCTTGCCTTTATATGGCTCTGATTTTTTAACTTTTCTGATTATAGCTGCAATTTGTCCTACTTTTTCTTTGTCTATGCCGAAAACAGTAATCACGTTTTTTTCGACTAAAAAATTAATCCCTTCCGGTTTTTTTATTTTAACAGGATTGGTAAATCCGACATTTAAAATCAAATTTTCTCCTTCTGCGACCGCCTTGTATCCTATACCCTCTATTTCTAATTTCTTTTCAAATCCGCTGGCTGCCCCAATAATCATATTAGAAATAAGGGCGCGATACAGACCCCAAAACCCCCTTGCTCTGTTTGATAAATTTTCTTTATGCGGGGAAACCAAAATTTCATTTTCTTTTATTTCTGCTTTAATTTCTTTTGGCATTTCTATTTTTAATTCTCCTTTGGGTCCAAAAACCGCGAGGTTTTGTCCCTCAATTTTCACCTTCACGGTTTCCGGTATTTTAATTGATTTTTTTCCTATTCTTGACATAATTTACCAAATTTCTAATAATATTTCTCCTCCTAATTTTTGTTTTCTTGCTTCTTTGTTTGTCATTAATCCTTTTGGCGTTGAAACTATTGATATTCCATAACCCCCCCTGACTCTTTTTAATTCTGATGATTTTGAATAAATTCTTTGGCCGGGCTTGGAAACTCTTTTTAATCCTGAAATTGCGGAAACGCCATTTTCGTATTTTAAAAATATTTTTATTTCTTTATTTTTTTCTTTAATATTTTTTTTAATTTCTCCCACAAATCCCTCTTTTGATAAAATGCCGGCGATTTCATATTTTATTTTTGAAAAAGGAACTAAAATTTCCTCTTTCAAAAGAGCTTTTGCGTTTCTTATTATATTTAACATATCTGTTATTGGGTCTGTCATATATTTTTTTTAAAATTACCAACTTGATTTTTTTATACCGGGTATTTCGCCTTTATTTGCCAGCTCCCTAAAGCATATTCTGCAAAGGCCGAAGCTTCTCATATATCCCCTTCTTCTTCCGCACTTAAAACATCTCCTAATAGTTCTTGAAGAATATTTTGGCTTATTTTTTGCTTTTGCTATTTGTGATGTTTTTGCCATAAATTTTTTAACGCAGCGATATAATTATATTTTTATCGGAAGGCCTAATAATTTATATAACTCCAATCCTTCTTCTTTTGATTTGGCGTTTGTTACAATCGTTATTTCAAAACCAAAAATAGTTTTTTCTTTTTCTGTAAAAATTTCCGGGAAAGAAATGTGTTCTTTAAAACCAATATTAAGGTTTCCTCTTTTGTCTATTGATTTTGGGCTAATTCCTTTAAAGTCGTGAGATCTTGGCAAAGACAAATAAATCAGCCTTTCTAAAAAATCCCACATTTTTCCTTTTCTTAATGTTGCCATAGCGGCAATTTCCAAACCCTCGCGAAGCTTGAATCCGGCAATTGATTTTTTAGATTTCATTATTTTTGTTTTTTGCCCCGCAATCAAAGATAAATCTTGCGCAACGGCATTTTGTATTTTTTCTCTTTCTCCGGCGGCTTTGCCTGCGACGTTTTTGCCAAAAGAGCTGTTTATTACAACTTTTTTGATAGAAGGCACAGCCATAATATTTTTGTATCCAAAAATTTTCATCATTCCCGGCGCAACTTCCTTTTTATATTTTTCCTGTAATTTTGTCATTTTAAAATTTTTATATTTCTTGCAGACATTTTTTACAAATTCTTTGTTTCTTTTCTCCTTCAATTTTATATCCTACTCTTGATGCCTTTCCACACCTGGGACAAATTATTTTAACATTGGAAATATTCAGAGCTGATAATATTTTCACAATCTGGCCTTTTTCTCCGCTTTTTTTCGGCTTTGAATGTTTCTTTTTTAAATTAATTCCTTCTACTAAAAGGCCGCTCTCTTTTGGCAAAGATTTTAAAACCTTTCCTGTTCTGCCTTTGTCTTTTCCTGCTATGATTAAAACATTGTCGCCTTTCTTTATTTTCACCCCGTTAGAAGTCTGGGCAAAAATATTTTTATAAAAATATTTTTGCTTGCGCTTAATTAATTATTTTTTTATGCAATATTATTCCCCGCCAAAGTATTTACGACCGTATCCATACTTCTAACGGGGTTCATAACAATTCTGTTGCCATCATGGCAATTTTATCAAAACCTTTTTCTTTTAATTCTCTGGCCGTAGGCCCGAAAACTCTTCCTCCTTTGGGGAGCTTTCCGTCTCCTAAAATTACAGCCGCGTTATCGTCAAAGCGGATATAAGAACCGTCAGCTCTTTTATATTCTTTTCTCTGCCTTATTACAACTGCTTTTACTTTTTCATGTTTTTTAACCAACTTTCTCGGCTCTGCTTTTTTTACCGCAGCCACAATTATATCGCCCAATTGCGCGTATCTTTTTCTTGTTCCGCCCAAAACGTTAATAACCTGGATAATTTTTGCTCCGGAGTTGTCGGCTACTTTTAACATTGACCTTAGCTGTATCATATAATTTTAAATTTTTGAAATTACTATCCATCTTTTATCTTTTGACATCGGCTTTGTTTCTTCTATCACAACTTTGTCTCCAACGCGATATTGCTTGGTTTCGTCGTGAACTTTATATTTTTTGTGGGTTTTATACCTTCTTTTATATTTTGGATGCTCTTTAATCCTTTCAACCTGAACCACTGCTGTTTTTTGCATCTTGTCTGAAACCACAATTCCTGTTAATTTTTTCTTGGCCATAATTGTATTATTTATTAGTCCTGTTGCGAAATAAGAATTTGCGCCTAAATTTGAAATTTTGGCTGCAAATTTGGAAAAACTCGTCGGCTTATACTCTGTATAAACCTCCTCATTTTTCCAAATTTTCGCTCAAAATTTCTGCATTTCGCTTGCTAATCTTATTTCGCAACAGGACTATTTTCTCGCAAAATGGTTAAAATTTTGGCGATCTCTTTTTTCGATTGGCTAATTTCTTTAACATTCTTTAATTTATTTGAAGAAAATTTAAACCTGAGATCGCTTAATCTTTTTCTAAGATCATAAACCGATTTTTCCAGTTCTTTTTTATCTATTTTTCTTAATTCTTTTGTTTTCATAATTATATTTTATGGTTTATGTTTCTCTTTTAACAAATTTTGTCTTAATTGGCAACTTATTAGCCGCTCCTCTTAAAGCCTCTCTGGCTATTTCTTCTTTAAGGCCGTCTAATTCAAAAATAATTCTGCCCGGTTTTATAGGAAAAACATAATGGTCAACCGCTCCTTTGCCTCCGCCCATTCCAACTTCGGCCCCCTTGGCAGTCACGGGTTTATCTGGAAAAACTCTCGTCCAAAGCTTTCCTCCTTTTTTAAGGTGTCTTATTATGCATCTTCTGGCAGATTCCAGTTGGCGCGAAGACAGCCACTTTGTTTCCAAAGACTTTAATCCAAAAATTCCAAAATTAAGATCGGTTGCCCGGGTTTCAACTCCTTTTGACCTTCCTTTGTGCCACTTTCTGTGTTTAACTTTTTTCGGCATTAATATTGACATAAATTTATTCGAATTTTTCTCCTTTATATATCCACACCTTTATTCCTATTGCCCCATAAGTGCAGTGCGCTTCATGTTGAGCATAATCAATGTCGGCTCTTATTGTGTTGCGGGGCAGACGCCCTTCTTTCAGCCATTCTTTTCTGGCAATTTCAACTCCGTTTAGCCTTCCTGATAATTCTATCCTAATGCCTTTTGCTTCCTTGTTTTGAATCACTCTTTCTATGGTTTTTTTTAAAACTTGGCGAAATGGTATTCTCTTTTCTATTTGTTGCGACGCCATTTGGGCGACCAAAGAGGCCGAAATCCAGGGATTTTTTATTTCTCTAATTTCTATTCTTGTTTCTCTTTTTGCTTTGCTGTTTTCTTTGCTTCTGTTTATTTGAATCAAAGATCCCTTGGCATAAGAATCTTTATTTTTCTTGAGATTTTTTTCTATCTCTTTTTTCAAATTTTCAACACCCTCTCCGCCCCGGCCGATAATAATTCCCGGCCTTGCTGTTTCAATAATAATATTTATTTTATTTGCCGAGTGTTCTATTTCTATATTAGCAACTGAAGCCTCTGCCAATTTTTTTCTTAAAAAATCTTTAATTAAAAAATCCTCCTCAAGATATTGAGACATTTTTTTTCCGTAAAAACCGCGGATATTCCAGTCCTCTATTCCTTTTATTCTAAACGATTTTGGATGAACTTTGTGAGCCATAAACGCTTTGCTAAATTAAAAGTTTAAAGTCAAAAATTAAAAGTATTATCATTGCCTCAAAATTTATTACCTTCGTTATACTTTAGATTTAATATTTTATTTTTAACTTTTGACTTTAGACTTTTGACTTATTTTTATCTTTGGTTTTTGATTTATTTTTAATTATCTTTCCCGCATAATTTATTTCACTCAGAACTAAAGTAATGTGCGATGTTCTTTTTTCTATAGGATATGCCCTGCCGCGAGACATCGGATGAGATCTTTTTAATTTTGGCCCTTCGTTTGCTATAATTTTAGAAATATAAAGATTTGATTCTGAAAGGGAAAAATTATGCTTTGCAGAGGCAATGGCGCTTTCTAAAAGTTTTAAAACATTTCTTGCCGACTTGTTTGTTGTAAATAAAAGTATTGATTTGGCTTCAACCGCTTTTTTTCCCCTTACTAAATCAATAACCTGCCTTACTTTTCTGGGCGCTGTTCTTAGGTTGTTTAACTTTGCTTTAATTTCCATATCATTAGTCCTATTATTTTTTTATTGTTTCTTTTTTCACGGCTTCGGTTTTTGTTGCTTCTTTCTGCTCTGCTCCCTGTTCTATTTCTCTTTGCATTCTGCCTCCGTGTCTTATGAACTTGGTTGAAGGAGAAAATTCTCCAAATTTATGGCCAACCATATCCTCTGAAACAAAAACAGACGCAAATTCCTTGCCATTATGCACGCCGAAAGTATGACCTACCATTTCTGGAGAAATTGTAGAATGCCTTGCCCAAGTCTTAATAATTACCTTTTCGTCCTTTCTCAATTTCAACACTTTTTCTAATAATTTTTGGTCTATATATGGACCCTTTTTTAAACTTCTTGACATAAATTTCTTTGGTAATTTCTACTTTTTTCTTCTTTGTATGATTAATTTATTTGACCATTTTTTCCGTTTTCTTGTTTTTACTCCCAGAGCGTGCTTTCCCCAGGGAGTTTTAGGATACTTCAATCCAATTGGCTGTCTGCCTTCGCCTCCTCCGTGAGGATGGTCAACGGGATTCATAGCAGAGCCTCTTACATGGGGTCTTCTTCCTTTTAGTCTTGACTTGCCTGCTTTTCCTACTCTATAAAATCTATTTTCCGGATTTGAAACCTCGCCAATCGAAGCAAAACACTCGCCGCTGAATATTCTAATTTCAGTAGATGGCATTTTTAAATTTATTTTCCCTTCTTCCTGGGCTAAAATTTGGGCCGAGCTTCCCGCGCTCCTTACTATTTTTCCTCCCTTGCCCGGCTCTAATTCTATATTATATACCGCCGCGCCAACCGGTATGTTTTTTAATTTCATTCTGTTGCCTGGAGCCAAGGGAGCTTTGTCAGAAAATATAATTTCATCTCCTATTTTTAAATTTTGCGGGGCTACAATATATTTCCTCTGCTTGTCTTGATATTCTATCAAAGCAATAAAGGCTGTTCTGTTTGGGTCGTATTCAGTTGCTATAACCTTGGCTGGCGCATCCATTCTTGTCTCCATAAATTCAATAATTCTATAAAGTTTTTTTACTCCTCCTCCCTTATGCCTTACTGTAATTCTTCCAGAAGAGCTTGACCTGCCAACGCTCCTTCTGACGTATTTTAAAAGATTCTTTTCCGCTTTTTTCTTTGTAAGCTCTGAAAAGTTTATCCCCGTCATACCACGTCTTGATGGCGTTGTTGGTTTGTATATCTTCATAATTATGAGTGAGGAAGATATGAAAATTTATTTTCATATCGACCGAGCGATTAATTATATAAATTGCGTTAGCAATTTCTATAGTATTTCAATTTTTTGGCCTTGTTTTATTTTTACAACTGCTTTTATATATCCTTTTTTCTGCCCCTGAATTTTTCCTATTCTTCTTTTTTTCAAAGGAATCTTTGTTATATTCACAGATAAAACATCTACTCCATAAACTCCTTCCACTGATTTTTTTATTTCGTTTTTATTGTAATTGGGAGAAACCTTAAAAACATATTGGTTTTCCTCTGCAGAATAAGTTGTTTTTTCAGAAATGTGCGGTTCTCTTACGGCTTCATAAGAAAAATTAACAACCTTTTTTGCTGTTTGTTTTACCGGGGCTTCATAATTTTGCGGTTTTTCTTCTAATGGTTTATTTTTCGGTTTTTTTGCTGTGGTTTCCGCTTTTTTCTTGCCTTTTTTTCTTTTTAAAAAATCAAACAATGACATTGAATTTATTTTATAAATGTTTCTTTTATTGTTTTTATGCTGTCTTTGGTCATTAATAAATATTTATGATTAAGCAAGTCCAGAATATTCAAATTCCTTGATTCTGTAATGGCTGTTTTTTTTATATTTCTGGCAGATAAATATATATTTTTATCATATTTTGGCAAAGAAATCAATATACTCGCTCCTTTTATGGGCAGTTTGCTTAATGTTTTTAATATCTCTTTTGTTTTTGGCTTTTCCATATCAATTTTATCTAAAACAACTAATTGTTTGTCCTTGGCCTTTTGGCTTAAAACCATAAACAAAGCCTTTCTTCTCATTTTTTTAGGAATATCTCTTTCAAATACTTTTTCAGTTCTTGGGCCAAAAGTAATTCCTCCTCCTCTCCATAATGGCGACCTAATTGACCCATGCCTTGCCCTTCCTGTTCCTTTCTGTCTCCATGGCTTTTTACCAGAACCCTGCACCTCGCCCCTGTTTTTTGTGTGAGCTGAAACCTGTCTTTTGTTAGCCATTTGCAAAACTGCCACCTGGTGAACCAAGTCAGAATTTAAAGCAATTTCAAAAATCTCTTTTGGTAAAAGAGCTGTTCCTGTTACTTCTCCTTGTTGATTGTAAATATCAATTTTCATATTTTTAATTGCCACGAATTTCAAGCAGTGTTCCCTTGTGCCCGGGTATTGCTCCCTTTATCGCCAATAAATTATTTTCTTTATCAATTTTCATTATTTTTAAATTTTTAACCGACACCCTTTCAAAACCCATTCTGCCCGGCATTTTTCTTCCCTTAATTACATGCTGGGGAAATCTTTGGCCGGTTGAGCCAATTGTTCTGTGTTCGTGCTTCACTCCGTGGGTAGCGTTTCTTCCTTTAAAATTATGCCTTTTTACTCCTCCTTGAAAACCCTTTCCCTTTGAAATTCCGGAAATATTTACTTTCCCCCCTTCTTCAAAAATAGAAACGTTTATTTCTTCTCCTGTGTTTGAAGATAAAACATCTCCTGTTTCCCTTTTGTTTCTTGTCTCTTTTATATGTTTATATTCTTTTCCTTTCATTGATTTTTTTATTTTGTTTTTCTTTTCTATTTTTTCAAAACCTATTTGCAACGCCTCATATCCATCTTTTTCTTTATTTTTTTTCTGCAAAACAAAACAAGGGCCTGCTGAAACCAAAGTAACCGGTATCAGTTTGCCGTCTTTATCAAACAACTGAGACATTCCAATTTTTTTTCCTAAAATGAATTTCACCCCGTTAGAAGTCTGGGCAAAAAATATTTTTAATAAAAATATTTTTTGCTTACTCTTTAGTTAATTATTTTTATTTTACAACCCCCTCCTCGAAGTTTTTACGATTATATCCAAACTTCTAACGGGGTTCATGTTCTAATGTCTAATGAAAAACTGGGCAATTGCCCAGTTTGGCAATGTTTTTATTCTACGGTATTTTTTATAAAAAAATATCCATAAAAAAGTTAACTATCGCTCGCTAAATTTTAATGGCTATGTCAACACCTGAGGGTAAATTTAAGTCTCTTAAGGCTTCTATAATCTCTGCGTTTGGATTTAAAATATCAATTACTCTTTTGTGCACTCGCATTTCAAACTGCTCTCTGGCGTTTTTATGCACAAAACTGGAACGGTTTACAGTATATTTTAAAACTTCTGTCGGCAAAGGAACAGGCCCCGATACTTCCACTCCATAGCGATTGGCAATATCAATTATCTGGCGCGAAGAATTGTCAATAATTTTATGATCGTAGGCCTTAAGCTTTATCCTAATTTTTGACCTTGCCAAATCTTCTGCAAGCTGTTTTTCGTGTTCTTCTGCCTTGGCGTCTTTTTTCAAAACTGGCTTTACCGCAATTTTTGCCGGCTTTTTGCGAATTGTCGTTTTCTTTGTTACGGCCATTTTCTAACAGGTCTAATTATTATTTTATAATCTTTGTTACTACTCCTGCTCCCACTGTTTTGCCTCCTTCTCTAATGGCAAACCTTTTCTTTTCTTCCAATGCCACCGGGCATATTAATTTAACTTTTAAGTTTGCGGTGTCTCCGGGCATTACCATTTCGGTTCCCTCTGGTAAAGAAACATCTCCTGTAATATCTGATGTGCCAATATAAAGCTGGGGTTTGTATCCTGTAAAAAACGGAGTGTGGCGGCCGCCCTCTTCTTTTGTCAAAACATAAACTTCTCCTTCAAATTCTGTGTGGGGGGTAATAGATTTTGGTTTTGCTATTACTTGCCCTCTTTCAACATCTTCTTTTTTTAAACCTCTCAGCAATATGCCCACATTATCTCCTGCCCTGCCTTCTTCCAATGATTTCTGAAACATTTCAACCGAAACAACCACTGTTTTTTGAGTGGGCCTGATGCCTATAATTTCAACTTCTTCGTTTGGCTTAATAATGCCTCTTTCAATTCTGCCTGTGGCAACTGTTCCCCTTCCTTCAATTGAAAATACATCTTCAATAGCCATAGCAAATGGCTTGTCTAAATCTCTTGCCGGTTCTGGAATATAATTATCTACTGCGTCCAAAAGCTCTATTATGCATTTTGCATTTGGGTCTTCGGCCGAAGTTGCCTCTAATGCTTTTAAAGCAGACCCTCTAATTATTGGAATTTCGTCTCCGGGATATTTATATTTTTTTAACAATTCTCTTACTTCAGATTCCACAAGGTCTAAAATTTCAGGGTCGTCAACCATATCGCATTTATTCATAAAAACAGTCAAAGACGGCAATCCGACTTGCCTGGCAAGCAAAATATGTTCTTTTGTCTGGGGCATTGGGCCGTCTGGGGCAGAAACCAATAAAATTCCTCCATCCATTTGAGCGGCTCCCGTAATCATATTTTTAATGTAGTCAGCGTGTCCCGGGCAGTCAATTAAAGCAT
>ERZ1292629.1484-Hain-H43-01um-R1-1484-length-22523-cov-10_pt1 | contig 13624 bp, 16 predicted proteins | sample MGYA00564399_ERZ1292629 | MGnify/ENA primary metagenome ERZ1292629 (study PRJEB36523, sample SAMEA6512636) | groundwater metagenome | collected 2019-01-08 | study: AquaDiva: Metagenomics assemblies of 32 groundwater samples
TCAATAGCCTCTGCGACTTCAATGCCCTTCTTAGTTAGTTTTATCACCTTTATTCTGCCCCTCTTTTCAAAATCAACCAACTTAAGTGCTTCCAAAGTCTGCAGGATTTTTACTGCATGGCTGTAAGTGCAATCCACTTCTTTAGCCAAAATACTACCGTACCTCATCCTAGTATTCTTCTTCAAAGAAACAAGCATTAAAGCAGGTTTCCTTCTGAAAAAGATGTCAAAATTGTCTTTCAATTCCTGTTGTTCCATTTTGGATGTGTCCTTTTTAAAGTATATGTTGAGATAGTATCTTCCTTTTAAATGTTTTGGAATGTATATATTCACTACAGAGTATTGATGAAAATTGGGTGTTTTCTCCTATTTTACAAGTAAATACTTCTCAACAAAAGAATTAAACAATTCTTTATCTTCATTATACAACTTCTTTGATGCTTCCACAACAATTGGTTCTAATTCATTTGTATCTCTGGCTTTGTAAATTAAATGAACTGCTTCATGTATAATAGATTCTGCTTTATCTTCTAAAGAAATCCCCGAATTAATCATCATTCCAAATTTAGAAAATCCGTGAGACAAATCATTTGAAGGTATTGAATAGCTCATTGCATGATATTCCTCTCCTGCATCAATAAATTGAAAGCTTAAAACCCAATTATCTAAAAAAGATTTTATTAACTCAACAGTCAATGGGACTTCATCAATTCTCCTAATAAGCTCTTCTCTTGGTAAGTATTCAACAGTATTATGATACTTCCACCAAGGCAAATCTTTCAAATCCATAAAATTCTATTTCCAAAGCATTAATAAATATTATTACATTACAAAAATTATGGAGAAAAAGAAAACAAGAATCCTTGCTGTAGGAGACATTCATGGAGACCAAAACTTAGTCAAGCGACTTGCAAAAAAAGCAAAAGATGAAAATGTTGATTTAGTTATTATTGCAGGAGATTTAACTATGTTTGAACAATCAACAAAGAATCTTATAGGCCCTTTTGCAAAGGAAAACAAAGAGGTTCTTTTAATTCCTGGAAATCATGAAACAATGTCAACAATAAGAAATCTAACTGAAATCTACCCAAAAACAAAACACATTCATGGATATTCTATAAAAAAGAATGATATAGGAATTTTCGGGGCGGGGTATGATTCAACTGTTGGACCTTTTGCAATTGAGGATGAAGAAATATTCAGAATATTAAAAAAAGGAAATGAAAATATAAAGAATTTAAAAAAGAAGATAATGGTAACTCATTCTCCCCCCGAAGGAAGCATAGCAGAATTTTCAGGGTTTGAAGGCTCTAAAGCAGTCACAAAAGCAATAAAAGAATTCAAGCCGGATGTTCTTATATCTGCACACATTCACGAAGCAGGTGGATTGCAGGAAAAAATAGGAAAAACAATTGTTCTTCATGTTGCAAGGAAGCCAACAATATTTGAAATTTAAATTAAAATGAAATTTTCTAAATTAATTAATAGAATTTTGAATAATAATGTTTACAACAAGCGTATTGCTCATTTCTTTGAAGAAATAATAGATGATATAAAATTATTAAATGATGATGAAATGTATTCTAATAACATGAACCCAACAGTAAAAAAGAATTATAATAACACCGATTTTATCATAACTACAAAAAAACTAACTTCCAAGAAATATAAAGAGAAATATTGCCCAACCTCTTTATTTGATTATTTTAATCAATCAGAGAAGATTAATTATATGATGTTGAGAGTTAAAATAGACAAACTTCTTGGGATAAAAAATACTTCCTATCAATTTTGAAAACACAAAATTTATAAAAACACGAAAAACACTCTAATTCTGACTAAAACTATCAAAAATGAGAAAAAAACAGGAAAAATCAAAAGAAGAAATAGCAGTAGAAGGAAACTTCAGAGTTGACAAAAATGATTTAAAATATGCAACTGAAAAAGAAGTCAAGGAAGAATTGCCAAGAGAAAGCATTTTTAAGAGCATAACTGAAAAAGCTGTAAAAACAACTCCTGCTGAGATAATAAAGCAAGGTTCTATTAAGAAAAACCATAAAAAGCCATTAAAAAAAGAAATTGAGAAAATTGAAGAATTCACTGTTTTAAAGAAAAAATTCAAGAAATCAAAAAGAGCACAGGAATATTCTCATCCGGAAATAAGTTTAAGAAAAAATGGATATGAACTTATAATAACAGAGAAACCCCAAGCAGCATTAAAAATTGCAAGTTCATTGGGAAATGCTGTACAAAGAAATTTTAACAAAATCCCTTATTATGAAGTTGAAAGGGGAAAAAACAAAATAGTTGTTGCATGTGCTGTTGGACATTTATTCACTTTAAAGCAAAAAAATATAGGATATCAAATTCCAGTATTTGATATTTCCTGGGTTCCTAATTATCTTGCAAGAAAAGGAGATTTCACAAAAAGATATTATGATACTCTTCTTAAACTTGCAAAAGAAGCTTCTAAAATAACAGTTGCAACAGATTATGATATAGAAGGGGAAGTAATTGGATTAAATATTATAAGATACATCTGCAATCAATCGGAAGCTTCACGTATGAAGTTTTCAACTCTCACAAAAGATGAACTTGAAAAAGCTTATGAAAATAAATCCCAACATCTCAATTGGGGGCAGGCAATTGCAGGAGAAACAAGGCATTATCTTGACTGGTTCTATGGTATAAACCTTTCAAGAGCATTAATGAATTCTATAAAAACAACAGGCAAATTCAAAATAATGTCAATAGGAAGAGTTCAAGGCCCGGCTCTTAATTTAATTGTTCAAAAAGAAAAAGAAATTCTTGCATTTAAATCCAAACCCTATTGGCAGGCATTCATAACAATAAGCAACAAAAAGAACAAGCTTGAATTAAAATATATTAAAGATATTTTTGATAAATCTCAGTTAAGCAAATTTGAAAATCTGAAAGGAAGAGAAGTTATTGCTGAAACAATAAAAAAACAGGAATCCCTCCCCCCACCTTCTCCATTTAATCTCACCACTCTCCAGATGGAAGCTTACAAATTTTATGGATTGAATCCTTCAAAAACTCTTCAAATAGCTCAGTCTCTTTATCTAGCTGGTTTAATTTCCTATCCAAGAACTTCTTCCCAAAAACTGCCTGAAGCAATTGGATATAATGAGATTGTAAAAAGACTTTCAAAAGAATTTAAAGTTGAAAAATTAATTACTAAAAATAAGCCAATTGAAGGTCCGAAAACAGACCCTGCACATCCTTCAATTTATCCAACAGGAAATAAACAAATTCTTTCAGGAGATGATGATAAGATTTACAAATTAATTGTAAAAAGATTTCTTAGTCTTTTCTGCGATGATGCTCTTATTGATAATAAAACTGTAAAAGCAACTCTAAATGATTTAATATTTTCAAAAAAAGGACAATCAATTGCTAAAAGATCCTGGCTTGAAATATATCCAAGCAAATTAAAAGAAGAGGAGATACCTGATATGGAAGGGAAAGCAAATATAATTGATTCAAAAACAGAGCAAAAAGAAACTCAGCCACCAAGAAGATTCTCTCCTGCTTCAATAATTTCAGAACTTGAAAAAAGAAATTTAGGAACAAAAGCAACACGTTCATCTATTGTTGAAACTCTCTATGACAGAGGTTATGTTGAAGGGCAGAGCATACAGGCAACTCCCTTAGGGATTTCATTAATAAATACACTTGATAAATATTCTCCAATAATTATAGATGAAAAACTAACAAGAGAATTTGAATTGGAAATGGATAATATTCAAAGAATTGCAGATAAGACAAAACAGGAAAAGAAAGAAGAGGATATTATAGAAAAAGCAAAAGTAACTATAACAAAGATTTCAAAAGACTTTGAAAAAAGCAAAAACAAAATAGGGCAGGAACTTGTGGATGCAAATATAGAATACAGAGCACAGCAAAAAATTGCAAATGCAATAAAAACCTGCCCAAAATGTAACAAAGGGGATTTAGCAATAAATTATTCCAAAAAAAACCGAAGATTTTTTGTTAGTTGCAATGCTTATCCAGAATGTAAGACAATATACTCTCTCCCTCCTAATGGGCAGATAAAAAAAACAGATAAAGAATGTGAAGAATGCAAATGGCCAATGCTTATGAGATTATCAAAAGGAAAGAGACCTTGGACTTTCTGCTTTAATCCAGCTTGTCCAACTAATAAAGCTTGGGCTGATAAGAGAACTGCTTATAATAAAGAACAGGAAAAGAAAAACGACCAAGAAACAATTGAAGAAGAATAAATTAAGTTATCTGTAACAGTCGTTTAATTGGAAAGTATAATTATCGCCTAAGCCATTAACATTGTTCAACTATTAATCAATATTAGTAATAGAATAACAAGATATGATTTTACCAAGATAATTTAATCTCCTCATAAAAATGTTATAATATTCAGACTGTTACAGATAACTTAATCTTTTTTATCTAATTTCACAAACTCTTCTGCTCTTTCTTTTCTTTCAACAACTTGCTTCTGTCAAGAATATCAGAAAAGTCAAACTTATATTTTATTTTTCCTATCTTCTTTGCACTCTCTATAAGTTCTTCTTTTGATGTAAATTTCATTCTATTTTTAAGAGCCTTTTTAATAGACTCTCTGCATACCCACACTCCAAGAGCAGCCCAATAACTAGGTGTTTCTATTCTTATAGCTAAAACACTTGCTTGTTTTTTAATTGAATTTAAATATTCCAATATTGCAAAACGAGAAGCATAATATCCACCTGCAGTATCAAATGCATATTCTTTTCTTCCGGAATAACTTTCACTATCTGTAGATGCTTTTATTTCATTTCCGGGATTCCAGGAACTATGAGGAAGATATAATTCAAATAATTCATAACTCCATACACTTGGAAACATTAGAAGAATATATTGATTTCCCATAAATTCTCCATAAAATAATTCGTAATTTTCAATCCAGGGATAATTTCTTACATTCTTCAAGAATTGTTTTCCTAAAGTATCATCAGTCGCTGTGATTGACCATCTTGTTGGAACTAATTTTTTATTTTTCTGCAATCCCAATGCCCCAACACTTAATATCTTGCTTAAAGTATATTCATTTATATCATTTTTATACAAATATTCCATTGCCTCTGAAGCTTTAATATCATCATTCATAGCTTTGTCAACTTTCTTATCAACTTTTAAATTTCCTGTTATCTCTACATTCTTCAAGCCTGCTCTCATTCCATGAGGAGTTAAAACCTTGTCTTTCTCTCTTCCAACAATTAATCTATTTTTTAATTCAATTTCTATATCTATCTGCCTTGAAGAAATTGCCACATCTTTTGCAATTTCAACAAATTTCTTATTTAATCTTATATCGCTTACTTTTGCCTGAAATCTAGAATTAAGCAATCCATTTCTCAAAGCAATTACTTCTTCTATATTAAGATTATTATCTGCCCAGTATTTTGCATCGTCATAAAGCCAGGAATTTTCATCTTTATTCAAAGGACTTAATATTCCAACATTAACAAGAGGATATCTGAGCTTAGAGCCTATAAAGACACTTGGGGGGGATATAGAATCTACCTTAGATATCTGGCTAAAATCTTTTATTTTAAAACCAGTATTTGCAATTTTCTTAATAGCTTCAAATCTTATTTCTTCTGCCATTTCTTTATAAAAACAAGAGTTCTTTAAATTTTTATAATACTACGGAGAAATAGTTATCCTAGTAAAATTTTGTAGTTATCAATTATTCTAAATTAAGTTATATAGCAACAATATTGAGATTATTTTATTAAACATGACAATTCTATTTTATCATTGTCATTTTTAAACCCAATTATACTCTCAATCTCCTAAAAAGAGATATATCTTCTCTAACAAAAAATCCAAATTTTTCTCTAGAAATATTTTCTTTTTTTAAGAAAAAATTCCATGTTCTGGCAAGGCCCGTTATATCATTAGAAATTATAGCAGAGGGTTCTCGGGTCTGTGCCACAACTGCTCCCGAAATTAATAAATTAAAATCAACTTCACTTAACCCATAATAGTCTCCACATTTTTTATATTTTTCAAAAAGATTTTTATATAAACCCTGTTCTTTTTCATTAAGTTTTAAAATTCTTCCTTCATCTTCAAGATACCTAATCAAACGACTTCTTTCCTTACAAACATCTCTTATGGTTCTTCTTAATTTTGATAAATAAGGGCTTTTTTTTGGTGGACATTTTCTTTTAATTATTTCCTTATAATCATAATCAGTTCCTTTTTTAAGTTCTTCAAGAACACCTTGAATTGTATAACAATTATTATATTTCTGTAGATTTTCTTTCCAAAATTCAATACATTTTTGTTGTATGTGGCAGTGAGCTAATTTTCCTTCATCTGTTTGAGAATATGAACTACTCATAAGAATCTCCTGGAAAACACTATTATCAACTAGAATAAATTCATAATCTAAGGAGATGTCTTCTAAAAACTCTAATTTAATTGTCTCTTTCAAATCCACCTCTTCCTTAAAATTCCTTCATTTTTTATTTCAAAAACTATCTCTTTCTGAGGCATATTCCTATGCTTCAATAGAATTGCTTTCCTCTTTCCATTATCGTTTTTCAATTCAATTATGCATTTGCTCCAGTATTTGAATAAATCTCCTCCAACAAGATTAGTATTTCTTTCGACACCTTTTTTGAAATCTTCTTCAGATAAAAATTCCATATAAACCTGGTTTGTTATTAAAACAGGAATATCTTGCTTTCTTGAAATCTCAGCAAGAATTCTCATTTGCTTTGCAATTTCTCTGTTTATTTCTTTTATTTTTTCATCGTCCTTCAAATTATGGGCTTCTCCAATCTCCAATCTGTAAAGCATAGCCATTCCATCTATAACAATCAATCCAACATTTTCTTTTTTAACAAAATTTAATAATTTTATAAAATCCTTTTTTTGCTCATCAAAACTTGTGGGCTTAAGAAGAAAAATATTTTTGAGAGCATTTTCACTATTTTCCGCTCCCATAATTTGCTTTACTCTCTCTACACTAAATCCTCCTTCTGTATCAACAAAAATAACTTTATTCCCCTTCTTAGCCTGACTGCATGAAGCCAAAATTACAAAATTCGTCTTTCCGCATCCAGGAGGACCAGCAATCATTGTTATAATGTCCTTTTCATATCCTCCGTAAAGCCAGGTGTTCAAATCATAGCTTCCTGAAGAAATCTTCTCGGTTTTCATTTTATTTTTCTCTCTTCGCTTTATTAGAAGCGAGATATTTTTTAATAGGTTCAATTAAAGGAGCATTATCATGATTTACCAATCCACTTTTTATAAACTCGTTAAATAAGTTATTTAAATCATTACAATAAGGAAGATAACCATTTGTATCAAAATCTAATTTTCCATATTTTTCAGGCTCTTTCATCTGTAAATTATAAAAATATACATGGGGGGGAAATTTTTTAAAATCATCAGGGTTCTTTAACAATTCTTCCAAAACAACAATTGAAACTTCCTGAAACTCCTGACTTATTCCCATTATTTTGAAAATTAGAATTGCTTAATAAGGATTATTATACTCTTCTCTCTCTATCAGAAGAAACATATTTTCTTATATCCTCAAGTGATTTCATAACTATGTTATTATCAAAATCCATAAGACAAGCAATTTTGAAATCCAAAAAAATACTGCTCAAATCTTTTGAATAAGGTTCGTGTCCATTAGTATCAAATATTAATCCTTCATAATCTTCAGGATTTTTTAATTTCAAATCATAAAAATGTATATGAGGATTTACTTTTTTAAAATCAACAGGATTCAACACCAATTCTTCTAAAATTACTTTTGAAACTTCTTGGTAAGATTGTTTTAATCCCATCTATTTAAAAGATATTATAACTTAATAAAGATTATTATAAATAAAAGAATAGCATTTACTTCAATTTTTTAAAATCACTCTCTATTTCAACTTCTTAAAATCACTCTCTATATTATCCAAATCTTTTGTTATTGCGTTTATTGCATCGTTTATTGCTTTCTTGGGTGTTTTTCCCTTAGTTCTGACAGCTAATATTGGTTTTTTAGTTGGATGCACTCTTTTCCAGGCAGCAAAAGTTACTGAAGAATCTTTATTCAAATAAACTCTCAATATCTCAACTATAGTCAAGCTTCCAATTTCAGCTTCAAGTTCTTCTTTAGAATCCTTAAGAATATTAATTTCCATAATAAGTTAGAATAAAATTGATTTATAAACTTTACCTCTGAGAAAGAAGAATATAATTCTTACAGTTATCTTAGTAAAATCCTATATTATTATATTATCAAGATTAGTTAATAGTTGAACAATATTAATGGCTTAGGCAATAATTAAACTTCTCTCAATCTAATTCACTTCTTAAAAAGTATATCCTCAACTTCTTCGTCAGAAAGTTCTTTCCCCTCTGACTTTTTAACATCCCCTTCTTTTTTGTTTCTTTTCAAAAAAGAAAAAAATCCTCCAGAACCTTCAGCTTCTTTTTTCTTTTTTATTTCTTGCAAATCAGCAATACTAAGTGCTTCTGTTGTCTTAGAATCAAACTTTGCTTCTTTCTCAAATCTCTCTCTAATCTCTTTCTTAGCAGGATCTTCTCTCAATCCTGCTCCTGCTTTCACAAATCTGGGCTCGTTCATAGAATAAGAACCCTCTCCTTTTCTTAATTTAACACCTAAATAACTTTCCAATTTTCTTAAAAAATTATCTGCATTATTAAGAATAATTCCTTCTTCTGCACTTTTTACAATTGCTTCTGATTCTCCTATATTTTCTGCTAATTGTTTTTGAGTGAGTTTCTTGGACCTTCTCATTCTCATAATAATCCAATGAAAATTATCAATTAAATCTGTTCTTGGTTGAGGTTTGTTTAAATTGCTATTAATAACACCCTTAATCTCTTCATTCTGTCTTTTTTCAATTCTATACTTTCCAAATCTAATATCTTTCTGTCTTTCCATTTCAATCATCGTTTTCCTGTGCTCTTCTGGATTAAGATTAGCCATTCTAGAAAGTCTCTCATAAACAGTTTTAGTCTTCTCAGGCTTGCTTAAATCAATTGGTTGAACTAAAGGCAAACTGTCTTCATTAGCGCAGCTTTTGCATATCTTAACAACCCCCCTATTAGATACAGCATCAAACAATCTCTCTCTTTCATCAGAAACACCGCATCTGTAACATTCTGCCATAAAAAACCTTAGTAATATCCCTTTTTTAATATTTATGTTATAAATAATATCAATCTATATACTTATTCATTTCAACAATGAAAGAATTTGATTTGCATCTTTAACACTATTCAAAGAATAATTTTCATTAATAATTATAGTTATGGGTTCAGTAATATTATAAAAAGACTTCAAATTTTGAACAATAGAATCTTGAGAAGACGAATCAAAAGAATAAATCAAAACATTTGAATCTTTTTCCTTAACATAATCAAGAATTCTCCCAATCTCTTCAGATTTGGCTCTATCTCCCATTGAATTAGAATAGAGAAATAGAATAAAATTATACCCCCAATTACAATCTTGATTAAGCTGTTTAACAAAAGATAGATGGGAAAGCTCTAAAAGATAGTAATATTTTTTCTTATCTATAACTTCTTTATTCTCCTTACCTTTTTTTAATTCAAGTTGATTAATAAGAAATCCCTGAAAATCCATAGAGGAACTAATTTTATCAAGAAATTGCTTATCACATTTCATTTCACCAAAAAAAGAGTAGTTAAGCTGATTGCTATAGAAATCATAAAACCCCTTCTCTTGAAGAACAGAGGCTTTGTTAAATTCAATATAATTTATAAGAAAGACTATATAAAATCCAATAAGGAAGAGACAAATTGCTGAAACGAATGCATAAAAATATCTCCATTTGCTATCTACTTTACGATTTTTCATTTTAGTATACAATAAAATTAATTTATATATTTATCTCCATTTTACATCTTTTTTTATGAAGAATTTAAAAAAAGAGACCACCCACCAATAGCAGAAAAGAGGTCCAAAGAATAATAAAAAGATAAATGAATTCCATAAAAGATGCCTAATCTTCCCTGTTTTATATGTTGCATACTTTAAATAGAGAAATGTAAATATTATTGAAAAAAAGGCAAAAATAACAAGAGGTTCAGAAAAGAATGATATCAAGAATTTTTGTAACTCATAAATTGAGAAATTAAACAAATTAAATATATCCAAATGTATCTTACTAAGAAAAATAGCTTCATTTATAAAATCTTTAATAGAATTAAAAAGCGTTGCAATGGTTATAATAATAGAAAAGAAAATAGTTATCCACGCAACTGGCAAAACAACCAAACCTAAATCTCCAAATTTTCTGCCGAACATATGTTTATATCTCAAAGAATTTTTAATTAATCCATAATACCATCTCACCCTCTGTTTTGTTAAAGCCTTAAATGTAGCAGGTCCAGAAGTATAAACAAGAGCATCCGGGCAATTTTCGGTTTTATATCCTTTAGATTGAATTCTTAAAGACATTTCTAAATCTTCAGTGATATTACCCTTATCATACCCCCCATATTTCTCAAAAAAACTTTTTCTATAACAAGTAAAAGCTCCTGGTGCAATGTAGATTGCATTAAGGGTTGCAAAAACTTTTCTTAAAAAAACTCCAAAAAGATATTCCATTTTTTGAATCTTTCTCAAAAAGTTATCTGACACATCTATAAGCATCGCCGGCGTAACAGAAACGACTTTCTTATCTTTAAAATAACGAACCATCTTTTTCATGCTCTCCTTTTCAACTTTAGTGTCAGCATCCATTGTAAATATTATCTCTCCATTAGATTTAGAAATACCAAAATTCAAAGCACTTGCTTTTCCTCCATTCGTCTTTGTATATACTCTTACTTTATTTTTTTCAAATCTCCTGGCTATTTTTAATGTATTATCTGTACTGCCGTCATCTATGAAGATAACCTCAAAATTAGGATAATCCGAATTAAGAATTGAATTAAGTGTCCTTTCAACACTTTTCTCTTCATTCCATGCAGGAATTATTATACTAACAAAAGGGAGTTCAGAATCTTCTAATAAAGGAATTTTTCTCCTAATTGAAGAAAGAAAAGTGAAAATATAAAAACTAAATGCAAAAAATCCGAAAAAAAGCGATACATAAATTAAAATTCTTAAAAAAGACCCCATTTCAAAAACCTCTAAAGTGCATTATTATAACTAATTTAATCATTTATTTACTAGGGCTTTCTTCTTTTAAAGATTCTTGTAGTGGATTTCCAGAGCCCACATTGAAATAATCATAAAAATCCTCACTCAAGCTTAACTCGTGTGTATGCCCCATCTTCTTCTTTTTTATTAAATCTAAATCAGAAAATTTTTTGACATGATCATATGCTTTATTTCCTCTAATCTTAATAATCACTGATTGCTTGATTGGCTGCTTGAAAGCAATAATAGCGAGAGTTTCCTGCTCTGCTTTTGAAAATTCAGAACTTCCTGTAGCTAATTTATTAATTATGTTTGAATATTCTTGGCGAACGTCCATTTTCCATAATCCATTTTTTTCAATAATTTCAAGTGCAGAGTCTTCTTTGTTGTATTTATCTTTCAATCTTTCAATCAAATCTCTAATAATTATTGGATTTAAATCACTTAGAGAAATTAATTCCTGCATGCTCAGGAATCTGCCCGATATAAAAAAGACTGCCTCAAGAATTCTAAGATCCTCTTTTTCTCTTGTTTCGTCAATCTCTTTTAGGGTTTTGCTTGTAGGCATGAATGATAAAATAACAGGGAGTTTATAAAATTATTTTAACTCCAAGAAGGTGCTAAGAACATTAAAATTAATTATCTATAACAGTCATTTTTTATATTAACATAATTAGCTTATCAATGTTGATTAATAGTTAAACAAGATTGGATTTTACTAGGATAACTATATTTATTGCTTTCTAAATATTATAATCACAATGTCTTATTTTACCAAAATAATTAAAGTTTATATCTTAACAAAGCACCTATAAGTTATTCATCTTTAGTTCATTCCTCTAAACTAACAGAATTATGAAAATCCAAATATATTTTTTTAAGTCTTCCCTTTCTCTGAAATTCCTCAAAAGACATAATATAATTGTGAAAATCAACGCTCTTGACTCTATCTGGTGAATTCTTCTTGTAATTTTCAAATCTTTCCCATTGCCCTCTATAAAGAATTTGTTCCACCATAAAAGCTCTTTGCAATTTTTTATCTTTTTCTTCCCCTAATGTGCTATAACAGCCAGAATCACTGCATTTTTCCAAAATATTCAAAATTCTTTTATAATTCTCGTTTCCAATGGCTCTAAATGTTGCATGCTCATTTGGCAACATCCCCCTAACATTTATTGCCCATATCTCCAATGGTTCTTTCATAATTTCAAAAGATTACTTATCCTTTTAAGAATTTATATACTCTAAAATTATTTTAAAATTAAAGTTTATATCTTAACAAAGCACCAACTCCAGAAAGTTGATAGAACTGTTTTCCTTCTTACGACGAATTTTGTGAGGAGTCAAGAAGGACTTATAATTTATATCTTAACAAAGCACCAACACCAGAAAGTTGATAGAACTGCTTGCCTTCTTCTGTTTCTGTTGATATTATTTCAATTCTTGTTCCGTTTTCCTCAGCAATTTTCTTAAGCTTTTTCATAGATTCCTTATCATAATCTTTTGACAGGAGAAGTATATCAACTGCTCCATATTCTAAAGCTTTTTTTACAGCATCTTCTTTGTATACTGCAAAATCTGGTTTAGCTCCAAGAGTTTCAAAGAATTTCTCCATAAGCTTTTTTTCATAAACAATTTCCTGATTTGCGAGTATATCTCGTGATTTTTCAACAAGCTCTTTAAGTCCGGATTCGTCACTTCCACCAATATCTATTTTTCCTATAATTTTGTTCTGTAATGTAGTTGGAAGATATTCTCCATCAACAAATTCATCTTTTGTAGGAATTGGCCCCCCAATTAGTATTCCCTTTAATTTTTTATTTTCATAAAAAATATTTTTCATTTCATCAGCAATTCTCTTGTAAAATTCTTTTGTCAATCCTTCTGTTATTCTGTGAAATCTCTGTGAGCTCTGTCCTCCAGCCCTCACCTTGCTTGGAACTCCAGAAGTCATTTTTTGAAGTATTTCTATTCTCTTTCCTTCAAGCATTCCTATTGCTGCCTCTTTTCTGTCCATAACTAACAAAGCAAAAATTTCAGAAACCTCAAGAAGCTCTCGCAATGGCTCCAAAACAAAATCTTTATCACATCTGTATAGTCTTGATTTTAAAGGTAATGGGGGCTCAACTGCCCACAATTGCAAATCATCCTGTCCTTCAATTTTTGATACATTTCCACAAAATATTGCAAGCCCATTTTCAGGATTTTTTTTAAGATCTTTTATGTATCTTACTATTTTATCAAGAGCATCAATTACATTTTTCCTTGTTGAAGTTGATTTTATATTTTTAGCAGTTGATTTTTCTGCTTCCAGCTGCTTCTGAACTGAAACAACATCATATCCTGCAGAAACATAAACTGTAATCAACTCAGTATGCCTTCCTTTATGCTTTTCAAGCTCTTCCAAAAGATTTTCCAATTCTGCTTT
>ERZ1292629.1547-Hain-H43-01um-R1-1547-length-21902-cov-11_pt3 | contig 13620 bp, 24 predicted proteins | sample MGYA00564399_ERZ1292629 | MGnify/ENA primary metagenome ERZ1292629 (study PRJEB36523, sample SAMEA6512636) | groundwater metagenome | collected 2019-01-08 | study: AquaDiva: Metagenomics assemblies of 32 groundwater samples
TTAGAGAAAGGAAAAAATGGCACTGTATAATATTCACTGGATAGAAATGTGTAATGTTGAAATTGAGGCAAATACTCCTGACCAAGCCCAACAAAAATGGTTAGAGGAAGATTATGATAAAGATACCGTAGCCCGTGATTTATTAGATGACCCCGAAATAACAGAGGAAGATTTCTCTTGACATCACTGCGTAAATATGGTATAATAATGTTAAATGGGCACAACCCTTTGTTAATAAAGGACTTAAAATGCCGAGTTGTTATATAGTTAATAAACAAGGAATATATAAATGCCGTTATTGTGGGATACAGATGGGTGAAAAACATCTGTCTGGCTGTTTCTGTTTTAGACGTGATGACTATGTAGGCCGGATAAATAAAGAAATCGAAAATGTTGTTTTTGCACAACAATTAACTGATGGGGTTAGGTTGTTAAATATTGAAGGGGATAGAATATGAACCCAAATGAGTTTTCAAAATTTCTTGATGAGATATTGACCAGAATAAAATTCACTCTCGATTCAAAATCTGCTGATTACAGCACTACCCAAGATAAATTATTTAATTTCAAACTTCAAGCCAGTATTGACGGCATTACGCCTATCGAAGCATTACGGGGTAATAACCTTAAACATCAGGCGTCTATTACGCAAGGATTGAACGAATTACAACAGGGTAAGATTCGTCCGCTTGGGTGGTGGCTGGAAAAGGGTATCGACCACATCAATTATACTATTTTGTTATTAGCTTTAATTAAGGAGCAACAGGAATGATTAGAGCCTATTTATCACACCCCATTCGTGGATTAAAAGGCAAAGACGCTACCGATGAAGATATATTGGCTAACTGTCAATCTGCTATTGTTTTTGCAGACATTCTTCGACACGAATTTTCTGAATTAGAAATCTATTGTCCTGCTGAACACGATGAATTTGTAGGAACTGCATATCGAGAAAAAATATTGACAGAAACTGAGATATTAGCAGTGGATTGTATATTGCTTTCCAAAAGAAATATTTTATTGATAGATACAAGACAAAATTTCCTTTCTGTTGGTATGCGATTTGAAATAAATTATGCATATAGCCACCACGTTCCTGTTTTGTTTTTGTCTGATGTCCGGTCGGCAAAACATATAATCAATGAATATTTAGAGGATAAAAACGATGAGTGAACCGCATCATATACCCAATGTAGTTGTATTGAGATAACGTCCTTGCCGCAGCAGAAAGAGTGAAAGGAAAATAAATGAGATATTATAAAATACCTGTGATTCTCCAAAATCAAACTCAAGCTGATGCAATAGAAAGAGGATTAAGAGACTCAGACATTCAGGCATTTGTTCTCATAGTTGGTCTTTTAATAGACAGACCCGATGACGAAAAACAAAGAATAATGGAATTTATAAAAGGTCATTTTGCCGCAGCAGAAAAGGAGATTAAATGGGTAATGTTCTGATAATAGGCGACCTTCACGAACCTCACGGTCGCAAACATTATTTGCAATTCTGCAAAGACTTGTATAAAGAATATAATTGTGATGAAGTCCTGTTCATTGGAGATGTTGTTGATTCGCACAGCATATCATTTCATCCGAAACATCCTGATATGCCAAACGCTGGTAAAGAATATGAAACAGCATTAGAAGCTGTGCAAAAATGGTATAAAGCGTTTCCTGATGCAAAGGTTTGTATCGGTAATCACGATGCCCGAGTTGTGCGAGTAGCGGCTTCGGTAAATATACCAGAAAAGTTTTTGTTAAACTTTTCAAACCTCTGGAATACCCCAAACTGGGAATGGGATTGGAATTTCAGAATAGACGGTATTCATTATACGCACGGCATTAACACTGCTGGAATACACCCGGCCTATACGCTAATGCGAAAATTGGCAATGAGCGTAGTTATAGGCCATAACCATTCAGCCGCAGGTATTAAATGGTTATGTAATCCGTATGAACGTATGTTTGGTATGGATGTTGGTAGCGGCATTGATGATAATGCCCTTGCGTTTGAATATGGCCGATTTTTGGCCGTTAAGTCGGTAATAAGTGCTGCTGTGGTGTTAAATGGTATGCCATATCTTGAGTTAATGCCGATGAGCAAAAGAGAAAAATATTATGATAGGAACGAAAAATGTTGGAAATCTTAAAAGATGATGGTTGGAAAATGGCTTTTCAGTGTGCAGGTGAAATATCTATGGAAAACAGTCAATATAATGATGCTAATGTAATACCTGCATTACCAAATTCGGGTGTTTCGCTGATTTCATTTTCAAGAGAAGATGTAGCCGAGATATATATTATTGAGGAAGGTGAAAACGATACGTCTGATTGGATTTGTTTTGGACAATTAAAAGATAGACGTTATTTCTTTTTATCTGCCAGATATGATTATACTGATTGGAACTGCCGGTCCAGTGGGTATGCAACAGTAAGTGATGATAAAAAGGAACTAATTGAATTTGGAATTGACGATGGTGTAAAAGAAAGATTGAAAATAAAATGACTCTCCGACAGTTGATAGTTGAATTAAGAGAACGTAGTGGCGACCTTGATATATCTGTGAAAGTAGAAGGCAACGGTAATATTGTGGATATTGAATTTACTGATGATGGCGAATTATTGATTACGGGAGAACAGGATGAATAAATGTCAATGCCCTATTGAGGGCAATGTTCCGCTTAATCATCAATATATGTATTCAGAAGCGGAAAAATCAGGAATGGACCACAAACCGGGTAAATGTAAAGGAACAAACGATATTAAACTTTATAAACGGGGGACAAAAAAATTATATCTTTGTTCTTGTTGTAGGTTAATAGGGGATGTTGAGGTAAAAAATGAGTAAATACCAACAAAGAATAGCCGATGTTCTGGCCAAATTGTTAAAGTCCGCTCCAGGATATTCAACCGGCATAATCTCAGATTATAGAAACAAAAGACCGCCGGTTTGGACACCGGATACATTGCCCTTTTGGTGCAGTAAATTACCGCGTGCTGCTAAGCCAATTAACACAACTTGTTTGTATGCTTTATTGAGTGCTTTAGTTGTGGCTAATGAACATTTCAACATAACTAATGAAAAAGAAATTCTGGTTATTACGCTGCTTAAAGCCGTTGAAAAAATTGCTACAATGAAGTGGTGGGTTGTGGGGCAAAAGCTGGTCGGAGATGATAAGAAGGGATACACATTCGAGGGACTGATTGGTGTCTAATTGGCAAGAAATTCTAAAATCTGTTGATTATCCCACGACCGCAGTCGTGCTGGATTTTGAAAGTTACTGGGATTCTGAATGTAATCTCAAGAAACTTTCTATTCTTGAATATCTTGCGCATCCGAAATTTGAATTATTCGGGGTTGGCATTGATGAATTAAAACAACCGTTTCAGGAACCGCATCCAGCATTTTGGACCCTATATGAAGAACGAATCACACGATTACAAAAAGAATATGGTAACGACTTAGAACACTGCGCGGTAGTCGGCCAGAACCTGATGTTTGATTGTATGATTTTGAAATTCTTTTTTGGCGTTGTGCCTAAATATACGGTCGATATTCTTAATCTTGCTCGCTATGAAGACGCCCGCAGACACAATCGCCTGGAAGATTTGTGCAAGATTTACAAAACTTCTGTGCAAAAAGGCAATAATGAACAATTTAAGAATAAAACATTTTCCGAAATCGACCTTGTTGCACTTGCAGAATATAATCGTAGTGATATGATAGCAGAAACAGAGTTATTGTATCTGCTTTTACCTAAATTAGAAAATTATGCCAAAGTAGAATTACCGTTACAAACACATACTCTTCGGATGTATCTCAATACCTGTTTCAATTTTGATTTTGCGCTGGCAAATGAGTTGATTTCTGCAATGAAAAATGAATTAAAGAAATCTCTCTTAAATGTTGCTTGGGTAACGACTTATAGTCGTCAACCTCTCTTAAAAACGGTTAATTCTGATAACCTTTTTGTTACGATTTTACAAGGGCTTTTACCGCCCGAAGAAAAAATTCCAATGAAACAAGGTAAAAATGGAATGATTCCAGAACTTGCTAAAACAGACACAGGATTTCAATATCTTTTAAATCATCCGGTTAAAAAAGTCAAGGATTTATGCCAAACTCGGCTTGCTGCGGGGTCGTGGCCGACTCATATAAAACGAATCGAATCTATGGCGGCTCAGGCGAAAGTGCGGGATGGAAAGTTAGGTAATCCAATGCGGTATTATGCCGCTCACACAGGCAGATTCGGTGGCACGGAGAGAATCAATCTACAAAACCTTGCGGGAACGGGACGAGCAGGACAAGGAGCGCATCCACTCCTACAACAAATAAGACAATTACTAATGGCCACCAAAGGACATATTCTTGGAATTGGTGATTTTGCTCAAATAGAAGCCCGCATTACAGCGTGGATTGCGGGTCAAGATGATTTAGTGCAAGCATTTGCCGCAGGTGAAGATATTTATAGTCAATTTGCAACCGTGCTTTTCGGACATATTGTAAGAAAACCGGCAGAACACGATAGTCCAGAAACAATTAAACGAATGAAAATAGAGCGCGGGTTCGGCAAAGATGCTATCCTGGGATGTGGCTATGGTATGGGTGCCATTAAATTCTATGACCGGTGCCGTGCTAATTCAGACCTTCAGCCCTTGTTTGATAGTGGTGAATATGATTTTGATTTTATAGAAAAACTTATAAAAAATTACCGAAAAACTTATTCTAAAATACCTGCGTTTTGGACTACAATAGAGAAGGCTTTTAGGTGGGTCGTTAAATATCCGCAGGAAAAAATCACAATGCCGCGATTCTTTAGACTATGGAATGAAAAACATACTATTCATTTGCAATTACCATCCGGTCGCGTGTTATTTTATCCATATAGCAGTATCAATAAGAACGGCGAACTTCTCTGGCGATGGGGTAAATTATGGGGTGGTTCTATAACAGAGAATATAGTTCAGGCCATCGCCAGAGATTTGTTTGCCGAAGCTATCTTACGACTTGAATCTAAAGGATTTCGAGTTATACATCATTCACACGATGAAATAATAGTATCTCTTAATAAAATGTTCAATACCAAATCATCCTTAAAAGCTATGGAAAACACAATGTGCGTTGTGCCACAATGGGCGACCGGGCTTCCGGTGGAGGTTGAAACAGAATTGTCTGAAAGATATAAAAAATGAAAATCCTTATAGCAAAACCAATTTATAACTCTACAACTGGCTGGTGGTATTGTTATTGGGCAGCAATGACAAAAGACAGGCGTATTTATACGGCGTATGCCCAATCTCGAACAGAAAAAATAGCCACTAAAAGAGCAAAAAAAGAGGCCATAGGTTTTACAAAATGAGATTGTCAGATATACATATATTTACTCTCAAACGAGAACATAAATTAGGAACGCGGCTGATAGATGAATCTGGACAAACTTTTAAGTATGTTAAAATTGATTTTGGTCCTCTTTATAAGGACTTAAAGACCAAAAAAACTTATCGACATATTGAATATGGATGGTTGCGTGTAAGAATATGAGAAATCAATTTACTAATCAAGCAAAAATTTGCAAAGAAGGCAAAGCCACTGCAATTATATTACAGGGATTAAATGCTCGGCGTGAGGGCAAACCGCCCTTGTCACCATATAAAGAAAAATTAAAAAACGCGGCTCTATGGCTTACAGGCTGGAGTATGGGCGATTTGCACCCGTTTGACCCTGTAACTAATCCGGACAAACAAGACGACTCGGAAATCGCCGCAATGTGTAAAGCTATTCCAAAACCAAAACCCAGACCAAAAGCAAAGCCCGAAACTACGCTTATTCGCGGGTGCCTTGACTGGTGCCGGGCGCAAGGGCTTTTTGTGTGGCGAAATAATACCGGCACATTTCAGATGGGTAATAGATGGCTTAAATTCAGTATTGTGGGTGCTCCGGATATTATAGGATTACTGCCATCGGGAAAATTTCTGGGAATTGAATGTAAAGTGCACCCAAACAAACAAACTGATACACAAAAAGATTTTGAACGCCGGATTGTTGCGAACAAAGGGTGTTATTTAATCGTATATTCAGCATATGAATTAGCAAATAAACTCCCATTTGGCTGGAAAAAAGGATGAACATTTTTCTATTTTTAACGTAAATATAATATATGGAGAACAGAAAAATGAAACGAAAAATAGGTCAATTTTATAAAATAGGCGCAGACATATATCTTTTATGTCAAACGGGTTATAATGAAATTGCATTAGTTGGCTTACATTCTGGTAACAGGTGGAGTGGCGTTGTAACAGTGAAAGACCCTTTCCAAATTATATCAAAGGAATGGGAACAAATCACAGGCGGAGATAAATTTGAGCAAATAAAAATATCAATCAAGGAGAAATAATGAGCCAAATAGTTTTATCAGCTTCGGCTATAAATGATTTTCGTGCCTGCCCGATACGCTGGCGAAACGCTTATCTCTACGGTCTGCGGCCTATTGTAGATAAAGACTCACTGCGTCAGGGGTCTGTTTGGCATCGCTGTCTTGCTTTACTTAGCTCTAAACCGGGTGGAGAATGTGTCCAATGCTCCGGTGAAACGTGTCAAATATGCGGGGGCACAAGAAAGTTACCCGATAACTTGCTGGACGCTATAATTACCTACGTTAATCAGGAATATAGCGAAGTGCCCCCAAATAAAACTTACGAAGATTGGGTAATAGAGCGGGCTATAATCCTATCTTCATTGATGGCATTTCATCATCATTATTCAGGTGTTGAATACAAAGTTATTGCCAACGAAATTAGGTTTGAAATGCCATTATATTCGCCAGAGAATGGCGGTCAACCTTTTTCTAAAGACGAGGTTGTTATTCACGGCACTATCGACCAGCTTCTTCGAGACAAGGATGGAAATATAATTATTCGTGAGTTTAAGTCCACCAGTAAATCTCTCGATGATGAGGAATATTGGGGGCATCTTTCGCTGGATGTGCAGACACTTATTTATTTAATGGCGACACAATATTTGCAACAAACAGGAAAACTTGAAATATACGGAATTAGAACGGATAATCGGCTTGCGGCGGGGTTACTTTATAACGTCTGGCACAAACCGCAGATAAGACCAAGTTGGTTGACACAGGGTGATAGTAAAAAATTTGTTGAAACGGGAGAATATTGCAGGCAGAAATTTGGAATAACGGGTTTATACAAATCAGGAGAATCGTGTTTTGTTAATAATGAAATTGCTTTAATTAAACCAGGTGCCAAAGAAGGCACGTTTGCAATATACGAAACGCCGCAAATGTTCAGTGCCAGACTCTTTCAAGACATATCAGAACGTCCTACGTTTTATTTTCAACAACGCGAAATAGCTCGCACGGGACAGGACTTAAAATGTTTCTGGCACGATTTGTATAATATGTATAAAACAATGCGGGCGGTCTTAGAACATAATTGGTTCTATCCGTGTGAAAAACAATGTTACGCCACGTTTAAGTGCGATTATATGAACCTGTGTAACAATCACGTGGAAATAGATTTTGCCCATCCTCCAGATGGATTTGAGTTTATTCATAAAGGGAAAAAATAATGTCGCTACCCCCCAGCATTAAAAACAGAAAAACATTTATTATTGTTGATTGGGAAGGTCAAAAAGAAGGTGATAAAGTTTTAATCTATGGTGACTCGGGCATAGGCAAAACTACGCTTGCCTCACTTGCCCCCAATTCTGTCTTTATCGGAGTAGATGACGGCGGACGTAAGATGACACATCCTGTTACTGGCAAACGGCTGAAGGTTATCCCCAACATAATGTCTTTTGCCGATGTAAGAGACGCATTGCATCAGATTAGTCTTTTTGACAACTATGAAACAATAGTCATAGATAATATAACGGAACTTGAGCGATGGGCGTTGCCATATACGTTTGCTACTGTTCCTAAAGAAAAAGGTCAAATAGCCAAAAACGTGGAAGATTATGGGTGGCACAAGGGGTATCGTTATTGGTATGATACAATGCGGTTAATTCTCCAGGATTGTGACACTCTTGTTCGTAAAGGCAAAAATATAATCTTGGTAGCACAGGGGACTACTATCGAAACTGTCAATACTGGCGGAGAAAATTTTCTCAAAGAAGCACCCGAATTATATCACGATAAAAATGTATCAACTCTCAATGCTTATGTATCCTGGTGCGACCACGTTTTTAGAATTGGCTATACGTCTGTTTCGGTTGAACACCAAAAGGCCGCATCTACTCAGGAACGAGCAATATTTGTATGCCCTGAGATTCATTTCATTGCCAAATCAAGAAACGCATCGCTTGAGGAGTGTAAAGTTATAAGTTTTGCTAATAAAAAAGACGACAGTATATGGAAATTTCTTCTAAATGAAAAACATTAAATTATATCGCGCAGAAAAACTTCTTTTTGGAGACAGAAAATGATTCATCCGTTGCAAGATAACATAATAATTACTCCCCGGATTGAACATACGAGCGAGGGCGGTATTTTAATACCTGAAACTGCCCGGGAAAAAGGCACCAAACGTGGAATTGTATGTGCTGTCGGTCCTGGCAAACGCCACGATAACGGTCAGGTTTATCGACCCAACCTTAACGAAGGCGACCGCGTGCTTTATTATGTTGAAGGGGCGACAGAGATTGAAGATGCAGGTAAAAAATTTGATATAGTTGAAGAACCATTTATTATGGGAAGGATAGAATGAAACTGTTAATAATAATAATTTTATTGTTGTTTGTTGTTGGGTGTTCAGCAAAACTAACCAGATATTACTATAATGAATTTAGGGATGGACCTTACAATACTGTTATTCATCCTCGATTGGAGAAAGATTATGGCAATACAATTTCCCGATGAAGAAAAAATAAGCCGTAACGAACCGTGTCCGTGCAGTAGTGGTCTCAAATTCAAAAAATGTCACGGAGATATTGTTAAACAGGAGAAATGCAGAGAAATAGCAAATATCTATATGTTAGAGTTAATTGAAGAAGAGAAACAGAAACACTTAACTATTCTTGAAAATTAAGGAGAAAATCTATGGGAAACCAAATAGATAGAACAGGAACATTTCGTGGCGGTATAACAGATTTTGGTCTTGCCACCACTAAAAATGCTTTTCCGCAACTCATCGTTGCATTACACGCAGAAGAATATTACGATGAGGATGAGAAAAAATGGGTGAGTTGGGAAGGAGTCGAGGAAGCCGATATAATGGCATATCTTGTGTTGTTTGGCACCGATAAGAAACCTGTGCTTAACCTTAAACAGGTTCAAAAGGCTCTTGATTGGGACGGTTTGTCGTTTGTTTCGTTATTAAAAATAGATTGGCAAAATATAAAAATCCAATGGCGTGTAGAAACCCATCTTTTTAATGAGACAACCACTTTAAGGGTAAATTGGGTTGATGCTTATGGCGCCGAGCCAGGCAGGACTATTGTAAAATTAACTGATGATGAAGTAAAGAAATTAGACACTGAATATGCCGTTGCTTTTAAGAAAAATGCAGGTGGGCAACAACAGGTAAAACCGGTATCGGCGTCTGATTTACCTTGGACTAAACCAGAAATACCTAAATCTGAACTGGGTACAACCACACCACCCAAACCCCCAAAAAAGAAAACCGTAACTAAACCGGGCTGCACTCTTGAGGAAGCCTGGAAAGAATGTTCAGCGGCAAAAGCTAAATCTATTACTGAAGATAAATTAGCAGAAATTTGGGTTGAAACCGTGATGACTCTTGCTCCCGATAATGACCAGGAAAAAATGACTCCCGACCTCTGGTTACGAGTAAAGGAAATTGTATCAACAAGAGTAAAGGACGACCTTCCATTTTGACGGTAATAAGACCGGCGGCGACGACAGGAGGTCGCCCGGCGTTGACAAATCAGGAGAAATAACAGGAACCTCTGTTATCCTGCCCGCCGGTCTTTTTTGGAAAAGGGGATAATCCATAAACTTACAAGAACTATTTCAAACATTTCAGGCCAATGTATCACCAGAAATGCTCCAGTGTTTTTCTGAACAACTCGGAGCATCGGTAGAATCTCTGTCTAAACTTGGTGTAGGATATTTTCCTGGTGAGCAGGCGTGGGTATTTCCTGAGCGAGATGCCAAAGGCCAACTGATAGGTCTGCTTAAACGGTATCCAAATAACAAAAAGATGATGGTGGAGGGTTCATCACGGGGATTAACCTTTATTCCATCTGGGAAACAATTACTTACTGATTATATTCGTATAAGTGATGCCAATGTAAATTGTCCCATTTGCGGCAAACCCGATTGGTGCCTTGTAAATCGGGATGACCCAACCAACCCCTCGTCTGTTATTTGCCCCCGCGTGGAAACAGGAGCAGAACAGAGAATAGGCGATGCTGGGTGGTTGCACATAAGACGTAAAAATCCTGACCGCGCAAAGACAACTACATTTTTAATACAGCCATCTGAGAGACCTGTGCTTATTGTAGAAGGGGCTACAGACGTTCTTACCGCTTATGACCTGGGTTTTGTGGCCATTGGCCGCCCGTCCGCCGAGGGTAAAATTGATATGCTTGCCAAACTTGTCAAAGGCCGCAAGGTCGTTATAGTTGGCGAGAATGATTCTGGAGCGGGCAAAACAGGAATGGAAATGACGTTTTCAAAACTAAAACCTGTTTGTGCAATAATAACTAAAATTATGCCGCCGCCTACTATTAAAGACTTACGGGAATGGTATAAACAAGGTCTTACTACAGAAATTTTGCTGAATTGGATTCAAAGATATGGTGCAGAATCCCAAGACCCAAGATTTTTATTGGATGCTTCACCGACAGGTATTGCCCTTCAACTTCTAAATAAACAATATATATTCAAAGGCGTTATTACTCTTCGCCATCATCGAGGAAGTTTTTGGAAATATAAAGAAGGAAAATATAAAGAAATTGAAACAGACCTAATGGCACAGGATACTTATGATTTTCTTAACGGCAAACAGTATATAGACGGGGACAAAACAAAATCTTACGTTGCCGATAAACGTAAAGTGGACCATATTCTTCACGCTCTTGCTGCTATGGTTCAGATAAAAAATGGTAAAGACGCCGCCGAACCATTCGTAATATTTGAGACCGAGCCTTCTATTCAATTTGAACGGGAAAAATGTGTTATATTTAAGAACGGCATCTTAAACATAGACACGGGAAAATTAACTCCGCTTTCGCCGGAATTTTTTCTGACTTCTACATTACCTTATGATTATAATCCTGATATGCCTTGCCCGCTGTGGAAACAAACGCTTGAACAGTGGTTTTCAGATAAAGACTCTATCAGACTTTTGCAGCAATGGTTTGGATATAACCTAATAGCCGAAAATAAGTTTGAAAAAATGATGATTTTGTGCGGGGTTCCCGGGTCGGGCAAAAGCACTGCAACTGTTGTGCTCAGGGCACTACTTGGTCCTGAACGATGTATAGCAATGGATTTTGGAGACCTTCAGTATTCGTTCGGACTCGAACAACTTGTGGATAAATATGCCGCCGTTCTGTCGGAGGACCAGACCTCACGGCGTATAGGTGGAGACCAGGTGCTTCGAGCAATAAAGCGGTTCACGGGGCGCAATCCTATTTCTGTCAGAAGAAAATTCAGAGAAACCCTAACTGTTACGTTTTTCACTCGTTTGACCTATGAAGCAAACGAACTACCACATTTTCTTGATATTCCGCAAGCATTAAATCGCCGCGTGTTAATGCTTGAATATATAGTGTCTTTTGAAAACAAACCCAACATAAACTTAAAAAATGCTTTAATAGAAGAAATTCAAGGAATTGCTAATTGGGCACTCGAAGGATTGAAAGATTTATTGAAACAAGGAAATTTTATCCATCCGGCAGCATCAGACAATCTTATGCACGAATTGCGCCAGCAGACATCGCCGATAGCCACGATGGTCGATGAATGTTGTGTTATTGTCCCCCAAAAATACGCTTATGCTGAACAATTATATGACTTATACAAGGCGTGGTGCCGAGGAAATGGTTATCCTGTGTTTAATAAAATATGGTTTGGGAGACATTTGTTTAATACTTACAAAGGCAGACTTGTTAAATTTCGCCCCATTATTAAAGGCGAACGCACTCAATGTATAAGAGGTATGGAAATAACAGAAGAAGCATTACGAATTTATCTTGGGAGGCCGAAATGATAGATATAAAATTTTTAGAACAATTATGTGGATTAGTTCAACTAACAACTAACGATATGAATATTTTACCGGCTACTGTTTTTTTGATGCGCGGAAACCAAATAGGCGAAGTTCTTAGCGGGGCTATAGATTTAACCATTCCAATTTATTTTGAAATAGCAAAAATATTAGAAACAAAAGATTCGGCTTGTAAATTTTTGGAATATTTATATCAGGAATATATCAAAAGTATGAAAATTACAATACAAATGTTGAATGAAAATATTCTAAAAGCGGAAAAAGCCATAGAAATCAATAATCTAAGGAAACCAAAATGATTTTAGAAAAATTAAATTTCTGGCAATGGAAATTATTCGGAAGAAAAAAGATAAATGTAATCTGCAAAAATCAGATTTTCCGAATGTTTGACAAATATAGATTTTGGTCGGCTGTAGAACAAACACGACAAAATAATAAACGGGGGCGTGTGGTCAATATTATAATACTTGATGAATTTGCCAAAACAGATATTAAAAGAAAGAGAGGTAAAAAATATGGGCAACGTAAGATTTTGGATTAGTATAGGATTAGTAATAGCATTGTTTCTTATCCTGGTTATGGCCTTGACTGGTTGTAATTGTGAACACTACAAGAAAAAAATTACTACTCTCACACTCGAAAAAGAGGAATTGGCGGCGGCAATCGCCGCCACGCCAGAGAAAATAATCTATAAAACTGTAGCCAAACAAGACTGGCTTGTTACGCTGTCAATCATCGGAATTGGCATAAGCATCTTTGCCTTTTTAAGCGGACAACTTTGGGGGCTTAAATCTATTGCCGCTTTGTGGTCTGTAATGTCAATAGTCTTTATGATTCAACGGTTTGCAGTTTGGTTGGCGGCCATATCATTGGCTGGTGCTGTTGCCATTATGATTTTTGCAATATGGCAGAACCGGAAAATGCTTACGGAGATTGTAGCAGGCGGAGAAAGATTTAAGGGAATAGCCTCCCCTCCTGGTATTTCGGATTTCAAACTTGCTCAAAATGCTGAACAAACTTCTATTACTAAGAAAGTAGTTGCAAAAATTCAAACTAAACTTAATGGAAAGGAGTAACAGTATGGGATTTATAGTTTTACTGGTAATTGCAAGTTATGCTATTGGAGTTTTAACGAGCACAATAATTAAAAAGTGGCTTGGGTTTAAGGAATAATGTTCAAGACCAGAGAACAACTTGTTGAGTTTGTGGAACGATACGGAACCTCTTGTGGTGTTCCATCTGACGCTATTGACGAAGGAGAGTATGAACTTCTTGGCGGGTTTAGTCAACTACCCGCCAGCAATCATTCGGGTTTTATATTACGAATAAAACATAAAAGAGTATGGCTTATCGGCATTAGGCCAACCGGTAAAATGAGTTTAGTCAAAGACGCGCCCTGGCGATTGTGGCA
>ERZ1292629.2962-Hain-H43-01um-R1-2962-length-13618-cov-9_pt1 | contig 13618 bp, 13 predicted proteins | sample MGYA00564399_ERZ1292629 | MGnify/ENA primary metagenome ERZ1292629 (study PRJEB36523, sample SAMEA6512636) | groundwater metagenome | collected 2019-01-08 | study: AquaDiva: Metagenomics assemblies of 32 groundwater samples
GCCGCAGGCACTGATGAGCCTCCGTCCAGCGAAGGCGAAGAAGTGCTGCGGGACTAGGGCTCGAACCTAGATGCCATGATTCAGAGTCATGTATCCTACCAATTAGATGATCCCGCAATTATTTTGTGTCTACAACATGACTAATTTACCAGAAAATTCTTTAATTTTCCATTAATGAATCTTACCCATTTATCATCTCCATTTCCGTATGATAGAATTGTTACAATACTGAAATGAAAACCAAGGGGAGACATAAATATATCTTTGTCGTCGGAGGAGTAATGTCGGGAGTCGGCAAGGGCATCGCAACCTCTTCTATCGGTGTCATTCTCCAATCAAAAGGTTTCAAGGTCAGTCTTATCAAGGCCGACCCTTATTTAAATGTCGATGCCGGCACCATGAACCCCGTTGAACACGGGGAAGTTTTTGTCTTGGATTCCGGTTTGGAGACAGACCAGGATATGGGTAATTATGAACGTTTTCTTAACACCGATATGCCGGAAGAAAATTATCTAACCAACGGTATGGTGCTCAAACACGTCATTGATAAAGAACGCGCCTTAGGATACGGAGGCAAATGCGTTGAACCTGTTTACCATGTAACCGAAGAGATCTTGAACCGTCTGCACCGCTCGGTGAAAAATACCAAAGCCGACATCACCGTGATTGAGATCGGCGGTACGGTAGGCGAGTATCAGAACTCCATTTTCCTCGAAGCGGCGCGTCTTTTGAAAATTCGCGAATCTAAAAATGTGATGTTTGTGATGGTTTCTTACCTCCCGGTGCCCGGTAAACTCGGCGAGATGAAAACTAAACTTACTCAGAATGCCATTCGTCAGCTGAATTCTTATGGTATTCAACCCGATATGATTATCGCCAGATCCGAAGTTTCTATTGACCAGAAGCGTAAAGAAAAAATCGCTCTGGCTTCCGGAGTCGCAAGCGAAGATATCATCGCGGCACCGGATATTGAGAGTATTTATGACGTACCTATCAATTTTGAGCGCGACGGATTAAGCGAGAGAATACTTAGTCGCTTCGGACTCAAGCCCCGCAAGAAGGACCTTATGGCTTGGAGAAAATTTGTTTCCAAAACCAAATCGGCCAAGAAAACAATCAAGATTGCGGTGATAGGGAAATATTTTGATACCGGAGACTTCATGCTCTCTGACGCTTATGTGTCGGTCATAGAAGCCGTGAAGTTTTCCGCTTACTGGCAAAACATCAAACCGGAATTAACCTGGATTAATTCTAAGGAATACGAAACAGGCAAACGCAAAGTCAATGAACTTCGGAATTATAACGGAGTGATAGTGCCGGGCGGTTTTGGCTCAAACGGAGTGGAAGGCATTATCAGCGCAATAAAATTTGCCAGAGAAAACAAGATTCCATACCTTGGTCTCTGCTACGGCATGCAATTGGCGGTGATTGAGTATACACGCTCAGTCGCGGGGTTGAAAGACGCCCACACCACGGAAGTTAACAAGAACACCGCTTATCCTGTCATAGATATCATGGAAGAGCAGAAGACCAAGGTGGAAGATGGCAAACTCGGTGGCACCATGCGCTTGGGCGCCTATCCGGCAGTATTAACACCACGAACACTGGCTTATGGAGCATATAAGGCGGCAAAAATTTCTGAGAGACACAGGCATCGTTTTGAAGTGAATCCTAATTATGTGGAAAGATTAGAGGGAGCGGGAATTGTTTTCTCCGGTAAGTCTCCGGACGGGCGTCTTTGCGAAATAGTCGAATTACCGCCAAACACTCACCCCTTCTTTCTGGCTACACAATTTCATCCTGAATTTAAGGCCAGACCCCTTTCACCGCATCCACTTTTTACCGCTTTTATAAAAGCTATAATAAAGAAAAAGAAGTGACCATTTTTTTAGAAATTTCCTTAATAATAATTATTGCCACCCTCTTTTCGCTTGTGGTGAAGTTTTTTAAACAACCTCTAATTGTCGGCTATATTGCCACTGGCATTCTCGTCGGGCCTTATGTGCTCAATATCTTGCATTCCCGAGATGAAATAGAATTTTTTTCCAAAGTAGGTATTGCTCTGCTTCTTTTCATTGTTGGTTTAACTCTTAATCCGGATGTCATGCGCGAGGTGGGCAAGGCGTCGCTCATTACCGGTGTCGGACAGGTGCTTTTTACTTCTGCGATTGGCTACTTTATTGTTCAATCTTTAGGCTTCGGGGTGGTGGCGGCGCTTTATATTGCCGTCGCGCTGACTTTTTCAAGTACGATTATTATTCTCAAACTACTTTCGGATAAAGGGGATTTAGGCCGGCTTTATGGCAAAATTTCTATCGGATTGCTTCTTGTTCAGGATATTATTGCCATTATTCTTTTGCTTGTTATTACGATAGTAAGCAGTGCCACCCTGACAAATAATCTTTCTCATCCCGCTATTGTAGAAATTATGATTCTTTTAGGTAAGGGAACGTTGGCGACCGTCTTTCTTTATTTTGTCAGCAAATACGTCTTGCCTGGGCTCGCTCAATTTGTCGCCGGCTCGCAAGAAGTATTATTTATTTTCTCTTTGGCCTGGGGATTAGGCATGTCGACTCTTTTTTATGCTATCGGTTTTTCAATCGAAATGGGCGCTCTGATCGCCGGCGTGACCTTGGCCGCTTCTCCCTTCACTTACGAAATTGCGGCCCGCATGAAGCCGCTCCGGGATTTTTTCATTATGCTTTTCTTTATTTTGCTCGGTTCGCAAATCGTTATGAACCAATTTTCTGCTCTCTTGGGACCAACAATACTTTTAAGCGTCTTTGTTTTGATTGGTAATCCTTTGATAGTCATTATTCTGATGAATTTAATGGGCTATCGTACGCGTACCGCCTTTATGTCGGGACTCACCACGGCGCAAATAAGCGAATTCTCACTTATTTTAATAGCGCTCGCTTTCTCTCTTGGACACATCAGTTTGGATGTCGTTTCTCTTGTCACTCTGGTTGGTGTTATCACCATCATTGGTTCAACTTATTTTATCCAGCATGCCGATCGCATTTATACTTTATTAAAGCCCGTTTTGAATTTAATCACGTTTAGAAAATTACATAAGAAGGAAAGTAATGCAAAGGAAAATTTTGAGATAATTATTTTCGGTTATGATCGGGTGGGGCATGACTTTGTCAAAACAGCCGACCAAATAGCCAACAATTATCTGGTGGTAGATTTCGATCCTTCCGCTATTGAACGCGCCAGATTACAACATATTCCGTACCGTTTTGGTGACGCGGAAGATGCGGAATTTCTGGATGAAATAAATCTTTTTGAAGCTAAATTGGTTGTGTCCACCATTCCGGATTTTCATACCAATATCTTTTTGCTCACGCACTATCGAAATCGTAATCAGAAAGGCATCTTCGTTACCATTTCTCATAACATTGCAGATACCTACGCGCTTTATCGGGCGCAAGCTTCTTATGTGGTTATGCCTCACTACTTGGGCGCCAGTCATGCGGCTTCTCTGATGGCAAGTCATCGGTTTGATAGGGAAGCGTTTGAAAATGAAAAAATTCGACACTTGAAAAAGCTTGATGAACAAACTAAATTAGAAAACATTAAATAAAAGAAAAGCCCTACGCGATTTACGCAGGGCCGGACCGAAGGTCCTAGATAGGTTAGAACTCAAAGGAAAAACCGAGACATAAACTGCACCCACATATTCTTCATATTTTTCCACACACTCACCGTCATGCTAGTAAAAAAGAGTAGCATGAGGATTGCTATGAAGATATAGAGCAAACTTGCATACCGATGGGTATCGAGAAGGGAGCTAACCGTTCCGTAACCAACCTTTCCTAGAAGCATCGCGCTCCAATGGAGAATGATTGGCAGAAAACTATAGAGAATCACTGCCCAGAAAATGGGCAGAGACCCCGACAACAATCGACGATCGCTCTTACCAAATGCGGCACGCCAGTTGAAGCAGATCGTCCCGCCATGAGTGGTATCGACAACACCTGCGCAGATTGCCGTCATGAACCAGACGAAGAGAAAAGCAGGGGCCACGAAGGCCACTATTACGAAGCTATCCGCATCCCATCCCGCCAAAAAGCAATACGGAATTGCTAACAAACTACCCGTCAGCATGTAGAGTATACCGAATACGATCTGCATGTGTTACCTCACTTTCTTGGGTTGAAAATATGTGTTTAACTAATCTACCACGATCTCTGTCTAACTAGTATTATACCATAGACAAAAGAAATTGCAAGTGGCGCAATGATTAGAGCGTATCTCTAAGTTGCAGGCTTTCTTTGAGACCAAAAAAGACTACAATCGCTATCACAAAGAATATTTTTTCAAACGAGAATATGTTTAATGTTATCGCTCCAAAAATAGCACCAAGCATCACGCTGACAGGTCGAGCCAGTCTGAAGATACTCAAAAATCCGGTATCAGTCGCATCCACATGTTTAAAGAAATAACTGTCAGTAGTAATTTCGGTAAAACTTGCTCCCATTCGTGAACAAAATAGCAACACGGTCCATAAAATAATGTTTGTCCCCAGATACGGCATAAATAGAAGTGAGGCGCCCATGAAAAGAAATCCGAGAATCATAAATTCTTTTTCTCCCATAAAGTGATCCGCGAGCATTCCCACCGGCCATTGAAAAAGAATAAAAGGTAGAAGCATTATGATAAACATCACACCGATAACATTCCATTCAAAACCGAGAATACCGTGCAGATATAGCGGCGTATAAATAATCATTGAGGTATAAAAGAATTCAAGCGCCAATCTGGCCAGAGTTACTCGTCTTATACTCTTAACCTTCCACCAAGATTTAAATAATTGCAGCTCATGCCGACGATGAAGCGTGTGCCATGCCGGTGACGGCGACTTGAGAGAAAAAATGCTAAGCAGTATAGGAAAGACGAGTAATCCGGTAGCCACTAAATAAACCGATTTAAATGCGTTATCTACCGCCAGGAAAGTAAGGACGAGTAATCCCGCAATGAGACCGAAATGAATTAGAGCGATGTAGGCGCCTCGTATTTCACCCGTCTTTGCGTTCAAAGAAAGTTCCTCAAGGAAAATATCAAAATAATAAAATACCATATAAACCAAGCTGGCATTAATAATGAAAGCGACAGCTACTAGAAGAGCGGTGCTGGCTAATGCCAGCACCGCGGTGCTTATTGCCACAAGTACCAAGGACAAGAATAGAAGCAAACGCTTACCCAATCTTTCGATTAATATTGGAGCTGATAAAAAAAGAAGGGTGTTGCCGATAGCTCCAATAAGAAACAGAAAACTTACCATGTCGGGCCTAAAAAATTGCCCCAATAGGGAAGAGTTTAAAAATAAAAGAGCGCCAAAATTAAGCGAAAAGAAAAAATTAGCGACAAAAACCGGTACTAAACGCTTCATACTCCTAAGATAACAGGAATTACCGTCGGTTTCTTGGCGGTGCGTTGAAAGAGAAATCGCGCGACATCTTCGGTCAGGGCATTCTTAGTGTAATCAAAATTAATCGGGTTCATACCGATAGTCGTACCTTCTATCGAACGCTTGATAATACCGCGCGCTTCGGAAAGAAGTTCTTGAGATTCTCTCAAGTAGACGAAGCCTCTAGCTATAATATCGGGAGATTTTTTCAACCGACCGGTTCGGGCATCCACCAAAGCAATGACAACAAAGATGCCATCTTCCGCCAGCAGTTTCCTGTCGCGGATAACCACTTCAGAAATATTACCGATGGAAAGACCCTCCACCACCATATCTTCCGAGGGGGCTTTCTCCTTTAACCTGACAAACTTAGCGCCCTTATCTTGAATTTCAAGAATACTCCCATTGTCCGGGACGATAATATTTTCACGCGGACAACCAAGTTCGACCGCCAGTTCGGCATGCATCTTTAAACGATAGTGGTTGCCATGCACCGGCATGAAATATTTATACGGAATCTGATTATGTAACCATTTAAGTTCATCGCGTTTACCGTGGCCTGAAGTGTGAACATTTGAATCCAAATAGGTAATAATTTTTGCATCACTGCGATACAAATTATCTTTAAGTTTGTCTACCGCCCGATCATTACCTGGAATGATGGAGGAAGAAAGAATAATAGTGTCTGAACGATCTAGGCGGACATATTTATGAGTCTTATTTGAGATGCGCGCCAAGGCGGCAAATTCTTCTCCTTGAGCCCCGGTCGCGATAATCATGATCTTGTTTGAAGGATATTTTGTGATGTCTTCAATAGGGATAACAATACTCGTATCAACCAAATTCAGGTGTTTGATGATATCGACATTGGCTTTCATACTTCGTCCCTCAATAAGAACCTTTCGACCATAACGTCGGGCAATATTAATAAACGCGATAATTCTTTCTATTTGCGAAGAGAAGGTGGCGATAATAAGACGACCCGGGGCACCGGCAACGATGGAGTCAATATTCTTCAAAATAGACGCTTCGGATGGCGAGAAACCAGGTTTCTCTATGCCAGTCGAGTCCATAGTAAAGAGAAGAACGTTGCGATTTTTAAAAATGCTGTACTGCTCAATTTCTTTTTCGACCGGCACTCCATCCTCATTTTCCACTCTGACATCGCCTGTGTTGACGATATCTCCATACGGAGTTTCTATAATAATGCCCGTTGATTCCGGAATAGAGTGGGTTAGACCGAAAAAGCGCACTTTCAAATTGGAAGTTAGAGGAATAGATTTATCATTGGCGTCAACAATTTTTATATTCAGCGGAGCAAGATGAGGAAATTCCACTTGGCGTTTTTGAATCATCAGGGCGCCAAATTCGCGAGTATAAATGGGCGGATTACCAAGTCGGTCAATAATATAAGGAATGGCGCCGATATGGTCGAGATGTCCATGAGTAATCACTATGGCGCGAATCTTATTTTTGCGCTCTTCCAGATATTTAATGTTTGGCAAAATATAATCGATACCGGGTGTGTCATCGTCGGTAAATTTGATACCCGCGTCGCAAACAACGATATCATCGCCAAACTCTATCACGGTCATATTTCTGCCTATTTCCTCCACTCCTCCTAGAGGAATAATCCTGATACTTTCTCCAAGAGGCGGAATAATATCATGAGGTTTTTTGACCGGTATAGGCGCGCCTGATCTTCTGCGAAAATTTTTATGACGAACGCCGTGATGATTGCGATGTAGAGATGTAGGATTCATTTAATAAGAAAGTTAAATTTTAATTGACAAATATTTTCCAAACTTGATCCGTTTCAATATACCAGTTTGCGATATCGAGAAACCTATCTTGGGAAACCATCAACGAGTCGAGATTAATGGCCTTGATTTTAGCCGGTACGACATAAAGAAAACTTGGTGTATAAAGAAAGACTGCAGGAATATCAGCTTGCAATTCTTTAGTGAAATCTTGATAGTATTTCTCTATTACTTCCGGATCATTCGCGTTTCTAGCACTGTCGAGATATTTATCGGCTCGACCGTTGGCATAAAGAGCGATGTTGAGGCCTGGATCTGTCCTCTGTGATGAATGCCAGAATGGATAAAGATCTCTATCTCTACCAATCACTTCACCAAAGAGGAGTGCGTCGAAATTTCTCGGGCGAATGACATTTTGATTGAGATCACCGGTTTCGAAAACTTTGACCTCAATTTTGGCGCCAAGCTTCTGCCAAGCAGACACAAGTTTATCGGCTACTTGCTGAAGTTCCGGCGCATCACCCGTAGAGATTGAAAACGACAGAATCATTGTATCAGACTTAGTTTTCTTTTCAAGGACGCCGGTTTCCGGGTTTGCTTGCCAACCGGCTTTGTTCAAAATTGTTTTAGCTGCTTCCAACCTTTCCTCAAAGGTTAAATTGCTTTCTTTGGCGTTTGTCCAAGGATAAATACCGGCCGGTATGGGACCATCAATAGCGGTGGCGTATCCGCCGAGAATTTTTTCTACCATCTCCTCCTTAGGACTGATAAGATCAAGCGCATGACGCACCTCCTTGTTTAAAAGAACCTTGGATTGATTCTGATTAAAAAAAACGGCAAAGACTCGCGGTAATGGGGAAGAGATAATATTAGAGCCATTGGTTTTAAATGTAAGTATTTTTTCCGGAGAGATGCCACCGATGCTCTCAACTTCGCGGGTATTAAAGGCATCAATAAGAGCTTCTTCGCTTGAATAAAATCTGAAAACTAAATTTTTTATAAATGGGGCTCTTCTCAATCCATTTTTAAATGGGATAAGTCTATACAAATTGGGTATGCCGCCGGAACTACTCTCCACCTCATCAACTTTATACAATCCCGAACCAACTGGAATGGTGTTAAATTGGCTAAAAGAAAATTCGTCGTCCGAAACATTTTTCCAAATATGTTTTGGTAAAATTCCTACATTTAAATTGTAAATAAACGGAGTGTATGGTTGTTTAAGAGTGAAGGAGATCGTTTGTTCATCAACTTTTTCAACCATGACACCTTCCCAGTTGCCTCTTCTTGGACTCTTAATGCTCGGATTGGTAATTTTCTGTAATGTAAAAATCACATCATCGGCTGTCACCGAAGTATTATCATGAAAACGGGCATCCGGGTGAATGCGGACCGTATATATGCGGCGATCGTCAGAAATCTTTATCTCTTCTGCTAAATCATTTTCAATCTCACCTTGCGAAGTAATACGTATTAAACCGGAGTAGATAAGAGTAACTAGATTCTTGTCCGCTTCGGAGATGGCAAGCACCGGATTGATAAAACGCGGATTGCCAACCACTCCTTCGGTCAAAGCACCCCCTTCTATAGGTATTTCAATAAGGTAAGCGCTACTTACTTTCCACAAGAGAGTGATGCCGGAAAAAATAAAAATGGTCACAAAAAAATAAAATACCGCTTTTTCGGCCATGGTAAAAGAACGCAAAATCCCGCTGATTGAACGTTCCTTAGGTATACTGAAGCGCCTCAAGAAAAGCGCTCGCAATTCTTTGTAAGTCATTATATGTCAGTGGTCGAACTACCGGTTTACAAAAAGACTGGCAAAAGCGAAAATAGTGAAAAGAACCGCTACTGCTAAAGTAGCGTTGAAAAGAATCTTTTCGAATCCCCGACGCATAAAGCGTCCTCCTGTCGCGCTATCACTTCCAAAAGCGGAACCAAGACTAGCTTCCGAACGCTGAAGGAGCACTCCTATAATAAGGAGAAGACTCAAAATAATCTGAATATAGGGAAGAATCCGGGCCATTACTTGTACCAAACAATATTAGCATCATTGGAACACACCCTGCAAACTGTAGGTATTTGACTTTGGGAATTTTTGGGATACAATGTGCGAGCAATTAAAAATATTTAAATAATACGGATAAGAAAAATGAATAAGAAAAATACAAAGAAAATGTCACAAATTAAACCATTTGGCGACAGAGTACTAGTCAGACCATTTACAGAAGAGCATGTCAAAGGAACAGGCGGTAATCATTATGGGATTGTTTTACCCGACAGTGTCTCTAAAGAAAAATCGGCCCAGGGTAAGGTCCTAGCGGTAGGAGAGGGAAGGTGGGTTGATGGTAAGTTAGAGCCGGTAAAAATTAAAGTCGGCGATGTGGTTATCTTTTCCAAGTATGGATACGATGAAGTTGAACATAATGGTGAGGAACTTTATCTGTTGAAAGAAGACAACATTTTGGCAGTCATTAAATAACTGTCTATTACTAATTAATTATTTATTATTAAAATGGCAAAACAAATTCTTTTTTACCAAGACGCACGCGAAGCGTTAAAACGTGGCGTGGATAAAGTCGCAAATGCCGTCAAGATCACCATAGGACCTCGTGGCAGAAATGTGGTGTTGGACAAAGGTTATGGAACGCCCATCATCACCAACGACGGCGTAACGATAGCCAAAGACATCACCCTTAAAGATAAATTTGAAAATATGGGCGCGGAAATTGTGAAAGAAGTAGCATCCAAAACCAATGACATTGCCGGTGATGGGACCACAACCTCGGTCATCATTACTCAGGCACTAGTTGAGACCGGATTTAAAAAGTCTTCAGTCGTGGCAAATTCCATGGGTATTCGTCGAGGTATTGAAGCGGCCACCCACGACGCCATAGATGCGCTTAAAAAGATAAGCAAACCAATCAAGGCAGACAGCGAGGTAAAACAAGTCGCCACTATTTCGGCGGAATCAGCAGAGATCGGCGCCATTATTGCCGAAACTATTAAAAAGATAGGTAAAGACGGGGTTATCACTGTTGAGGAATCACAAGCTTTCGGGGTGGATTCCGAAATTGTAGAAGGACTCGAATTTGATAAGGGATACATCTCTCCTTACATGATTACAAATACGGAACGCATGGAAGCGGAGTACCGCGATCCGGTCATTCTTGTAACCGATAAAAAAATCTCAACTATTAAAGAAATATTGCCGCTTCTGGAGAAATTGGCGGCTAGCGGTAAGAAGGATTTGATAATTATTGCCGAAGACGTGGATGGGGAAGCTCTGACCACCTTCGTAGTAAATAAACTTCGCGGAAGCTTCAATATATTAGCTATTAAGGCGCCCGGATATGGCGATAGAAAGAAAGAAATGTTGGCTGACATAGCTATCACGATCGGAGCCAAAGTAATTTCGGAAGAATTAGGTATCAAATTTGAGAACACAGAACTTGCCATGCTTGGTCGAGCTTCAAGAGTAATCTCCACCAAGGACAATACTATTATTGTCGGCGGCAAGGGCAAAAAATCAGATATTGAAGCAAGAATAGAAAGTCTTAGAACCCAGAGACAAAACACTACCTCAAAATTTGATATCGAAAAACTTGACGAACGTATCGGCAAACTCTCCGGCGGTGTGGCGGTAATTAAAGTCGGCGCCGCAACTGAAACCGAGATGAAATATCTCAAACTTAAAATCGAAGATGCTGTTAACGCCACCAAGGCAGCTATCAGCGAAGGTATAGTTATCGGCGGCGGCAGCGCTTTGGCTAAAGTTTCTAAAAAAATTGAAGCAAAGTATAAGGAATCCAAAGAAGCAAAACTGGCTCATGAGAATGCCGAATCAGCCGAATTTGCGGCGGGATATATGACCGTGATAGAAGCACTTAAAGAACCTCTTAGACAAATTGCTAAAAACGCTGGCAAAGAGGATGGGGTAGTGCTTGCGGAAGTATTAAAAAGCGGCGCAAATGCCGGTTATGATGCATTCACGGATACTTTTGTAAACGACATGTTTGATGCCGGTATTATTGATCCGCTAAAAGTAGCCAGGTGCGCCTTAGAAAATGCCTCGTCCGCGGTCGCCATCCTTCTTACTACCGAAGTAGCTATAGCCGACGAACCAAAAGAAGATGCGCCAGCGCCTGCGGGTATGGGGGGTGGAATGGATTACTAAATTATTCTATAATTTAGTTACTAACTAAAATAAATATGAAAAAAGGAACTTTAATAATTATAGGTATTCTTGTTTTGCTCGTCATTTGGGGATTTTCCGGTTATAACAGTTTGGTATCTTTAAATGAAGCGACGGATGCCCAATGGGCAAAAGTGGAAACACAATATCAAAGACGATTTGACCTTATTCCTAATCTTGTGAATTCGGTTAAGGGTATCCTCACTCAAGAGCAAAAAGTTTTCGGCGATATTGCCGAAGCCCGCACTCGTTATAGCGGCGCCACTACTCCTAATGATAAAGCTCTGGCCGCCAGTCAGGTGGAAAGCGCTTTTGCCAGGCTTCTGGTAGTAATGGAAAACTATCCCCAATTGCAGTCCGCCGGCAATGTACGAGATTTGATGACCCAACTTGAGGGCACCGAAAATCGCATCTCCGTAGAACGCACTCGTTTTAATGATATAGTTCGCGACTACAATGTTTCCGTGAAAAGATTCCCCAAAAATATTCTGGCAATGTTGCTCGGTTTCGGTGAACGCGCCTACTTCGAAGCTGTAAATGGCGCTGAAACCGCTCCAAAAGTAGAGCTTCAATAAGAACGATGAAGCGATTTGCTCTCGCTTTAATCTTTTTGGTTCCCGGTCTTGTTTTAAGTTATACATCCCCCGGAAAACCAAATGGATTTGTAAATGATTTTGCCGGGATTCTTAAACCAGAAACCGTTTCTCTGCTTAATCAGAAATTGGAGCAATTTTCTCAAAACACAGGCAATGAAATTGCTGTTGTCACTATTTCTAAACTTGAGGACGAAACCATAGAAACTTATGCGGAAAAACTTTTTCAAGAATGGGGAATTGGCAAAGAAAAAGAACCCGCCCGAACGACTGGCATCGTTCAGTCGGGCGGGGATAACGGTTTGCTTCTTCTTATCTCTCTCGAAGATAGAGAAATGCGTATCGAGGTTGGTTATGAATTAGAACCGGTGGTAACCGATATGGAAAGTGGCAGAATTATTAGAGAAATACTTGCACCGGCATTCCAAGAAAAAGATTATGATGGAGGTGTGACTCGCGCCATAGATACCATTGTTGGTCTTATCGGCGGAGAAGAAATGGCGCCAAGCTCCAATTCTGGATCAATTAATTGGTTTAAATTTTTCCCTTACGCTATCTTTATCTTTATTTATCTGGCTTCAATTTTAAGCAGATCGAAATCGTGGTGGGCCGGAGGTGTCATTGGAGGCATTCTGGGCGTTATATTTTATTCCGGCATCATCTTTATCGGTATTTATATTTTGATTGGATTGTTGTTCGATTTTCTCGTTTCCCGCTCTTATAACAAGGCGGTAGCTCGTGGCGGAATACCTCCTTGGTGGATTGGCGGTGGGGGTATAGGTGGGGGACATTCCAGTGGATTTGGCGGTTTTGGCGGAGGCATGTCTGGCGGCGGAGGAGCTAGCGGTAGGTTCCGCCTCTTCGGCGGATGCGCCGATAAGGCGCAGGTAATTAATATTTAGATGTATTACTTTTATGTTTTAAGATTTAAGAAGAATAGTAAATTTTATTACGGTTACACTAATAATTTAAAGAGGAGGATTACTCAACATCTATCAAAAAGTTCCGCTTTTACATCACAAAATGGAAAATTTGATTTAATTTTTTATGAAGCTTATTTAAATAAGAATGATGCTCAAAATTCTGAAAGGTACTTTAAAACAGGTCACGGTCGAGAAATATTAAGAGGAAAATTAGAAAATTATCTTAAAAGTATTAAACTGTAATTGTGAATACTAGAGACAAAGAACTTCATAGAATTGTCACTACTACGCTCGTTTATAAACCCAACCCGCTTCGCCATGGCGCGAGCGAGGCGAGTTTAACTTACCTCATAACCAAACGCGCCTTGCATAAAAAAGTGATGCCGGGAAAACGGACCATTCCTGGAGGAGGATTTTCGATGGATGATTACATTAATACTCCTTCAAGTACGGTAGGGGACTACGATTTTATAGATGGTATCGCAAATGAGATAAGAGAAATTAATAAGATTTTAAAAGAGAGAAATTTAGGTTAATAAGAGACCGCTGGAAATTATTTATAAAGAAGAATACACTAGTTCAATTGAGGCATTTGCACGAGAAAAACAGATTAAATCTTATAAGGGTGGAACTGCATTTAAAAAATTAATCAATGGAAGCGTCGGATAGTGGTTTATTCCACCACGTTGGAAACGTGGCATGTCGCAAGGCATCGAGAGTTCGAATCTCTCCGC
>ERZ1292629.2963-Hain-H43-01um-R1-2963-length-13616-cov-5_pt1 | contig 13616 bp, 15 predicted proteins | sample MGYA00564399_ERZ1292629 | MGnify/ENA primary metagenome ERZ1292629 (study PRJEB36523, sample SAMEA6512636) | groundwater metagenome | collected 2019-01-08 | study: AquaDiva: Metagenomics assemblies of 32 groundwater samples
TCGTACAATTCGCCTCGGACGTGGACGCAGCCACGAAAAAACGCATCCGCCAGGGACAAATCATCACCGAAATTTTAAAGCAGGACGACCAGGCGCCCTTGGCTTGCGAAAAGCAGGTGGCGATTTTCTACGCGGTCTTGAACGGCCATTTCGACCGTTTTGAAATCGAGCAAGCGAAAAAAATGGAAGGGCTTTTCCTTGAGTACATCGCCAAACTGCACGACGAAGACATCCTGAAGCCGATTCGCGAAACCGGAAACTTGATCGAGGAGACTGAAGCGAAGCTCAAAGCCGCGATCGAGAAATTCCTGATCGCCAACTCTTAATCCCTCACCCTTAGAGAATCATTTCATGAAACACATTTTCACAAGAACTTATTTGGAGATAAAGGTCTTTAGCTCAAAACATATCGAGAGTTTGCGCTCTGCGCAAATTCTCTAAGGGTGAGGGATGGAGTCTTTGCAAAACCTTAAACGCCGCCTCAAAGGGGTGACAAACATAAACCAGATCACGCGAGCCATGGAGCTCGTGGCGGCAACCAAGATGCGAAAGAGCCAGGAGATCGCTTTGGCTTCGCGGCCTTACGCTTTTTCGGCGCTGGATTTTCTCGCGCGGCTTACGCGTCTCGAAACCGCGCACCTGCCTAAGCTTCTCGAAAAACGCGGCGTTAAAACCACGGCGATTGTGGTCGTCACTTCAGACAAGGGGCTGGCCGGTTCGTTCAACAGCGCTGTAATCCGCGCAGTGGAAAAATTCATCCGGGCGGAGAAAATAGATTTTGCCGATCCCGCTTACGCGTACATCGCCGTCGGCCAAAAAGCCGCCGCCTATCTCGAACGCCGGACGCCGAACTTTAAACGCGCATTTACCCGCTTCGGCGATTACACCACAATCGCGGAAATCGAACCTCTGGCCAAATTTTTGACGGAAGGATTTCTCCGGGGCGACTGGGACCGCGTCCTCGTCTTCTCAATGCGCTTTGAAAGCGCGCTCCGGCAAGACATGGTTTTTCGCGAGCTCTTGCCCGCGAGCGCCGAAGCGCTCTTAAATACTCTCCGCGAACTTGTTCCTAAAACCGGACGCTTCGCCAATTTCAAGCAACTTGACCAACCGGAGGCGCAAACAGGCAACGAAGATTATCTGATCGAACCTTCGCCGCAGGAGATCCTCGACGAACTCGCCGCCCACCTCACACTCATGGAAATTTACCATTTGGTGCTCGAGGCGAACGCGTCCGAGCACGCCGCCCGCCGCGTGGCCATGAAAAACGCATCCGATAACGCGAATGAGCTTAGGTCGGAGCTCACGCTCGTTTATAACAAAGCTCGCCAGGCCGCGATCACGAAAGAAATCATCGAAATCACCGCCGGAGCTGAGTCGTTGAAGTAAAAATGATGCCAATATACAAATTGTACTAATGATACGAATAAATACTAATCCGCTCTCACATTTGTATAATTAGTATCATTCGCATGCATTCGTATATTGGTATTACAAAGTAACATGCAAACAGGAAAAATCGTACAAATCATCGGTCCGGTCGTCGATTTGGAATTTGGCGCGGAAAGTTCGCTGCCGCCGATTTACACCGCGCTCAAAGTTGCCGCGGGCGATAAAAACGAGCGTGTGATTACGCTCGAGGTTGTGCGCCATCTGGAACCCGGGCGGGTGCGCGCGATTGCGCTTGACTCGACAGACGGACTCCGCCGCGGCGCCACGGTTCAAAATACCGGAAAAATGATTGAAGTACCGGTGGGACCGGAAGTTTTGGGACATATTTTTAACGTAACCGGCGGCTCACTCGATGCTCCAAAAGATTTTCCCGCCGAAGGCGGGTCCGCCTCAAGCGGAAAGAAGTTTTCCCCCATTCACCGGGCTGCGCCGCCCTTGACCGAGCAATCCACGAAAACAGAAATCTTCGAAACCGGCATCAAAGTGATTGACCTCATTGCTCCCTTCGTCAAAGGCGGCAAAGTCGGGCTCTTCGGCGGCGCCGGCGTCGGCAAAACCGTTATCATTCAGGAGCTCATAAGAAACATTGCCGAAGCATCGGGCGGCGTCTCCGTCTTCGGCGGCGTCGGCGAACGCACGCGCGAAGGCAACGATCTCTACCGCGAAATGGTGGAGTCCGGCGTGATCGCCAAAACCGCACTCGTCTTCGGCCAAATGAACGAAGTCCCCGGCGCCCGCGCGCGCGTGGCGCTCTCCGCACTGACCATGGCCGAATACTTCCGGGACGAGGAAAGGAAAAACGTATTGCTTTTTATTGACAACATTTTCCGCTTCTCGCAGGCGGGCTCCGAAGTCTCGACGCTCTTGGGCCGTATGCCCTCCGCCGTGGGCTACCAGCCGACCTTGGCCTCCGAGATGGCCGAGCTGCAGGAACGCATCACTTCAACGAACAAGGGCTCAATCACGTCCGTGCAGGCCGTTTATGTTCCCGCCGACGACATCACCGACCCGGCGCCGGCGACGACTTTTGCCCACTTGGACTCCACAATCGTGCTCTCGCGCGCTTTGACCGAAATCGGCATTTACCCGGCCGTCGATCCCCTGGCTTCCGCCTCGAACGCGCTTGATCCCAAAGTCGTCGGCCGCGAACATTACGACGTCGCCCGCGAGGTGCAGCGAACTCTACAACGCTACAAGGAACTTCAGGACATCATCGCCATCTTGGGTATCGAGGAACTTTCCGAGACCGACCGCAAAACTGTGGACCGCGCCCGTAAAATCCAGCGCTTCCTCTCGCAGCCGTTCTTCGTCGCCGAAACCTTCACCGGGCGACCCGGCAAATACGTGAAGCGCGAAGACACGATTCGCGGTTTCAAAGAGATTCTCACAGGCCGCCACGACGAGTTACCAGAAGAAAATTTTTATCTGAAAGGAAATATTGAAGAAGTTATGTAAAATTAGTATATTTGTATCTTTATGCACGTAAGCGTTTATTCCTTAAAAAATGTCCTCTACGAGGGCGAGGCCAAGTCAGTAAACTGCAAAACCCGCTTGGGCGAAATTACGGTCCTTGATCACCATCGGCCGCTGATTTCCGCCCTAACCAAGGGAATTGTGAAAATCGTTGATAGTGAGAATCAAGAACATTATATCCCTATGGGTTCGGGATTTCTCGAAGTGCGATCAAATACCGCAAGACTGCTTGTTGACGAAGCGCCGGCAGGTTAAAAATTTCAGCCGAAAATTATTACTGTATCACCAAGGTCATCCCCCGGCGGGGGGAATAAAGCGCCCGCTTGGCGAAGGGGCGGGCCGCTCTAAATTCAAAGCTTATGTTTATACTTGGCATTGAAACAAGTTGCGATGAGACAGCGCTTGCCATGGTTGAGGCTAGCGCAGGCTCCCCAAATGGGCTGCCGAAATTTAAGGTGCTCACAAACCTGGTTTCCTCGCAGATAAACATCCACCGCCCCTTCGGCGGCGTGGTTCCCAATCTGGCCAAGCGCGAGCACGTAAAAAATTTGCCGATCCTTTTTCGGCAAATTTTTGGCAAAGGACAAAGAGCATATAGCTTATGGAAAAAAGTTGATTTGGTCTCCGTCACAGTGGGCCCTGGTTTGGAACCGGCGCTGTGGACTGGCATCAGTTTTGCAAAAGAGCTTTACGATATGCCATTCGCCATAAGCCATAAGCCCCCGCTCGTGGGAGTAAATCATCTCGAAGGACATCTCTTCTCTTTTCTTCTGCCGAAGAAAAAAGAAAGCTCGAAGCGCGTTTCGGATTTCGGGTTTCGTGCTTCGATATTCCCAGCAGTTTCACTGCTGGTGAGCGGCGGGCACACGATTTTGCTTTTGATGAAAAATCTTAAATCCTGGCAAAAGCTCGGCGAAACGCGCGACGATGCCGCCGGTGAAGCCTTCGATAAGGTGGCGCGCTTGCTTCGCCTCCCCTACCCCGGCGGGCCGGAAATCCAGCGCCTTGCCGCGAAGGGCGATCCCAATGCCATTCCCTTCCCGCGTCCCATGCGCGATCAAAAGAATTATGATTTCAGTTTTTCGGGACTCAAGACTTCCGTCCTGTATTATCTCCGCGACAACCCAAAAGCCGACAAAGCCGATGTTGCCGCATCATTTGAAAAAGCGGTGATCAATGTGCTTGTTTATAAAACGATACGCGCAACAGAAATCTTCAAAGCCAAATCCATCATGCTCTCCGGCGGCGTAGCGGCCAATAAACTCTTGCGAAGCGAACTGGAAAAAGCGACACGGAAAATGGGGATTCGCTTTTTTGTAGCAGATATGCAATACAACACCGACAACGCCGTGATGATTGCCGCCGCGGGGTACATGACCCTCCTTCGCTCAAGAGCTTCGGACGGGCAAGCTCGCCTGCGCAAGAAGAAATTAAGACTTGAAGCCCGGGGAGATCTGAACATTTGATTTTCAGACGAAATCTAGCTTAAATTAATAATTAGAACTTGAATTTGTAGGGAAGGAGTTTCCGGTATGGCGCACGCCAGTACGCCTAACGGCGGGCTCATGCATGCCAAGTACGGCAGGCCCCTGACCCGTCAATTCTCCTCCAGCAACGGAGGAAATACAGAAGAAACTCAAACCACGTCCAACGGCAACGGTTACCAACCCCGCTTCGGCAAGAACCGGCTATCGGCCAAGGAACAGCGGGCTCGGTCCCGGCAGAAATCCGGCCGCGGCTGCTGGCGTTGGTAAAAATAGCATTCATCCACGGAAGCTCTCGGCACATTTGAGAGCTTTTTCATTCCGGAAAATCTTCCAAAAATCTCGCCTTCGCGTTAAAATCCTTACATTATGGAACTCGACCCCCGCTACGACCACAAAGAGATTGAAGATTCGATTTATAAGCAGTGGGAGGAATCCGGATATTTCAACCCTGATCGGCTACCGCCGATCAGCGCAGACTCACGCGGACGGCACGCAGACAAACGCGGAAAAAGTCAGCGACAGTCAGCGTCAAGTCAGCGTAAGTCCGCGTTTTCGATTATCATGCCGCCGCCGAACGCGAACGGCTCCTTGCATGTGGGGCACGCGGTGTTCGTAACGCTCCAGGACATCATGATCCGCTTTGCGCGCATGCGCGGCCAGAAGGCGCTGTGGCTGCCCGGCGCCGACCATGCGGGATTTGAAACACAGGTGGTTTTCGATAAGAAATTAGAGAAAGAAGGAAAAAGCCGATTTCGAATGGACCGGGAAGAAGTTTACAAAGCGATTTGGGACTTCACGCAGGAGAATAAAAAAATCATGGAGGGCCAGTTGCGCAAACTGGGCGCCTCCTGCGACTGGTCACGCGAAAAATTCACGCTTGATCCCGAGATCGTAAAAATAGTTTACGAAACTTTTGCCCAACTCTATAAAGACGGTCTCGCCTACCGTGATTTCCGCGTCGTCAATTGGTGCCCCAAGCACAAGACCGCACTTTCCGATCTTGAGATAAAGTACGTCGAACGCACCGATCCGCTTTATTACATCAGGTACGGGCCGCTTACCTTGGCAACCGTGCGGCCCGAGACCAAGTTCGGCGATACAGCGCTCGCGGTTAATCCTGGGGACAAACGCTACAAGAAATACATCGGCAAGGAAATCGAGGCGGAAGGCATTTTGGGCCCGCTTAAATTCAAAGTCATTGCGGACGAGGCCGTTGATCCCGCCTTCGGCACGGGCGTGGTTAAGGTTACGCCTGCGCACGATGCGACCGACTTTGAGATCTGGCAGAGGCATAAGGACGAAATACCTGGTCCGAAAATAATAATAAACGAAAACGGACGGCTTACGGGCGAAACCGGGCCTTTTCACGGCCTCAAGGTGGCGGAGGCGAGGGAAAAAGTTGCCGCCGCCATGCAGGAAAAAGGGATTTTAGAGAAAGTTGACCCGGCTTACGTCCACCAAATTGCGACTTGCTACAAGTGCGGTTCGACGCTTGAACCCTTACCCCGCATGCAGTGGTTCGTCCGGATGTCGGCTACGCCGACATCCCGCGGACTTACGCGGACTTCACCCCTCGATGCAACTCGGGGCGAGCGCGGACAAACGCAGAAAAAAACTGCTTCCGAAAAATCGCTGCGGGATTTGGGGATTGAGGCCGTAACATCCGGAAAAATTAAATTTATTCCCAAAAGGATGGAGAAAGTGTATCTCCATTGGTTAAAGAATATCCGCGACTGGAACGTTTCGCGCCAAATCGTCTGGGGCATACGAATCCCCGCCTGGTTCTGCCTCGGCTGCGGCGACGTAAAAATAAATCCGGAAATAAAATCGAGCTGGTTTCTGGTACGGCACGGGGAAACAGACGCCAATAAAAACAGCATACTGCAAGGACTCGGAGACGATCCGCTAAACGACGCGGGAAAAGCTCAGGCCGAAAAAACCGCCGAGGCGCTCAAGAATACGCCGATAGACCTTATTATCAGTTCAAATCAGAAAAGAGCCAGAGAAACTGCGGAAATTATTTCAAAAACACTGGGGGATAAAGAAATAATTATAGAAGAAGAACTGCACGAACGTTCCATGGGAGACGCCGAAGGGGTGGCGCGCAACGAAGCCATAGAAAAATACGGAAAACGTTTATATGACTACGAGGTCAACGATTACGGAGGTGAAAGCTACAAAGAAGTGGAAAAACGCGCCTGGGCGGCCTTCCAAAAACATCAAAAAATCCATAAACATAAAAACGTCATCGTTGTCAGCCACGGCGGCACCATCAGAATGCTCATGAAACAGATAAGGGGCCTGACTGCCGAGCGGGCGCTTACGAGAGAAAGCATAAAAAACGCCCAGGCAATTCAATTTGATATCCTTGAACCGTGCGAAAAATGCGGCAACCACATCTACGAACAGGACCCCGACGTTTTCGACACCTGGTTTTCCTCCGGCCAATGGCCGTTCGCTACCCTCCTTAAATCAAAATCCGATTTTGAGGAATTTTACCCGACCGATATCATGGAAACCGCTTATGACATTCTTTTCTTCTGGGTGACGCGCATGGTGATGCTGGGAATTTACCGCACCGGTAAAGTTCCGTTTAAAACCGTCTACCTCCATGGCTTGGTCCGCGACAAGGACAGGCAGAAAATGTCCAAATCCAAGGGCAACGTAATCGATCCCCTGGGCGTGGCGGAAACTTACGGCACAGATGCTTTGCGGATGGCGCTTGTGGTCGGGAATACTCCCGGCAACGATATCGTGATCTCGGAAGACAAAATCCGCGCTTACCGCAATTTTGCGACCAAAATCTGGAATATCTCGCGATTTCTCGATATGCGGAAGCCCAAAGACGGCGCGCTTGCCGCTCCTACGGCTTGGGACAAGAAAACTGCGGCTGAACTGGCGGGCATAAAGAAAAAAGTCACGGCGCATCTCGAAAAATTCGAATACCACCGGTCAGCTGAACTGCTTTATCACTACATCTGGCACGCGCTCGCGGATAAGCATGTGGAAACCGCAAAATCGCGTCTCCAGGGCGAGAACTTGAATGACGCCCGGCGAGCGTATGCCACGCTCGAAACCTGCTTACTCACCTCCTTAAAGCTTCTTCACCCTTTTATGCCCTTTATAACAGAAACCCTTTACCAAAAGTTTCGGCCCGGGACGCTCTTAATGATTGAGCTGTGGTAAAATAAAAATGTGCGAACTCAAAGCTATAAGCTAAAACCTCTAAGCTAAATCATGTCAGTCTTGGCACTTGTTCTAGGCATACTTCCAGGCTTCACCTGGCTTTTTTTCTACCTGCAGGAAGACCTGCATCCCGAACCGAGGCGCCTCATCGCCTTCACGTTCGTTATGGGCGCATTGTCTGCGCTTGTCGCTTACCTTCTTCAAGTGGCGCTCACCGTCCCCTGGCCCGAATTTCGCACGCTTTTCACTTCGCGCGAACTCTCGCCGCTCTTATTCATGCTTGCACTCCTCTTATTTTCTTTTATTGAAGAATTAGTGAAGTTTGCCGCCGCTTATTTTTCCGTACGCAAAAACCCCGCTTTCGATGAACCGGTCGATGCTATGATCTATACGATCGTCGCCGCCTTGGGTTTCGCCACGCTCGAGAATATCGGCGCCTTAATGGGCAAAGGCGGCGGCGAGGCGGCGCTCATGGGCCCGCTTTTTGAAACTGCCACTTTCCGCTTCGTGGGCGCAACGCTTCTACATACGCTTACCTCCGGCCTTGTCGGTTACTATTGGGCGCTTTCCATCCGCAAATTCGGAAGCAGGTTTATGCTTATAAAAGGCGTGTTTCTGGCCACCATCTTGCATGCTTTCTTCAATTATCTTATACTGCAATACGGAACGATAATTTATGCGCTTCTTTTCGTCATCATCCTGGGCTTTGTGAGCCTGAATGACCTCGAAAAACTGAAGCGGGAAAGCGTGTAACATGGACTCATCCGAAGAAAAATTTTTTGAAAGTTTGGCCAAATACGGGGAAGCGGAACCCGAACCGGAAATAGAGCTTACCAAGGCCACAATGGCGCCATTGCGGACAAAAAAAGTGGCGCCGATCGAGGAAAGCTACGAACCCGAAGGCCAGCTTACAGTTGACGTTTACCAGACGGCTTCCGATATCGTGATCGAATCGGCGGTCGCCGGCGTGAAACCGGAAAATTTGGACATCAATGTTTCAAATGACTCCGTTACCATCCGGGGCGAACGCAGCCGAAGCGAAGAAGTAAGCGACGAGGATTATTTCTATCAGGAATGTTACTGGGGCAGGTTCTCCCGCTCGATCATCTTGCCGCAAGAAGTGGATCCGGACGCCGCCTCGGTTACGTTCAAAAACGGAATTCTCACCGTCCGTTTGCCCAAGCTAAACAGGAAAAAAACGAAAAAACTCAAGGTCAAACTGGAATAACGCAATGCAAATCCGCGAATGCATGCGAATACCGCAAATAATTTGAGGTATTCGGATGTAATTTGAATCATTCGCATCGCTATAAAAACATGCGTCAATGCGCCATCTGTAAAAAAGGTTCCCGCATGGGCGGCGAACGCAAAAAGCTGCGCGGAAAGTACAATCCGGTGAACTGGAAGCGTCATTATCCCAACCTGCAGTGGGCGAAGGTTAAAGGCGTACGCAAATTGATCTGCACGAATTGCATAAGAACTTTGCATAAAAGCGCAAAGTAGCATGCGATGTATGGCTTATCGCATATCGCATGCTTAGTAACAAAACGGGCCGTAGTATAATGGCAGTACGCGAGGCTGGGGGTCTTGCAGCCCGGGTTCGATTCCCGGCGGCCCGACAAAAAGCGGTTCCCGCCCCGCTCGGACGGGGCGAGGCTCGCCCACGGCCGTGGGCGGCAATTCCCGGCAGCCCGACAAATATTTATGACCTAAAGACTTAAAAGCCCCGACTTTGGACATCGGGGGCTTAAGGATCCCGCCTAGATAATCCCGGAAATATAAACCAGGTGGGTGGACTCGAGCTCAAGCCCTCGGGCGAGAAGCAATCGTCCTCCCTTGCAAAATTATTTGATCCGAAATCTAGCGCGGGACCGCTTAAATTATACTACAAAAAAATCATCTATGACCAGACGGCAGCGAAGATATATATTCTATTTTTTTATCTTGGTTTTCCTGCTTTTCGGCACAGGCGTAGTTTTCTTTGCCAAAGGCTGGCGCTTCGATTTCAAAACCGTGGTTTTCAAGAAAGTGGGGGCAATTTACGTGCGCACTTTCCCGGAAAACACTTCCTTGACGCTTGATGACAATCCGGTAAAAACGCAAAGCGGATTTTTCCAGTCCGGAACCCTGATCAATAACCTTTTTCCAAAAACCCATATACTTTCGATCTCCGCTTCGGGCTTTCATCCGTGGCAGCGGAAAGTTGAAGTTTTGCCGGCCTTGGTTACAGAAGTGAAATATGCAGTGCTTGTGCCGCAGCAAACAGAATTGGTTTTGCAGGGCCCGCTTACGGACTTTTGGCTGGCCCAGGGGGAAATACTTACGCGCAACAACAAAAATGAACTAAGCTGGCGCGGCCAGAAAATCCCCGGCGCGGATGTGCTGGGTTTTACGAACAACGAAAGACGCCTGCTCGTGAAAGACGCCAAAAACACATTGTTTTGGGTGAACCTCGACGAAGTAACTTGGCTCAATCTTTCGAGCAGGCTCTCGCTCCTTTTGCCCAAAGAAAACTTTAATTTATTTGTCGATCCTTTCCAGGACAACAAAGTCCTCGTAAAACGCGATCGCAGCCTCGCGGTTTTTGACATCCAAAGAAATACCTTGAAAGCGCTCACGCCTACCTCCACGCTCCTCCTTGGCCCCGCCGACGCTTCCCGTTTCTGGGTAGCTTGGACTGTTTTTGACCCTAAAGCAAAAGTTTCTAAGCTAATGCGTTATGACAAATTCCTCGAGCGAGGTTCAGACACTCTCCAGACTCTGCCCGGCAAAACAAAAAAGTTGGCTTGGGCGGAAAATTCCACGCTCGGCATCCTGGAGGACGATGGCTCGTTCTATCTTTATAATGTCGAATCGAACTCGACCTCCAAACTGGCCAGCGACGTTCTCGATTTCAGCTTTAATGAGAACGGAGACATGGTCGCCGCCTTGGAAAGCAAGGGTATTGAAGTTTTCTCCTTCCGGGGTGAAAAAGATTACTGGCGATTTAAGTTGCCGCCTAACCATAAAATAACGGCGCTCAATTGGTACAAAGACGACCATCACCTATTCCTCGTCTATGAGGATAAGGCGGTGTTTTTGGAACTCGATGATCTGGCTCAAGAAAACTTGGTTGACTTAAGCGGCCGCAAAGCCAAGTACGATCCCGACTCGAACCGCTTATATTTAATTTCGCGGGAATCGCTTCTAAGCGCGAGTTTTCCTAAGCCCTAATTAGCTTTCGTCATCATCGCCTTCGTTGCCCCACAGCAAGCGGGCAAATTCCCCGCAATGGTGCTTCAAATTCATATTTGTTTCTTTGTGCAAGAACTTAACTCTGCACCGCGGGCAATAATATTTGGACGGATTGGACATAATACGAGTATTAATGGAACGATTATAACACAGCTTGGGCGCGGAGATCAGGCGAACTGTGGATAATTTCGGGGAAATCCAGTTTCCGGCGTTACTGGCAGGCAGAACCTGATAAATTCAAGTTGCCAGCCATAGGGAACAAGCTTAATCATTTCGTCCAACTCCTTAAGAATAGAATTTACTGCATACATGGCATTTCTCCCAGGCCGAAAATGTGCCGTAAATAACGACGGAGTAAATTATATTTGCTTACAACCTTAGGTCTTGAATAGTCCTTCCAGGCCCAGTACAGGTGCCACCGCTCGCCGTACCGAACAAGATACGGGAAGCGCCGGTCGCTGTTGTCACCGTCGACCACCACGAGACCCGGCCCGTCAACGTAAATCTGGCCGAGGAGGGCCATGAGCGCGGGATGCTCGTCCTGATGTTCGACGAGCCAGTTCAGCTGCTGGTACCCTAAGAACGGGCGGCTGACCAAAGCGACACGGCGCTCGTATTCCTGGCCGCTGATCGACGACTCGCCCAGACGGAGCAAGGTCCCCAGAACGAGCGTAACCTCTCCCTCGGGCGAGACATCGCGCTCGATGCCGTTCTCCGCGCGGATCCAGAGGAATTTCTCCCGGAGTTCCGCAAGCGTCGGGCGCGTGAGAGCAGGAATCTGAACCGAGAACTCGGCGGTTTCGCGGAAATACTTCTCCCAGCGCGGCTCCTTACGAAGGAATTTCTTGAGTTCGTTCCCCCACAACTCGGCATCCCTGCCGAGTAAATTTTTAAAAAGCCGTCCGAGGAGACCCACGAACTCCTGGAGAGCTTCGCTGAGCATGTTATTCATGGTCAGCTCCTTTCTGCTGCATTGCAGCTCTGAAGACTTTAAAATTTCCTCAAAGCTGCAATCCAGCACATTCGAAAATCCCCCCTTGAAGTGCCGTTAAATTATACCATAACTGCCAGATTGCTGCAAATCCGCACAAGCGTAACTAATGTTTCTGCCACTGCGGGGTCGCTACGCTCCCTCAAACCCCTCGGTTCAAAAGAATCATACGGAAAATCGTATGATTTTCCGTATGATTCATAAATTCTGCCATTTGGCGGAAGCAGCTACCGTTTTTACCACTGTGGCGTCGCTTCGCTCCTTGGAAACCCCTGCCTGCCTGTAGGCAAGGGCAGGCCAGGCCTTTCCCTCCGGGCAAATTAACGCTTCTGCCACTGCGGCGTCGCGCGCTCCTTGGAAACCCTCGGTTTCCAATGCTTCCAAAACGGGGAGGAGCTCATTTCCCGCTCCTCCCCGACCCCCTCCATCTCCTCGTGGCAAAAACGCTTTAGCGTTTCTGCCACTGCGGAGCACGCCTCGCCTTCTTCAATCCGTATTTCTTCCTTTCCACCATGCGCGGGTCGCGCGTGAGCCAGCCGCTTGTGCGCAAGCGGGCGACAAAATCCGGTTCAGCTTTGGCGATCGCGCGGGCCAATCCGTGGCGGATGGCTTCGGCTTGGGCTTTAACGCCTCCGCCCTTAACGCGAACAGTCGCGCGATAGGTATCGGCGAGCTTCAAGGCCGTAAGCGGCTCCTGGGCGGTCTTTTCGAGCCGTCCCAGGCCGAAATAAGCGCCGAGATCTTTTTCGTTTACGAGCATGCCTTTGCCTTTCATCACGCGCACGCGGGCCACGGCAGTCTTGCGCCGGCCTACGCCTTCAAAAAATTTGTCTTCGTTCTTATTCGCCATCGATGAAAATAAGTTGGTTTAGACGGCGCTGGTTTAAAAAATTTTTCGGCAGCATCCGGCGCACTGCTTCGCGCAGGACGCGCTTGGGGTCCTTCGCAAATACTTCTTTGTATTTGGCTTCCTTCAAATGTCCCATGTAGCCGGTGTGGCGATAATAGGTTTTTTGCTCCGCCTTGCGGCCGGTCACAACCACGCCGCGATAATTTTTTACGAACACGCGATCACCGCTCAAACGAGCAGGGTCGTAGCTTGCATTCCGCTTGCCCTGGAGAATCATGGCGATTTCCGACGCCAAGCGCCCCAAGTGCTTATTTTTAGCATCCAAGTGGTAATCCATCCCTCACCCTTTAGCGATCTGCTTCGCGACCTTAAAAACTCGATGATTTTTCATGTTGTCTTGCTTTGAGAATGAAATTTTTAAACTGAATTGAGTCATGTTAGAAATCGCTAAAGGGTGAGGGATTAAACAAATTCTATGGTGGCCAGCCGGCTGCCGTCGCGCTTCTTGCTGCGGCCCAACTTCGTGATCCGCAGATATCCGCCCGGGCGGCCTTGATAACGCGGAGCGATTTCATCGTAAAGCTTATGGACAATCCGCTCATTGTGCAAACGAGCAAGGAGCAGGCGGCGCGCAGCCAAATCCTGCCGCTTGGCGATGGTGACCATGCGCTCAACTAAAGGCCGGATGGCTTTGGCGCGGGTTTCCGTAGTTTCGATTTTGCCGCTACGAAGCAAATCATTCGCCAAGTTGCGCAAAAAAGAACGCCGTTCTCCCTTCAACCTGTGAAACTTTTTTCCTTTCTTTAAATGCCGCATCCCTCACCCTTTAGCGATCTGCTTCGCGACCTTAAATACTCCATGATTTTTCATGTTGCCTTTTATAGTTATCAAAATTTTTAAACTGGTTTTAGTCATGTTGGAAATCGCTAAAGGGTGAGGGATT
>ERZ1292629.2964-Hain-H43-01um-R1-2964-length-13615-cov-7_pt1 | contig 13615 bp, 19 predicted proteins | sample MGYA00564399_ERZ1292629 | MGnify/ENA primary metagenome ERZ1292629 (study PRJEB36523, sample SAMEA6512636) | groundwater metagenome | collected 2019-01-08 | study: AquaDiva: Metagenomics assemblies of 32 groundwater samples
TAATTAACCTAATTGTCTATAAGTTAATTTTTAAGAAGAATTTATATATCATTGTTTGGCTATAATTTTTAATGAAGCATGCTAAGTATATAGTAAAAGGAAAAAATATTAGGATACTTCCTACTATTTTAAAAAAAGAGCTTAAACCTTCTTTTGATTATATCTCTAGTACGGGCAAAACTTATTTTTTTGTTCTTGAAAAGTATTCACTTTTGCAAAATGCTGATATGTCTGTTATTATTTTGGTAGACATCAAAAACGAAACTGAATGTGTTGTAAACTCTGTTGTTGCTGGTGGAAAAGTAGGTCTTTTTCAGTTGGATCTGTTTGATCGTGAGGATTCTGTTTTGAGCGGTATAAAAGAAACATTAAATAAACTTGCTAATGATAATGGTTGGAAAATAAATTAATCTTTCTATTTTTGATTTTTAGTAGAATTATTTTTCATTTTGATTGTCTAATTCTTTTATGCAATTCTCTTGTATCTTCATTAGACTGCCAATAAACATTTTGCAAATCATATTGAATGATTCTTTCGTATAATTGATCTTTATTTTCTGGTTCAGAGTAAACACATAGAGGAGGTAAAAAACTTCTAAATGGTCCATTAGGATTATTTAAAGTAGGTCTGTATTTTATTTGTCTTGTTAAATCTTCTACGATTAATTGAGCCAAGCTCACGGCTATTATCGCTAATCTATTTGGGGAATCGTGATAAACCCATTTTCCAGCTATTTTACTAGTTCTTTCTAAATAATCATGATGAAGAAGTTTTATCCAAATTGGATATTCGTTTTTTATAATTATATCTTTTTGTTCCATGATTTTTAAAATTTTTAACAATTTAAAAGATTATATATCATTGCTTTTTATTTATCCTGTTAACTCTTCTAATCTTGAAAATCCTTCTTGGGCTTTCTCGTTTTTAGGATCTATAGATAAAGCATATTTGTATGCTCCTTTGGCTTGGAGAAACGCTTTTTTATGTTCAAATATTCCAGCAATTCTTAATACTGCTTGAGCATCTTCTGGGAGGCATGCGTCTAGGTAAAATGTGCTTTGAACTTGTGTGGGTGGATTTCTAGTAGGTTTATATGTTAAAAGGACTACAATTCCTTTATTTTGTGCAACTTCAAAAAATGAACAATTAAAAAGTCTTCCTCCACATTCTGGAGTTTTATTGTTTACTCCACATCTTCTTGTTTTTTTATCATAGTGTATACATTGATAATCATTTTTTCTTTTTTCAACTTCCTCTTTAGAAAGATAGAGATGAATAGGTATTGGATTTTCTTTCGCCATGTTTTTGATTTATCTTAATTCAACAAAATCTCCATTTTGAGATTTTATGATTACTTGTCTATTTTTTGCTACTACTACTGTTTTATTATAAACTTTTTCTGCATCATTTCCTGTTTCATCAAAATAAGAATTGACTGGAACACCTTTTCTTTTAAATTCATCAACAATGACTTCTCCATATCTTTTTAGGCCTCCAACTACAAATGCTTTCGCTTTCGCTTTTTCAAAAGGCTTTTTTCTTAGATCTGGGTGCCAACTTTTTCCCTCATAAAATCGATCATGTGTGCTCTCTACTCCTTCTAAGATTTGATTAACTCTTTCTTTTCCTGATTTTAAGAGAAAATTCTCTAATTGACTTTTATTTCTCATATTCTTGATTTGATCTCCTACACCATAGTGGCTTAGGGCAATTATTTCGTTTGGATCTCCTGAATATAAAACTATAGCGACACAATCACAAAGCCCATCTGTATAAAGAGGAATTGTGCTTATTTTCATACTGGAGGGGAGAACTCTATCTTCTTGATTGCTGATTTCTGTGAATGCATATTCGTCTGGAACTATAGCATTAAAGGCGTATCTGAGTCTGTCTTTCTGAATGTAATGTGTTGCTGGTATGAGGGCTGCAGCTCCAAGGCCTAAACTAACAGCTAGTGCTGTTTTTGACCATACTCTTCTATTGCTATATTTTACTCTTTCCATCTAGTCGATAGCCATTTGTAATATTTAAGTATTACTATTATATAGTTAAGAAATAGAAGATTGGAAACAAAAAGAAAACAAGAAAAAAATTAAGTTTTAGTATGCTGTATTACATCCGGCTGAGCCTGTACAACCTGCTTTACAGTTCGCTCCCCAGTTTCCTGTTCCGCATCCGTTTGCATTGTTGTACATAGTACATCCTTCATTACACGATGAAACAGCCATTCCAGTGCTGCACCAGTGTGCTGATAGTGCACTAGGGGTTAAACAATACTTTCCAGCGTTAACTATTCCAATGTCATCATTGCTGCACATAAGACTTGTTTGATACAAGGTTGTGCCTGCGACAACGAAAGAAGAGAAGACTGTGGTCGTTAGAAGCGCTACCAAAATAAGATAGGACCATTTGTTTGTCATTTTTCCTCCACAATTTAGTTAATATTAAATGTCTTTCTTGTTTAAATAGATATGTATATTTGCTTTTTTGTTCTTTACTAATTGTTGCTTTTCTATACGATAATGTTTAAAAATTGAGTTTTCTGTTTATTTTTTGGAGAAGAAATGAATATTGGAGTAGTGGGTACGGGATATGTAGGGCTTGTTACTGGAACTATGTTAGCTAGCAGAGGTAATCAAGTCATTTGCGTTGATAGCGATCAAGGAGTGGTTAGAAAATTAAACCAGGGAGAGGTACACTTTTTTGAACCTGGCTTGGAAAATGAAGTTAGGTCTGCTAGTGAAAAAGGACTTTTAACTTTCACTTCTGATTTAAGGGAGGGAGTTGTTGGATCTGAAACTATATTTGTTTGCGTTGGCACACCTTCTAATCCAGATGGTTCTTTTAATATGGATTATGTGCGTAAAGTTTCCAGCGAGATAGGTGAAATTTTGAGAGGAGTTAGTTGTGGAGAAAAAACTGTTGTCATGAGAAGTACGGTTGAGCAGGGAACTCACAGAGAAATTAGCGATATAATAAATTCAAAAATAGGTAAAAAAGAGAGGATTTGGAATTATGTCTCTAATCCTGAAACTTTGTCTGAAGGAACAGCTGTTGCTAATTTTTCTAAACCTGATAGGATTATTATAGGTTCTGATTCTCATTTAGCGATCGATAGACTAAAACAAATTTATCATCCTTTTGTTAGGAGAACTGATAAATTTGAAATAGGTTCTCCAGCAGATGCTGAATTAGCTAAACTTATGTCCAATGCTTCTTTGGCAATGAGAGTCGCTTCGGTGAACGAATTTGCACGAATAGCTGATGTTACTCTTGGAGCTGATATGGACACAATCAGAAGAATGATTTCTTCTGATGCAAGAATAGGATACCAGTTTTTGTTTCCTGGAGCCGGATATGGTGGAAGTTGTTTTCCAAAGGATGTTCCTGCTCTTGTTAGCAGAGCTAGAAAAGATGGTTATGATCCTATTTTATTAGGAAGGGTGCATGAATCAAATGAAGCACATAAGGTATATATGGGTGATAGAATATCTACTTTGTTAGAGCAGAAAATTAGGCCAACTATTGCAGTATTAGGTTTGACTTTTAAACCAGATACTGATGATATGCGAGATTCTCCTTCTGTACCTATTGTTACAGGATTGATCAATCGTGGTGCTAAAGTTGTGGCTTATGAGCCAATGGATAAGAAAGCAAGAAAAATATTTGGGGATAATATAAAATTTGGAGATGGTGCATACGAAGTAGCTAACGGAGCTGACGCGCTTGTTTTATTAACTGAGTGGTCTGAATTTGATTCTGTTGACTTTAAACATTTGAATGAAGTAATGAAAGGAAATGATATTTTTGATTTGAGAAATCGTTGGAGACCTCAGGATGCAAACAGACATGGTTTTAATTATTACGGCGTTGGCAGAAGTTATCCCTTTAAGAAATGATTATAAAACAAGCTGTTCTTTGTGTTTTAATGAGAGTTATTTTTTTAAGACATGGACAATATGATTATAATTTGAAGAGAGTTATTAATCAAGATAAAAAAATTAAGATTGGATTGAATGAAACTGGAAAGAAGCAAGCTTTTGAAGTGTCTGGGAAATTAAAGAGAAAGAAGATAGAGCTGATATTTTGTTCGGAGTTCTTGCGCGCTAGAGAAACTGCGGAGATAATTAATAAAGTTTTGGGAGCAAAAATTAAATTTGATAAGAGAGTTAATGAATTTAAAGCAGGAAGAGAATTTGAAGGAAAGACTACGAGATTTTATTTGGATAAAGAAGCTGGGAATAAATATAATTTTAAAACTAAAGATGGAGAGAGTTGGAATGAACTGGTTGAGCGGCTTTCTGAATTTTTGAATTCTTTAAAAAAGAAGAAGTATGAATGTGTTTTGGTTGTTTCACATGAATGGCCAATTATGGCTGCCAGAGAGGCTGTTTTTAAATTGAGTAATTATGAGGCAAGGAATTCTAGAGTTGGGAATTGTGAACTTTTAGAGTTTGAATTATGACTTTTTGGTATTTTTTTAACTCGTGAATAGTAAGATTTATAAGGCTAATTCTTGGCTTTTTTGTATGAGATATGACTTTGTGGTTAATAGTTATGATTTAGTTGGAGATTTAGCTAGAGCCATGGATGTAGGTATTCCAGCTTCAAATTCTTGTGATGATAGCGGGGCTTATCTTTTGGATGATGTTACTCCAACGCAGATTCTATCTTCTAGAAAGATTATAGAACAAAATCCTTGGTTTGTGGCTCTTAGAAGGACTGCTTTTTGTAGAGATTCGGAAGCTGAGACTTTTTTTTCTTATTGGGTTTTGTATGGAAGTGAGACGGATGAGCAAAGAAGAAGAGTTTTTGATAACTTGGAGAATCCGAAGAAAGAAATTTTTGAAAGTTAGGCTTTTACTTACTAAAAAATAGCCACAATAAATGTGAGGCGCGAAGCGCCGAACGCGCGAGGCATTAATTGTTGAAGTTTGGAACTATTCAAAAAAGAGCAGTATTTTTCAGATAAATTTATATCCTTCTCAAATTTCTAAATCTAATGGATGTTAAAAATAAGATCAAGGGAGCGTTCATTGGCTTATATTTTGGTGCAGGTGTAAATCCTAGATTTTCTCCAATGCTTGAACCAAAAGAAGCATTAAGAAGATTTGGAGATAAAAAATTTGCACAGTATTATGATTTTGAAATTTATGGTTCTAGATATAAACTTTATGATCAATATACACAGACGAAGCTGATTTATGATATATTAATTAAATATGGAAAAATCACACCAGAAATATTTAAGGATTATTTGCTAGTTTTGCATAAAAAGTATAATGTCTTTAAGGGTGACGTTTATGGACCAAGCACACAAAAGGCAATCACAAAAATTATTGCAGGGGAGAATGTTTATGAAATGGGAAAAACTGGAATAACCTGCGGTTCTGCAATGAGAGGGCTTCCAATTGGAATGTATTTTTATAATAATGAAAAATTGTTGATTGAAAATACTATTAATTCTTGCATAATTTCTCATAATACAGATGTTGCAATTGATGCAGCGATAGCTTCTAATGTAACTCTCGCTTCTTTGATTAATGGAAAAAATAAGTTTGACGCCATAAAAGAGGCAATAAAAGCTATCAGAAAATATCATGGAAAGTTTGGAGCAAAAACAACCGAACCAAGAATTGATGAAATATTAGAAGGATTGTTAAGAAATTTAAGAGGCAAAAATTTGGAAGAGGCAAGAGAGTATATTGTAAAACGAATTGGAGTTAGCTGGTTTGCAAGAGATGTTGTTCCTAGCGCTTTTGCAAATTATATTGTCTTGAATAGTCCTGAAGAATCTTCTTTATTGTCTATGAGATGCGGTGGAGATAATCAAACTACTTCTGAGATTGCTTGTGCTTTCCATGGTGCTGAAAAAGGTGTAGGAATATTTTCTAAAGATATTTTGAAAAACATTGAAAAAGTAAATAAAATTAAAATTTATGGAATGGCAGATAAGTTGATTAGAAAGATTTTTAAGGCTTCTTAATATCTTGGAGAGTAAGTTAATATTTTAAAATGTCAATAAGATATAGGTTTTTTGGAGTTCCAGTAACAAAAACTGATTTTATGTCTGAAGCTAGATTAAGAGATCAGGAATTAGGTGTAGTTTTTTATAAACGTGTTTATGAATCTGGGAGAAGCCATCTGGATTTTTATAATACTTGTTTTGAAATTAGGTTAGGGGGGAGAAACTTTAAGTTGGAGGAGGTTAGCCATATTATTATACCTCTAAGATCTCAAGAAGAGCACATGGCTATTATTGCTAGTTATGATCAAGAAGATTTAGATAGAGCTGGTAGAATTGCAGAAGATTTAAATCTTCGTGGTGTTAAAACAGTGATTAAAGCAGGTCGCAACTAAATTTTTTAGTGTCTATAATTAATTATGCTATCAAAAAATGATTTTTGAATCAGAAAAGTTTAATAATGGAAGTGGTAGTTAATTTGGGAATGATGAAAATAGCAAAAGCTGGAATTCTTGGTCTTGGAATTGGTTTTCTTTCTACAAGTTGCAATGTTCCTAAACCTGCTTTGGTACCAATACAAGATAATGTTTCTTCGGAGACAAATTATTTTCTTTGTGATCCAACTTTTCATCCTAAAGGTTTTTACACTAGTGGTTTGGTTGAAAGTGTTAGAGAAGAAACTTTTGAAAGAGTCCATGGTTCGGGAGATGGAGTTGTTGCCAAAGCAACTTTTAATTTAAGTTTTTATGATATACGTGAGAATGATTGCAAATTAGTAAGATTAGTTAAACTGGGACGACCTCAACATGAAGTTGGAGAATCTGCGGAGTTATTCTATATTCCTTCAGGGATTTATTTGAATATGTTAGCGCATGACGAGTTGCTTGGACAAACTGAAATAGGTGGATATATTCGTAATAAAGGATATTTAGATGATAATTCCAACGAACGATTTGATGGAGTTATCAATTCAACTGCTCCATGCTTTTAGCTTTTCATGAAACTTAGAAGTGAGAGTTAGTTTTATAAAGCTGGATGTTTTTTTTGATAAATGTCTCAGTACTATTCTATTCTTGAGATTAAAGGGGTGAAAGGAAACACGAGAGTTAGACATATACAAAGTTACTTTCACGGATCAAGATATGTCTTAATTAGTGAAGATCAATTTCCTGAAGATTTTAGAAATCCTAGAGATGCTCAGAAAGTTATTTATGTCAATGGAAAGATTTCGGCAATTTTACCTACAAGTTTATTGAGAATTAACGTTGAAAACAATAGAATTTTAAATAAGACTGTTGAACAATTAGTAGGAAGTCTTTCTTCTAGTGAAGTAAGAAGAGTTGATCAGAAAGATGTTGTGCATATGAAAATGTCTGATAATTAGAATAAAGTAGATTGCTTAGAATCTTGGGAAAGATCTTCGAATTTTTTGTTTAAAAGTGTTAAAATTTGATTTGCAATTGGCTTAATTTGTTTTTCTATATAATGGTCGTAATCAAGAGAATGTTTTAGTTTCTGAATTGGCTCTGGACCGTTTATAGTTATGTAGTAAGAAATTACATTGGATTCTAATTTGTCCAAAAGACGGGCTGCTTTTACATGCGGGGGCGTCATTTTTGTGTATTCTTCAAGGTTCTTTCTTATTGATTTTTTGTAAACTAATTTTTGATCTAATTTCCCAGCTCTTATCTTTTTTACATATTCTTTTATGAATTTTTCAATTGGTTCATCGTGAAATGTTTTCATAAGTATTTCTCTTTGGAAATCTTGCGCTGCTTCTGTCCAGTCTCCTCTTATTGCTTCTAAGCCAACTATGTCAAGTTCTTCTTTTCCTTTGTCGTATATTAAACCTGCATATCTCTTTTTTGCGGCTGTTTCTTCTTTATTTCTTGTTTGTGGGATCATCAGAGAAAGATAGTGCTTGTCAAATTCTAACTCGAGGAAAGATTTCCTTTTGTAATTTTTTTTAATGTAATCTTGGTAAAAATTATTTATGAAGTTCTGTATTTCGATTCCTAGTTCATGCGCTTTTTCTTTTGTTGTTTTCGTTTCAATGAAAACTGAATCTGTGTCTGAATAAATTGTTGATAATCCTTTTTTCTCAATCTCTTTTGCTGTGAGTTTTATTATGAACTGTCCAAAATTTGTTATAGCATTCGCCATTTTCATATCAAAATAACGGCAATTTGGGGATGCTAAAACTCCAAAGAAAGAATTCATTATTGTTTTAATTGCATAACTTGCTAATTCGTTTTTCTCTTTTTTTGCTTTTTCTCTTTCTTGATGAAGACGTTCGATTATTATGGGGAGAATACCTTCTTGATTTTTGAATAGAGCTCCGTTTGGGGATTTTATACTGTCTTTTTCTTGCTTAATTATGTATGAAGCAGGATCTATATTGAAAGTTCTTATTATTGAAGGATAAAGAGATTTAAAATCTAAAACAAGGACATTTTTGTATATTCCAGGATTTAGAGAAGAGACGTAACCTCCTTTGATTTTTGTCTCTTTTTTCTTATATTCATTTGTCGGAGAAGCTAGATTTTTTTTGTGGCACTCTCTTAGATATAGTGAATCAAAAGAGGCGATTGATCCTGTAATTTTTTCTAGAGGTTGCCCAGTAAGTTTGGAACGGTTTATTGCTAAATCTATAATATTTGTCTTTTCAAGTATCTCATAGACTAAATTACAATCATTTATATTGTAATCAACGATCTTTTGGTGGCTTTTTTTTGTATTTTCTTTGTATAAATCTTCAATTTCAGAATGTCTGCCTTTACCGCTCATTAACTTTCCTTTTTTTAATATTGCTTGCGATACATCTTCAAGAGTTAGTGAATCAAACTTTAGATTTTTTATAGAAGGTGCTTCTTTGATGAATGGATCTTTTATTAAATTCAAACCATCAAGAACCTGCCTTCCTTCTACATCTGCACTGGAAGATCGGAAGAAATTTGATTCTATCCTTAATCTTGTTTCTGAATCTGTTCTCCCTATATCGAATTTGATTTTATTTTCTTTGAATTTTTGTTTTAAATAAACCAAATCAAAATCTATTACATTCCAACCTATTATTATATCAGGATCTTGTTTTATTAATTCTTTCTTAAATAGTTCGAGACATTCTTCTTCTGATTTGCAAGAGATTGTATTTTCAAGCTCGTAGTTGGTGATGAAAAAGTTTTTTTTGTAATTTTTTGAAGATAGACCAATGCAAAACAATTTTCCTTTTTCATCGGATTCTATATCTAATGAAACTATTTTTAATTCTGCTTTAGATTCTGCTTTTTTTATTTTTGGCTCTTTGTAGATTCTATCTATCCTTTCTGAAGGGTTGTAATCGCCTTCTATATATAGCTCTGTTAGAATATCGTTGTCAATTAGAAAGCGTATGTGTGGTTTTATATCTCCTTCATATATTTCTATTTTTTTGTGCATTTCTTTAAAGAAATTGTTCAATTCTTCTTGATTTTGAAAAACTAGTTTTATTAGTTCTTCATTATCAAAGTTCTTCATTTTTGTCTCTTCTGATTTGAAATTTTTCAGAGTTTCCGATTGAGAATGATGCTTCTTTTTTATGAATACATAAGGCTCGAATTTGTTTACTGTAAGAAAAGATTGTCCGTTTTCTAGTCTTCCGAACAAATAGACAAGAGTTTCTCCGTTTATATTTTCGTAACTTGGATAGATAATGAAACCTTTCATTTTTACATATTGAAGAGTAAAGTTTTAAATATTGTTATTTTTTTAAGCGGTTGTGAGGTACATAGTTTCGTTCCCGCAGGAAATTGCTAGAACTTATGGAGTTGAACCTATAGGTCTAGTGGACAGAGTTAATACAGAATTAGATGCAACTCTCGTACATTTGAGAAAAATTATTCCAAACACAGTAAAAAGAGGACGTTTTTCAACGGAATTAGCTAAGAGCTGCGGTGGACGTTTAAATGATTTTGCTGTTGAAGTTCCTGATTCTATTGTTGATGATAGGGGAAGGTTGGCTTTAGCATATTTACCTTATTTTGTTGCTCACAATCTTGCTAAGAAAAGAGGAGAAGATGCAAGAGTTGAGAGTCATGATGTTGATTTGGCTTTTAGTATGTTAAGAAAATTAAATTTCAATTAGAAATATTTATTAGTTATTGTTTTTTCTTTATCCAATGGGTTTACAGATAGGAGATATTGTTCCGAGAAGGGAGATTAAGTTTGAAGAAATGAAGGGAAAGACTATAGCTGTTGACGCTTTTAATGCGATTTATCAATTCTTGTCCAGCATAAGGCAGCAAGATGGAACTCCTTTAATGGATTCTTCTGGGGAAGTCACGTCACATCTTTCTGGATTGTTTTATAGAAATGTTGCTTTACTTGCTGAGGGTATAAAACTAGTTTATGTTTTTGATGGAGAATACGATGTTTTGAAAGGAAAGACACAGGAAAATAGAGAGGAGGGAAGGAGGGAGATGAGGGACAAGTATGAGAAGGCTTTGGAAGAAGAAGATATTGAGGGAATGGAAAAATATTCTCGCGGTTTTATTCGATTAGACGGAAAGAAAATTAATGAGAGCAAGGAGCTCTTAGAGGCTATGGGTGTTTGTGTTGTCCAGGCTCCTGGAGAGGGAGAAATGCAATGTTCTAGGATTGTTAAAGATAAGGAAGCATTTGCTGTTGGAAGTCAGGACTATGATGCTTTGGTCTGCGGTGCTAATTTGATACAAAACTTAACTCTTGCAAGGAAGAGAAAAACAAGAGGAGGAGAAGTGTATATTTCTCCAGAAATTATTGATTATGAAAAGACTTTGAATGAGCTTGGAATTGATGCAGATCAGTTTATTTCTTTAGCTATATTAGTTGGAACTGATTTTAATCCTGGAGGGATAAAAGGAATAGGTCCGAAAAAAGCTCTTGCTTTGGTTAAACAGAGAAAATCTCCTGTTGAAATTTTTAGAGAGGTAGAACATCAGGTTGATTTTGATTGGAAGAGAATTTTTGAGATTTTTAAGAAGCCGAATGTTGAACATATAAATGTTAAATTTCCAAAATTAGATGAGGAAAAAATAAAGGAAATTTTGGTTCAGAGACATGAGTTTTCTTTAGAGAGAGTTGAGAATACTTTAGGCAAGCTGGTTGGGGCGAAGAAGCAGAATGAACAGAGGACTTTATTCTAGAAGGGAAAGGGATTTAAACTATAAGCTTTTATTTCTTATATGGATAAGAAGGTAAAATTGTTTATGGAAAAATTGAAGAAAGTTTCTGATTTTGATAGAGTTAAATTTGTGATTTTGTTTGGCTCACAAGCTTTTGGAAAAGCCAATAGTATGTCTGATTATGATTTTGCTGTTTATTACGATGGAAACGAAGATCAAAGATATAAATTCAAATTAAGAGTAAATTTTGATGAAAAATACGATGTCAAGGTTTTTCAGGATATTCCTTTGTTTATTAAAAAGGAAATTTTGAAAGGCGAAATTATTTATGCTCAGGATTTAAGCTTTGTTTCAGATATAGCTTATAAAACTATAAAGGAATTTGAGCGTTTTAAAAAATACTATTATGATTATATTTCTAGGAGGTCAATTGTAAAATGATTGAAAAGAAAACATTGAGAACAGAAGAAATAGAAAGATGTCTGTCTGACATGATTGATTCTATAGAGATTGTTGAAAAAAATATACCGAACAATTTTAAAGATTTTATTGATTTTGGTTTGAAAAAGGATGGAATTTATAAAAAAATAGAGTTTGCTATAGAAAGTGTTGTAGACATTTGCAATATTATAAATTCTGATTTTAGACTTGGTGTTCCAGATGTTGAAGATGATATATTTGATAATTTAGAAAAGGAGAAAATTTTCAGTAAGAAAACGATTAGTATTATTAGAGATATGAAGGGATTTAGAAATGTTTTAGTTCATAAATATGGAAAGATAGAGGATAAAAAAGCGTTTGAAAGTATAAGGGAAGGACTTGAAGATTTTGAGTTTGTAATAAAAGAGATCGAGGATTTTTTGAAGAATCACAAGAAGAAAAGCTGAAGGGAAAGGGATTTAAATCTTGATTATTTTAAAAGGATATGAAAAAGTGGTTTTTTTTACTTGCATTTTTACTAATGTTTAGCTTTGTTTCTGCAGTAGGTACTTTTAATTTGAGCAATTCTACTTTTGGTTTAAATGAGGAAGGCATAGGAGTAAAAGAAAAGTCTAATGAAATTTTATCTAAAGATGTTGAAGTTCCAGAAAATATGCAGTTGCTTTCTCGGCTTGTTTTTGGTTTGAAAGCAGATGAAAGGCTAAGTTTACAGACTTTTGTTTTGTATATTTGCTTTTTTATATTATTTGTTTTATTGGTTCATTCTGCTGTTGAAATAATCTCTTCTGCTTGGAAGGCCTGGGCTATTTCTTTGATTGTGGCTTTGTTAGGATCTTCTAGTGGCGTAATGAAAGAGATTGTGGCTTGGTACGCGGGGTTTGGTAAACTCTTTGAATTATTAGGGGAGTGGGGGATAATTAGCTTAGCTTTAACTATTATATTCATGCTTGTTATTTTTGGTATTTTGCTCAAGTTGTTAGGCAAATTAAAGGCTATGAAAGGCGTTGAGGAATTTAGACAAATGGGACAAAATATTGGGTTCTTTGCTGCATTGTCAAGATCTTATAGAAAGTCTATTGAGGAAAGTAGGAAAAATATTTAATTCATATCACTTATCATAAATATCTTGAGCTTCTTTAGTCATCTCTTTAACTTTTTTTAGTTCGATATCTTTTTCTTTATTCTTTTTCTTTTCTGCTTTTTTCTTTAATTCTCTTGCTAGCATTCCACTTGTTATGTAGATTACAGCGAAAAAACCAAGAACTATTATCGTTAAGACTATACTGTAAACCCAGCCTTGTTTTTTGAATACTAAATCAAGAGAGTATTTTGCTGTATAATACTGAATTTTTAGTTGTGCAAGTATTGTTGAACAAGCTAGAGCAGCAAAAAATGCTTTCCAGCTTTTGAGAATTTCGGAAGAGTTTATTATTCTGTACAAGATATAGGATGTGAAAATCCAGAGCAATAAAGTGAGTAGGAAGGTAGCCGATATTTCATATTGATAACCAATCAGGATTTTGAAAACAATAGAGATTTTATTGAATAAATCGTGAACAGGACCAATTAATTTGTTCTCTGAAAGTTTTTTTGCCCATTCTTTTTGGAGATAATCTCTTTGTATATCTTCAAAATCTTGCGGTAGGTTTTCTGGGTTTATTGAGACGTTGTTTCCAAAGACGTTTGAGAGGTCTGAGGGGTCAGAGGGATCTGCTTTTAGAGTCGGAAGTAGAGATAGTGAAATAAGGAGTATAAGGGCGATTAAAATATTAAGTCTCTTTTTCATCTTTAATTCAAGGAAGGGGATTTTAAAAATATAACGTTATATTTTTATTGAAAAGTTATCTTCTCGGTCTTCTTGCTCTTCCTTCACTTTGTTGTACGGCTGTCGTGGCTCTTGCTCCTGTTACAGCTGCTGCAAGTCTCTCTACGCTTTCGGCTGCCGTTATTTCTTCGCTAATAAATTCATCTCCTAACCTCTTTCTCAACCATTTATTTGCTATTACCACAAACACTGTTATGATTATTACTCCTAGAAATACCCAAGTGGATGTTTCTGTAGTGTCT
>ERZ1292629.1975-Hain-H43-01um-R1-1975-length-18527-cov-14_pt2 | contig 13614 bp, 9 predicted proteins | sample MGYA00564399_ERZ1292629 | MGnify/ENA primary metagenome ERZ1292629 (study PRJEB36523, sample SAMEA6512636) | groundwater metagenome | collected 2019-01-08 | study: AquaDiva: Metagenomics assemblies of 32 groundwater samples
CAGGGGTTGTTGAGGAAGTTACTGAGCCGCTGGGTGCGGCTAGAGAATTTGGGGCTCCCTGGCCTGCTGGGGCTTCTTCTGGTGGTCTACCACCACCGCAACTACCGCCACCACAGCTACAGGGGCCTCAACCATCAGTGCCGCCAGCGGCTTCACTGATGGTTGATACAAGAGACTTTAGAGAAACTGTCAGTATTCTTCAGCGTCCCGACCTCTTTCGTCGGGTGGCTGCCCTTCCCGTGGTTCGTCCGATAGCTCGACTCTTCGGAGGAACTGCGGCTACGGCTCAGTCTCCAGTTGATCTGGCATTGACTGGGCGACTCTTCCAGCGGTTTGAGGGGGAGCAGAAATCACAGCAGGTTATGGCTCACCTTCTTCAACAGGGCACAGGACGGCAGGTTTTTGGCAAGGTTGATGATGCTGATCTATTGACCGAGGGATTACTGGCTGGTCAATCCCTTAATGACATCCGTGCCAACCCTCAGCATTTTGCTGATCAACTCACTCATCAGCAGAAAGCTTGGATACAGGCTGCTGATGATATTGAAGTTGCCAAGCTGGACTTTTTAAGACGCAACGGGATTGACATTAACGAGATCACCTTTGAGGAAGGAGGCCGCTATGCTGGGCGCAGGGTATGGGCTAGGATAAATCCAGATGGCGAGCTGATGCAGACGGCCTTTGTTGCTCCTGGGCCATCTCCTATTGGGGCCAAGGCTGCCTTCGAGAAGGAGCGAGTGTTTAGAACTCAGGCTGAGGCCATTGCTGAAGGGTTCAGGTATCTTCCCGAAGAAGACGCACTCTGGCTTAATGTCCGAGCTGCTTACAACAGGGTTGCGGATAAGCAGATGACTGATTGGCTGCTTCCCCGTATAGCCTGGAGGGAAGCGGTGGAGAAAGAAGTCTCAATAATTCCTGCCTTCAAGGGGAAGATACTTACTGGTCCTGATGCGGCCAGGATTGAAGAAACCATAAGAAAGTCAATGAACCCTGAGTTCAGCCGAGCCCTGGATGCAATCAGCAATGTCAATGCGGTGGGTCGCTACTTCAACCTTGCCGGAGATATATCAGTGGCCGGTATTCAGCTTATCTTCCTGGCAGGGCAAAATCCCAAGATATATGGCAAGGCTCTTTTGGGATTTGTTCAGTCGTTCTTTGACACAACAGCTCATGCTCGCTACCTAGCAAGCAAGCGTGAGCTAATCCAGCGTCACCCTGACCTTATTCTTTCTATGGGAGGTACTGAGTTTACAGAAGCACTCTCTAAGGGGGGAATCTTAGAACAGGGCCCTCTGAAGGTGATGGGACGACCTCTTCAGCCTTTTCAGCGGGGGTTTCAGCGGGCTCTGGACATAGCTGGTATCGAGATGGCCAGGAGCCTGGAGCATATGGCCAAGAATGCAGCCGATATTTCAGAGCTTGATTCCTTTGTCAATGAGTTCCGTGGGCTGCTCTCTACCAAACGGCTTGGGGTGAACCCAAAGATGAGACAGGTAGAGACTGTAGTACTACTAGCTCCTCAGTACAACAGGGCGATTGGAGCTCTGGTTGTTGATGCTCTTCGTGGTGCAGCCGAGACTCCTCTGGGTCTAATGGGTCGCCAGACATCGCTGCGGGGCCAGCTGGCCAGGGATGGCTTGGCCAAGGGAATGGGTGCAGTGGCTGCTATGACAGTGGCTATTGGTATCATGCGTGGTGAGCCGATAGAGCAAATAGCCGATCATCTTAATCCAGGCTCGGATAACTTCCTTACCTGGGATGTGGCTGAACAGCGTATCGGTATTGGCTCCAAGGTGCGCTCTTTGCTCAAGCTCTGGGCCGAGTCTGCTGAGAATCCTGAGGACTTACTCCGTCTGTCAATGGCCAATCCAGCATTGCGCTTCGTTCGAGCTAACCTGTCCTATGTCCCTAGTAGTGGTATAGATTTGCTAACCGGTCGTGACTACATAGGAGACCCGACCAGGGATGGGATGCTAACAGTAACCCGTAAGGTGATTGTCGAGAACTTACTACCGGTCTGGGTCAACAGTGTTCTTTGGGAAGGTAGTGATATTCAGCAGCGATTGTTTAGGGGAGCTATGGAGTTCGTTGGAGGTCGGGCTTATCCTCGGAGTCTGGCATCTCGGCGCAATGAGTTGAGGGAGCAGTTGAGCCAAAAGGTTCATGGGCAAGCCTGGGGCGATCTTACCTGGCAGAAGCGGGAAAGGCTTGAGGTTGATAATCCCGAGCTGGAACAGTTGACCACAGGTGCTTATGAGTACTGGGCAGGACGTGCTGATCCGAAACAGGTTAGTCTGTCCAGAAGACGGACTCAATTCTGGGAAACACGGGACGATGTTTACGAGAAGTATGAGTCTGTGATTAATGCAATCCCCCAGGGAGAAACCTATCGTCTTCGAGAGACGAAAGCACAACGTGACGAGGAGATTAAACGACTCAAGTCATCGCTTGGGCTTACCGATGATGACTTATACGGGTTCCGGCCGGAGAGGGATAAAGGACTATCTCTTCTTGATGTTTTCCGTTGGTTGGGAGACCGTGCTGCTGACTTAGGAGGCCGACCCCTGGATATAAGTCCTCAGGACTGGACGCAACGGATGGCTCAGTCTCGCCAGGAGTGGGAGCAGACATTGATAACCAGTGGGCAATGGGGGGGAATGTCAAATCAAGAAAAGGAGGCAGCCTGGATAAATCATGCTCAGGCGCTCGGCTTTGGGACTACTCCTGAGATGGCTCGTTCCTTGGTCTGGCAACCTGGCTTGCTTGATGCCTGGCTCAAGGGACTTCCTATACCAGTTGTTCCTGGAGGGGCAGTGCTGACTGGCCCAGGGCGGCGGACAGTTGAGATGACTAAGCCAGGGGAAGAGTTTAGTACTCAAGAACAACGGCTTTTTCGTCCCCTGGCAGATACCTACTACGCCATTCCTGACCAACTCAAAGACCAGAATGGGCTTATCAACTGGGACTTGGCAGTTCCGATGCGGAAGCGATTTCTAGCAGGACTTGGGGGATTGCAACAGCGGTTTGAGGACTACATGGAACAAAGTTGGAATCCTACTGACATGGTACGCCAGGTCTATGAGGAGTGGATTTCTGAATACTATTATCAGAAGAAAGACAAGCGGGATGTCTGGTTGGTTGATCACCCCTCGCCTCAGCCATCACGGGTTAAGGCTATTGTCATGGATCGCTGGGGCTATCGGTTCACCGAGAAAGAGGATGAGGTCGACCACCCTCAGAAATGGTTGGTTACTGAGCTTGACGAGGCAATTGATGTTCTTCCTGTGGTTACCATTGACAGCTATCAGCGACAGCGCTCCCGTGATCGCATTGCTGAGGTAGGGGGTGGAGGCCGTTTCTACGCTACTTCGGGAATCCTGGTAGACCAGAACAACATCGGTGACTATGAGCGAGCTGTGAACTGGCTAGATGCTAACGCATCTCGGATGGAGGCATGGCAACAGGCAGAGCCTTTACGTAACCAGCGGGACTATATCAAGACACTACGATACCAGGCCGGGTTGACCCGTAATGCCATCATTGACAATCCTCAGACAACAGTCGAAGAGAAGAGCAAAGCCTACGCTGATGAGAAGGTACAACGAGAAGCCTTCAATAGCCAGTTGGAGAGAATAAGGGCTCAGATACCGACCTACCCTCAGTGGCCTGATTTTGTGGTGCGCTACTTCTCATCGTCACCCTCGCCATCACCAGTTACACCAGCGGCCTCTACGGCACCGGTTGCCCCACAGGGGTTGCCCGTTAGTCAATCAGAAACCGTCTCGGCCATCTTCGCTACTATGCCTCAGAAGGCGGAAGGTGCCACCCAGGATGAGGTTAGTACCTGGTGGAAGGCTAACGAATCCAGGCTACATGAACTGGGGTGGCGGCCCGATCCCAAGGAGAAAGCCATCTCTGATGTCTTTGATACCATGCCTGACCGAGACAAAGGAGCTACCTCCAAGGAGGTAAATACTTGGTGGGAGACTAATCGATCTCGACTCATAGAATTGGGGTGGACACCTCGCTGGGAGACATCTTTGCACGATGCGGCTGAGGCATGGTGGAAAGAGCGAAGGCAGCGTGGAGAACCTGCAGCCGATATTCAGTCTCTGGGACGACACCTGGAAGGGCTGGGATTTGGCACCTCGCCCCAGGTTCTTGACTATCTTCGAGGGCCAGGAGCCCCACGCTTGGAACGTGACTTTATCTGGAGTGAGTATTATGCTCTGCGAGATGCAGGGCGTCGTCAGGAAGCTGCGGATTACTTCAAGGCCAAGAAGTCTCGTCTTATCGAGCTGGGATGGAAGCCCTCTGAGACTTCAGCAACAAAGGCTGAGAGCTCGGCTCAGTCAGCGTCTTTCTGGGATACAGATACCAATAAGGGGCCTGCTGAGTGGCGGAGTGAGTTTGAAGAAGTGCACGGACGATCACCAAGTAATCTGGACTACCGAGATTACCTGTGGAGTCTAGGTTTCCTGGAGAGGACGGGAAGACCTCCAGGTCGAGCTGATTGGGTGAAGCACTACTGGCAAGACGTGAGGGAGGGCCGTCCTGCCTCACGACTGCCGGAGTTTGCTCGCCGTAATGGGAATCGCACCATGAGTAATAGCCAGTGGCAGAGTTTGCAGAAGGACGTTGGTCGGGGTCTTATTGGAGACCTTCTAACTGGTCAGTTTGAAGAGCCTAATCTTGCCCCTGGCACACGGAGCAGTCTGCTTCGTATCTATCGAGACCGGCCTATGGGAGCTCGGTCATTTGGGGAATGGCTGAACATGGCGGAGTCAGCATATCGCAGAGAAGTTGCGCGGAGGTAACAATGACTAACCAACCAGTTGAACAGGTTGAGCAGATGTTGGCTCAACTAGAGAACGAGGCAATAGCCAGTGAGGCCGCTCGAATGCGAGAAGAGACCGTGGTAAGAGAATCTCCAGGTGTCACCCCGGAAGTCCTGAGTGCATTGCACCAGGTGCATGAACGACAGCGGGCAATGGAGGCTCGCTTGGGCCAAGCTGCTCAATCATCTGCAGCACAACGCTACTTTCTGGAACAATTTGCCAATCAGGAGAAAATGGCTGCTATCTACCAGGCAGCACAGGAGTCTGACCTTGACCCAGAGGAGATTGTTAGAGAGATGAGCACTACCAAGGGCACTCCTGACGATCTGGAACGGGTCATCTGGCGGCTGGAGCGAGCACGGGAGCGAGGCTCTTTGAGTCCTCAGCCGTTCCAAGCATCACAGCTATCGGCTGAAACCTACGACACAGGTCAAGGGGGAAGCCGGCGGCGTAACCTGGATGAGATTCCAACGGACGAGAAGATTCGCCTCGGGTTGGAAGCACTATCTAGGAGATATAGCAGGAGGTAACACTCATGGCCTTGACACTTGTAGAGGCCAATAAACTTTCAAACGATGTGCTGGACAAGGGCATCATTGAGACGATAGTCCGGGATAGCCCTGTTTTCCACCGTCTCAAGTTCATGGAAATCTCCGGTAACGGGTTTACCTATAACCGGGAGAACACTGAGCCTGGGGCGGCATTCTACGATGTTGGAGATGTCTGGGTTGAGTCTACGGGGACCTATACCTCAGTAACAGCGCAGTTGCGGATTCTGGGTGGGGATGCTGACGTGGACAACTTCCTCCAGAAGACTCGCTCCGATACCAACGACCAGAGGCAGATTGTGCTTACTCAGAAGCTAGAGAAGATTCGAGATACCTATCTTGATAGCTTCTACTATGGTGACAATGCGGTCAACTCTAAAGAGTTCAGTGGACTCCACGCATTGTTGACCAGCACGGTTTACAACACGGTTCACGCTGGAGCGGGCACGGGGACGGCTCTGTCTATTGACAAGCTGCGTGAGGCTATTGACCTGATAAAGGGACGGCGTCCTGACCTTATCATCTCCTCGAAGAAGATGAGGCGACTGGTGACGACCTATCTGGAGAGTGTAGGTTCAGGCTTCCCTGCAGACCGTGATGATTTTGGGATGCGGGTTCGCTTCTTCGATGAGATACCCTGGGCGGTTGACGACAACATTGTTGACACCGAGACTGCAGCTTCAGGAGCCTACAGTGCTAAGACTGGGGGAGCCAACACCAGCATCTTCATTCTCCGGTTTGACCCGTTGGGGGTGATGGGACTTCAGTCCGGGGGTATTCAGCGGGAACTCAAGCTCAACCTTGAATCCAAGGATGCCAGTCGGATTCGGATCAAGTGGTACTGCTCCCTGATGGTGAAGAGCTTGATAGCCTGCGCCAAAGTAGACGGTGCCGCTACTGGCTCCGCAGTGACTGCGTAAGGGGGAAGTAAATGGCATTGACTGACAACGCAACCAATGGACGCTCCGTTAAGGAGGCGTATGGACGAGGTAGGCTGACCCTCACTGCTGACTGTGAGATGGGAGACCTCTTGACCAAGGCTGGAGCACTGGCTGATGGCAACTCAGGAACCAACAAGGCTGACTGGGTAGCCATGCAGAAAGCAGCTTCTGGTGCTGAGATTGAGGTCTGCCGGATGGCTGTTATTGGGGGGCTTACTGGGGCAACTCTAGGTGATCTGACATATCTCAGCGATACGGCTGGGGGCTACTCCGCGACCACGGGAACAGTTACTCAGGTTGTAGGAATAGCACTCTCGGCCACCGACATTCTGGTACATCCTAACTGGAGTGGCAACACTCCGAACACTGTTGAGGACGATGCACTGTTCGGCATTGGGTCTGGACAGACAGCCCGTCTTTCATGGGATACTACTGACGCCAACGCTAATGCTCTGTTGCTTCAGATGCCAGCCAGTGGCGCTGTGGATGTACCAGTGATTATCATCGGGCAATCCATTGAAAGTGTAGACCTCGGTCTATACAACGGCGTGGTTGATCCACGAATCGCCCTGTTTGGGGTTGGTGCTGTAACTACTGCTCCCGTGATTGAGTTTCGTAAGGCACGGGGAACCTTCGCTGCACCCACGGTTGTTACCACTGGTGACGATCTAGGCACCCTGGACTTCTATGGTGCAGTGGCTGCTGGCGAATACGTGAGGGCGGCTAGCATCCGAGTTGACATGGCAGGAACCATTGCTACCACCCGAGGCCCTGGCACCATCACTTTCCTGACGGCGACGGACGCCGCCCCTTCGGTGTTGACCCAGGCCATGATAATCTCAGCGGCCCAGGTCATCACAATGGCCAGCACCCTGCTTGTGCAGGGTGCCTCGGTAACGGTGGGCGTGAACGCCGCGACCACTGGAACCATTGTGCTGCATGGGGCTACCTCTGGACCCGTGACCATAACTGCGGCTGCGGCTACCACGGCCTACACCTTGACCTTGCCAACAGCGGCTAACACCAACGTTGGTTATCAACTGACCTGCGCGGCTGGCGATACCATCACCTCTTGGGGAGCGGCTGGGTCGCTTCGTGAGTTGAAGGACATCCGGGGCGAACACAGCGCCCAGGATGCTCTCGACAAACTTCTCAACGCCAAGGTTTACGACTTCCACTATTGGCCTGGCAAGGGCACCCAAGACCATACAACGCAATACGTCGGTGTCATAGCTGACGAAGCACCCTGGGCCATGCACTACGAGGGTGGAGTTGTCAACCCCGTCAACACCTTTGGCTACAGCGTCCTGGCTATACAGGCGTTGCACGCCGAGATCAAGTTTCTGCGGGCGGAAGTAGCCGCTCTGCGCAAGTAGCAACGGTAAAGGCTTTTGGGGGCTGTGCCTTTAAACAGCCCCCATGAGGAGGTTATGAGTAATCAGACAAGGAAGGTTCGTTACGGTGACATCTATGTCTGCAAGGATGCCATCCAGAGGCTTTTAGAGAGCAGTGACCCTCCTATCCCAGCAAAGACTGCCATCCACATTGCTCGTTTTGCTCGGAGGATGAGTCAAGAGATTGCGCTTATCGAAGAGCAGCGAGTCAATCTAGTCCGGAGGCTAAGCAAGGAGAAGGACGGGCAATTCACGGTTGAGGCTGGGACAGAGGAGTGGAGAGAGTTCATTGCTGAGTTTACTAAGCTTTTGAACGAGGAGGTGGACATAGACAACACTGCGGTAAAGATACCAGACTATGTACACATTCCGATTGGGGACTTGGTGGTGCTTGACCAATTCATTGAGATAGGAGAGAGCTGAAATGGCCAGGAGAGAGCTAGAAGATGGGGTAGAACCCACGGTTTCCAGAGACATAGGCGACCATATCATGCCTCCGATGCACCCTCGGACTAAGAAGAAAGCAGCAACGACCAAGAAGAAAGCAGCAACGACCAAGAAGAAGTCCAAGGAAACAGTGGTCATCAAGGGCGAGGGGAAGACACCCCTAACCTTCAAGAAAGGTGCTCTTCACGAGCAGCTTGGGGTGTCTCAGGGTGAGCCAATACCGACGGATAAGAAGAAGGCAGCGCTGCGGGGTGACTATGGCCCCTTGGCCAAGAAAAGGGCGGTCTTTGCCTTCAAGGGTGCTTTGGCAAAAGGACGTAAGACAGCCGCAAAAGGAAAATAGATGGCCCTTTACTCTAAGACGTTGACTCAGTTACGGCACGAACTTGCAAAGCTGGTTGACGACTATGTGGTCGGGACATCAGATACTAATTCCAGCACTACTTCCATCGTTGACACTGAGCTTGGTATGTATGTTGCCGATCATTTCAACGGGTTTGAGGTCTGCGGCTATGGGCTAACTGGTGCTCCAGTATCAACGGTAACTGACTTTGCTGTGGCTGCTGGTGTGGGCACTCTCACTTTAGTTCCAGCAATGACAGGGATGACCAGCGCTAAGACCTATGAGCTACATGACCCAGGCAAGAGATGGTCTAAGGCTCAGTACGATGCTGCCATCAACATGGCCATCAACAATCTGTCCCAGGTCATCCTTCTGGACAAGATAGATGAGACCCTGGATTTGGTAGCTTCGACCTTTGAGTATTCTCTACCGACGGGTTTTGTCTCGGTGTCTGCTGTTTATATGGAGACAAGCACGGCTAACAAGTGGGAAGCCGACCAGATTCCTCACCGGCTCTGGAAGCTAGTCAACAAGGCTACTCCGATTATCTCTTTTGATACTAGGGACTGGGCACCTACAGCAGGGCGGGGGCTTCGTCTCATTGGGCAAGGGAGGCAGGCGGAGCTATCCGCAGAGAGTGATACCTGCACCCTACCAACTCATGTTGTGTTAACCTTGGCCCATGCCTATCTGCTCCGCACGAAGGAGAAATATGGAGAAGCTCAAGCTATCCAAGTAGCTGCTGAACGAGAAGCATTTGCCTACCGGATGACACCCTACGGAAGAATGGTGAACGTCTAATGTCTCGGATAAGGCTGGACGACAAGTGGTATGCGCTGCGGGGACCTCTTCGTTGGATGAGCATTTCGGAATGGGGTACCGTGCTCCGCATGACTGCTGAGCAGAAGCGAAGCGATCGGGCAATGGCTGCAGACTGGGTTATCGAGTCCCTTACTGGGGGGCTTGGACAGAAGCGGGGTATTGGCAGTGGGGAGCGCTTCTGGTTCGCTACTGCCTGGACGTTACACCCAGGCAAAATCATGCTGCCCCCTCTTCAACAGAGTGCCGCTGCTACCAGTTACACAGGCACCAACGAGGACGGCAATCTCTACTTCATGCGCTGGATGAAGGGGGCTCTTTATATAGGGGGTGATGTATTCCTGAAACGCTATGTCAAGGCCAATGATACATGGACTACCATCTTCACCAGTTACGTCGGTGGCTTCAACCCCCGGGATGCCTGCACCTACTGGGACGGCAGTAACGAGAGGATTGTCATCTCCTTCGACGACACTGCAGGTAATTCATTCATCATTCACTCAATGTCAGGTGATGCTGGCAGTTGGACAAAGGTTGCTGTAAGCACGGGCACAGGACGACCCTACCTGGCCGTCTTCGATGGAAAGCTTCTTATTTACACTTCCCAGGGCTACCTCGCCTATACCACAGACCTAACCAACTTTACTACCTTCCAGGCCACTCCGCTGCCCTCTTCCGGGTGGTATGGTGAAAACAGTGGACGAGGAATTGGCATCTTCATCAACTCTCAAGGGAAGCGGATGCCCTTTATTGCCACTGTGTCTAAAGTCTATGAGGTGGATATATATTCCCAGGTTGCCACCGAAGCAGCGGGGATTGTCGATGCTATTACTCCCTGGGAGTACAATGCCACAGTCTTTGACGCAGTAGGAAGCTTCTTCTACATCTCAGGACAGGGCTCGCTCTGGCGACTCTCCTCGACGGTGGTTACTGATATTACTCCCTGGCGGGATGATGGGCTGGACACCTCAGTTATTCCCACCACGGCTCGAATAACCGACATCCTACCCTGGGGCGATGACATCCTGGTGAGCATCTACTGTAGCACGGGTTATAGTGCAATCCTTTGCTGGACGGGTATGGGCTGGCACACGGTGGCGGTGGGAGCCAACAACACAGGTATAATGAAGATGGCCTGGGAGATAGATTCAGCCTCCTATGCAGCTACCAAGCGTCTTTACTACACTCATGGTACTGCTGTTCATTACATGGACATGCCTCGCCATACCTATGACCTGACCGTTATCTCCGGCCTCAAGTATGCAGCCTCTGCCTATCTTTACACCTCCTACTGGGGGGAAGCACTTTCCGAGCTAGGCGCTGGGGTTTTCAAGCTCTACACCAGAGGGTTGACATTTACCGCAAATGAGACGTTGACGGTGCTCTACTCTACTAACTACGACGATGCTACAGAAACTTCTCTGGGAACCATCTCCAGTAACAGTGGGACACTTACCTATGCTTCCAGTGTCGGGATTGAAGCTGAGACCATCCGGTATAAACTCACCCTGGCTCGCGGGGCCACCAACACATTGACTCCAGTACTGCTTTTCCTCAATACAAAGGTTCTGAAGCAAGCCGAGGCCAAGTTTGGTTGGGAGGGCACGATTGACCTTGGCCTTACAGCCTCTCTGGGTCGTGATGCTGAGACAGTTCGGGCTGAGCTGGAAACTTTATTTGGGATCAAGACCAATACTACTCTCAAATATGCCGGTAAGACCAAGCATGTTCAGCTCTTAGCCTTACAAGGTAACATTGAGCCAGGAGACGATGAGGGCATCGAGGGGTTTGACGTAAACGGTGCTGTGACTGTGCGCCTAGCGGAGGTTGTCTGATGCCTCGTGTTCGCCAGCTTCAACCTCCCAAGCTGCCCTCTATCGCTCAGGTTCCTAATTTTCGTCTTCCTCTAATACGGCGGGGCATGAAGCCGAAGACCATTGACCTAGCAGCTCGGGTGACTGCTGAGAACCCAGTTCCCCTCGGCCTGGTGGCCACTATTCCGGAGTGGTTGGTTTACGATTGGCTTCAGAAGAGAAGCATTCAATTCGATTTCCAGAGCTCTCTTATGGGGGGAAGACTTGAGATGGGTGGAGCCGTGGCTGACTTTGTCTTGTCTGAATTGGGAATGGTCTGGCGAGTCCAGGGAGAAGTATGGCACTTAGGGAAACCGGAGAAAGAGGCTAGTGATGCGATCCAGAAGATAAGACTCATGGATCAAGGCTATACAGTCATTGATCTCTATGCCAACGACATTCTAAGAAACCGTGATTTGGTTTGTCGTGATGCCCTGCGAGGTGTGCAATGGCGCAAACCATTAGGGGGTTTCTAGGTGGCTGACTACAATGGCTATCTATATGATCTCCAGGGCCATATCCTGATTGGAGTAACCGTAAAGGCGTTCAACACTACAACGGGAGCCCTAATCAGCACCGTAGTCACAGATTCTACGGGCCGGTGGAACTTTGGCAATCTCTCGGTAGTGGCCACCATCTATGCCTACCCTGAGTTTGGTGTGATAGAGGTCATTCGGGGCGAGATCGTGGGCACCATTGGGGGTAGTGTTGACATTGTGACCAGTGGAGCCTTTCGGGTGGGGCAGACAGCCTACGATACAGGAACCGGCGTTTGGCTGGGCAAGGATGTAGACACTCCCAAGCTCTCTATCGGCAATCCTGCTGGCAACAAGATAACTTGGGACGGCTCTACTCTTGCCGTTGTTGGAACAATCACAGCCTCCGCAGGAATCATTGGCGGGTGGACGATTAGTGCCAGTGCTCTCTACCACGATGGGACTGGAGCGGGTGACTCCTCGGGTATGGCCTTGGCAGACTATCCTTTCTATGCTGGTTCACTCTATGCCAATCGAGCGACGGCTCCCTTCCGGGTTACTCCGGCTGGAGCCCTGACCGCAACCTCGGCCACAATCACCGGCGTCTTAACAGTCAACGACAACTCCTCCTTTGCTGGAGTGGTCAACATCGGGGCAGCGGGTGGCATCTTCCAGGGGACGGGCACCTTCGCTGTTCCTACTACAGCCCTGAAGGTTTACAACTCCGCTGGGGTGGGACTCTTGGAGATGTGGGGTGCCGGAACAAAGCAGGTCTACTTTGGAACAGACGGGTACCTATATGCTGGAGCAGGAAACGTTAAGATAGGTCTTACAGGGCTAAGTATTGGAGTCAATGTTGCTCAGTCAGGGTTAATCCGACTACAGCATAGCCAGTCGATTAACTGGCGAAACTCAACAGATACCGGAGATGTTCTCGGAGTATGGCTAAATGGCGACAACCGGATTCAGGTTGGCGGTGGCGGACTAGATGTAAGCAATCAGCGCATTAATAGTGTAAACAACATTGTTTTTGATGACGTAGTTCTTCCAGGTTCCTACGATAGGATAAATCTTCCTAATAATGGATGGATAGCAGCTAACAACCTTGCAGACACTGCCTTGATTAAGATGATTCGAGTGAATGAATCAAACCAGGTAGAGTTGGGTACCGTCCCTGCCTTGCCTGTCCAGAATGCCAACCTGGTTTTTGCTGGGCCGGCGGCGGCACCGGCGGTGGCCCCGGCTTTCCGTGCCCTGGCTGCTGCTGATATACCGGTGCTAGACCATGGCCTGGCCCTGACTGGGCTTCTCGATGATGACCATACTCAGTATGCCTTTCTTGCTGGGCGGGCTGGGGGACAGACACTGACTGGTGGCACTGCTGCTTCCGAGAGCCTTACTCTGCGATCTACTGCTCACGCAACGAAAGGTAAGATACTCTTTGGCACTTCTGCCTATGACGAGGTGAACAACCGTCTCGGCATCGGGACAACGAACCCTCAGAGAAGATTAGACGTATCAAACAGTGGTCAAATTACATTTGGAGATGATGTTGTTGCTAATAATAGTCAAGGAATTTATTGGCATGCTGGAACAGAGTATGCCATCTATAGAAATCCTGGTTCCTGGGTTCAAGCTCTCAATTTTAACTTTTCTACTGGTATAAACTTCTGGATAAGCGGGTACAGCTACACATTCTCTGGTGGCAACGTCGGCATCGGGACGATGGGGCCAGATGATATTTTGACAATAAGTAAAAATGCAAGTGGTGGAATTGTAGATACGCTTCATCTAACAGGTAGTTATGGGGCGATTGGCGATGGTCGGGCAATTATTTTTGGAGATTCCAATGATTACGTTCGCATTTACGATATTGTTGAGGCATCGGCGCAAGTTGGTTTAGGAATTTCAACCGCTAATGGGTCGGAAAGGCTAAGAATTACTCACGGTGGCAA
>ERZ1292629.2966-Hain-H43-01um-R1-2966-length-13612-cov-6_pt1 | contig 13612 bp, 11 predicted proteins | sample MGYA00564399_ERZ1292629 | MGnify/ENA primary metagenome ERZ1292629 (study PRJEB36523, sample SAMEA6512636) | groundwater metagenome | collected 2019-01-08 | study: AquaDiva: Metagenomics assemblies of 32 groundwater samples
CTATACGATCAGCTAATTTATCTAGCCTATCAACTGCCGCATCTATACGATCCATCATGTGAACAAAATATGCATCAACTCGTTTTGCCCGTTCTTCTCCTATTTTCTTTTTTAATTCGTCGCGACGCTCTACTGCTTTGTTGCGAAATTGCTCGCGAGCAATTTGAATTTCTTTGCGCATTTCATCTCGTTTGGTACGCGATTCATCGCGAAACACCTCAAGTCGTTGTTTTATTTCATCTTTTGATAGACCTTTAACTTCGATTTTTAGTGATTCTCTAGTATCACGAATTTCGTTTTGTACCGCGCGCAACTTCTCACTGATATTATTATTTAGCTCATTGCGAGCCTGAATGTTTTCTTGACGAACCTCTTCTCTTTCTTCCCAAAGATTCCGCGCAGAATCTATGTTCGTTTGTGCTATTGATATTACTGGAAATATCAATAAAGAACTGACAGTTAATTTAATAAAAATTTCATTTGATTTTTTATGCATATTTATGTGCTAAACTAAGCTTAATAATAAAGGCTTATTCTTATAAAAGACCTTTTTATTATTATAACACACCTATTTAGTCTCCTGCAATTTTTATCATAATACGTATCACTTGCGCCTCATAACCCTTTATTATTGATCCATTATAGTAATGGAGTTTGTCATTTATATCGCCCTCATAATATTGTTTGGTTCGTGGGTTTGCGCCTGCTAAATTCCATGCTACCATCTCAATTGCTTCGTCTACGCTGTCAAAATTAACCTTGCACGATGCCCAACCAAATGGATTGTTATTACATGCAAATTTGCCACCACTAGATTCGCGAATCGCGAGTGCCGGCAAAAGCCTCCAATCAAGATTATATTTTTCAGCTTCTTCAATAAACTTTTTGCCATATCCCTCCAGTGGCATATTTCGTTCATTAAAATACATATCAATAAGTAGTGCTTTGCGAGAACGCTCTTTGTTTGTGTTTGTATTTTTATCTTCAATGTTAAAATTTTTCACATCCAAAAATGCAAATAAATCAAAATTACCAAAAGACAGCGTTTGTTCTTTCAGTAAACCTTGCAATGCGTTTTGATGAGATTCATCTATTATCATCACGGCGGCATTCGCATGGTGCGAAAGAACATTTATGGTCATAAGAAGTATTATGGCCACCGTGAATCTTATTGTTTTGGTTTCGTGCATATAAAGCGGTTGTGCTCCGCGAAACTCCACATACTCGTTGCTATTATTAAGCTATTTACAATAAATAGCTTTGTTTATCAACAAATTCAGCGCATGAGATTCATCTTATCATGGCATGCAATAGATGTCAATATATAATTTTGATTTTGTCAACCCCTCCTTTTTGAAAAAAGGAGGGGTTGATAGAAAATTTTTTAGGAAATTTTTCCTAGTTTTTTGGCAAGAATAATTGTTTCTTTCAAAAGACGCTCTATTTCATCAATCCCGTTGTCCCAAAAATCTTTCTTAGTAATATCAATTTCCATTTTTGCAAAAATATTTTTTGGCGAATCAGATCTCCCGGCCGATAAAAACTCTTTCACATTCTCAATAAATGAGCTGTCCGAGCGTACCCCGCATTGCATTGATTTAGAAATTAAAAGACCGCTTGCGTACGAATACACATAAAAATAATTACGAATATGACTCCAATAAACCCACCAATTTTCTGAACCACTTGATTGTTCTACCGCGTCTCCCATATAAGCATTCATGTGCTTCAAAAATATCGTTCCAATTTCTTGATAGGATAAATATCCTTTTGCGCGAAAATTTGCGTGCAATTCTTGTTCAAAATTATAACAAGCGACTTGTCTAAAAATAGTAGATATGTCGTCATTGAGACGAGACATCATCAATGAAAGACGCAATTCATCATCAGCATCTCTTAACAATTTTTCCACAATAAAATCTTCCATGAATGTGCTTGCAACTTCCGCTGTGGATAAAGGAGTAGAAAAATGTAGTGCGTGTTGACGCTCTCGCATTAATTCGTTATTAATCGCGTGCCCCATTTCGTGAGTCAACGTCAATACATCGCGCAGTTTATTTGTATAATTAAGCAATATATATGTTGGTTGTGACAATAAATAATGCGCGCAAAATGCTCCATCGCTCTTCCCTTTGCGAGGATATATATCAATTTGTCCATTTGTTAAAAAACATTTAAAAATATCAGCAAATTTTTGGTCGAGCTCGCCAAAAACACAGTGAACAAGTTGTGCCGCGTCTTCAAATGTATATTGTTTTTCTAAAGTACCGTATGGAACATTGCGTTCATGATACTCCAGTTTATCTACACCCATTAATTGTGCTTTGAAACTATAATAACGCCGAGAGATATCGAATCTTTTTGTTATAGTCTTCAATAATGTATCTACAATTTCGGTATCCATATCATCAGCAATGTGTCTTGATTGGTCAGGTCGTGTAAAACCGCGTAATTCATCGTTGTTTTTTTTATCTTGTAAAATAGAATTTAATTCGTGTTCTGCAATTTCAACATTTTTTTGGAGTATGTCATTTAACGCCTTGGTGGCGGCGTCTCGAACTGTTTTGTTATTGCTATCAATTAAGCTCATTACCTCTGCAAAACTTTTTTTGGCTCTTGTGCTATCCTCAAGTAATATTTCTCGTTCTTCTTTTGCCAAAAAACCGGATGTCATACGCACCCAATTACCATAAGAAGTTCCTCCCTTGAGGTTCATTATTTTTTCTTCCGGCTCAGACAACAAATATTTTGACTCTATAAATAAACTTTCCAAATAATGTTTATACTTTTCCAAATCTCGATTTTCAAGTAATTTTTTTTGCATATCTTGCGGTATTTTTGCGAGCCGCAATTCAAAAAATTGAATTTCATTTTGTATGCGCACAGCAAAGTCTCGAATATTATTTTCTTTTGCCTTCAAATCTGGGCTGTTTTCATCTTGCACTGTACGTAAATGAAAATAATATCCTTCGTCACCATCTTCGCCGAAATTTCTTTTTAATAATTCGTATTCGTCAAGCGCCTCTTTAAGAGCATCCAAATTTTTGAGATAATCGTCTCTATTTTTCCATTTTTTTACAAACGCCGAATTTGCTTCTTCAACTTTTTTGCGCGCCTCAATCATTTTAGGGTCATCATCTCCATCAAAAAGCGGCTTTAAATTCCATTTAGTGTAATTTATTGGCAATTCTTTCATAAAATTATTATATTATTCCTTTGTTTTTCATAAAATAATCGCGTAGAAAAATTATTCCGTCCTCTGGTTTATCTACAAACGTGTAAAGTTTTTTATATTTTTCGTGCGCAACTTTATACTCATAAAGCTTTGTTAGAAAAACTTTCAACTCGTCAAAAAATCCTTTTGAATTAAAAACAATTGTTAACTCATCCGCGCTTGTATAGGCCAAGCCATCATCAATGAAATGTTGTGTGATAATCCCATTTGCAGCTCCCCCGCCTTCTTGGACTCCACGAGCAACTGCTCCCATAGAAGCAACATCGCAACCACCATAAATTAAATCAAACCAATTTTTTCCGATTTGATTGCCAAAATATCTTGCTTCTTCAATAAAACTATTGTCTAGATCTTTATTTGATGAACAAAAAACACAAATTGTTTCCTTTTTTGTCATATATTATTTTCCATGACACCTTTTGATGTGCGATACGAATGGGAAGGTGTTATTTTGAGTCCAGTTCAAATGTTCTCCAGATTATCATCTCTATACTTGGCAATAATGGAAACTGCTATCTCATGAGCCAATGCTCGTGCTTTATTTAGTTTTCGTTGTATTTCCTGTTGATTGCTTTTGTGTTCTTTAAGAGGGGTGGAAAATAAATCCTTCGGGTTCTTGCGTACACCAGAAAGCTCGCCGCCTCCCCCGAAAATAGAACTGCTATAAATCATGGGTTTCCCAAACATGCCACACACAACTTTCGTACCCCATTTGCTTTCTAAATTACTGCCTGATGATGAAGTCACTATGCCAATCGTAGCAATGTCTGCCGTAAGACCGTTTTCTTGCAAACCCTTCATTAAAACATCCATAGAACGACCGAGATCAATCGTATCTGTAACAATAAGTGCTTTCCAATCATTGCGATTTACTTCTTTTTTTATCTTAGCGATATGATCTTGTACTAGTCTTTGTTTGGTATGTCTTTCAAGTTCTGATTCGGTGAAAAATGTGGAACCAGCAATAAACTTGATTAGTGGCGACATCATATCTCTGTCCTTATAGACCGCTTCTATTATTTCGCCTATTATCAAAGTTGGTATTCTGCCTGATGCGTCGTCCCCCAAAATAACACTATATTCACCGCGTTCAATATTAGGAAGTAGCTCTTTAATAATTTTTTCGATAGGTAGATGCAGCTCCTTAATAGCGGCCGCTTCTCCGTCAGATAACTCATATTTGGGTTCCTTTTTTGATTCAAACCATCTTTCTGGCATTGTTTTATAATAGAGCTTATTTTTTATTTTGTACATTCCTCTGATGCTCTTCGGTATTTAACATCCCGCGTTTTTGTCCATAGGTACTATTGACATTATATAACCATTTGCTATACTTTAGTCATACATATGAAAAGGCACTTCTTTGGGTTCCGTCCCTAAGCGGTGCTTTTTCTTTTATCCAACTTACTTTGTAATGTATTCATATTGACCGGTACCCCAAAATTAAGACACTGTTTCTAAGAATTTAACAGGTATAATAAGGGTACTATGACAACACAAAAGAAAGGCTTTTGCATAGCCAAAGATGTGAAAGAACAAATCCTCAAACGAGTGAGAGAAGAGGGCATCCCGGTATCACAAGCAGCAGAGGAACATGGCGTGAGCGATAAAACTATCTACACATGGCTTACCAAAGGAGCTTCGGGTAATCCCACATGGAGTGAAATGGCAAAACTCAAACGAGAGAACAAATCATTGCTTGAATTAGTAGGAGCAATGACGCTCAAGCTCTCCGAAACCCAAAAAAAGACTTGAGGCAGGCAAAAACTACAAACAAAACTATCCTTGCAAAAGAACTTGGCATATCACGGAGCAATTTCTACTACCACCATCGTCTTCCCAAGAAAGATTGGTTGCTCAAGCAATGTATTGAGACAACATTACAGCAATTTCCAAGCTATGGACATAAACGTATCGCCTTGCATCTCCATATTAACAAGAAACGAGTGATAAGGGTGATGAAGGTATTTGGCATGAAACCGTATCGCAGACGAGGCAACAAGTACAGAAAAACCAAGGATATTTCGGTTGAGTATCCCAATCTTCTGCTTACCAACATTCCTCAGTATCCCCATCACATGTGGACCAGTGATTTTACGCATCTATCGTTCCATGGAAAAACAATCTATGTGGCCACGGTCATGGATTTGTTTGGCAGAGAAGTTGTCGGATATAGTGTGCTTACCACTCATACAACACAATTGGTAATGCAAGCGCTCCTGTCGGCTCTCCATAACTATCCGGTGCCGATCATGCTCCATTCCGATCAAGGTAGTGAATACACATCAAAAGATTATCTGACATTATTGATCTCTTTAGGCATCAAGCCCTCCATGAGTCACAAAGGATCTCCGTGGGAGAATGGCTACCAAGAATCATTTTATGACAAGTTTAAGATTGACCTTGGAGACCCCAATTAGATTTGAAAGTTTGGGTGAACTGGTTGCCGCCATAGCCGAGACTATGTATCGCTATAACAACTCTCGCATCCATACTATACTAAAAATGCCTCCCGCAATCTTTGCTCAGAGGCATTTCCAAAGGTCGAATATGATCTTAGAGGGAGTGTCTTAAAAAATGGGTACTGCACAAGTCGATGAGGTGTTGCGGGGTTGCGACGGCTGTCGGTGTCGGAGTCTTGCCGTAGGCTCGGATAAGTGGTAGCAAGTCTGCGAGCAATTCACCTTCACTCATCTTCTTGATTTCGGCGTTGGTGTAACCAGCCCGCCGAAATGCTAGTTTCAATTCGTTTGCCTGCCCGACATCGAGCATCAGCTCTGTGTCTGCCATGAAAATTCTCCTTTTGTTATGCAACGCTGTTCTTCGAGAACATTGTTGCAGGGTTGTCCGCGCTATTGCTCCTGTGAGCGGGCTCTACCACCTATTGGCTTTGCCATAGCAGAAAATGTCTTAAAAATAAGGCACTTTTTGCTATGGCTAAGCTACAAGTTAGCATAGGACAAAGTGTTCGGCTTAAGGGGTGCGCGCAGGGATTAAAGAGCTGGTTTCATTATACGCCCATATTATTGTTTTGTCAAATGGCATTTTTGTTATTTTAATATCCAACCGCATGGATTTTCTATATTTTAAGCCGTTTTTCCATCTGCGTATCCATCAAATTGATCAAATTATAGAAAATGTCATGGGGATTTCTGTGACACTAATCTTGCCCTTGACATTCCCATCTCCTGCGCTAGAATGCTAGCAGATCCAAACACAGGAGGATACTAATGAAAGTCCTTGAAAATCCGATTTTCAGAATTCCCGTAGGAATGGCATTGCTGTTCCTTATGTGCGTAATTAGTGAATTTACCTACCATTCACCATTAAATCTCTCGCTCGGCTTAACTGTTGGTGCGGTATTCTCTCTTTCATATTTCGGTTACGAAACGCTCATTCTGTTCCTCAAATACTGCCAGAAAATATGACATCATTTTGCTCGCTGACCGCGCGAGCCTTTTCTTTATCTCATTTCCCATGACACCTCTTATACTTCTTTCCTGACCCGCACGGACATGGGTCGTTCCTGCCAATTTGGCTCGCGCCACTTGCGCGATTGCCAAATTGAGCATCCGCCGTAGCTTTATGCGAAGGCGGAGCCCCACCAAACGCCTGCGCGCTTGGTTTTTGGTATTGTACATTATCAAGCCTAATTTCCTGCATTGGTTGTGCTTGAATTTTAAATAAAAGGTTAACAATATATCCATTTATGTGCCCCTCAAGAGTGCGAAACATTTGCGCTCCTTCGTTTTTATATTCTACCAAAGGATCTCGCTGTCCATATGCTCGAAGTCTTACAGAATTTCTCAAATAATCCATTGCTTCAAGATGGTCTATCCACAACGCATCCATCGCTTGCAACATTGCGCCGCGCGCTATTTCTAAATAACCATTACTTGCGTTCTTTTTTTCAACAAATGACATTGCGAGAAAATCATAAATTGTATTTTCTAAATCTTCTCTGTGTTCTGATTGTGATATTTTTTCGTATAATTTTTGTTCTTCCAATAATTGATCGCCCACTACACTTCGCAATGTCTCTTTAATTTCCTCAATATTCCATTCGGAAGGATAATCGGAATGCGCGTGCGCGCCAAGAAGCGCGCGAATAAAATCTTTAATGACAGAAAATATTTCACGCTCAATTTCTTCTTGAGAAGCAAATAAAAGTCTTTTGCGTCTTCCATATATTGATATACGCTGTTTATTCATCACATCGTCGTATTCTAGAACATGTTTTCTAGTATCAAAATTAAATCCTTCAATTTTTCCTTGCGCTGATTCAATACTGCGACTAATCATTTTATTCTCAATAGCTTCGTCCTCTGAAATACCTAGTCTTGCCATCAGTCCCTTTATTCGTTCTGGACCAGGACCAAAAATACGCATTAAGTCGTCCTCTAAAGAAACAAAAAACTGCGATTCACCAGAGTCTCCCTGCCGTCCAGCGCGACCTCTTAGCTGGTCATCAATACGACGCGCCTCATGACGCTCGGTACCCAACACCGCTAAACCTCCGACTTCTCGAACCATTCGATTCTGCTCAGAGTCCTGGGGGATGCCACCCAGGATAATATCTACACCACGACCTGCCATGTTCGTAGCAACTGTAACCGCATTTAATCGTCCAGCTTGAGCAATAATAGCTCCTTCTTCTTCATGATTTTTTGCGTTAAGCATTTTATGTGATATTCCATCCCTAGATAGTATCGCCGAAAGTCGCTCGTTTTTATCAATGGAGACTGTACCTACCAAGACAGGTTGGCCTTTTGCATGGCGTTCTTTAATCTCACGCGCCACAGCGTGCCATTTCCCATCCTCTGTCTGATAAATACGATCAGGCCTATCATTTCTAATCATAGGCTTATTTGTAGGTATCTGAATTACCTCAAGATTGTAAACTTTATGAAGCTCTTCCGCGGAAGTTATAGCTGTACCAGTCATGCCACCGAGCTTAGAATAAAGACGAAAATAATTTTGAAATGTGATTGTGGCCAATGTTCTAGATTCTTTTTGCACAATCACGCTTTCTTTTGCTTCCACCGCCTGATGCAAACCCTCCGACCATCTGCGCCCCGGCATTAAACGCCCTGTAAACTCATCCACAATTATTACTTCTCCGTTTTTTACAACATAATCGCGATCCCTAATATAAAGAGTTTTTGCTCGAAGCGCCTGTTCTAGGTGACGGACAAAACGCATCCCTTTTTCAGTATAAATATCAGATACTCCAAGCAATGATTCTACTTTTTCGATACCTTCTTCTGTAATAGTCACTGCTTTTAGCTTCTCATCAATGTTATAGTCTATATTTTCTTTTAATTTTGGGACTAGATGAGCGAATGTTTTATACAATTCGCCAGACTCCTCGTCCGGTATAGAAATAATAAGCGGCGTTCGCGCCTCATCAATCAATATAGAATCTACTTCGTCAACAATTGCAAAATTATGTTCTCTTTGAACCATATCTTCCGTGCGATATGTCATATTGTCTCTCAAATAATCAAAACCGTATTCATTATTGGTGCCATAAGTAATATCAGCCGCATACGCCTCGCGACGAGTACATGGACGTAAAAAATCTTTTGCAACCTTAAATGATCCAAGTTCGTCTCGCGCATCATCATCGGTATTTTTCCACGTCGCATCATATAAATATGAAATATCATGATTAATACAGCCTACAGTAAGTCCAAGCGCGTCATAAATTTGAGCCATCCACGAGGCATCTCTACGCGCTAAATAATCGTTTACAGTAACAAGATGAACTCCTTTGCCTGTAAGCGCGTTCAAGTATGCGGGCAAAGTTGCAACAAGCGTTTTACCCTCACCGGTTTTCATCTCTGATATTTGCCCGCGGTGTAACACAATACCACCAATCAATTGCACATCAAAATGACGCTGATTTAAAGTGCGCTTTGACGCTTCTCGCACCAAGGCAAATGCTTCTGGCAAAATATCGCTAAGTTTATTTTCTTCTGGACGGTCATCAGACGAGTCCAAAAGCCGTTTTTTAAATTCACTGGTCTTTGACTTTAGTTCATCATTAGAAAGTTTTTCGAATTGAGACTCGAGAGAATTGATAACATCTATAATAAGACTTAATTCATCAATTATTTTTGCGTTTGGATCTCCAAAAATTTTAGTAAAAATACTCATATATTTACTCAAATTTAGCACAAAAAATGGGAGTTATCAAATACATATTATTAAAGCAAATACAAAACACCCGGTTGGGTGTTTTGTATTAGTTGGAAGGAAAATTAGCTTCTCTTCTTCTTTCCCTTTGCTTTCTTTTTTTTTGCTGCCATGAGAATGTTGCGCAACCTTAATTTTTTAAATTTTGGAGCGACCAACCTCCTATATTTATTATCGCAGATTTTTTGAGTGTCAACAATGAAAAAAAATCAAAACTGTGGATAACTCTTGTACGCCAGCTGGCGAATTTTTAATTTTCAATAAATTTTTAATAAAAAAATAAATTATTATCATCTTTGTGTGTATCTTTTGTGATTTCTCCGAGAAATTTAAATGCGCCGCGCCCATATGCTCTATTTATTACTCTTCCTAATTTCAATAAATGCCCTGTCATTTGCGCATGAACAAAAAGCTTAAAAACATCCTCACGTGATTGGAATTCTCCTGATTTGTCGCTTTCAAAAATATCATCAATCAAGTCCCAAAGATCGTTTCGTTCTTTTTTATACCCAGAAGACCAAATTATTTCTCTCCGTGAACCATCAGACAAATTTTCCGTTTGTATATCAGTAACATCGCTATCATCAATTTCGTGTTCTTTTTTGCTCTCTTCTGCTTTATTAAAGATGTCTTTTGTATTTGGCAACTTAGAAACAAATTTGTAGTAAAATTCTTTTGCCAGCTCTTCAATTACCGCCTCGTCAAGTGCGCGAAACACATCTATTGGTTTATGGTTTAAAAAAGTATAAACCTTGAGCCCTACTCTTCTTTGACTTAATTTTACTGTGTCATAATCAGCACCTGCTTTTGCTTGTGCTGGCAAACGATGGACATCAAAAGAAAGAAACGACTGCGCGTGTAGCATTTCATGAACCATTATATTAATATCAGCAATCGTTGATCCATCAGGAATGATAATTATGTGTTGTTTTATAGGAAAATATCGGCCGCGAAAAGAAAACGAATTAATTTTGTTATTCTGTTCGTCATTTAATTGCGCTCGATCCAAAATGTGTATTTTTTCAGGAGACATTTCTTTAATTTGCACAATTCCGTATAATTTTAAAAAATCAGACAGACCGCTATTAATTTGTTGAATTATTTTTACTTCTTCGGGTGTTTTCTGTTTTTCCAATTTAATTGGATCTTTCAATGCAAACAATTCTTCTAAAAATTCAAGAGCGAGCGCCTCATCTTCTTTTGTTGGGGCTATAATCCTATCTACCAAGCTTTTTTGTTCTTGTGATTGTTCTGGTGTCATAGATATCTTATTTCTTCTTCCAAATTTACACCGTGAAATGATTTTACTTTTGATTTTATTATTGAAACAAGTTCTTTTACATCCCTTGCGGTTGCATTTCCTGTATTTATAATATAATTTCCATGTTTTTTAGAAACCATAGCCCCACCAACGCTTGTACCCTTAAGTCCAGCCTGATCTATTAAAAGACCTGATGGTTTTTCAGGAGATATATTCTTAAAAATACACCCCGCGCACTGCGAGCCAATGTCTTGAAGGCCGATTCTTTTTTTTGTGTATTCTAAAATCATTTTTTTGCTTTCTTCCGCGCCTCTAGGAAATAAATGTAAATTTGCGCCAAGTATAATCCATTCCGGATGTTGTTTAAATATAGAATGTCTGTATTTAAAATTACACTCTGTGTTGTTTAATTCTTTAATAACACAATTATTTGTCATGTCAACTTCTAAAACATTTACGCTTTCAACGATATCTTTTGTTTCCAAACCAAAACACCCTGCATTTCCAAATACAGACCCGCCGACTGTTCCTGGGATTCCAATCGCCCATTCAAACCCGCCTAGCCCTTGATTTACAGAAAAATTTACTGCCTGCGCCATGCTCACTCCAGCGTCTGCCATCACCAAGAAGTCCAACTTCCCTAGAAAGTCTGACTTCCTAAATTCAAGATTTCGTAAATTCATTTTTATTATTAGCCCGTCAAACCCGTCATCAGATGCTAAAATATTTGACCCTGCTCCCAAAACAAAAAAAGGAACATTGTAATTCTTTGCAAATAAAAGAGCTTCTCGAATCTCATCGAGATTTTGTGCTTCACAAAAATAACGCGCCTGACCTCCAATTTTAAAAACAGTATACGGCGCAAGCGTTATATTCTCTTGAATTATCATAAGTTAAAACTAATAGCGACAAACAAAAATCACAAGCCACGACGAGAAGGCTTGGTCCTTATACTAGCCCGCCAAAAATTTTTGCTCCTTGAGGGGTCATCAAGGGTTTAACTCCAGAACTATGTCCTTATATGAGTGCCAGCTTAATGACCCCTCAAGGAGCAAAAATTATGCGGGTGAAAGTGCCATTCAATTACTTTACTTGTCGCTGTTAATCTTAACCTTTGTTTATTATATAACAAAAAAATATAACACAAAAGAGTGTATATAAAAATTCAAAACCCTCGTGTTTCCACAAGGGCCTTGAACAGACATAGTTTGGATCCCCAACCTTTCGGTCAAAGATACACTCACATAGTGCCATCTTAGCAAATTATGCCTAGCTTGTCAAGCCCAATTGGTATATATAGTGTGTACAACTACAAATCTTATATTATAGCCTAACAGAATTTAAATTTTGATATATAATAAAAGTAATGAAAAAGAAGGTGCTTTTTGTGATAACCAAATCAAATTGGGGCGGAGCTCAACGCTACGTTTTTGATTTGGCAACTAATTTGCCGGCTGATGATTTTTTGGTGACCGTAGCAACAAGCGGGCACGGCGCGCTTGTGGACCAATTGAAAAAACAAGATATTCAAGTAATATCAATACCTCATCTTGAACGAGATGTAAATATTCTAAAAGAAATTAAGGCATCATTTGCTCTGTGGAATATTTTTAAAACAGAGCGCCCAGATATTATTCATTTAAATAGCTCAAAAATAGGGGGGCTAGGAGCTTTGGTGGCATATCTCGCAAGATTAAAAAATAAATTAACTCCGGCGTCAAAGAAAAAATATATTTTAAATTGGCAAATTATTTTTACTGTGCACGGGTGGGCATTCAACGAAGATCGCTCAAGGATTTCGCGCTATATAATTCGTCTTATTCAATGGGTTACGGCATTGTTTTCCGATTCTATAATTATTATATCCAATCGTGACTACAGACAAGCAATACATCTGCCGATGGTGGATCGTAAGAAATTTATTTTGATTCCTTTGGGGATACCTACTGACAAATTAAAATTTTTACCAAAACTTTCTGCGCGCTCCGAGCTTTCAAAATATACAAAGATAAAAATCTCTTCGAGAAATTGCGTGGTTGGAGCTATCGCGGAACTTACGAAAAACAAGGGGTTGCCATATCTTATAAGCGCAATTGATCATTTACGATCCAATGAATCAAGCGTAAAAAAATTACAGATTATAATTATAGGAGAGGGAGAGGACAGAGAAAGGCTTCAAAATTTAATAAACATTCGGGAGCTTCAGAGTATCATCACATTGTCAGGGTTTGTGCCAAACGCGTCTCAATATCTGCAAGCGTTTGATTTTTTTGTTCTGCCTTCTTTAAAAGAGGGATTGCCTTACACTTTGATTGAAGCAATGCACGCAAAAATACCAATTATCGCGACAAGAGTAGGGGGAATACCTGATCTTATTGAAGAAGATGTAAATGGGATTATTGTGCCGCCAAAAAATTCAGGGGCGTTAACATTGGCAATTGAAAAACTAATAAACGATAAAAGAATACGAACTCGTTTTGCAAAAGAAAGCGGCAAAAAAATAGAAACAAAGTTTTCTTTTGACACGATGCTCTCTGCCACTATCCGATTATATAATAGTATATAAAAATAAAATGGCCGTACTGGCCATTTACTGTTTAAGTATTTCGACATTATTAAGTTTGACAGTTGCACTATTTTCCCACTCGTAATTAATACCGGGGCCACTATAAACTTCTACCAGCAATACAGAGCCAGATTCAAAGGTCAGTTTTAACATATTGCCAGTAAATTCTGCGTGTCTCACTGTTTGTGTTTCTAGTGTTTTCATCAGCGCTTGTTTGACTTGTTTGTCGTATTCGGCAGCTGTATTTCTTGCTGTATTTCTTTTCTCTTTTTCTGTTCTTGCCATTTTAACCCCACAAACAAAATTTACCTTTGAAGCCGAACACCTATAAAATGACAGCATATGAACGAAT